>Ga0310344_10000113_pt1 | contig 67467 bp, 70 predicted proteins | sample HC15DNA20200_MG_FD_203801 | JGI IMG/M metagenome (GOLD analysis project Ga0310344, IMG submission 203801) | Marine microbial communities from station ALOHA, North Pacific Subtropical Gyre - HC15-DNA-20-200_MG | ecosystem: Environmental > Aquatic > Marine > Oceanic | place: Pacific Ocean: North... | reverse complement strand
CGTTTACTAAAGTTTCGATTTTTAAATTCTCGTCTGGATGTAAGTGTTTAAAAGATATATCTTCGAGAGCATCTTTTAGCCAACCAATTCCGAGTCGATTTGCGAGTGGCGCATATACTTCGTGTGTTTCTAAAGCAATTCTTTTTCTAGCTTCATTTGGAAGATATTCTAGTGTCATAGCATTATGAAGTCTGTCAATTAATTTTATTATTATCACTCTGATATCATCGGACATCGCTACTAACATCTTACGGTAATTTTCTGCTTGTCTTGTTCTGGTATTTGGAACATCTAATCTGTTCAATTTTGTTACACCATCAACAAGATTCGCAGTGATTTCTCCAAAATTTTCATTGATTTCATCTTTCGTGGCGCGTGTATCTTCTAAAGTGTCATGGAGTAAACCCGCTGCAACTGTCTCTGGATCTTGTTTCATTTCTGCTAACATTAATCCTACTTCTAAGGGATGTGAAATATATGGTTGACCAGAGCTTCTGAATTGTCCAGTATGAAAATTGGCAGTGAAAAGAAAAGCTTCGTTAATAAATTTTTCATATCCAGGAGCATACTCTGTCACCATCTCCGTGATATCTAAAATTCTTGCAGGTACCCTGTTTTTCAAAATTGGTTCCATTGTTACCCTTTTAAAAACTTTTTACTGCAAAGGATTGCTGGATAAAAGAAAAGAGTTTATCAATAAGCTCTTAAGGGTGATGTGACAAATTCATGCATGAATGGGGTCATATATTCAGCTTCATTAGTATGTTTTGGAACTATGATAGCTCCTTTATTGCAAATTTCTTCACAAAGCCTGCAACCTACACACTTACTTTCATCTACTACAGCCACCTGGCTATGATCTCTTTCAACAGATGAGTCAGACATAATGATACAGTCAAAAGGACAAATATCTACGCACCAAACACAACCGGTACAATTTTCTTCCATAACAAAAGCTTTTGGCATATCTTTATGTTTGATGTTTTGTATTATATTTCCAGCATTATCTTGAATCGCATCTGCAGGACAATATTTTCCACAAACTCCGCAGTCAATACATAGAGTAGGATCTATTTTGTAAATTTCCCTAGACTCTCCTGTGATCGCTTTTGTAGGGCAAACAGGTAAACAAACGTCACAACCGATGCATGAATCAAAAATAAAATGTGGCAATTGAAAATCCTTTAGAAACATTTACGGGCATTACTTCGAGTATGTTAACAAAGGCTGGTATGATACATCAACTTATTTTTTTAATTTTTGTTTTTTTTATTTATAACTTATCAGTTCAGGAAAAGTGTTGATCGAAAAGTCAAAATCATTCAGAATATAATTGTTTATATATTTTATTTTTAGGACGGTCTTTATATGGAAAACTTTCTCGCTATACTCACTAAACCTGATAATATTCCAATAGCTATCATGCTTCCATTGGTTATTTACTATTGCTGGTTAGCACTTTCACAAGCTTTTAAGCATGATGAACTTATAGAACAAGGGAAAAAGAACGAAGTATATGATCGTATGATTCGTTAATTTTCTTTCTAACCTGTGGGTTTCACTATATATTTCTAATTTAATTTTTATCAATCAGGGGTAGTTTTATGTTGGAACTTGTCGGTTTTGCGTTGTTTGTAGGATTCGTTTTGATTTTCTTTGTAAAAAAAACAACGACAAATGTAGCTATGGAAGAAGCTGCTGGTGATATCAGAAACGATAAAGATTTGGAAATGCTTAGAACTATTTCTCCTGAATCTTTTGAAAAAATGATTAGAGAGATATTAGATGATTTGGGTATGCATATTTTAGAAACCAACTGGGTGAATAATCGTGAAATTGATATTCTAGCGAATAATCCTATAGAAATAGTTGGTGGAAATTATATTGTACATGGGATTTTGGTACCCGAAGGAGAATATGTATCATCAATAAGGGTGATTGGACTTTCTGATACAGTTAGAGCGGAAGCTGCATTAAAAGGCATTCTGATAACTACTGGTTATTTTGCAGAAGAGGTACAGAAATATTCAGAAGGCGCACCAATGGAATTAATTAATGTGAATAAACTGAAAGATATTTTGATCTCAAGAGGATTGCAGACTTGGCCAGCAAATTAGTTAGGTCTATTTTTCTTACGCAAAATATAAATACGTAGCAAAACCAACCGTAAAAAATATAATTACTTTAAAACCACATGCATCCCACCACAAGTGTTTTTTATCTCTTTCTTGAACCATGTTCGTTTCCTTAAAAATTAATCCAAGGGGTGACCATTATATATTTAACGTTAAGAACAATCCTTAGAAACATTTTTAGTACTAGGCCCATCATGGTGACAAATAAGAAAGCTTCAATATTATATCTTACCAAGCCCTTATTTTTCATCCTCTCCGTATTTCTTCTGAAGTAATACCATATAGGAATGACTGCATATAGTCCTACAATGAAGAGACCTCCAACAGCAGCCTGTACCCAATAGTCTCTGAATCCAAGTAGGTAAGGAAGATCAACACTAGTAAGAGCAACGACTTTGTGTGAATCCCAATATTCCCATGGCATAAAGAAGTTCCAACCAGGTCCTCTCATGAAAGTACCTTGTATGACTAGCCATACCCAAAGTACTAGAAAACCAAAAAGGAAGGTGAGAATTGCGAATTTTCTTTCTTTGTACGAATAATAACCATTTCCTTTTGGATTAACATCTATATATGGAATAGCCATAAGACCTATAATTATTAGAGTAGGTAATACAACACCTGCCATCCAAGGATCAAAATAAACTAACATCTCTTGTAGTCCAAGGAAGTACCATGGAGCTTTAGATGGGTTAGGTGTCACTGAAGGATTTGCAGGTTCTTCTAATGGTGCGTCGATTAAAATTGACCACACAACGAGAACCAGAGTTATAATAATAGCACACATAAACTCAAGACGAGTCAAATAAGGCCAAACATGAACCTTGTCGTTAACTCTTTCCCAACTAGTTTGGGGCATGTCTTCTGCAGAACCTATAACCTTATCTTCTTTAGCCAATCTCAGTGCCTTTCAAGTAAAGAGAATATTAAAGAGGACCAGAAATTCCACCGTCTTTTCTGATTCTCCAAAAATGTACCATCATTAAAATTGATGCGATAAGAGGTATAACAATACAATGTAAAACATAGAATCTGAGCAGGGTAGGTGGTCCAACAATTGTACCACCAAGAAGCGCAGAACGAGCATCAAATCTTGGAGTAACACCTACTAGTTCAGCAAATGGTCCTTCACTGCCGAGAAGAGGTGTAGCACGTGCCATATTTGTACCAACTGTTACAGCCCACATAGCTAATTGATCCCATGGTAAAAGATATCCTGTAAAACTAAGAAGTAAAGTAACTGTTAAAAGCAGTACACCTATAACCCAGTTAAATTCTCTAGGTTGTTTATAGGAACCAGTCATAAAGACTCTGAGCATATGAAGCCAAACTGCTATAATCATTGCATGTGCTGCCCATCTGTGCATATTTCGCATAAACATTCCAAAAGGAGCATCAAATTCTAAGAATTTGATGTCAGCATATGCGTATTCTCCAACAGGTCGATAGTAAAACATTAAAATTACACCAGTAACTACCAGGTATAGAAAAAGAAGGAACGTAATACCACCCATGCACCAAGTAAATCGGATTCTAATTGCATGTCTGCGAATTTTAGTCGGATGGAGGTGAAGCCAGAGGTTATCTACAACCATTAACACTCTGTTTCTTGGAGTATCTTCATATCCATGTCGAAACATAGATTTCCAGACTTGAGAGCCTATTAAGTTACCTTTTATTTTGTCTAAATTAAATCTTTCTTTTAAACCTCTCATTTGTTACATCCTCCATGAGTGACTTTTTAAATAGTCAGAATCTATAATCTGTTACTTTTTCCTATAAATAAAGAAAAGCCTCAGGTTTGTTCCATTCATCTTTTTCTTGCTTGAATAGTTTTCCCTTGTCTATTAATAATTGACCATCTTCTGCAAGAACTATTTTATGTCTTTCTAGTGGTCTTGGCGCAGGACCTTCGAAATTAACACCACTTCTTTTAAATCCACTGCCGTGACATGGACATTTAAACTTGTTTTCTGATGCTAACCATGCCGGAGTGCATCCTAAATGAGTGCATACTCCGCTCAGTGCATAAAAGCCATCTTCTTCTCTAACAATATACACGCGTTCACTATTAAGATATCTTGTATCAACTGCACCTACTGCATAATCACTTGGGTTTCCAGCTTTAAATTCAGTTCTAGGTTCAAATAAAACTCGTGGAAATAGAAAACGCAAGAAACCTAATAGGGCGATTCCTAAACTTCCTAAAATACCAAGCCAGCCTGTATAATTCATGAATCTTCTTCTATCAATATTAGAAGATTTTTTTTGCTGTTCTGCTTCGTACTCAGCTGGTAGTTTTACATGTTTGGTATCTTTAGCTTCGTTCATCCTTTCCTCATATTATTCGAACTTTTTGTAAGGTTCGTTTCTATCATCAAATAGTCTCTTAATACTCTCATCTGTTCAAGAGCATCTCCGCCTAATATTTCAGGATCTATAGGTTCCCCATGACTGATGATTTTAATATTTTTAAATTTGCTTTCAATTTTTTTTGGGCTAGAAATACGTAAAGTACTTTCATCAACTTCTAATACTTTAACTTTAATTGTTCTCTCTTTAAGATGGAGAGTAGCAAATTCTTCAGGCACATCGGATTCCTTATCTGCCTTCAATATATAGATCCAATTTCCATCTTCTTTCTCTTCAAATTTCCCACTGATAATGTTTGAACTAATCCCAGCCCCAGGCCAGAATGTAGGCATCTTGGTTCCAGGCATAATTTCTTGAGGATTTTTTAGCCATGCAACTATCCACTCAGGACGAAGTCTTTTCTTTGCTAGATTAAGATTAGGCGCTGATGGTGGCTCTTGCCCTGGAGGAGGTGGCCATACGCCATGACAAGAAACACATGCTGCTTTATTGAATAAATTCTTACCTTCAATTAGTTGCTCTTTAGTAGACTTAGGCTCAAAGTGAATATATGGTCTCATTTTATTATCAACTGCAGCAAAATATTCAACTAATTTAGTAGAATCTTCTTTTGGCATTTTAAAACTAGGCATTCTTATTTTAAGCCAGGGGCGAAGCATCACAACATTATTTAAGAAGCCGTATAACCAATCAGGTTGTACTTTGTTGCCTTCTCCATTTAGGTAAGGGGGGGCATTGTTTTTGTCTTTATATCTTTTGACTATATTTCCTCCCCAATTTTCAACAACATGACATCCTTGGCAATTATATTTTTCTAACATTCTTCTTCCTGCTTCTATTTTTTTCTGTCTTTTATTCAGATGATGATGGACATTATGCGGCGTTCCATGGGGAGTCATAGAGCGCAAGTAAGTTCTGATTTGTTTTGCTTCTTTGTCCGAAAGTCCGAAGTTAGGCATCAAGAGTTGTTCACGCTCTGTTTGGAAAATTTTTGGATTTTTTAGTTTGGAAAACGTCCATGCTTCCCAAGTATGCGGTACGTCAAGAACATTTCCAAAAGAAAGTTCTACAGGTTTCTTGACAGCGAAAGCAGTGAGGTTAGGACCAATTTTTGATAACTTTTCCGTTCCTGTTATTGCATGGCAACCGTAGCACCCATTTTTTGCGACAAGATCTTTTCCTCGTTTCAGGGTCGCTGCATCACTACGAAGGGTATAGTTTTTGTTGTTTTTGCTTGGAGTTAGACTAAGTAAATATGAAGCTATAGATTTTGATTCAGACTTTGTGAGCCTGAGGCTAGGCATCTTGGTTTCATGCCAATAGGATTTTGGATTTTTTAACCATCTATAGAGCCAATCAGTTTGAACCTTTTGTGACACTTTTTGAAGTGCAGGAGCATAGTCCCTATTGGTAAGAACTAAAGGCCTGCCGTCAACACCCTTTATAGGTTTCTTAGATAAAACGTCATTTTCATTTCTGACATGGCAACTTAAACAACCAACGGCTTCAAAAAGCTTTTTCCCTTCTTGAATTTGTGCTGAGGAGCCTAGATCTTCAATTTTTTCTTTCTTAATTTTTCGTTTCCCATTATACCAAATGTAACTTGCAATATCTTCGGATTCCTTTTGAGAAAGTCCATAATATGGCATTTTAGTTCTTGGATTATAATCTTTTGGACGTTTAATCCATGACACTAGCCAATCAGGCTGCACCTTTTCTTGTATTCTTGTTAAGTTAGGTCCTACCATCCTGATATCTTTTGTGCCTGGTATTAGATGGCAACCATGACATCCCAATTCTCTTATCAATGAAATACCTTGAGAGATGTGTGGCGCCTTAGGAATATTAAAGACTTCAGTATGACAACTTCTACATTTAGTTTCAGTTTCTTTCCCTTTGAGCAAGGGGTCTTCCCAAAATTGAACGAAGCCATGTGCTTTATCTACCGATGTGACGGCAGCGCCTTGTCCTCCATGACAGGAAGTACATCCTATTTCATTCATATCGTGAGTTGATTTTAAATAGAACTTTCGGTCTGGATGTGTCTTGAAAGGCTGTTTAGCATTTTCAAAACCTTTACGATCTATTGCCAAATGACAACTTTGGCATCTATCGACCCTCATAGTTGGTTCATTGAAATTATTTTTATCAAAACCTCTTAAAACTAACTGTTTGATTTCGTAAGTTCTAGAATCTATTGAACCTATTCTTCTTTGAAGGCCAGAAATTTCTTTTGCTATTTCTCTCTTTTTCTTTTTCAAATTCTTAAGCGGGTTTAAGATTAAATCTATTTTAGCTTTTATATTGTCTCTTTCTTTTTCGGCTTTTTCTGCTATGGGTTTAAGTTTTCCCATTTTATTTGCTTCATTGGCCAACTTTAATTTTAAAGCAGATATATCTTTGCCTTTTCTTAGTGCATCTTCGTATGTGAAATAGGATTCATCGTAAATCGCTTTAGCAAATCCGTAATCTTGAACTTTTTCAAAAGCTTCTAATTCTTTTTCTTTTAGTGATTCTTTCAGTTTTTTTAGTGTTTCATTGTCTTGTGTTTTACTTTCAAGTGATGCAATTTTTGAATTAATTTTTGTTAGAGGATTTTTTAATTCAGATTGTTTTTTTGCTAATTCTTTTTCAACAATATCTTTTTCGTATTGGTTGAAAACAGTTTGGTAGCTTTTCCAAGGTCTTCTAGTAAATGCTTCATCCCATACAGTCCAGGCTGTAGCAAATACAAAAAATATACCCAATATAAAGAAGGGAATAGGACTGGTTTTTTCTTCGGGTGGCTTAAATTCTCTAGATTTCATATCTATTGCTGGCATTCCATCTTTTAAAATTCCGGATTTGCTGGCATTAAAATTAATCGTCTTCCGGATTACTTAAATTAGAGCGGTACATATATACTTAAAACGTTCAAAGTATAGGATTCGAATAAAATTGCGTCAAGTGAAAATAAGTAGTTAAAACGATTATTGCATTACTATTGCTGCTCTTCCTGTAATTAATCCTTTTTCGAGTCTGTCATGAACCTTTTCTACTTCATCTAAAGAATATTTTTCTGTGACGATAGGCCATACTTTTCCTCTTGCAACTAGTTCAAGAGAATCGATGACATCTTGTTTGGTACAGTAACGACTTCCCATTATTTTTTTCTCATTTTGTAACATTTGTTTTGGATTAAATTCAAAGGTAGCAGATGATGTTCCTGCCATTGGTAGAAATCTCCCTCCCTTTCCGAGAGACTGTATGCTTGATTGAATCGTAGATGTTGTACAAGCATAATCAACAATAACATCCATTCCCTTCCCATTCGATGAATCCATAAGTGACTCATGCAGATTTGTTTCATTAGCGTTGATTGAGAAATGCGCTCCAAGCTCATCACATTTTTTTAATTTGTCTGAGGATATATCTACAGCAGTTACAATTGCTCCTGCCCACAAAGTTACCATGACCATGTGTACACCCAGCCCTCCTCCTGCTCCTATAATCGCAACATTTTCCATTGGTGATATTTGTGCATGACGAATAACTTTATATGGCGTAGCTATAGCATCTGTAATTACACCTATTTCAGCTGGGTTTTTAATGTAATCGAGATTTTTGGGTAATTTAATGAAGTTTCTTGCAGGAAGTTTAATATATTCTGCATAACCACCATCTATGTGTCTTCCAACCTGACCTTGTGAATCGCAAAGAGTTTCTCTGTTGATTCTGCACCATTTACAGTTTCCGCAGGTTAAATAATAAAAGGCAGTAACCGGGTCTCCTACTTTCAAAGTATCGACCCCTGTTCCAGTTTCAGTAATTTCGGCAGTTATTTCGTGTCCAATAACAATAGGAAAGTTTGATTGGATTCTTCCTGCAACGGTATGCTGTATTGTTAACCCTGAACCGCATGCTAGAACTTTTGCAACTGCTTCATTTTGATTTGGGCGAGGAATTTCTCTGTCTTCAAGTTCAAATGGTTTTCCGGGTTCATGAAGCACCATAGCTTTCATAAAATTCCTTTCCTTAATATTTTGATTAATTATCTTTTTTGTCCGTCTTGAAAACTTCGTTCTAGAAATTTTCCTAAACTACATTGCAAGAATCCATTTAGTCTTCCTATGGGTTTTAACTTTTGCATATCTATATATTTTCCTGTAAGAACTTCTTCGGAAACATGAAAATAAACAACTTCTCCAATCAAAAGGGGATGTTTGTTTGGTCCAAGTTCTATTACTTTATGTGTTTTGCATTCAAAGTGAATTGGAGATTGTTTGACTCTAGGGGAATTTACTTTGACTGAGGGAATTGATTCAATTCCTACTTCGGAGAATTCAGAGATTCCCACTTCATAACCATTTGCTGTGTCTACCATTTCCTCCCAGAGATTTTCAGCAACAAGATTGAAGCAGAAATCTCCAGTTTCTTCGGCATTTATTAAAGTATGTTTTTTAGAACCGTCAGGATTTCTAGCAATTGTAAGAGAAATCATTGGGGGAGCAACACAAACGCAAGTAAAAAAACTAAATGGAGCAATATTAGATATTCCATCTTTACTTATAGTGGAAGCCCACCCAATAGGCCTGGGAACTATTGAACCAGTCAAAATTCTGTATATTTCTCGTCTCTCAATTTGATTTGGATCAAATTCTTTATGATTTCCCATTCATGTTTTCTTTCATGTCGGATGAATGTAAAAAATGTTTTAATTAAAATTAGTCAATCAGACCCACATGACGAAGGTCAGTTTCAAGTTCTTTTTTTTCATCTGATGTTAAAGGAATCATTGGAGGACGTGAGGGTCCGCCACTTAAACCCATAAATTCCATCCAAGTTTTTAGAGCAGGGATTGGGAATGCTCCACGAGACCATGGTCCCCATATCCATTTTTCACTCACGTCTCTTATAGAGTTCATTGCATCTCTAACAGTCCAAGCTTCTTCTAGGTTTCCTTCATCTATCAAGTCGGTGTATTTTTGCATTTTAAGGTCATTTTTTCTTTGATAGAGAAATGGATCTGGACCACTCATGAATGTTTGTTGTTTATGATATGCGCGATTGAAAAACCATTGTGTTTCCATCGGATCACTTACAACAATATCGTCTCCGACTGCTTTTCTTACTTCATCACAATGAGATTTAGGTTGAGCGTTTTTAATGCAGCAAATCGTTTCATTTTCAGCAACAAGTTCTCTTACAAGTTCTGGGCTAAGAGAATAGCCAGTTGCTGCAGTATTAAATAAAGAAATACCCAGATCGCTGCCATCACATAAATATTTGAAAAATGCCTTTACTCTATCTGGATGTCCTTGTGCGCCCAGATAAGGATTGGCAAGAATAGCGTATGTTGCGCCTGCTTTTTCTGCAGCCTCAGTTAATTCTAATGCTTCTTTTGCTGAAGTATGACCTGTGTGGGCAATTATTGGAACATCGCCAGCCTCGTCGCATGAAATCTCTTGTCCTCTTAATCTTTCTTCCTTAGTCATACACCAGAATTCTCCGATCATGCCTCCAACAAAAAATCCTTTTATATTTAGATTGTCAATATAATGTCTTATATCTTTGCGATATGCTTCCTCATCTATATTGTCGTTTGCATCAAATGGGTAGGGTATTGCAGCCCAGATACCTTTCATATTTTCTTTACAATAGGATCGCGCATCAGATTTGTTATATTTAGCCATTTTTTGAATAAGCCTCTTATTAAAAGTGAGAAGTTTATTAATTGTGAATCATAAGTTTGAAGTGTAGATTATCACCAATGTTCTTCCTCATCTAGTGAAATCATAGGGAAACATTTTAATTTCACAGCTTGGTTTGTACCAAAACCATGAAGATAACTAAGAACATCACGCCAACATTTTTCTGGAGTAGGTTGATTAGTGAAATGTAAATCTCCTTTGTATTCCCATATTTCCATTGCTGATCGACAAACCTTGATGGCAGCTTCAGATGCAAAAACTTTTGACATTAATCTTCTTTTAGATTCGTCAGATTCTTTTCCCCCATGCCATGCAGCAGAGTATAGAAATGTCCTTCCTGCTTCTATAAGCATATACATTTCTGAAAGAAGCATTTGTGCCCATTGGTCATTTATTATAGAGCTTTCTTTTAATACTTTACGAGCAAGATCGTAAGAAAGGCGAGCAGGTCCCATTACTGGGATAAGTGCTCCACTTACCATTTTCCTGAAAATATCAAGACCTTTATTCCATTCTCCAAGGATGTTTGTTTCAGGTACACGACAATCACTTAAAACTAGTTCTCCATTTTGCAATAATCGTCTGCCAAGTTTGCTATGAGCTTCTCCTATAGAAAACCCAGGGGTGTCTTTTGGAACTATAAATCCAGTGAGACCTTCGCTCATAGGTTTACTTGGGTCGGTTCTCGCAAAAATAAAATAATATTTTGCAAGTCCGCCGTTTGAAATATAATGTTTCGTTCCATTAAGAACATAGTCTTTTCCATCTTTTTTTGCTGTCATTCTTGGTCCTGCTATAGGGGCTTCATAAAGTAAAAAAGAATCTGTTCCACTTTGTGGTTCAGTAATTGCAATTGCAAGTAGAGCAGTCGGGTCAGTTAAAAAATCATGCAGGTAACGATCTCTTTGATCTTCTGTAGTTTCGTTACAGATTAGCTGTGTAAATTTAAAATTTTGATCAAGAGATACTGCAACTCCTAGGTCTCCGTAGGCTAATTCTTCCGATACTATAGCTTGTTGTAAATGATTTGCTCCGTAACCACCGTATTTTTTTGGAACAGTGAGAGTTCTTATCCCGAGAGCATCTAGTTTTTTTAGAATTTCCCAAGGATATGCATTTCCTGGGATTGAAAGTATGTCCCTTTTTGCAGCTATTGGTAGAATTTCTTTTTTTGCAAAATCACGGGATATTTTTTGGAGAGTTAGGTCTTCTACTGAAAGATTTAAATCCATGAACTATGCCATCAACCTTCCTGCGTTTACTGCAATTGTTTGCCCTGTCAAATACGAAGATTCGGGAGCAGCAAGAAATAAAACCCATCCTACCATATCCTCAACTTCTCCGATTCGTCCAATCAATGTTGATTCGCCAATTTTTTTTCTTTCTTCATCAGTTCTAACAGCAATAACTCTCTCAGTTGCTGTTGTTCCAGGTGCAATAGCGTTTACGCATACTCCAAATCCTCCAAGTTCATATGCTAGGACTCTGGTAAGACAGTGAACTCCTGCTTTTGCAGCAGAATAAGGAGGAGAAGAATAATTTAAAGTGGTGAGTCCTGACATAGACCCTAGATTAATTATTCTTCCACTGTTTTGTTTTTTGAAAATAGGAGTTATAGCTTTTCCTGTTAAAAATAAACTTTTTAAATTTCTATCTATTACAGCATCCCATTCTTCTTCTGGGGTTTCTTCAGTTGTAAGTTGTTTTGTGAATCCCCCTGCAGAATTAACTAGGATGTCAATTTTTTGGTTTATAGATTCTATTTTTTTGAAAGTGTTATTCACCTCCTTGGAACTAGTAAGGTCACAGTGTAGATATTCTGCTAAAAAACCTTCTTCTCTTATTGTAGACGCATTTTTTTCGCCTAATTCATCGTTGATATCTAGCAAATAAACTTTTGCGCCATATCTAGCAAACTCCTCTGAGGAACTTTTCCCTATTCCCTGTGATGCTCCCGTTACAACAGCTACCTGATCAGTGAAATCAAAAGTCGTTTTATTCATTTATTTATCTCCTAGCATAAGCTGTTATGTTAATTTTTAATTAGCGCAGTTTAAGAAACAAGAATCATTTTTTTTAAGTGATATTCTTGATACTTGAAAAAAAATCCAAAAAAAAGCATTCAATATTTGATAGTTTAAATTTTATTGAAATTTATCATAAAAATATTTTTTTATATAATTGTTCAATGAATGTTTTGCATTTTTAAATGGTAAAATATGATTTCTTAGTGTTTAATTTGGTCGTGAATAAATTTGCTTTTATTTTAGTAAGCTTAACAAAGAATGAAATAGTTTATTGTCTAGAAGAGTCCATACGGTCACCACTATCGTAATGGTTAGTAAAAATAGAAGGAGATATTCTAGTAATTTTTGCAAAAAAGTTTACCTGTAAAAAATAGATTTATATTTTATTTTTTAATATACCTTTGAACACAATTCATTGGAAGGAATGTTTGGTAGGTATTTAATAATTAACGGAGCTTATAATGCAAGAAAATCAATTTGGTAAAGTAGATGTTCTTTATACAGAATCTATTGGAGTGCCCGGGAAGAGAATATTTAGAATTCTCGCAGATAGGAAATCTCTTTATTACGCCACACTTTGGATTGAGAAAGAACAAATTTTTGCCCTAGCAACGACACTTAAAAAAGTAGTTTTAGAGAACAAGCCAAATGAAAACTTTTCAGAGGATTTATCTACAGTTAATAAAGAAGAAGAAATAGATAAATATTTAGAGTTCACTGTTTCCCAAGCAAGCATTTCTTATCAGGAAAATGTTGATCTTTTTCTTATTCAATTTCATGGAATTACTGATGAAAAATCTTCTGAAGAAGATTATGTGAATGGCCAAATCCTTGAAATATCTATTAATAGAACTCTCGCGGAAGCATTTATTGAACAAAGCCTAAACGAGTGTGCTTCTGGGAGAGGTACTGATTCAGTTTCAAGAAATTCACTCATTGTTTCTGGAAAGGTAAATCCAAGTACTAACGGTCACTTTCATAAGTAGATAATTTCTCCAGTTTTTTTTCTGGTCTTTGTTAAATATGAAAACTTTTAAAAGCGGATATTTGAATTTAATAGATGGGGGTTCCATACCATATATCCCCAATGACATCGAATATTTATTGTTAGAGTCTAAAGTTTTAGACGGAGGGCTTGTCCAGCAAGGTTCTAATTATACATTCATTGTAGAATTAGAGTCGCAAAAAAGAAATTTTTGGGCAATTTATAAACCCTCTAAGGGAGAAAGGCCTTTATGGGATTTTCCTTATGGTACTCTTCATAATAGAGAACGTTGTTCATATTTAGTCAGTAATTTTTTGGGATGGAATATTGTTCCTCCAACAGTCATCAGAGAAGGACCTCACGGAGAGGGGTCAATGCAGTTTTGTGTTCATTATGATGGCGATTCAAATTATTATACTTTGAAAGAAACTCATAAAGATAGAATGATACTCATTGCTTGCTTTGATCTTCTTGTTAACAATACTGACAGAAAGCCTGGGCACTGTTTTAGATCCACTGATGGGAGAATTTGGGGTATTGATCATGGTCTTACCTTTCACGTAGAACCTAAATTACGCTCTGTGATATGGGATTTTTGTGGTGAGGAATTATATTCAGAAAATATAAAAGATATTGAAAGATTAAAAAAAGAACTTGAGCAACCAGATTCAAATCTTTCTAAAGAGTTGTTACATTTGCTAGATGGCGAAGAATTTGAAAATTTTAATAAAAGGGTTGATGATTTCATTGCGAATCCAAAGTTGCCCACAGTCGAAGAGTATCTACTTAAAAATAATTTAAATGAATAACTTTCTTTTAAGGAATTTTTAAATGTCTTTCTCTAAAGTATATAAAAAATTTAAATTTCTTCTAATTTTAATAATTGTTTTGATTTTTTCTGGTTGCGGTTCATTCATAAATAAAACAGTGAAAAATCAAGTTGCCTTGGCAACTAAAGATTCTGATCTTGTGACTTTTAGAAATGCAATGAAAGAACATACCTCTAAATCCTATGAGATGTATATAAAACATCATCCAAACGGGAAATTCATAAGAAGAGCAAAATACTGGTTTGAAAAACTTTCTTATGAAGAAGCTTTGGGTAATAAAAACTTAAATGCTCTTTCTGGTTTTTTGAAGAAATTCTCTGAAGGAAATTTTGCTTCGCAGGCAGAAATAATTTTACAAAAGAGAGAATTTGGAAAGTTAAGAATACAAGACAAGATAAAAGGCTATGACAAATTTCTGAAGAAATACAAAAGGAAAAGAAGTGAATGGACTGAGGCTGCTCAGCAAAGACTTGAAAGGCTAACTCTTGATAACGCTAGAAGAATAAAAAACCCAAAACTTCTGTACTATTTCATTTATGATTTTCCCTCTAGTCCTCATCTAGAAGAAGCAAAGAAATACCTAGTTCAAATAAGATTTCAAAAATCAGTAGAATCAGGACTAGAGCGAGAATGGACAAAATTTCTAAAGGAATTTCCTGAATCAGAAGAAGCAATTAGAATGAAAGAGCATATACAGAATCAGGCCCTAAGAGGAGCTGAAAAATCAGGCCGTGTTGGTGCATTAGTTAGATTTTTGCGTTTGTATCCTCAGTCAGTGCATAGAAACAGAATACTTTCGGCTGTTACAATAATGACTAGACAACGAGATAAAAATTTCAAAAATTGGATATCAGTTGATAGATTAGAACTCGCTCTTTCAAGTCCTCGAAAGTGTAAGGCATGTTCTCCTAGATATTTAATTAAAGGAGTTCTTGAAAACTCTGATTCTGATTTTGCTTTTGATGTAACTCTGCAGGCAAGTTTAAGAAAAAGTACATCTAACTGTTGTTTTACTAATTATAAAATCACAGGATTGAAGCCTGGGGAGAAAAGGTCGTTTTCCTTTTTTGTAAAAAAAGTGAACGGTATTACTGAATTGAATAAAACGCAGTTTTCTGTCCATATACTCTCGGGGAAAGCTTCTCATGATCCTTCATGGAGTAAGGTTTTTCAAATCCAAGGACTTGGAGTTGCAAGTGAAAGTGTTGATTCTTATAATCCGAAAAAAGTCAGATCCTTGGAGAAATAAAATTTTATAGTAGAGGGAAATATGTCGAGTTGTTTTTTATTTGTTATTGCTATTATTTTATTGCTTTTTCTACTTATGACTTTTCCAGAGATTATAATTATTCTGGAGAATTTATAGTTTTCTCTTCCTTGAAATTTTCCTTATACTCGATGTCACATATTCCGAAATAGAAGTATTGCCTACTACAATAGGTGACTTCCATTTCCTTAGATCTTCTTTGTTGCTGCTGTTTCCATCCATTCTTGTAAATTTTTTCAGTGGTTCCCATTTTCTGAAAATAGATTTTTGTTGTAAGGCAATACCTCCGGCTTCTTTTACAATTACGACTCCTGCAGCAATATCCCAAATACTGGGAACTCCAAATAAAGCATAATGGAGACTTCCTCGAGATACCATTGCCAAATCGTATGAAATTGAACCCGTCGTTCTTATTTCACCTAAGGTGTTTTTTAATGGAGCAAGTGTCTTAAATTGATTAAAGTATGAACCAGGAAGACTAATTGTTTTTTTTCTTGATGGAATTTTCTCTGTAGTGACTGAAATTTGTTGCGATCCTAAAAAAGCACCACTTCCTAAAGAAGCTTTGTATATAACGAAATCTTTTTTCCCAGTTGCCTCTGGAAGAAATATAGCTCCTGCAATTGGTTCTCCTTTATAAAGAAGGCCAACGGAACATCCCCAGATAGAAAGACCATTTAAAAAATTTTTAGTTCCATCCAAGGGGTCTAAAACCCAAAGGTAATCAGGTTCGTCATTTTCAATATCTTCTTTTTTATCGTTTTCTAACGTTTCCTCTCCAAGAATTCCATGGCCTGGAAATCGTTTTTTAATACGATCTGTCAGAAATCGTTGGCTTGCTATATCTGCCTCACTAACTGGGTCTGTTTTATTTTTATCTTTATACTCAGTCTTGAGTTGTTTCCCAAAGAAATCAAATAAAAGATGACCAGCATCAGTTGAAATTTCTGAAGCGAAATCCCTGTAAATTATAAAATCTTCTTTATTCATCATTTGTTCTTTGTAGAGGAGGAATGATAAGTCTCTCAGCTATTTCATCAAGTTCGTTTAAACGTTCTTTGGATAGTGATAATCCTTCTTTGTTATGTTTTGCTTCCAATTCTTTTTCTATTTCTCCGGGCATATAAATTCTTTCTATACCTTCAGCTTTTTCAGTATTTCTAAGCATTTGAAAAAAGATATTGGCGGCCATTGAAAAATCTTGAACTGGAGTCAAAGACTCAATATTAATAGCAATGAATAAATGGGTTACTCCACTTTTTCCTGAAAAATCATTAATTCCAATTATGTCCGAACTATTTCGAGAACCAGAAATGCTAGCAAGCATTGCATCGATCGCAATGGATAGTCCACTTCCTTTGTGTTCCGCTATTGAGGATAATAAAGAACTCCTTAATACTTCGTTAGGGTCCGTTGTTGGTCTTCCTTCTTCATCTTTTCCCCAACTTTCTGGAATAGCTTTTCCAGCTCTTGCGGCTTCAATTACATATCCTCTGGCAACATTACTTAGTGCCATATCCAGAACCATCATAGGTTCAGATGGAAATGCAATCGAAATTGGATTATTACCAACTTTGGCTTCTTTCCCTCCACTAGGAGCCATAATCGGAATCGTAGTTGTCGTACATATTCCAATCATTCCTTCTTTTGCGGCCTGAACTGTATAAGTTGCTGCAGCCCCAAAATGATTACTTTCTTTGACAAAAACAACCCCAACGTTATGTTCCTTTGCTCTTTGAATGCAGTTTTGCATTGCATCTCTGGAAACTATTTGTCCCATTCCGTTGTCTCCATCGAGTAAAGCAAGCGAACCAGCATCTTTGATGGTAGTTATTTTTGGTTTTGGGTTTACAAGGGATAGTTCTAATCTTTTTGTATACTGTGGCATACGAATTACACCGTGACTAGATACACCCTTTAGTTCAGCTTGAACAAGTGTATCGGCTATCCAATCAGCATCAGACTTTGGCATTCCTAACTTAAAGAATACTTCGTTAAGAAAATAGTTAAGAAATTCAGGAGTAGTGTTTGGAGATATCATTTTTTTAATCCTAATTCTCTAGTAAATAAAAAAGTTTTTCCATGAACAATATGTTCGCCGTGATCTATTTTTGTCAGAAAATCTGTTCTAGAAACTGAAAAGTCGATAGTCGATAAAATTTCTTTGAAATTCCACCCTGGGAAATTCCAAATCAACTCATTTCCAAGAAATCCAGATCCAGTTTGAATGACAGTCAAATACCATTTGACTGTCGGGTAATTTAGGATCAGAGAATCAATCTCGGAATCAAATGGTACCCAACATGTAAAGACTAAATCTGGATTGTATTTACTTAGTGCTTTCTTGGCATCTAGATTTTCAATATCTTGTTTGCCAGTTAAATCCGATAGAACTATTGGCAATCCTGAATCTTTGATTGCATTTCCAATAATTCCATTACCTGAAGCAATTTCTAAGTTTTTCTTTGAACCAGTATTTCTTATAGTTTCAGCTATAGTGTCTATCCATTCTAGAACTGGATATTGAAATAATTCATTGTCCTCACACCAAGCCAACCAACCCTCTGACTTTTCCTCTATAGCGAGTTTATTGATAACGTCTATATAAGGAAGAACTTGTATAGATTCCTTCATATTCATATGAAAATTTATACACTAGGTCCACATCTGTTTATTGCAAATGCGTTATCCTCATGTAGAATTTCCGCTTTCGTCATTTTTCCGCTAGCAACGTCGATTACCTCATCGTAAACTCTTCTTCCAGCAACTTCTATTGGTGTGCCTTCAAAGATATCTGTAACTTCAACGTCTGTAGTATCTCTTTGAAGTTTTGCCGATAGCGGGTTTCCTGTAATTCGAATTGTATTCATTAAAGGGTGATTGATTGTATGTCCCCCACCAGTTGAGAAGATGAGAACTTGAGAACCGCCAGCGGCAATTCCTGTGATAGATTCTCCACCGTGACCTGGAGTATCCATGACGTGTAATCCAGATTTTTTGCTAGCTCTTTTTGCCCAAGGAATTACATCTACAATAGGTGCATTCCCAGCTTTTTGAATTGCACCTAATGATTTTTCCTCAATAGTAGTAAGCCCACCTTCCATGTTATCTCCAGTAGGTTGACTTCCCCGAAGATCTACACCACATGCTAAAATTCGGTCTTCCATTTCTTGAACCATATTCCATATACGTTTTCCATGTTGAGGTTTGACGCATTTATCTGCGAGAACACCTTCCCCACCCATCATTTCTGTTGTTTCTGCTAGTAGAGCTCTTCCTCCAGCTTTTATGACATTATCTGTTACCCAACCAGTAGCTTTATTATGAGATAGACCAGAAGTAGTATCTGAGGTTCCACAATTCAGTCCTAAAAGAAGTTTACTTAAGGGGACTTCTTGTCTAAGTTCGGTTGACAGGTCTCTTAACATTTCCATCCCTATTCTGGTAGCTTTGGCAGTAGACTCTATTGCTCCGCCACTTTCTCTAATGTTTATTGCCTCAACTCTTTTTCCTGTTTTTGCTATTTCATGTGCAATTTCATCAGAAGTGCAACCCTCTTCTCTATGATGGTCAATTACAATAACTGCACCTGCATTTGCATTTTGTCCGTGCCCAACAAGTGTTTCGAAAGTTCTTTCCAAATCTGGAGCTATCTGACATCTCCCAAGAGGATGAGTGATTGCTATACTATGACGTAGAGTTCTGGCGACACGTTCGCAAGTTGGATTAGCGTAAAGTGTGCCACTTAAAATTAGAAGATAATTCCTTGATCCAACGTCTCCATTTTCTCTAGGGTATCCCCACCATGTTTTTCTTAATCTCTTGTTTGTTGATATTTTTGATTTCATTTTTATCCCCTTACTTAAACTTCAAGATCGCCACGACCACGGGCGCTCTCAATATTATGAACGTGAATATAATCTCCAACTTCAATATTCTTGGTAGCTATTCCTATTGATAATCCATACTTCATGCAGTGTTCTCCTTTAGAAATAGAAGAAATGCAGATCTTATGAATGTATGGAATTGCAGAATTAGCCTTAATCGTTTTTCCTGTTTTTCCGTTAATCATAAGTTTTACTTTGTCGCCCTTTTTTACCTTAGATAAACAGGTCGCGACGTGGTCTCCTTTTTCAATTATCATTGCAGTGACTGTCATTTTCTCTCCTTGAAATTTTGCTAAGTTTCAAAATATAATTTGGAATATAGTCGGTAATAATAAGTGAAATTCATTAAACCTTCAACGCCATTATCATTTAGTAAGTTTTCAATTTGTTGATTCGTAGCTCTTCTGCAAGTTGGTTCATCTCTTGAACTAGTTTTGTATTTAGTTGTAATCCCTTTTTTAAATTTTTTTCATATTTTTTGTTTGAAGTTTCCCCCGGAATTAAAATCTCATCGTAGCCTGGAGCAAGACTTGAGTTTTTGACTTTTTTTACAATGGAATCTACTTTAGATTGATACTCCTTGCCAAGACATTGTTGAGGGTCGATTGCAATACAAAGCATTGGTAGGGAACAAAATCTATCTGTTTCCAGCCAGTCTGGTTGATCCCCGTCAAATGTATTTCCAGACAAGGTAGCAGTGAGAAAAGAAAACATTAATGCAAGACCGTACCCCTTGTGATCACCTAAAGGAACCATAGTTCCTTTTAATGCTTCATTTGGATTTGTAGTAGATTTTCCTTCTTTGTCTAAGGCCCATCCTTCAGGAATTTTATCTCCTGTTTTTGCGGCTAACATAACGTAACCCCTTGCAACTTTTGAAGTAGCTATATCAAAAATTATTGGAAACTTTTGGTTGGACGGAATTGCAAATGCAATTGGATTATTTCCGATCATCCTTTCAGATCCTCCCCAAGGAGCTAGATTTCCGACTGAACCACTAATAACTATACCGATCATATTTTTTTTGAGTGCCATAGCTGCGAAATAACCAATATGACCGGTATGCAAGGAATTTCTTACAGCGGCGGCACCAAAACCTGCTTCTTTTGCTTTCTTCATAGCAGTTTTCATAGTTTTTTCACCCACGATAGCACTTAATCCATTATCTCCATCTAATAGAGAATAAGAGGGGAGGTTTGTTATACTTTTAATTTTTGGTTTAGGATTAGCTGTTTTTGATTTTAATCTCTCTACAAATGAACTAAGGCGAACGCATCCATGAGAAGTTACACCTCTAAGTTCTGCATCTAAGGTTTGTGCGGCACATTTTTTTGAATTTGATCGAGATACTCCAAGAGATGTAAAAATATTTTCTATAAATGTGAATAAAGTGTCATACTTAAATATATTGGAAGGCATTATTGTTTTCTCCTCATGTGTAACTCATGTCTGAAAAATGTTAGAGTTTTTTTTTGGTTCTACATATTAAACAAATTTTGAGGATTCACAAGTTATGAAGGCATGGGTATTTCACGATTTTGGGGATATGAGATTAGAGGAAGTTCCTGATCCTAAAGCAAAACCTGGTTATGCAGTTTGTAAGATTCGTAGGGTTCAACCAAGTATTACTGATGTGCAAAGAGCATTGGGCATAGGTACGATTAATTCTGCACTTCTCAAAAAACAGTTAGAGGAACATGCTCCAGTCCAACTTCTAGGGCATGAAATGAGCGCAGAAGTTATCGAAGTCGGAGAGGGAGTATCAACTCTAAATAAGGGTGATATCGTTTGTACTTCAGGTCATATTCCTTGTGGAGTCTGCGACTGGTGCAAGGAGGGAAAAGACCCCTGGTGTGTTGATAAAATACATGTTGGAATAAATACCCCAGGCGCATTTGCTGAAATGATATCTCTTCCGGAAGAAGGATTGGTGAAAGTTCCTGATATTTTAGATGATATGTCAGTAGCATGTCTTCAGCCTTTCTCTTCAGCTGTAGCAGCAGTGCGTGATTCAAAAATTTCTGTTGGCGACAGTGTTGCTGTCACTGGGCAAGGAGTTATGGGTATTTACATTCTTCAAGCTGCTCGTATGTGTGGTGCTGGGTCAGTTTTTGTGACTGATGTTAAAGAAGAGGCTTTAAGTTTGAGTGAGAAGTTTGCTGCTGACCTCGTTATTAATGCAATAGAGAAGGATGCAGTATCTGAAGTTCTCAAAGCAACAAAGGGAAAGGGCGTAGATATCGTTTTTGAATGCGCAGGTGGAAATCCTGATCAAGGTTTGTCAGGTCATGAAACTAAACAACAAGCATTTGAGATGGTTAGAATCGGAGGAAAAGTAGTCCAGGTTGCAGGGTTGGTTGGTAGTGTAAATATAGATCCAGTATTTATGAGAACCCAGGGAATTAACTGGCTTTTTCCTGAGGGTCATGGAAGAGATACTATTAGTTTAGGTGCAGATTGGGTTGCAGGCGGCAGAATTGATTTAAAGTCACTTGTTACTCATGAAGTTACTGGAATAGAAAAACTTCCTGAAGCAATGGAGATTACTCATAAAAAAGAAGAATATAAAGCGACTAATCCTTGTCAGGTAGTACTGGAATAATTTTTTAGGAGGATGCAGATGGACTTAGGTTTGAAAAATAAAATATCAATAGTGACTGGAGCCAGTCGGGGCATAGGAAGAGAATGCGCGATCGAACTTGCCAAAGAGGGAAGTACCGTTTTAATTACAGCTAGAAACGAAGAATTGCTTTCGAAAACAGTTTCAGGAATTGAGAAAGAAGGAGGAAATGCAGATTTTGTTTCTGCGGATCTCTCGAACCATCAGGGTTGTAAAAGTGTAGTTGATACTTGCATTGAAAAGTTTGGGAGCGTCGATATTCTGGTCAATTGTGCTGGAGCAGCTAAAGGCGGTGATATCCTTGACTTGGATGTGTCACTTATTGATGATGCTCTTGGTCTCAAGTCCTATGGTTATCTTCGGCTTGCGCAGATGGTAATTCCCTACATGAAAAAAAAGAAATGGGGTCGTATTGTAAATGTAGCAGGAGGAGCGGGGACTAGTCCAACAAGACGAAATATTCCGACAAGTCTTGCTAATATTACGATTCTAAATATGACTAGAGCAATTTCCGATGCAGTTGCTGGGGAAGGAATATTGATTAATACTGTCTGCCCAGGAATGACTAATACGCAAAGAGCTCGAGACATTTATGAACCTCAAGCAAAAAAAGAAGGAAGAGATGTAGAAGATATTTTGTCAAAACTTGGTTCTTCTTTACCTGCTGGTAGAATATGTGAACCAGAAGAAGTGGGTCCAGTAGTTGCATTTTTATCTTCTGAAAAATGTAGTTATGTGTTTGGAAGTTCGATTTATATGGATGGTGGTGCGAGGAGATCAACTCCTTAATTTATAAATAATTTTTATGTCAGGAGGATTCTGATTTGTCTCATTTGTTTGATGCAATGAAGTTAAAGGAAGTAACATTAAGGAATAGGATTGGAGTCTCTCCCATGTGTCAATATTCTGCAGAGGATGGGAAGATGAACGAATGGCATTTAGTTCATTTAGGTTCTAGAGCTGCAGGTGGAGCTGGTTTAGTGATGGTTGAGGCAACAGGGGTTGAGTCCAGAGGGAGAATTACCCCTGGATGTACAGGCATTTGGGATGATGGGCATATCTCTTTTTTGTCAAAGGTTTCTGACTTTGTAAAAGAACAAGGATCTGTTGCCGGAATACAGATTGGTCATGCAGGACGAAAGGCAAGTTGTGCTACAACCTGGGAAGGTGGACATTATCTTTCTGACGAAGAAGGTGGTTGGGAACCCATTGGCCCTAGTGCTATTTCAATGCATGAGAAAGGTCGTATTCCTAGAGAAATGACTCTGTCTGATATTGAACAAGTTCAAGAAGCGTTTAGGACTGCAACGATTCGTGCAGAAAAATCCGGTTTCGACTTATTAGAAATTCATGGAGCACACGGATATCTCATGCATAGTTTTCATTCACCGATCTCTAATAAAAGAACGGATGATTACGGTGGACCATTTGAAAATAGGATCAAGTTTACAGTTGATACTTTAAAGATTGTTCGAGAAGAATGGTCTCAAGACAAACCTCTTTGTATTAGGCTTTCTTGTTCGGATTATGTTGATAGTGGATGGACGTTAGAAGATACGGTGAACTTATCTTCGGTTCTGAAAGAAATTGGGATTGACCTAATTGATTGTAGTGGGGGAGGTTCCACACCAAAAGCTAATATTCCTATTGGGCCTGGTTATCAGGTGCCTTTTTCAGAGACTATCAGAAAAAGTGTTTCTATTCCTACAGCATCTGTGGGATTAATAACAGAACCTTTTCAAGCAGATCAGATAATCCGAAATGGGCAGGCAGATATGGTTTTTCTAGGTCGAGCTTTTCTTCGAGATCCTTATTGGCCATATCGTGCCGCTATAACTCTAGGGCACAAAGAAAAATCTTATACTCCTAAACAGTACCATCGTGCGATGTGATAAATTAGAGAATTCTCAACGTTAGTTTTAAATTGAACTGAAAATGAGTCACATTGCTAGAGTTCCGCCATCAGAAGCAATACAAGAACCGTTCATGAAGTCGTTTTCGTCGGAAACTATGAATGTGGTCAGAGCTGCCATTTCTTCTGGTGTGGCAAATTTCTTAGCCGGAATAAGTATCAATTTTCTTTCAGCAAATTCCGGGTCTGCTTCGTGAATCCCTTTAACTCTTTCACTTTCGGTTGTTCCGGGCATTATGCAATTTGTCCGAATCCCATAGGGACCTAGCTCAACAGCGAGAGCTCTAGTTAGACTATGCATTGCTACTTTTGTAGTACTATAGAGAGAGTTTTTAACAATTCCTCTTTCTCCATCTATTGAACCTATCATAAGAATTTTTCCACTCTTCTGAGAAACCATCACCCGTGCAGCTTCTCTTGTTGCGTAAAAAACTGATTTTGCATTTACTTCAAATAGATCGTCAATGTTCTCATTTGTGAATTCAGTAAAATTGCTTTTACATCTCATAGCTGCGCAATTCACGAGAATATCTACTCCACCTAAAAAATTCAGACCGTCTTCAACCATCTGTATGGCTCTTTTTCCATCAGTAAGATCGTAATTATTGCCACTACATTTATTGGCAGGTTTCTTTGAATCTTCGATTACTTTCTTAAGATTTTCTATATTATTTCCTCCCGCAAGCCATAGGGAGGCACCTTCTTCGCTAAATCTTCTGGCAATAGCAGCTCCAATCCCTGAAGAAGCTCCGGATATAATTGCCAATTTCCCCTCGAGTATTTTTTCCTTCATTTTCTTCCCCTTTAATTTACTGCTAAGAATCTTCTCCAAGAAGTGCAGAATTACTCTTAGATCGTTCGTCTCGTATTGGCCAGTTTCCTTCATCAACTTGATTTATAAAATTTTGAACAAGATTATTAAACATTTCGGGTTCTTCTAAGTTTATAAGATGTCCTGCATTTGGAAATGTCACTAATGCTGATGTTGGAATTTTTCTTTTCATAAATATTCCCGGTTCTAAACAAGGTTCATCTTCATCCCCAGTCAATATCAGTGTTGGCACACGCATATTGCTGAGTTCGTCTTCGAACTCATAAATTGAGGGTCTTGCACTTTGTAATCCCTCCATAGTCAATGCGCAACCTTCAGATGAGTGTTCTAGAAAATTATTTACAAATTTATTATATTCTGCAGGGTTTTTCCTCTCTAGCTGAACTCTAGTTGGTCCTGCGGTATAAACTTTCCCAAAATCTTTCATGTCTTCAGTTCGAAATCTTCTTGCAACTTCTAATGCTTCTTTTCTGAAGTTAGGTTGTTGTTCAATTACGGACCCATATCCACATCCTGCAACTACGATAGAACGTGTTAATTCAGGATATTTCATTCCGACGTATAAAGCTGCAAATCCACCCATAGAAAGACCAACCACATGACAGGGAGCAATGGACAATTCTTTAATAACGTTTACTAGATCTTGTAATGCTATGTCTTGGCTATAACTTTCAACATCTTTCGGAATTTCTGATGGTGTAAACCCACGCGCATTGAAGGTGATAGTTTTATATTTCCCAGAGAAAAATTTAACCTGTTGCTCCCAACTTCTATAATCACCAGCAAATTCATGAACGAAAATGATAGGAGTTCCTTCTCCTGTTACTTCATAAAATAGTTTGACGTTGTTACTCTTTGTGAATGACATGCTTTCTCCGGAAGAATATTAATAGAAGCATTTATAAGCTAAAAATATTATTTTAATTTAAACGCCATAATAGATCATTGCAAGTTAATGTATTGAGTTATTAACTTAATTTTTGCCCTTGATTTATGATTTGTTTTAGATCATTATTCCCATGAATGTTATGTATTTTCCGCCTTGCTTCTGTTTATAATTCGAAAATTTAATAGGGGATAAGTTTTGGCTGTAGAATCTAAAAAGCTCGCAATTTACAAAAAAGATGAAAGAAAAATCCAGTGGAAGACTGTTGTAGCGATAGGAATGATTCATGTAGTTGCCCTGTTTGCATTTAGAGAAGATCTTTTTTCTTATTCTGGTCTTGCAGTTGGTATTTTTATGTATTTTATTGCGGGAATGTTTGGTGTGACAATTTGTTATCATAGACTATTGACGCATAGAAGTTTCCGAACTTACAAATGGATGGAATATTTTTTAACTTTTTGTGCTTGTCAAGCTTTAGAAGCTGGTCCAATTGAGTGGACGGCTATGCATAGAATCCATCATAAAGAGGCTGATGAAGAACCTGATCCTCATTCTCCTTTAGTGAACTTTTTATGGGCGCACGCGGGGTGGTTGTTCTACGACATGCCAGGTGCACATACTTATTCTCAATATTCTCGTTTTGCGAAAGATTTATCTAGAGATCCAATTCAACGTTTTTTAAATAGGTATTTCTATCTTGCGTATGCCTTTACTGCTGTAGTTATTTATATCTCTGGAGAACTTTATGGAGGTCTTGGATTATCATGGCTAATTTGGGGAGTTTTCGTAAGGACCGTATTTTTATGGCATGCGACATGGCTAGTTAACTCCGCTACACATTTATGGGGATATAGAAATTATAATACAGACGAGGATAGTACGAACAACTGGCTGGTTGCTCTAATTTCGTTTGGAGAAGGTTGGCATAACAATCATCATGCAGATCAGCGTTCAGCGGCCCATGGACAAAGATGGTTTGAGTTTGATATTTCATACGTGGTAATTAAATGTTTAGAGAAATTAGGTTTGGTATGGGATGTAGTTCTCCCAAGTAAAAGAGTAATCGCAAAAAGAATTGATATCATGGTCGATGATGAAGCACTTCGATTGGCTGATGAACTTGCAAAAGATGCACTTTTGCAAAATTCTTTTGAATTTAGCACTCAAACAGATCCAACTATGCCTGTAGAAGTAAAGCAAATGTCATCAATGTCTGAGGCTTTTGATGCCTTAATGAGTGCTGCGTCTCGAGCGAATGAACATGCAAGAAAAGCTTTTGTGAAAGCGGACACTTTTAAAAAAGAAAAGATATCGGACCATCCAGAGGATTTAGAAACAAAAAAAATATTTGAAACAGCGAAAGATATTGCATTTGCTTCTGTTGAGCAGGCTAAATATGCATATGCAGAATCTCTTGAGTTTGCTTCTCAAGTAAAGACTTTTTATCTAGATGCTGCGGACAACTCGCGGGAAGAGTTGAGTGATTTTGAAAAGAGGGGAAAATTTATAACAGAGCATACATATAATTCCTTAGCTCGAATAACAGTTGAAGTTACAAGAATTTTCCAAGGCATTGGAAGGCCAGTGATAACTTCTGCAATATAGACTTTGTTTTGTTTTTGAAGTCCTTTTAGTTTTCTTGTTGACGAATAGAACTAATAAATCTTAGATTATCTAGGTTTTTTTTCATAATAAACTTGAATTAACGGATAGCAGCCTAGCTGTTTTGGTTTGTTCTATCTCTCTCAAATAATTGGAGATATAAAATGAATGATGATTTGCTAAAAGATTTGAAGATATATTATGACGCTGATGCAGATTTGAATTTGCTTCAAGGAAAAACGGTTTCAGTCATTGGTTATGGTAGTCAAGGACGAGCTCATGCACTAAATTTACAAGACAGTGGAGTTAAAGTTATCGTGGGCTTACGCAAGACATCTCCTAGGTGGAAGCAAGCGGAAGATGATGGTTTGGAAGTACAAGAAACAGCAGAAGCTGCTAAGAGTGGTGATCAAGTTGTAATTTTGACACAAGATCATCTTCAACCTCAAATATGGAATAATGATATAGCGCCGAATATGGAAGAAGGACAAGCTCTAGTTGTGGCGCATGGTTTTAATTTAAATTACGGACAAATAATACCTCCAGAGAATATTGATGTTTTTATGATTGCTCCTAAAAGTCCCGGTCATACATTCCGTTTCCAATACGAAGACGGACGTGGAGTGCCTGGTTTGCTTGCTGTTTTTCAAGATGCGACAGGTAAAGCAAAAGAATACGCTTTGGCATATGGTAAAGCTGTTGGTTGTGCTAGAGCTGGAATTATTGAAACAACGATTGAAGAAGAAACGGAAACCGATTTATTCGGTGAACAAGCAGTTCTTTGTGGAGGAATTTCTGAATTAATCAGAGTTGCATTTGAGACTCTTGTTGAAGCGGGATATCAACCTGCATGTGCTTATTTTGAATGTCTCCATGAAGTGAAATTAATTACAGATCTTATCTATCAAGGTGGAATAACTATGATGAGATATTCTGTTTCTGATACAGCGGAATATGGAGACATCACTCGTGGAAAAAGAGTAATTGACGATTCTACGCGTGAGAGGATGAGAGATATTCTTAAGGATATTCAAACAGGAAAATTTGCGAGTGAATGGATTAATGAAAATATGGTTGGAAGGCCAACTTTCAGTACGGTTGTTAGAAAAGAAAAAGATCATCCAATCGAAGTAGTAGGTGCTCGTTTAAGAGGAATGATGCCATGGATGGAAGATCGTGAAGTAAAGTAATAAATTTTTTATAGTTAGAAATTCTTTAGCCCAAGATTGAATTTGTTTTCTTTCTTGGGCTATTTTTTTGTCTATCTTTCAGTTCCTGTCTTGATGTCATCTAAGATGAGTCGTATTATCTTTATGTGTTCAGTTTTTTGCTCATAAACAGGTGTTAGATGTCCGCTAATAAGATCAAATTTTTAATTGCTGGTTTTGTAATTGTTTCTTCTTTTTTATTTTTGGCCATTTCTGGATTCAAAAGTGAAAATTTGGTTTATTTTTTAACAGTCGACGAAGTAGTAAAGCAGAAGCCAAGTTCAAATTCCATAAGAGTACAAGGTAAAATTCTCGAAGGGTCTCTAAAGAAAAAAATAGAATCTATGCAGATTTATTTTAAAATACTTGGGGAGGTGAATGCTCTCCCTGTGACATATAAAGGTGTCCCACCCGATCTTCTAGAAAATGGATTTCCTGTTATCGCAGAAGGAAAAATAAATAGTAAAGGAACTTTGGTTGCAAATAATTTGATGGTTGCATGTCCTTCAAAATTCGAAGAGATGAAGGAAAAGGGTGATGTAATGCCAGAAGATCATCTTCGTCTAATGCAAAAAGCAAAAGAGAGACGTTTGAAAAACTCTTTGAAATAGTCCAGTTTGTTAAATTAGTATATTTTTTGTTGGAGTGATCTTATTGTTTTTAGTTGATTTAGGTAGGTATAGTATTTTCTTTGCTCTTCTTCTTTCTCTTGCCAGTATTTTCTTTTCTTTTTTTGGTGGGTTTCTTAAAAATAATCGTTTGACGAAAGTTGGAAGTAACTCTGCAATATCTGTATTTGTGTTAGTCGTTACTGCAAGTTGTTCTCTAATTTATTTACTGATGATTCGTGATTATAGAGTGAAATATGTAGCTAATCACGTGAATAACTCTCTTGAATCTTTCTATCGGTTTAGCGCTTTTTGGGGAGGTCAAGAAGGTAGCCTTATGCTTTGGTTGTTATTGCTCTGCTTGTATTGTTTTCTAGTGATTAGGCAAAATCAAAAACGAAATTTAGATTTAATGCCCTTTGTTACAGGGACTTTAATGATAACAGCTTTTTTCTTTCTGTTTTTGCTCAGTTTTATGACGTTGCCCTTTGATTTAAATAATGTTCCACCCATAGATGGAAAAGGATTGAACCCACTATTGCAAGATTGGGGAATGGTAATACATCCTCCTAATCTATATTTAGGATATGTTGGATATGTAGTTCCATTCTCTTTTTGTATTGCAGCACTAATCACTGGCAAATTGGATAACGATTGGATACAAACTATTCGTCGTTGGACATTATTTGCGTGGTTTTTTAATGGAACTGGAATTCTTTTAGGCGGAGCTTGGGCATACAAAGAGTTAGGTTGGGGTGGATATTGGGCATGGGATCCGGTAGAAAATGCCAGTTTAATGCCTTGGTTAACGGGAACTGCATTTTTACATTCTATAATAATACAAGAAAAAAGAGGAATGCTAAAAGTATGGAATGTTGTTTTAATTATTCTGACTTACTTGCTTACAATTTTTGGCACTTTTGTGACAAGAAGTGGAATTTTGTCGAGCGTCCATGCGTTTGCAAATAGTAATTTTGGGTGGGTATTTTTAGTATATCTTTTAATTGCTTTGTTTCTTTCTTTCGTTTTAGTTTTTGTTAGATTGAAAAAATTAAAAAGCGAACATGAATTAGAAAGTTTTTTTTCAAGAGAAGCTGGTTTTCTACTCAATAATGTTGTCTTTGTATCTATAACATTTGCAATTTTTTGGGGAACTATGTTTCCTGTTGTTTCAGAACTAGTAGAAGGGATAAAAGTCACAGTAGGACCACCTTTTTTTGATCAAGTTAATGTTCCTATAGGGATGTTTTTATTGCTATTACTCGGAGCCGGTCCACTAATGGCTTGGAGAATAACTTCCACTTCTCAAATAAAAAAGAGTTTTATTGTTCCTACTATTGTCGGTTTGTTGGGGACTTCCATTCTTTTATTTTTTGAAGTCCATCATTTTTATGGGGTTTTAGCTATCTCACTTTCAATATTCTCAATTTGCGCAATTATCATAGAATTTCATAAAGGTGCAAATTTAGTAAAAGAAAGAACTAAACTTAATTATTTTACTTGTATCTGGTTTCTTACGATGAATAACAAAAGACGTTTTGGCGGATATATAGTACATTTGGGGATGGCAATTTTATTTGTAGGAATAGCAGCTTCCTCTGCCTATCAAGTGACAGAAGAGGTTAGGCTTCGCCCAGGTGAAAGTTTTCATGTTGGTTCCGTTAGAATGCGATATGAAGGGGTAAAGCAGGAAGTAAGCAATTCCTATCGTGCAGTTCGCGCAAAATTGTCGGTATTCATTAAAGGATATCAAATTGGATCCGTTTCTCCTGAGAGAAGAATATATTTCACTCCTCCTCAACCAACTACAGAGGCTGGGATAAGGAGAGGATTTTTTTCGGATGTTTACGCTGTTTTCTCAGACGTAGATTCTGGTGGAGCTGCTAGTTTTAAATTTATGGTCAATCCACTCTTGAATTGGATTTGGTTTGGAGGAATAGTTTTCTCGCTTGGCGCTATTGTTTGTTTTCTTCCTGATAGGTGGTCAAGGAGGAAGGGTCAGATTTTTACTTTGAAGGAATAAACAATGGAATTTTTCTCACTCTTTATTTTATCATTATTTTTTCTAATGGTCTTTGTTTTTGCTTTTTGGCCTCTTGTTCGTGTTCCAGTTAATTTATTTGATATGAATATTGTATCCGAAAAAAATAAAAAAATTTCACGTCTCATGTTTGAACGTGAAAATTTATACAAGAATATTCTTGAAGTGCGTTTCGATAGAGCGATGAAGAAACTTTCAAATGAAGATTACTCTAAATTATTGAATCCATTAAATCAAAAAGCATTAAATGTATTGAGAAGGCTGGAAGCCTTAGGAGTTAAAGAAGGTGATGTTGCATTTGGAGAAAACCAAGTAAATAAAAATTCGAACATAGAAAATGATGTTAGAAGTGAAATAGAAGAAGAAATTTTGCGATATAGAAATAACAATAAAATTTCTGCTCAGGAAAATGCAATACAAGAAAATTTGTCAGATAAGGAGATAACGTCAGTTGAAACTACTTTTTATTGTACCACTTGTGGGAATTCCTTTGGTACTGAAGATAAATTTTGTTCGAATTGCGGAAGTAAAATAAAATGAACAAATTTTTACTATTTATTCTTCTCTTTATCCATTCTTTTTCTAACGTTTTTGCTCAGGGGACAAACGATTTTGTTTCTAAGGGGCTGCCTTTAACAAAAAATGTAATGGTAATTGATTTAGAGAAGGGGCTTTATGAAGTGACCGAAATTTTTAATTTTATGAATAAAAGTAATCCTGTTTTAAAGTCACATAAAAATACTTCAACTTTTAAATTTGTTCTTCCTATTAGCAGTAATGTTCGAAATCCGAATGCTGTCTGGTCATCTGCTCCTGTAGGACTTGATCCTAAATTGTATGAAATGTCTAAGACCACACTAGTATCTAGAGAGCCTTTTCCAAAAGGAGATAAATTTATTCTCCTGCGGTATAGGCTTGCTGATAGTTACGGAGGAATTAAGGTTACAAAACCAGTTTTTTTTGACTCTCCAAATTTTACTCTTTTAACTAACCGCAAAAATGTTCAACTGGATATCGATGGAACAATGGTTTCTAATATCCTGAAATTGAATGGCAAAGAGTATAATCAGTATTTGATTCCTTTGCGTTCGGGTAGTAATTTTTCGTTAAATTTAAAAGCCCCTGATTCTTTAGGTAGATTAGACTTTTTCTATGTTTTATTTGCTGTGCTTTTTATTGCAAGTTTTACTTTTGCATTCTTATACAGAAGAAAGAGAGCAATTAAATTGAAACTTATACATGAAAGAGAGCAATTGTTAAGAAAAATTGCATCTTTGGATGATTTGATGGATTCAGGGCAAATTCAAGAGGATACTTATAAGGAAGAGAGGGGGCTTTATTTTTCTCGTCTTCTCGAAATTCAAACTGAAAGGAAACGTTTTGTTAGAGACAGTTAATATCGGGAAACGTTATGGAAAAGTTTGGATACTGAAAAATATAAATTTAAAGATTCAACGGGGAGAAATCCTTGCCCTTCTAGGAGGTAATGGGTCTGGAAAAACCTCTCTTTTGAATCAGTTTGCTAAAACTAGCAAGGCAAGTGAGGGAGAAATTATTTTAGATGGAAGAAATACAAGAGAATCTTTTGCAGGAAAAATCGGGATGGTACCTCATAGTTCCTTTCTATATTTTTCACTTAGCATACGTGAGAATTTAGATTTCTATGTCTCATTATTTGGTGTAAATAAGGAAGTGAAAGAGAGAAGAATTAATGAATTAAGTGAAATATTTGAATTTTTTCATTATTTAGATACTCCATTACGTCATTTAAGTGAGGGTCTCATTAAGCGTGTTTCAATTGTCAGGTCAATTATTCATGATCCTGAGATAATACTTATGGACGAACCATTTGTTAGTTTAGATAGAAAATTTGCGGACATGTTAGTTTCTATAATTAAGAAAGGTTTTAGTTTTGATTGTTTAGAAAGGTTGCCAAAAGAAAGATTTTTTATTTTTTCAACGCATTTTCTCGAAAGAGCTTTAGAAATAAGCAGTAAGATTGGAGTTTTAAATAAAGGGAAATTAGTTGCATTAGACGAAGTAGGTGTTTTGGAAAATAATGAAATTATTAAATTTGTGAATGGTTAGAAACTATGTCAAAAAATTTCAAGTTGTACATTTCAGTGATATTGGCTGTTGCAAGAAAAGATCTTCGTATGGAGTTAAGAAATAAAGAAATGATTCCACTCATGTTGATTTTTGCCTTAGTAGTCTCTCTTATTTTTGGTTTTCTCGATCTGTCTTTTGGGAATATAGGTGAAAGGAATATGGATCTCTATTCTGGAGTTTTTTGGATTTCTATTTTATTTGCCTCGATTTTAGGATTTTCTCGCTCGGCAATGATTGAGAAAGAAGCTGGAGGACTTGTTCAATTTTTGTCGATTCCTGTTGATTCTTCTGCAGTTTTTTTTGGGAAATTAATTCCCAATGTTTTATTTTTGTTTTCTATTCAACTTTCTGTATATTTTTTTATAATAGTTTTTTTCCGAGCGCCAGTTTCTGAAAGGTATATATTATTAATATTAACTAGTTCTATTTCCATAATAGGAATAGCCGCGGTCGGTACATTTTTTTCTACTCTAAGTGCTAAAACTAATTTGAGAGAGATTTTTTTACCTATTTTAATGTTCCCAATACTTATTCCTTTAATTATAGCATCAATCAAATCTACTTCTTTATTATTCAATAATAAAGGGTGGGAAGAAGTGATAGATTGGGTTAAATTGATCATGGTATATGATTTAGTATCTATTACACTTGCATCTATATTGTTTGAGAAATTATTGGATGAATAGTTTCTAGTATAATTCTAAAATTATGAGGTTTTTTTGAATCTATTATTTGTTTCCGCAGTAATTATTTGTTTGTTTGTATTAATCTTTGTAATTAAATTCGAGAAAGGATTGAGTAGATGGTTAGGTATTTCAGCTTTGATTTCTCTTTCGTGGGCTCTTTATTCGATTATTTTTATTGCGAAATTAGATAGATTTCAATCTGTGCCACAAAAGATTTTTTATATACATGTTCCTTCCGCCTGGATCTCTTTTGTTGCCTTTTTTCTTGTATTTATATTTTCTTTGAAATATCTCTATACTAGTAGAAGCAGGGATGACCTTCTCGCAAATTCATTCGCAGAAGTAGGTGTTTTTTTTAATACTCTTGTTCTTATTACTGGACCAATTTGGGCAAAACCAATATGGGGAGTGTGGTGGACTTGGGACGCTAGGCTTACGACCTCTTTAATATTATGGTTGCTGTATGTTGCTTATTTAATGTTACGTTCTTATATAGATGATTTTGAAAGAAGAGCTAGATTGTCCGCAATTCTGGGAATATTTAGTTTTTTGAATGTTCCTATAGTTCATTATTCTGTTTTATGGTGGAGAACACTTCATCCAGCTCCTGTAGTGATAAGAAGTGGTGGTATGTCTGATTTGCCTATGAGTATGCATATAGCATTATGGAGTTCTTGTTTTTCCGTTGTAGTCCTTTTCATTTATTTAGTTAGAAAAAGATATAAGATTGGAAAATTCATAAATTTGAAAGAGTTTTAATTAAAAGGAAAGTACATGTCTTACGTAATTTCTGCATATCTAGTTTTTTATATATCTATCTTCATCTATGCAACTCGATTGATAATCAGATGTAATCACTTAGAGCAGGAAAATGAAGATAATTCAATTGGACGTATTCATTGATGAGACAATTTTATAGATTGAGTTGTTTGAGTATTCTAACTCTCCTTATGTTTTTGCATATGACAGTTTTTCTTTCAGAGGGTGTAAAAACTACATATGAAGATGTCTCTAAATCACTAATGAGTCCTGTTTGCCCAGGAAAGATGTTGTCTGATTGTCCTAGTTTAGAAGGATCTCAGTTGCGAGAGGTTGTAAAGAAGCAGATAAAAGAAGGAAAAACAAAGGAAGAAATTATTTCCTACTTTGTCGAGGTTTACGGGAAAACGGTATTATCTGTGCCACCTTCAGAGGGATTTCTGATTACTTCCTGGTTGCTTCCTTTTATTGTTTTTTTGTCTGGGTTAATCATTTTTGCGATTTTAATTTTTTCTTGGTTGAAGAATGAAGAAGAGGTTTTGGAAGAAAAAAATAACTCAAAATTTGTTGAGTTAGATTCGAGGGTGGAAAGAGAGTTGAATAATTTTGATGCTTGATAGAATTCAATTTTCTTTCGATTTGAAGAGGAATAGTTTTGTCTAAGATCTCCCTTTATTTGTCTGTTGTTTTATCTATTTTTGTAATTCTTTTTATACTTCTTTTTGATAACAATTTTGAAATTTCCAAAGAGCAATCTAAGAATAGTTTTGTCGAAAAAAATACTTCTTCGTTTTTCTCAAAGATGGGTTTTGTACTATTGCCACTAAAGAAGAAAGCTCCTGATTTAACCTTGAGTTCTCTGGATGGTGATTTATATGGATTAGATAGGTTTTTGGGGAAAGTTGTTCTTGTAAACTTTTGGGCGATTTGGTGTCCTCCTTGTATTAGAGAAATGCCTTCCATGGAGAAGGCCTATGTGAAATTTAAAGATAAAGGATTGGAAGTGCTTGCGATTTCTCTTGATAGTGAAGATTTTATTAAAATTAAAAGATTTGTTAAGGATCTGAAATTAACTTTTCCAATTGCATATGATCCAAAAGATGATGCTAAGTATAAATATGAAGTCAGATCAATTCCTACAACTTTTTTGATTGATAGAAAAGGAAATCTGATTGCATATTCAAAGGGTCCTCGAGAATGGGATTCAGCTGCTGCTACCGACCTTATGAAATATATGCTTTCGAAATCAAAGGATTAATCTTCAAAAATCTTTTTTCTCTGAATTTAGTCAAAGAGGTTTGAATGAAAAATAAATCAGGAAAAATAGCTTTCACGATATTTCTCATCCCTTTTTTGGTAACTATTTTATGGGGTTTAGTAAGTCACTTTAATAGGACAGATTCGGTAGAGAAGCAGCAAATATTATTAAAAAGAGGCATGAAAGTTCCTGATTTTTCTTTTCCAGATTTGAAAGGAAAAATGATTAAGCTTTCTAACTATCAAGGAAAAGTTGTCTTGCTTAATATTTGGGCTAGTTGGTGTATCCCATGCTTAGATGAAATGCCTTCTTTGGAGAGTCTCTATAAAAAACTGAAAAAAAATAAAGAGAATTTTGAAATTATTGCAGTAAGCATTGATGCTTTAGGTGCGGATGTTGTTAACAAATTTATTAAGAAATATCAAATTTCATTTCCGGTAGCTTTAGACCCTCGACATAAGATAAAAAAATTATATTCTGCGAAAGGAGTTCCAGAAACTTTTGTAATAGATTCCAAAGGAATTCTAGTCCAAAAAATAGTTGGGCCAAGGAAATGGGATGACAATAAGACAATCGAATTCTTTAGGAAACTAACCCCATAAAATCCTTGCTTCTAGAATTATAATTCGTATCCAAGACCCAATTCTTTGTTTAATTCAATCATCTGTTCTCTAATAGGTGGAGTAATAGGGACTCCTAGTTTTAAATTTTCCTCTTCAGAAAACTTCTCTGGTTCGCCGTGAATATAGATTTTGTCCTTACCTTCCACTTTTTTTGAGTTTCTTATTGTAGAAAACATGTCAGACATTTCTTCATGGATTAAAGAGGAGGATCGAAATCCTTCTAGTTTTATTGCCCCCATAAAGTGTCCTGTGCCTGCCTTGCTATCTCCTCCTGCTCCTGCCATACGTTCTTCCATATTTGAGCCTGCAAGTACCCCGCAGAGAAGATCGACCATTAGAGATAATCCGTATCCTTTATGTCCACCTGTTGCATCTCCTTCTCCTCCAAGGGGAAGAAGAGGGACGTCGTAATTGAGAATACTTTTTTCATTTAACGAGGGATTTCCATAAGCTTCTGGTACCCATCCTTTTGGAATTTCTCTTCCTTCTCTGAGTGCAGTTTCAATTTTTCCAACAGCCACTGTTGAAGTGGCCATATCTAAGTGAAAGTCTGTTTTGTCAGCACCTCCTGGTATAGCGATACTCATTGGGTTTGTTCCAAAAATTGCTTCTGCTCCAAAGGTTGCAGTAGCTCTTCTTCCTCCGTTGGACATACTTATTCCAATAAAGCCTCTTTCCATCGCTTTTTTTGCCCAATAACCTGCATAACCGAAATGATTACTGTTACGTACTCCAACGAAACCACTCCCATGTTCTTCAGCCATAGTAAGTGCTTCTTCCATTGCACGGTTTGAAGAAATAATACCGAGGGCATTATCAGCATCTAGTGTTCCGGTAGTATTACTGCCACGATTGAAAATCATTTTTGGTTTGTTGTTAATTACTCCATTTCCAAGACGGACCATGAAAAACGTCAATCGCGCAGCACCATGACTTCTTATTCCTCTGAGATCAGCACTAATTAAAACTTCAGAAATAAGTTTGCAATCTTCTTCAGGAACACCAACCGAAGCAAAAACTTTATAAGCAAATTCTTTGACAAATTCCGCAGGATATCGAACAGTGCCTTTTGGCAATTCTCCAGATTCAACCATGTGTATGCCTTTCTATATCGTAATTTATAATTTTTTATTTATTAAATCATAACTTCTCTCTTGTGACGAACATGGTTTACATCAAAAAAATACTTTAATAAACTCTTTTTACATTTTAAACTTTGGAGATTCTTAGTGGTTCGAATTGCAGTTATTCAAGGAGATGGAATTGGCAAGGAAGTAATGCCTGAAGCAGAGGCTACTTTGTTGCTGGCTGCGGAAGCCGTGAGTTTCAAGATTGAATTCGATCATTTTGAATGGGGAAGTGATCGTTATTTGCAAGAAGGAAGAGCCCTTCCAGAAGATGCTTGTGAAATTCTTGCGAAAGATTTTGATGCGATTTTTCATGGTGCAGTTGGAGATCCGAGGATAGGGGGTTCTATTGTTCAAGAACAGATACTGCTTGGCCTTCGTTTTGGATTGGATTTATATGCGAATATTCGTCCCTCTAGGCTTTATCATGAAGATTTAACTCCTATTAAAAATAAAAAAGCTGGGGAGATAGATCATGTGGTGGTGCGCGAAAATACTGAAGGTCTTTTTGTGAATATGGGTGGTTTTTTTAAGGAAGGTACAAAAGACGAAGTTGCAGTACAGGAAGAAATTCATACATATAAAGGAGTAGAACGAATTATTCGCACTGCATTTTTATATGCAGAAAGACATCGCAGGAAAAAAGTAACGATGGCAGACAAGGCAAGTGGTTTGAAATATGCTGGAGGAATATGGAGAAGGATTTTTCAAGAAGTACGTAGCGATTTTAGTCATATAGATTCAGAAGCTAAACATATTGATGCAGTTGCTATGGAATTAATTCAACATCCTTCAGATTTTGATGTTTTGGTTACTAATAATATGTATGGTGATATTCTCAGTGATGTTACTTCTGGTTTGGTTGGAGGAATTGGACTTGCACCTTCTGTAAATATGAATGTGGATGGAATATCTCTTTTTGAACCTGTTCATGGGACAGCTCCAGATATTGTTGGAAAGGGGATAGCCAATCCTGTTGCATCAATTCTCACTAGTGCTCTTATTCTAGATCATTTAGGTTGTGGGGAAGGGGCATCTTTGATTCGACGAGCAGTTGAAAGTTCTATAGCGGATGGATGTAGGACTTCTGATTTAGGCGGTAGTCTTTCTACTGAGGAATGTGGGGAAGAAATTAGAGATCGTTTGAAATATTAAAATATTCTTTTTAAAATTTATTAATTGTATTGGGGGAAAAATGCCAGAAAAAAATGTGTTTAAAATTGATGAGATACCATTTCAGGAAGTAGAGTGGGGAACTTCCAAGGTTATTGTAGGTCCAGATGCAAATGGATCAGAGCATTTGCGTGCTGGCATTACAGAATATGATCCTGAAACACCTCATGAACCTCATAGTCACCCAGGACAAGAAGAAATTATATGGGTTTTGTCAGGAGAAGGGTATACCGAAACACATGGAGTCAAAATGGAACTCAGGTCTGGTTTGGTAGCATATATTCCGTCTGGAATGGAACATAAAACAGCGGCTGTAGGCGGAAAAATGACCGCTATTATAATGAAGAGTCCTGTAAAAGATTCTTCAGGTGTGGCGAGTTAATCACCCGGGTAAAGTTTTACGATAGAACCTTTGATCTTTGTCTTAGTTGAAAATGGAAGGTTTAGTTTATTGATGGATTGCAAGATATTTCTTCCGTTTCCTTTTTTAGGGTCTAAAACTTTCGGTTTTTCCCATGCGCTGTTTTTGCATGGGATCAAGTAAGGATTCTTTGCTCCTTTTTTGCTTAAATCGCATCCGAAAATGAAAGTTTGTTTTGTTGCTTCTGTAAAGAAAGGGATATCAAAATCAAAGATTAGATTTCCCATACTGTATACAATAGGTTTCTTTTTATAGAATTCGATTCCTTGTAGTACGTGTGGATGTCCTCCTAAAACGATGTCAGCTCCAGAATCGATAGAAGCATAAGCAATTTCTCTTTCGAAATCTTTCACTTTGTGAGTCATAGATGTGCCCCAGTGATGATTTACTAAAACAACGTCAACTTTGTTTTTTAATGACTGAATATCTTTTTTCATCCGTTCTAGATCTTTTTGTAATGTGTATGTTTTCTCTTCAGGAAGTGTGCCTGGGTACTCGTGTTTGCCGCCTTTGAAAGTATATTTTGTCTCGATGCGAATAGGATTAATTCCAGGGCTGTTAGATTTTGCTTCAAATCCATGTGGGATTATAGAACTAAAAGATAACAGGCCTAGTTTCAATCCTGTTTTTTCGATAATAGCAGGTTCTCTCGATTGTTTTAAATTTTGTCCTGCACCCGCGATTGATATTTGTTTTGAATGCATTAATTCTATAGTTTCGAGAAATGCTTTCTCCCCATAATCAAGAGCATGATTGTTAGCGAAAGCCATTAGATCAAAACCAGCACTTTTTAGGATATTTGCCATTGCAGGATCTCCGCGAAGGCATATTTTGTCTGGTTCTTTTTTTCCAATCTTGCTTAAAGGGAGTTCAAGATTTCCAAAAGTAAAGTCGGAGTTTCTGAAAATTCTTGTTAATTTTCCGAAGGTATCTTCTTCAGGATTTCGATTTATCGCTATATCCCCACAGGCGATAAAAGAATGTGAAGTTTTTATTTTTTGTTTTTGTGTCATTTATGTTTTGTCTTTTTTTAGTGTGAATCTTCTACTAGTTCCCATAGGGTTCCCATAGTACTGTCCGGTTTGATGAAAGCTATTGTATGTCCCATAAAACCAGGCTTAGGAACTTCATCTATTAGTTCAATATTTTGTTCTTTTAATTTAGCCATGACATTTTCTATCCCTGTTACATCATATGCAACGTGATGAAGGCCTTCACCATTTTCTAGTATAAATTTATGTACCCCTGATTCTTCGTTCAGAGGAGAGATAGGTTCAATTAAGTCGCCTCCAAGGTCGAGCATTGCTAGTTCTGTATTTCCGTCTTTAGATGGTTCTCTCCCAAGTAATTTTGCACCCGCAGATTCGTATAATTTTATCGCAGCATTCATATCTTTAACGGCTATTCCAAGATGATGTATTTTATTGAACATATTTTCTCCTTATTTTTTAGATGAAGTATATTAATCTTAACTGAAAGTGAAGATCAATTTGTAAAAAGTTTTATTCAATTTATTTTATTCTATTAGTCCATTTATTTTTATAATTTCTGTATATTTAAATATCCACTCTAGGATGGATTTTTTCATAGTAAAGGAGCCTATGTCAGATAATTTTATTGGAATGTTTTGGGCTTTTGGAACTTCTATACTTGCAGCGATACAAGTAGTTATTTTATCCAAGCCTCTAAAGGTTTTGGGACATCTTGCAGCAACAATTTTAACAAATATAGTGAATTTTTTAATACTCTTTACGATTGGAGTAATAACGTATGAGACAGGTCAAGTTTCACTTAAAGGTTTGTTCTGGTTTGGTTTGTTGGGTGTCTTGGCTTATAGTTTTGGAAGGTATGTTTTTTACAGAGCTTTATGGGAATTAGGTCCTCCACGTTTGACTACGATAGTAAGTACAGCTCCATTTTATGGAATTATTCTTGCAATTTTATTTTTAGATGAAAACCCGAATTATCTTCTTGTTGTAGGAACTGTTCTTGTAGTTTCTGGAGTGGTTTTAGTGAGCTATGAACGTACTGATAAAAGTTTTATTCAGAAAGGAATTGCCTGGGCATTTTTAAGTGCATTTCTAATTAGTTTGAGTATTTTTATAAGGAAAATTGGATTGGAAAGTATGCCAAATCCATTTCTAACCGTTGCGTGGTCAAATTTTATAGGTCTATTAACACTTTTTGGAATGAAGAAATTTATTGATCCTGACTTATATCGTTGGGCAGGAACAAAGGTGATCTTTCTTGTATTGATTGCTGCAATTTTAAATAGTATTTCACAATTTTGCATGAATTATTCGGTTATGTACGGAGATATTAGTGTTGTTACTCCGATAATCACGTCTTCTCCTATATTTTCATTGCTCTTAACGGCAATATTTTTGAGAAGATCTGAACGTATTCGAATCACTATGGTTTTTGGTGTTTTTGTTACTGTTTTCGGTATGATTTTAATTGGATTCTCGCAAACATAAATTGTAGTTTCTTCAGTATCCTTTGTTTTTAATTTGATTTTTTCATAAGATAATATTTTATATTATCTTTTAAGCCAAAAATATGGAGATGGTTATGAAGAGATCTCAATTCTTTTTGTCGGGGTTGTTTGTTCTTGTTTTTTCTGTTTTTTTTACTTTCTCGTTTTCCGAATTAAATGCTGCAAAAAAGATTGTGAAGATAGGTTTTATGGCTCCTTTGACTGGTGGTGCTGCAAGCTATGGTTTGAGCATTAAAAAAGGAGTTGATTTGGCAAATAAGGAAACTGGAAACAAATTACAGATAGTCTATGAAGATTCTAAGTGTAGTGGAAAGGATGCTGTGAATGCTATTAATAAATTAGTTTCTATAGACAAGGTTTCTGCAATTGTAGGAGAAGTTTGTTCAGGCGCAACCTTAGCTGCAGCTCCAATTGCTGAACGAAATAAAGTAGTTATGATTAGTTCGTCTTCAACTAGTCCTAAAATTACAAAATCAGGCGTTTATATTTTCAGGACTGTTCCTAGTGACGCATTGCAGGGAGATTTTGGTGCTAAATATGTTTATTCAAAAGGGCATAGGAAGCTCGCTATTTTATTCAGTAACGAAGAATATGGCATGGGTTTTTCCAAGGTTCTTGCAAAGAGTTTTGCTAAGGCAGGAGGTAAAATTGTTGCTAAAGAAAAATTCAAAAGAGACTCAACTGATTTAAGGACACAATTAACAAAAATCAAATCTTCAAGTCCGGACTCGATTTATATTATAAGTAATTCTCCTCCATCTGCTGTTGCTGCTTTGAAACAAATAAAAGAACTTGGCATACGGTCTGCTCTTTTTGGTTCAGAGGGTCTTAAAAGTGATGCCGTTTCCAAAGGATCTGCAGGTTCTGGTGAGGGGCTTGTGGTTACATCTGTAAGTTCTGGAACAACTTTTTTTGCTGAAAGGCATAAAAAAGCCTATGGAAAAGCTCCTGGCCCATTTGCTGCGCAGGCATATGACGCTTTGAAAGCTATTTCTGTTGCTGTTAGTAAAGGTGCTCGTAGTGGTAGTGAAATAAAAACTATGCTTTCAGGTATTTCTTTTGATGGTGCTTCTGGAAGAATTAAATTTGATTCCAATGGTGATGTTTCCGGAAATTACGATATTTTTGTTTTGAAAGGCGGTTCCTTTGTCTCTTCAAAATAACTCTAATTGAAGTTTGAATTTAAAAAATAGGCAAGTAATCTTTGCTGGATCGTTATCGGCTTTTTTAATTTTATATAGGGTCTGATAAGACGGCTTCTCAACTTTTTGTAAACGCACTTATTGCAGGTTCAATATACGCCTTGGTTGCGTCAGGTTTTTCCCTTATATACTCAACTTGTAGGTTCGTTCATTTCGCGCATGGTTCAACTTTGTTATTGTCGATGTATTTTCTATTTTTCTTATTTGAAGGACTTGAATTCTCTTTCTGGGTGTCTGCATTAGTTACATTAGTTTTTTCAGTGCTTGTTGGACTTTCCATGAACAATTTAATATACAAACAACTTCGAGTACGAGGTGCCAATAAGGTTATATTGCTGATTGCTAGTTTTGCTCTTCTTATTATGTTTGAATCAGTTATTTTAATTTTCTTTGGCGCAGACGTTAAGGTTATTGAGTTTTTGAAAATTGAAAAAGGATTTCAGTTCTTAGGAGCTGTCATCACTCCACTGCAAATATTTATTATTTTGTCATCGATTGTTCTATTTTTTTTGTTCTTTTCTTTTATGAAAAAAACAAAATTAGGAAAAGCAATGAGGGCGGTTTCTGATAACCCAGAAGTTGCGCAAATTGTAGGAATTTCTCCTGAAAAAATTTATTTATGGAGTTTTTTGGTCGGTTCTTTGATAGCTGGTTTTGCAGCTATTTTTATATCTTTGGAGCAAAATCTAAGGCCAATGATTGGGACAGAAATCATGGTGAAAAGTTTTGCTGCTGCTATTATTGGAGGAATAGGTTCCGTTCCAGGAGCAATACTAGGCTCTTTGCTTCTAGGTTTTTCTGAAAATTATGGAATCTGGTTTATTGATTCAGGTTATAAAGATGCCATAGGATTTGGTATTTTGCTTGTTTTTCTTATTTTTAGACCACGAGGTATTCTTGGTTTGAAGAAAGGATTGGGCGAGTAGATGGAAGGGTATCTTATTCATTTTACTATTTTAATTGCAATATATTCTCTACTAACCTTATCACTTCAATTGTCAATAGGTTTTGCAGGGTTATTAAATTTAGGACATATTGCATTCTATGCTATAGGTGGTTATTCCTCATCTTTGTTGTCGTTGCAAGGAATGGATTTTCTGAGTTCTATTTTAATTGCAGGTATTTTGTCTTCATTTTTTGCTTGTTGTCTTTCTTTTCCAACTAATAAATTGAAAGGTGATTATTTTGCTGTTGCCACAATGGGATTTTCGTTCGTTGTTTATGAGATTTCTTTAAATTGGGTTTCACTAACAAAGGGGCCAATGGGTCTTGTCGGAATCCCAAGGCCAGATATATTAGGCTTTGTATTAAATCAAAATATACATTTTCTGTTTCTCTGTTTATTTTTTTTAATTTTTTCGTATTTATCGCTTTCTTTGATTGTTCGTTCTCCTTTTGGCAGAGTTGTGCAATCTATTAGAGATGATGAACTTGCCGCAAAAATTTTAGGGAAGAATACGAATAAGGTGAAAAGAATTGTTTTAAGCGTTTCTGCTTTTTTTGCTGGTATAGCAGGTGGTCTTTACGCTCATTATATTAATTATATAGACCCTGATTCTTTTACTGTGATGGAATTGATACCTGTCCTCTGTATAGTAATTATAGGTGGTCTTGGTTCATTGAAAGGAACTTTGATTGCAACTTTTGTTTTAGTGTTGCTTCCTGAGCCTCTCAGGTTTATCGGTTTTTCTTCTGATGTAATAGGTCCTGCAAGACAGATAATTTACGCAGTTCTTTTGATATGTATTTTGATTTATCGTCCCAAGGGTTTATATGGAAGGTTTGATTTAAAATGATTTTAGAAATTAAAAATTTAAAGAAAAGTTTTGGTGGGGTTAATGCAGTCAATAATTGTTCTTTTCAGATCGAAGAGGGTCAAATTACTGCACTTCTTGGACCAAATGGATCTGGTAAAACAAGCATATTCAATATTATATCTGGTATAGTTAATGTTGATTATGGAAAAGTTCTTTTTAATTCTGCTGATATTACTAACAGAAATCCTGAGGATATTTCTAATCTAGGTATTTCAAGGCTATTTCAGAAAGCAAGATTGTTTGAAAATTTATCTGTGGAAGATAACTTGCTGATTTCTATTCATAGTGAAGACATGCAATTCTTCAAAAGTTTATTTACACCCAATAAAGTCTTTCTTGAAGAAGAAAAAAAAATTAATAAAATTTTAAGATTACTTCAAATAGAGGATTTAAAGGAGAAATTTGCTGCTGATTTGAGTTATGGTCAGCAAAGATTGGTTGAAATTACTAGAACTTTTCTTAATCCACATAGTCTTGTACTTCTTGATGAACCTGCGGCAGGCGTAAATCCAAAAATTAGAAATAAATTTGCAAAATTTCTTTTGGAGATGAAAAATCAAAAAGATACAATCTTATTAATTGAACATGATATGAAATTTACATTTTCGATTGCGGATAGAGTTATTGTGCTACATGAAGGTAGAGTTATAGCTGATGGATTACCTGAAGAGATAAAGAAAAATCAATTTGTTCAAAAAGTGTATTTGGGAGAGAAATTCTTTTCAAGTTCTTCATAAAAAAGGGAGAATATAAATGGACTTTGGAACTTCAGAATCACATAGCAAAGTATGGAGTTATATTGATAAAGAGAGAATGATTTCTCTGGCTAAGGATCTTGTGAATATTCCAAGTGCCACGGGAGAAGAAGAGGAGTGCTCTCTTTTTCTAAATGATTATCTTGAAGAAATTGGCCTAGATCCTTTTTTGCAAGAAGTAGAGCCTAGACGTTCCAATTGCGTTGCTACACTAAAAGGAAAGGGTAAAGGCGCTTCGTTATTATTTAATGGTCATATGGATACTTCCTACTCTGGGAAAGAAGAATTTCTCCCTAAAGTAAAGGCATTTCAACCAGAAGCCTATGAAGAAGATGGTTGGATTTATGGGTTAGGAATATATAATATGAAGGGAGCTTTGGCGTGTTATATAGCTGCAATGGAAGCAGTAAAGAAATCTGAAGTGGAACTTCGTGGAGATGTGAAATTTGCAGCAGTTGTTGGTGAAATTGAAAGAGGACCAGTTGATAAATACCAAGGTGCTTCTTTTCGTGGTGGTGGTTTTGGAACAAGTTATTATGTTACTCATGGGGGTATTGCAGATGTTGCCGTAATTGGAGAACCTACTGGATTATCTCTATTACCCGGACATTTAGGGTATATGTGGTCAAAGATCACTTTAACTGGACCTCCTTCCCACACAAGTTATAGTCATGATTATCCGAATACAATTTCTCAGATGACAAAAATAATTACTGCACTCGAAAGTTGGGGTAAGGACTACCGTGAGAAAAGGAAATATAAAGGGTATCCCGCTAATTTAAATCTTTCTGCGATAGAAGGGGGGTGGCCATACAGGTGTAGCAGAACTCCCGTATTTTGTACTTTATATATAGATACTAGAGTTCCACCAGATGTAAGTATGATGGAGGTAAAATCAGAAATTGCAGAAGTTTTAGAAAAGGTATCTATAGATAATGATGGAATAAATCCAAATCTTGAAACAATCATGACAGTTCCTGGAACAGAAATTGATATAGAATCTCCAGTTTCTAAAGTAGTGATGAAGTCTCACGAGAATGTTTTTGGAGAGAAACCTGAGATCATTTCTGAAGCTTATATTTCAGATGCAACATATTTAAACCGTTTTGGGGTTCCTACAGTGAATTATGGTCCTGCTGGGAGGCTTCGGACAACTTCTGATAGTAGGTGGGATCCTAATGCGGGTGAACACGTAAGTATCCAAGATTTGTATGATTGTACACGAGTATATGTGAGTATGATATTGAATGTATGTTCAAGGCAAAGAGAAGATTTTGTACTTTAATTTCCGATGTCGAGACTTATAAAGTCTCGACATCGGAAACTTTCTAATTTGGAATAACCGGAAGTAAAATGTACGAAGGGTGATTTGGACCAGTGTGAACTTTTACTTTTTTTCCGAATATTTCGGCTGGTCTATCCACTTTGTTGTCATGTTTGAATGGTCCTACTCCAGAGTATATTCTTCCAGAGACGGGCATTTCTGGTTGCTCAAAACCTGGGTAAACATAATCTTTTCCTCTCACACTCAAACCTACTCGGTGTCCTTTCGGAACCACAATAGATGTTGGCCATATTTCAACATCCAATTCGTAGATGTCTCCTGGGGTGAGTAGTTGTTTTTCGTCGTGTGAGTGGTAGGGGCGATAGATCTCACTTTTTTCGGTATCTAATTTTCTGTGAGATGCTCTCAGCCAGCCCATACCAACGGGAGTATTAGGATCATTCGAGCCTTGGAATGTTATTTCTTTCATGTCCGCAGTAAATATTCTCAAAATAAGAAATAGATCAGCATCTTCAGTTTCTGAAGAGATAAATAACTTGCTCGCTACGGGACCTGTTATTTCAGTATCGTTCTGTAGGACATCAGTCATGAACGTAAGGCCATCTCCTAAAGCTTCATATTCAAGTTCAGATTCTTTTTCTTCTTGTCCTATTGAGAGTGTAGTATTGGATCCGTTTAAATAGTATTTAGTCCATTCTGTTCTTTCCAACGGCCATTCGTTTTCTGACCTAATAACAAATTTTTCTCCGGGATGTCTTATATGAAGAGAAACCTTTGCTTGGTCCTCCCATCCTGTTTTTTCATCTTTCAGGAAGTGACCAAAAAATTTCTTTTGAAGATTCACTCCGTAATCGGTATAGAAATGAGTGAAGTGATCTAATCCGTGTACTTCTAGCCATTTTTGATCAGATGCAGACTCTAGATATCCTTCAAAGTTTCCTCTAGGATGAAGACCTACCCCTCCCCAATTTCCTGCTGACAAAAGAGGAACATTGATTTTAGAATAATCTGGCATACGTTCTTTCCAGTAATCATCTATTAATGGATGATCCAAGAGGTCTTGTCCGAAATTGGTTCGATTTCCAGCTAAGGTTTCTTCGGGAAGAGTGTCAGGTCCTGATACCCATTCGCCGTTAATTGTGCTTCTCCAATCACGATTTCCTTTGCCATGTTGTCTGAGCATGACTGTGTCTGTGTACCAAGTATTTGCAAAGAGACAGAGTATGCCACCGTGGTGACTTAAATCACGATAAAGATCTGCCGCGCCTTCCCAAACACACATAGCTGCTAGATGTGATGGTTGTGAAGAGGCCACAAACCATTGATTCATACCAAAGTAACTTATTCCGTTTAAACCAACTTTTCCATTACTCCATGATTGTGTTCCTGCCCATTCTATACAATCATGAAAATCTTTTGTCTCCCTTGGAGACCATACTTCCATGTATCCAGGAGAACGACCGGCTCCCCTAGAATCAACACGAACTATAGCGTATCCGTCTGGAACCCATCTTTCAGGGTCAACTAATTCCCAATTCATATATTTACAGGAAGAGCCAGCTAATGATTCAGGAAATTTTTCTGTTAAAACTTTCCATTGATTTGGGTATCCGTCTTTTAGATGTAACCATTTTGCATAGGGGCCATAACTCATAACAACAGGATAATTGCCATCTTCAATAGGGCGATATACATCACAACGCAAGACAACTCCGTCGTCCATTTCGATAGGAACGTCCCAATCTATTTGCATTCCTTCTTGAATCTCACTTTTGTAGTTTTCCATAGTCTGCCTCATAAATTAAAAAAATAAATTTTTGAATTATCCTGTTGTAGATGCACCATCAACTGAAACTATTGATCCGCTCATAAATTCATTTTCTGGCGAGACCAAAAATACTGCTGTTGCTGCGATATTGACAGGGTCTCCAAATCGTCCGAGTGGAATTCCCTTTATTCTTTTGTCAGCATAATCTTTTTCTTCTTGAATTTTTGTCTTCACTCTTCCACTTGAAACTAGTCCAGGAGCTAAGCAATTCACACGTATTCCTAGAGGTCCCAGTTCCATTGCCAAAGATTGAGTTAAAAGTTCAATGGCAGCTTTTGTTCCGCAATACAATGTTCTTTCTGGTCTTGCGCGGTGTCCGGATATAGAACCCATCATGAGGATATCGCCACTTTTTTGCTTTGACATTGTTTTTACAGCTTCCCTTGAACTGAAATAGAAAGATTTTGTATTTACTTCAAACATAGTATGAATTTCTTCATCGGTTACTTCTAGAATTGGTTTAAAATTTCTAGTACCTGCACAATTTACAAGAATGTCTAATCCTCCCAAAAATTTTACTCCATCTTCAACTGCAATACTTCCTTGTTCAGATTTGGAGAAATCATACCCTTTGCCGTCTGAACGTACGCCTGAAGTAGCGCATCGATTTATAGTTTCGTTTAATGCATCTAAATTGCCTCCTCCAACCGCCCAAACATCAGCACCTTCAGCGGCAAATCGAGCGGCAATTTCGGCGCCCATCCCAGAAGAGGACCCAGTTACAATTGCTTTTTTCCCTTCTAATTTTTTATCGGTCATATACGCTCCATTGCAAAGTGATATGAAGAATCTATTTTTAAAACAAGACACTCATTTTTTTAGATTAAAAAACATATCTAATTCACAGATGTTTTTCCAGTTACATATAAAACTTTTTGTGACGTTGTTTTGCATTTTTTAAAATATTAGAATCAGGTTATATATTAATTACATCATACTTGATTCTTTATAACTTCGTGTTTTTTTTATTTTATTCAGGTCAAAAAGAATCATTTTTTTCTATTGTTTCTTACTTTTATTTTAGATATGAGGCAAAAAGTATTTTGCAATCAGATTTTATTAAGTCATTAAGAAACTTAAAGCACGAAAAAATCAGGACATTGATTTTTGTATCTGCAGCTGTAATTCTTGGTTTTTTTGTTTTGTATCCACTAGGGATACTTTTCAAAAGAAGCTTGTATGATTACACTTCTAATGCTTGGACTATTCAAAACTATCTTACTTTTTATTCTGATGCGGAATTGTATTCGGCATTTTGGAACACTTTAAAACTTGCCTTTGCAACTTCTATTTTTTCACTTCTTGTTGCTTTGCCGATGGCTTGGGGTGTATCTAGAACAGATATGCCATTCAGGCAAACATGTCGTTCTATGGTTGTTCTTACTTTTGCTACTCCTAGTTTTTTAGGTGCAATAGGTTGGATAGTTTTGTTGGGACCACGTGCTGGAATAGTAAATCAAATCACGATGGGTTTGTTTGGCCTTGAAGAACCTTTATTTAATATCTTTAGTTTTGGAGGGATGGCTTTTGTAATGGGCTTGTTTGTTTATCCCTTTATGTTTTTTTCTGTTGTTTCAGCATTAGATAATATGGATCCTAATTATGAGCAATCTGCAAAGATTTTAGGTTCGAGTACTTTGAGAGTTATTCTAACGGTTACACTTCCTATTGTTACTCCTGCTATCTTGTCTGGTTTAATCTTAGTAATCCTGGAAAGCTTTGTTGTTTTTGGAGCCCCAGCGATAGTTGGAAATCCGGCGTATATACATACTCTTTCTACTCAGGTATACAATCTATTTTCTGACGATCCGCCGCAATTTCATATGGCTGCAACAGCTGCTACACCTATTGTAATTGTCACTGCCATTTTACTTATTTTCCAACGTTCTTATTTAGGAAAAAGGCAGTTTATTACTGTTACTGGAAAATCGCCGCAGCCAGAATTAATTGAAATAGGGAAATGGAAATATGTCTTATCTGGCTTTTCTATGCTTGTCGTTTTTGTAAGTATTGGAATGCCTACTCTGGCACTTTTTCAGGCGTCTATTGTAAAGGTCTGGGGTAATTTTCCTACTTTTGACAATCTCACACTAGATAATTATATTGAATTATTCACATCTAATAGGGATATTGTAGTAAGGGCGTTTTTAAATAGTTTTGTTCTTGCTATTGGTGCTGCATTTGTTTGTATTGCATTTACTTTTGTTATGGCTTGGATAATAGAAAGGACTACAGTTCCTGGAAGAGAATTTCTTTCTTTACTTTCTATGATTGGAATGTCTTTCCCTGGAGTTGCATTAGGCGTAGCTTTAGTTATAGCTTTTGCGGGAAAGCCTTTTTTCCTATACGGGACATTATGGTTGTTTCTCGTTGGATATTTCGTAAAAGGTACTCCAATTGCATTTATGTTCGCAAGATCTTCTCTAAAGCAGATACATGAAGAACTAGAACATTCTTCACGTGTTTTAGGTGCTGGTTGGTTGAAGACAATGAAAGATATTACATTGCCGCTTATGAAGAAGGGTCTTTTTTCCGTAGGCACCATAATTTTCTGTATGAAATTTCGTGATATGGCAACTTCAATAATGCTCTATACCGGCGGCTTGGAAGTTATTTCTATTTTAATATTTGAGTTTGTTGAAGAAGCTGAAATGGGCACATTAGGTGCTCTTACTTTCATTGTGATGTGTATTAACTTGACTCTTGTTGCTCTTTCCAAAAAATTAGTTGGGAAGGGCGCATTTGAAATGTGAGGTGGAAATTGCCTGATCTATTTATTGACAACGTGACTAAAGAATTTGAAGAGACGATAGCATTAAATAACTTCTCTCTGAAAATTAAAAATGGGGAAGCTGTAGTTCTTTTAGGTCCGAGTGGATGTGGAAAGACTACTTTACTAAAGACTATCGCTGGTTTCTTAAAACCTGATCAGGGGCAGATTCGTCTAGGAGAAAAGATTGTTTCGGATAATCACGAAATTCTTCCACCTGACAAACGCGAAATGTCTATGGTTTTTCAATCTTATGCAATTTGGCCACATAAGACAGTTTTTCAGAATGTAGCTTATGGATTGGAAGTACGAAAAGTATCGAAAAATGAGTTGACAGAAAGAGTGCATAACGCCCTTTCGATGGTACAGCTTGATGGTTTAGAGCACAGGTATTCAACAGAACTTTCGGGAGGACAGCAACAGCGCGTGGCATTAGCTAGAGCTTTCGTTGTAGATCCGTCGCTTCTTCTTTTAGATGAGCCCCTCTCTAACTTAGACGCTAATTTAAGAGTTGAGATGAGAGAAGAACTATCAGATCTTCATAATAGGATAGGAATTACTTTCATATATGTAACTCACGATCAAGAAGAGGCTATGGTTTTAGGAGATAGAATCGTTCTGATGGATCATGGTTTGAAAGTGCAGGAGGGGACTCCCGAAGATCTTTATGAAAGGCCTATTAATACTTTTGCGGCAAGCTTTATTGGGACTTCTAATATTTTTTCTGGAGATATTATCGAGGAATCTAGTGATAATTCTGTTGTTATGAATACAGATCTGGGTCCTATTATTGTGCAACAACAATTAGAGAATATTAAAGATAAAAAGGGTATTTTTTGTATTCGTCCGGAATGGGTCAAATTTCACGATGAAGCAGTAACAGGACGAAAGAACTGCTTCGAAGTAAGAGTTCTAAAAAAGCAGTACTATGGGAAATACAGTCGTTATACAGTAGGAATAGATGATAAAGAAATCTCTGTTGAAACTACTTTTGATAGTTCGATTACAATTGGCGATGAAATATTTATGGAATTTCCACCAGAATATTGTGTTTGTTTAAGACAATAAATTTTATTTTCTTTTAAACTAAGGGGGTCTAAGAATGTTTAAGAAAGTGTCTTTGGCAACATTTGCATTCCTTTTTTCAGTCAGTTGTCTTGGCTTGAATCAAGCTTTTGCGGTATCTGAAAAATTAATACAAAGTGCAAAAAAAGAAGGGAAAGTCGTTTTATATCATAGCCTTAGCCGTAGAGTATTAAAAAAATTGGTTAAAGGTTTTGAGAAGAAATATGGTATTGATGTTAAATGGACCAGAAAAGGAACTGGCGGAATTATAAGAATGGTAACAGCCGAGAAAATGGCAGGTGCACTCAAATGCGACATAGTGTCTACTGGTGATCCTACAGTATTTATAAGATGGCAAAAAGAAGGTTTGTTGAAGAAGTATATCTCTACAAATACCTCATCTTTTCATAAAGGATTGGCAAATCCAGAAGGTTGGATAACTCCATCTAGAACAACAATTGGTTCGATGGGTTACAATACAAAGAATGTAAAAGATTCCGAAGCCCCAAAAAGCTGGAAAGATGTTTTAGACCCAAAATGGAAAGGCCGTCTCGCTATTGTGGATCCAAGAAAAAGTGGTCCGGCAAGATGGTGGATGGCTGGAATGGTGAAACGTTTTGGTTGGGAGTATTTTCAAGAGTTAGCAAAAAATAAACCTCTTTTATTAAAAGCTACTTCAACTGCGGCACTAGCCTTAATCAATGGTGAAGCAGATGTTCTAGTAATAGCAAATGAACATGATCTTGTAAGAAGAAAAGCAAAAGGGCAATCTGTATCTCCTTCCTATCCAAAAGAAGGTATTTCTAAAAAAACTAGTCCTGTAGCTATTTGTGCAAATCCTCCAAATCCAAATGCTGCAAAATTATGGATAGATTGGGAAAGTTCTGCAAAAATGCAGGCACTTATGACAAAAGATGGTGGATATCCTCCAACTAGAACAGATGTTAAATCATACCATCCTAGAGATCCAAAACTTACTGCTCCAGACAATCTTCTTGATTTTAGTCAGAAAAAATTCATTAAGAATAAAAGAAAAATGCTAAAGAAATTTGGAAAGATTATGAAAGGTATGAAAGTTCGTATTTATAAGAAGAAGAAAAAAAAGAAAAAGAAGTAGTAATGTGAAATTTGCAATTTGTGAGATTGTTTATTCTTAATTAAAGTCTGGGCAGCTTTTTGCTGCCCAGACTCTCTTTTCAATATTATTTCAACTGTATTCGAGTTAGAAGTTATTCAAATAAAATTGTGTTCTGATAATTAAATTGTTTTGTTCTTCATGCAAAGGAGTATTTAGATGAACGAAGAAACGTTAAAAGAAAAAGTCCAAAGGGCCAAAGAAAAAATTCTTCCTGTTTGGGATCAGGCAACCCCAGATACAAGTCTCGTAAATTTTGCAATTGAATGGGACCATGAATACGAGGAATTATATAGATCTTCAGGTTGGGGTTTTTTTTCTGCAGATAAACCTAGACATTTAGATCATAAGACAAGAGAAATGATTGTATGTGCACTTCTGGCTTTTAGAGATAGGCCTGGTGCTTATCAGCATGCAAAAAATGCCTTGAGGCAGGGGGCTACAATTAATGAGTTGATGGAAGTATTTTCAGTTGCAGTTTTCCCGGGTGGCGGACCAACTAGAGTGGTAGGATTGGAAGGACTGAGAAAAATAGTCGAAGAGGAAGATGGACATACTCCTATAGAAAGAGCTCCTAAGAGTGATTCGGAGATAGAAGAAGATTTTTCAAATGAGTCAAGAGAAGAAAAAGTTAATAGAATTACAAAAAAGATCCACGCAGACATGGGTTATGAAGATGAAAATATATCTTTTGGTGTGGAATTAGATCCTGATTTTTTTGAGGTTTATTCTAAAGTTTACTGGGGATTTTTTGAACAAGAAAGATGTCATTTAGATCCAATTGTGAGGGAGATGGTTCTTCTTGTAGTAATGACTTTTAGAGGTCTCAGGGAAGAAGCATATCAACATGCGAAGAAAGCATTGAGACTTGGCGCTACTATAAATCAGCTTTTAGAATGCCATGAAGTATGTATTCCTCCAGCTGGTCTAGGTCAATTACATGAAGGTTTAAGAACATTGAGGATTATTTCCGAGGAAATGAAAAACAATAGTTAAGTTTAATGATTTTAGTATTATAAGAAAGGATGATTGAATGAACAGTGAAAGTTATGAAGAAAAAGCAACAAGAGTGGCAGAGATTTTCAGAAAAGAAAGAGAGGGAACAACGGGATATGACAATTTACTTTCTTTTGGCGCATCTATAGATCCAGATTATTGGGAAGCATATAGATATAATGGATGGGGATTTTTTACACCGCAGAATAAAAGACATTTAGATCATATGACAAGAGAAATGATTGTATGTGGAGTACTCTCTTTTCGGGATAGGCCAGGTGTATACGTACATGCAAAAAATGCTTTGAAAGAAGGGGCAACTCTGAATCAGCTTTTAGAAGTTTTCGAAGTAGCTCTTTTTCCAGGTGGAGGACCTTCTCGAATGGTTGGACTAGAGACTTTAAAGAGAATAGTGGATGAAGATCCAAGTCTCGTTGTTGAAAAACGTCCTTGGAGGTTTGATGCAGAAGAAGTAGCGCGTAATGTTCCTGAAAAAGAGACAAGAGAAGAAAAAATAAAAAGAGTCACCGAAACAATAGAGAAGGCAAACGGATATGTAGATGAAGCGATTTCTTTTGGTGTAGAACTGGATCCAGATTATTTTGATATTTATTCAAGGATGCACTGGAGTTTTTTTGAGGAAAAAGAAGGATTTTTAACTCCTATACAAAGAGAACTAATAGTCATGGCAGTTTTTGCTTTTAGAGGTTTTAGGGAAGAGTTGTATTTTCATTCAAAGAAAGCACTTCGTTTAGGAGCCTCTATGGAGCAATTGCTAGAATGTTTTCAGGTTTGTGTTCCCCCTGGTGGAATTGCTTTATTACATGAGGGTCTAAGAACACTCAAAAAGATTCACGACGAGGCGGAATAAAATTATATTATGGAATATGGACAGCTGGCTGTAGTTTTTGGCTTAATAACTGCTCTTCTTACTGCGTTTTTTCAGATTATCGTAAGAAAAGGAAAGAATTATGGTAATGCGCTAACGGGAGTTTTAATTGGGATAATAGTAAATTTTCCAATCATGGTTGCTCTTTCTTATATTACATGGGAGCCAGAATGGTTTAATGCAAAAGCTATAATGATTTTCGCTGCTACTGGTATTTTTGGTCCTGGGTTGGGTAGATTTTTTCTATTTATGTCTCTGCATAAAATTGGTGTAGCTATTACATCTCCTCTGCTCTCTTGTACTCCTCTATTTAGTGCTGCTTTAGCATTTGAACTCTTGGGGGAGAGACCAGATATTTACATTTGGGTAGCTACCTTTTCAGTTTTTTTTGGCTGTCTTGTAATTACATTTAAAAGAGAAGAATTTCCTGGTTGGAAACCTCGTTACTTATGGCTTCCAATTTTGGCTGTTCTTTCTTTTTCTGTAGGAAATGTTTTACGTAAACATAGTTTGAATGTTTTGCCTGCCCCGATTTTTGGAGGGACAATTACTTATATTTCGGCAATGTCTAGCCTTCTTTTGTTGTCTTTTTTTCTTCCATCAAATATGAAACCAAATTTTAAAGTGAAAAAAGGGTGGGTTTTTTGGGGTTTTTGTGGGTTTATAAATATGCTTGCTTTCATCTGTAGATGGATAGCAACTAAATATGGAGATCTAACTGTAGTTATTCCTTTATTTGCTTCATCTTCGATCTTTGCACTTTTTCTTAGTAGTTTTTTTCTTCGTGATATGGAGAAGGTAACTAAATGGAGTTATCTTGGAACGATCTTGATAGTTTTAGGAGTCGTTTTGATAGGGATAAGTTCGTTCTAGCCTTCTAGTTTAATGGGCAAATATATTCTGAAATATTTTTAAGTTTGTATTTTTCGGGATTGAGTTTCATTTTTAGATGAAAGTCTTTGAATACTCAAAAAAAGATTCACGATGAGAGTATGTGGAGAAATATGGAAAATGTACAGTTGGCCTTTATTTTTGCTTTGGTTACGGCAGTCTTCACTGCATCTTTTCAGGTTTTAGTTAGAAAGGGCAGGGAGTACGGAAACGCGTTAACTGGTGCATTAATAGGAATTTTTGTTAATTTTCCAATATTGATTTTGATCTCATTTCTTACGTGGGAACCAGAATGGTTTAATTTAAAAGCAATAGGGTATTTCATCGCTACTGGAATTTTTGGAACTGGCTTAGGTAGATTCTTTTTGTTTATGTCTTTGCATAAAATTGGTGTTGCCATTACGTCACCACTTCTTGCAAGTATTCCTCTATTCAGCGCAGTATTTGCTTTTGAGATATTGGGTGAGAGACCAAATCTTTATATCTGGATTGCTACTATTTCTGTTTTTGTAGGTTGTCTTGTAATCACTTTTAAAAGAGAAAATTTTCCAGATTGGAAACCACGCTATTTATGGCTTCCTTTTTTTACAATTCTGTCTTTATCCATAGCAAATATTTTTCGAAAGATGAGTTTAAATGTTTTGCCAGAGCCAATATTTGGTGGAACGGTAACCTACGGGTCTGCAATGTTGACTCTTTTGGTGTTGTCTTTTTTCTTGCCAAAAAATATCAAGCCTGTCTTCAATTCAAGAAAGGCTTGGATTGCTTATGGACTTTGCGGACTTGTTAACCTTATGGCATTTGTTTGTAGGTGGACAGCTACAAACTATGGGGATGTAACCATAGTAGTTCCACTATTTGCATCATCATCATTTTTTGCCCTTTTCCTAAGTAGTGTTTTCTTGCGTAAAATGGAGCACGTCACAATTTGGTCATATATAGGAACGATTTTGATAGTGTTAGGTATAGTGTTAATTGGAGTTAGTTCGTTTTAGTTTTCCCTATTATAAGGAGATAAATAAATGGATGAGAGTAAAGATCAGATACTTCCTTTTGTTGATTCAGATCCAAATGTAAAAGAAAGGATTGGTAGAGCTGTTAATATTCGTAAGTCCATGGGGATATATGGGAAAGGAGGACAGACTGGTCGTGGTGCATGGAATTTCTCTCCATTACATGCTCAAGTAATTTTTGAATATTGTTTTGGTATGGTCTGGGGACAGCCTCATCTCACTTTGAAAGAAAAAGAAATAATAGTTATTACTGCCCTTGCCACTCAGCAATTAGACGAAGAAGTAGAATGGCATGTGCAGAGTGCTCTAAATTTGGGATTGAAACCAGAAGAGGTTATAGAAGTGATAGCACAATTAAGTCCCTATATTGGTCTTCCAAAGACTAATCATGCTTTTAGGTCTATGTTAAAAGCCTTCAAGAAAGTAGGGATCACTAAATATGATAAGGAAAATGACAATTCGAATCCTACTGAAGATGAACTTGAAGCTGAGAAGTCAGGGGATAGAATACTTTCGGAAGTAGATCTCAATCCTGATGTGAAGAAAAGAATAGACAAGGCTATCGAAGTCCGGCAAAAAATTGGAATTTATGGAACTGGAGGGCAAGGGAATGATGGTTTCTACACTATCTCACCTGCGCATAATCAGGTAATTTTTGAATATTGTTTTGGTATGGTGTGGAACCAGTCAATTCTTGATTTGCGAACAAGAGAGTTGATTGTAATTGCAGCCTCAACAACGAATCAATGTGACAATGAACTGGAGTGGCATGTTCGTAGTGCTTTGAACGCAGGCTTGAATAGAGATGAGATTTTAGAAGCAATTACGCAATGTAGTCCTTACATTGGACTTTCAAAAACAAATCAGGGCCTTCGTGCAGCTAAAAAGGCATTTGATGCGATAGATGAAAAAGCTGATTAAGTGTTTAGAGCAAATTCTGTTTTTTCTTTTTTAGCGGGCTTAAGTTCGTTTTTCTCTGGATAGAGCCAAACTAAGAGTAGAGAACAAGCGCCAAATATGAAACTGAAAAGGAATGCTGCGTGGTAAGTTCCTGTTAAGTCGTGAATGACTCCTCCGAGAAAACTACCAGTAGCCATTCCTAAACTTGCGCCAGTTGCAAAAGTTCCAAATAAGATACCGACTCTTTTCTTGCCATAGTAATCACGGGTGACTATCGGATACATGGTTCCGTGTCCACCTAATCCTAGCCCTACAAGAGAAGCGACAAATAGTAACGAAGTGAAATTTGGATTGAAAAGAAGTAGAGGAACCGGAAGGGTCTGGCAAGTAAGTGAAATGAAAAGCGCCCATTTAGCCCCTATGCGATCAGAGATAATGCCTGCGACAATTCTACCTATAAGTGCACCAAGCCCAATCATCCCAAGAAGAGTTGCTGCTTCAAGTCTAGGAACTCCAGATTCAATAGCAAAAGGAACGAGATGAACTATTATCACTGAGTGGCAGATACAATCGCAACTATGACTGCCTAAGATAGACCAAAAAGATCTGTGTTTCATAATGACTTTCATTCCTTGCGTTGATTCACTTAGAACGTTTTCTTCTGGAGTTGATTCTTGCGTATCCAAAGATTCCTGATTTTTTCTGCCGAGAAAAATGAAGACAAGAGTGGGTATTGAGAGAATAAAGAAAACAGAGGAGAGGACAACATAAGAAGGCCTCCATCCATAGTGAATAATTAAATATCCAACGACTGGTGTAATGACTAGAATACCTAGTCCTCCACCTGAACCTGCAATGCCTGTTGCTAAACCGCGTTTATAATCAAAAGTCTTTTGTATATATGCAAAGATTGGAGTATTTAAAGCGCTTCTACTTAATCCCGCTAGTACTCCGATATAAAAATAAAATTCCCAAATGGAATGTAAAGTTGAGGCAAGAAAAAGAGATAGACCGCTAAGGAGCATTCCTATAAGAATAATTTTTTGTGCTCCATATCTATCGGATAACTCTCCAGTAAGAATTGCAGCAAAAGATCCAATTATCATATAAATAGAGTATGCAGAAGAAATACTAGTTCTAGACCATTGAAATTCACCTTCTAGTGGTTTGATGAAAATTCCAAAATTGAAATTTAAAAAAGAAGTAGCAGATAACAAAAGGAAACAATATAGAATGACAGCATATTCGTTTGCTGTGAAAATATATTTTCTGTTATTCATTAAGGACTTTCTTGAGAAAAATTTAAATGAAACTTCACTAGTACTAAGAGTATAAGTTATCCTATTGCTAATTTTGTGATAAATACAAGTCAAATTTTTTTTTAGTTTGTAAACTTTTAACGGAGGAATTTTTATGTCAGATCTCGAAATACATATTGAAGGATTTTGTGATCCAAAATTCTCCTCTGTTAAGGAGGAGTTTTACGAAAACTTTGCAACCAGAAATGAAATCGGGTCTGCAGTCTGTATTTATGAAGACGGAAAGAAAATGGTTGATTTGTGGGGTGGTTATCGCGATGAAGGAGGAACGCAACTCTGGACAGAAGATACGATCACGCTGATGTCTTCCATTGCAAAAAGTATGTCTGCATTATGTGTCCATGTTTTGGTTGATAGAGGCCTCGTTTCTCTGGACTCTCCTGTTTCTGATTATTGGCCTGAATTTGGTCAGGCAGGAAAAGAGAAAATTCTATTAAGGCAGACGATAAGTCATCAGTGTGGAGTAATCTTTTGTGATAATGCGAAAGAAGGAGATTTTTTTAGGTATCCTGCGCAAATTAATGCGATTGAATTGCAGGAGCCAGCTTGGGAACCTGGAACTAGGGCAGGGTATAATTCTATAAATTTTGGATTTATTCATTGCGAGATAGTAAGACGTGTAACTGGGAAAACTGTTGATCAATTTATTAGAGAAGAAATTACGGGACCTTTGGGTGCAGAATATAATATTAGATTGACTGGCCGTGAACTTGCTCTGGTAGCGCCTATGCACAGAAATCTAGAAAATAAATTTTGGGAGATGGCAGAAAAAGAAGGATCTAATTTAAATAGATCTTGGAAAAGCAGACCTAAAAATATTGATCTTACAAATGCTCATGAGAATAGAGTTGGCTTAAATCCTTCTTCTGGTGGTCATGGAAATGCAAGAGGTATAGCAAGGGTATATGCGATGCTTGCAAATAATGGGGAATTAGATGGAGTTAGAATTCTAAAGCCTGAAACAGTAGAAGCTTTGTCTCCCGTGCAATGGGAAGGAATTTGCGCTATGACCGATCGCCCTAGGCGTTTCGGATTAGGTTTTCTGCATAATTCTCCCCCTATGCTACCTATGGGGGCAAATATGAAGGCATTTGGTCATGCGGGTTCGGGAGGTGCTTATACATTTTGTGATAGGGAAAATAATCGAGCTTTCGGTTATTGTACAAACATCCAGCCCGAGGGAAATCCCCCCGGAGATAGATGTCGATCACTTGTGATTGCAGCTTTTGGTTCTACAGAAGATTGGGATCCCCCAAAAGAATCTTAGTTTTGTTCTGGTTGATATCCTTCTTCGTAAAAGGCACCGCTTTTTTCTCCGTCAGTTGCGTCACCAGCTATGAAGTAAGATGTATCTTTTGACGCAAGATAAATAGCATCTTCTTCTTCTGTAGTTACACAATAGTGTTCAGCGTTTGCAGGGATATGAATTAGATCCCCGGGTCCAGCAATACCTTCTTCGTTATTTACTTTATATTTTAATTTTCCTTTGATGACAAAATTGAATTGTTCATTTGGGTGAGTATGAAGTCTGGAGCCAGTTCCTTTGGGCTTATTGACATATACAATTTGTACATTTACGCCTTTGACAGCAGCACCTTCCGAAGTTGAATAATGAGGTCCTATTTTATAGGCTTCCATTTCTTTCATATGGAAAAGATGTTGTCCTTTTCCTGTTTCAGTAACAAGATTGTTCGTTTTTTCATGGATGTTTTCAAATTCATTCATTTTTTTCTCCATCATTTTTACTTTGTTAAAAGTTAAATAAAAAAAGTTTGAAAGTTGTTTAATTACTTTAATTAAAATTATATCAGATTATACAAAATAGCATTCATTACACATAATAGTCCTATTCATTTAATTTCAATTATTCAATTTCTTTTTGGACATCATGAAAAAAATTCTTTTCTTCTATGGTTGGACAATTGTTTCCTTGATTTTTTTCTGCATGGCCTATTCAGTTGCTGTGCGTTTTTCTTTTTCCATTTTTCAAACTTCCCTTATTGAAGAGTTTGGTTGGGGAAGAGGAGTATTAGGATCTGCTTATGCCATCATGTTAGGTACCTATGCGATTACTTGTCCTTTTACAGGAAGGTTATTCGATACCAAAGGTCCTAGGTTTGTATTGCTTTGGGGGCCGATTTTTTATGGTGTTGGCATGCTTCTTAGTTCTTTGATTTCGGAATTATGGCATGTTTTTGTTTTCCCCTCTCTTTTGGTTGGATTAGGGATAGCAATGAGTGGGTTTCCAATTTATAGTGCTTTAATTCCAAAATGGTTCAATAAGAAAAGAGGAATAGCAACAGGTATTGCACTTTCAGGAAGTGGAATAGGTATGTTGTTGCTAATTCCTTTGATTGAATATTCAATTTCTGTTTTTGGTTGGAGATGGACATATTTGATTTTAGGTTCATCAGTTGTTTTTTTTCTTTTTCCAATTGTGTATTTTTTTCTTTATAACGAGCCTGAAGAAGTTGGACAAAATATTGATGGACAAGAATCTCGAGATGATTCTATTGCTGAAGGTAGTGAGAAGGATAAAAAAGAAACTTTAAGTTTTTTAGAAATATACAAAAAACTTAAAAACGATAAAAATTTTTGGGTTCTTGCTATTACAGTATTTTTAATTGGATTGAATAATAATATGATATTTAGCCAACTTCACTTATATCTTACCGATGTTAAATTTTCTAGTTCCGCTTCTGCATTAATTTTTGGTTCTGTCGGTTTTGTCAGGATAGCAGGGAGTATTTTGATGGGTTGGTGTAGTGATTATATCGGTAGACCTAATGCACAATCTTTGTCTGCATTCCTTACAGGAATAGGAATACTGGTTTTGATGTGTTTTACTTTTGTTGGAAACTCCTTCTATCTTGCGTTCTTGTATATACTGATTTTTGGTATTGGACTTGGTGGAATGACATCTTGTTATTCTGCAATGGCAGCAGATTCTTTCAAGGGGAATTCACTTGGTTCAACTATGGGATTTCTCGAAGTGTTTTTTGGTTTAGGTGGAGTACTTGGACCTCCATTTGCAGGTTTTGTTTTTGATTTCACGGGAAGTTATCTCTTTCCGTTTATGACTATTGTAATTGGAATGATTGTTGTGATTTTCTTTACTTTAATTGTTTATGAAGACCCAAATAAAAAGGTTTCGATTCAAAAAATATAAAAAAATTTTTTTTAATGAGAAGGGGAAATCTATGTTGAATTTTAAAATTGAAAATGAAGAGAAATATGATGATGATCATCATGTCGCGAATATTGTAGGTCAATTTGAAGAAGGGGATGTGACAGTGGCTTGTTGGGAGCCTGGGCAAACTAGTCCAATTCACGCTCATCCATACCTGACTGAAATTTATTTTTGCGTAAAAGGTGGTGGCAAAATGACAACTGATGACAAGGTGGTAGATATGGTTCCTGGTGATTTTGTGGTACATCCTCGCGGAGAAGTACACGAATATGAGAATGGTAGTGAGCGGTCGGTTCTTTACAGAGTTCGCTATGGCGAAGCTAGAGACTTCTCCGCTGTACGTAAAGGCTGGAGAGATAATCATGATGCTGAGAAAAAAGATGAATCCTAAGCCAATTAATTATTCTTATGGAGAAATATGATGACGAATAAGCATATGGAAATTGTAGATTGGGACGATGCTCCTGTTGAACTGAACCATTATCCTGCGGGGATTTCAGTGACAGGTGGTAAAATGATTTTCCTGTCTGGAGTAACTGCAGCACCTGCGTATCACAGTCATCCACATGTAGCAGAAGAATTTGATAAGATGCCCCAAGATATGGAAGGGCAAACTCGTGCAGCTTTAGAAAAAGTAAAGAAAAGTCTAGAGTCAGTCGGAGGCTCTATGAGTGATGTTGTCGATACAGTTTGGTTTTTAAGGGACATGACGACACAAGAAGAAATGAGAAAAGTCAGAAGAGAGTTTTTTGGAGATCATCGACCTTCTTCTACAACAGTGCAGATTGTGAGGACTGCTACAGATCCAAGGTGTTTAATAGAGATTAAAGTTGTGGCAGTGGTAGATGCATAATTCTTTATCGGATAAGTCCATAGATTTTTTCCGGTTTAATTAATATCGCAACTGCATCTTGTTTGACCATTGCTCTGTCGTATTCTTCCCAGTCTGGATGTTCTGCATCGCCGCAGACGTTGAATAGTTTTCTCAAGAGTATTCTGATATGTTCAGGGTCTGAGTTGTGGTAGTCAAACAGTTCCGCTTTCCCCTCTATGTTTATCCACTCTTTCCAGTTATTCGTGACTACGAGGAGGGAACAGTTAGAGTCATGTCTTAAATTCCGAACTTTTGCTGATTTTCCCCTTACTGCAACAAATGCTGCTTGTCCTTCAAATTCTCCGCAAACAATAATACTAGAATGTGAAGCTCCATTTTTTTGTTTTGTGGTAATCACGCCTCTATGGTTTGCTTTGAGAAAGTATTCTATTTGTTCAAAATTCATTGCCCGGCTCCATTATTATAATTTGTCACAGGATAACTTGTTATTTTTTCTTTTCCATTTGGAAGATAATTCTAAAGATTTTTGAATGTCAGAAGGTTTCATTTTTTTCTTTATTTTTTTTCTCATTTTTATTGCAAAGCTATTTTTTTTATTGCTGGCAACATCAAGCCACATAAGAGCAAGGGTGAGATTCTTTTTTATTCCTTCACCTTTTTTATACATGAGTCCTAGCCTTACTTGAGCGAGAACATGTCCTTGTTTTGATGATTTAATGCAATATTCAAAAGCTTTTTTAATGTTTTTCTTGACTCCATGTGCTCTCCGGTAAACCGTACATAATCGATATTGGGCCTCGGAATTTCCTTTTTCAGAAAGCGTTCGCCATTTTTTAAGGGCAGTTGTATAATCGCCTGCTTTATATGCTCTTAGTGCTATTCTAGAGTCACGTTCCTCGACTCTAGATTCAGAAAATCCGTATGTTGAATAGATAAGTATTAGAAAGAAAGAAGCGAGTAATACTTTTGTCATTTAATTTTCTTCCATTTATTAGGTATTTATATTCTAAAGCATTTATGCAATAAAAAAAATAACTTCGTTCACAAGATTGGATATCATGTTACTTGACTTTCTGCACCCTAATATTCTTGCGCTTCTTTCGGCAACGTTTATTTCATTTGCAAGAGTGGCGCAACGCTATGCAGTAGTGAGAATGAGTGCTCTTTTTGCAAATTTGGTCATGGCGATTGTTACTGCACTTTTTGGGTGGATTTTTTATTCTGTTGATATCCCAGCGTTAAATATTACATATGAAGGGGTTTTTTGGTTTATGGCAGTGGGTTTTTTTGGAGCTTTTGCAGGACGTTATTGCAATCTTCTTGCTCTTAGCCTTACTGGTCTAGCTAGGGCGGCTATTGTTGCTCAAACAGTATTGATATGGTCCGCCTTATTTGCAGTGTTTGGTCTTGGAGAAGAAATGACATTGCCAATTGGACTAGGAACTGGACTAATTATGTTTAGTTCCATGATGATAGTCTATGATGGAAAGTCATCAGGAAAAAGAAGAATTCCAGTTTATTATTATCTTGTTCCTGCACTTTCAGCACTTATGTATGCTTTTGCGCATCTAACGGGCAAAATTGCTTTTTCTATGATTGACTCATCTTCTTTTGGAATGGCTATATCTAACTCTACTTCCTTAAGTTTATTGATTTTCATGATTCCATTTCATCAGACAGGCAGATTGAAAGAGTGGGACAAAAAAGGTTTCTTTATGCTTCTTTTCGGTGCTGTCTCGCAGTCATTTGGAATTTTATGTTTTTGGTCTGCAATGAAATCTGGAAATATTACGCAAATTATTCCATTGAGTCGCTTATCTCTCCTCTTGATTGTTTTCATGACTTGGTACTTCTTTAGAGAGCAGGAAAAACTTACCTACAGAGTTTTTTTAGGAGCCGTTTTGGCGCTAGTAGGTGCTTATGGTGTTGTGTATGGAAAGTAGAATTTTGTTTCTAATGGAAATGAAGATTCTATAAATATGTTAATTATTTCTAAGAAAGCAAAATAAATTTTATGCTATTAGATTTTTTTCATCCGAATATACTCGCTCTCCTTTCTGCAATATTTGTATCTTGCACGAGGTTAACTCAACGTTATGCATTAGATAGAATTAGCGAGTTCTGGATTAATCTTATCTTTGCCATCATTACTGGTATTTTTGGTTGGCTTTTTTATTCTTTAGATATCGTTCCTCTTTCATTTCCTTGGGAAGGTATTCTCTTGTTTATGGCCGTAGGTTTCTTTAGTCCTTTTGCAGGTCGTTACATCTATCTTATCGCCATTAAACTTACAGGGTTGGCTCGTTCCACGATTGTAGCGCAGACCGTACTTGTTTGGTCTGCTCTGTTTGCAGTTTTTGTGCTTGGGGAAGGTATGACTATTCTAAATATCATAGGCACAGGATTGATTATGTTGAGTTCCATGCTAGTCGTTTATGATAGAAATTCTACAGAAAAGCAGAAGATTCCAATCTATTATTATCTTGTTCCTGCCCTATCTGCTTTAATGTATGCTTTTTCACACTTAATCGGCAAAACCGCATTTACATTTATCCCATCTTCTACTTTTGGAATGGCAATATCCAATACAACTTGTTTGAGTATTCTTCTTGTAATGCTTCCATTTCGGAAGGGTACTGTTTTGAAGAAAGGAAGTAAGAAAGGAATCATCTTTATATTACTTGGTTCGGTTACACAGTCCCTTGCGATACTTTGTTTTTGGTCTGCAATGAAATTAGGAAATATGACTCAGGTTATTCCTTTGAGTCGTCTATCGATACTTCTTATCGTCTTTATGACCTGGCTTTTCTTTAGGGATGAGGAAAAACTTACGTATCGAATTTTTGTTGGGGCTGTATTAGCTTTGGCTGGCGCTTACGGCGTTGTCTATGGAAAGTAGATAGAATTTATGTTGCTAGATTTCTTTCATCCAAATATTCTTGCTCTCCTCTCTGCAATTTTTGTCTCTTTTACAAGATTGTCACAGAGATATATTGTAGACAGAATGAGCGCATTGTTTGCTAATTTTATTTTGGCAATTGTGACTGCTACTTTTGGTTGGCTTTTCTATTCGCTGGATTTAGTTCCAGTTGCATTTCCATGGGAAGGTATTTTTTTCTTCATGGCGGTAGGACTTTTTGGTCCTTTTGCTGGACGGTACATTAATCTGATTGGCATTAAACTTACAGGGTTAGCCCGTTCTACGATTGTAGCGCAGACTGTACTGATTTGGTCAGCTCTTTTGGCTGTTTTTGTGCTAGGAGAGGATATGACTATTTTGAAAGCGATAGGTACAGGATTCATAATGTTAAGTTCTATGCTGATTGTTTATGATGGGAAAAACGTTGGAAAGAAAAAGATTCCTATCTATTATTATCTTGTCCCAGCCCTTTCTGCTCTGATGTATTCTTTTTCTCATTTAAGTGGCAAAACGGCATTTTCTTTTATTCCTTCTTCAACTTTTGGCATGGCAATATCGAATACAACCTGCTTTAGTATATTTCTTTTTATGATTCCGTTTCGAAAAGCATCGAGCATGAAAGAGTGGGATAAAAAAGGATTGATTGTAATACTGTTTGGAGCCCTTTCACAGTCTCTTGCTATACTATGTTTTTGGTCTGCAATGAAATTGGGAAATGTGACACAAATCATTCCTTTGAGTCGTCTGTCAATTCTCCTTATCGTGTTTTTAACCTGGTGCTTTTTTAGAGAACAGGAAAAACTTACCTATCGAGTTTTAGTAGGTGCCGTGTTAGCTCTAGCAGGCGCATACTTCGTTGTTTACAGTAAATAAGTATATATAAAACAATAATATACATTGTTTATCAAGAAAACACTTTATGTATTTTAAATGACAAATATTCATAATCTCTTCATGTTTGAATGATATGCTAGTAAATAGATTGATAATTCATGAGGGGAAAATGTTTAAGAACTATAGATATCATATTATTTCAATTTGTATTTTGCTTTTCTTGGCATTTCTTCATTCTTGTTCAGATGAATTACCGAAAAATCCATT
>Ga0310344_10000112_pt1 | contig 67506 bp, 58 predicted proteins | sample HC15DNA20200_MG_FD_203801 | JGI IMG/M metagenome (GOLD analysis project Ga0310344, IMG submission 203801) | Marine microbial communities from station ALOHA, North Pacific Subtropical Gyre - HC15-DNA-20-200_MG | ecosystem: Environmental > Aquatic > Marine > Oceanic | place: Pacific Ocean: North... | reverse complement strand
TCCGGTAATCACTGCAAGTAATTAAACAATTTAAACCTATGAAACATTTACTTGTTTCAGTGCTTCCTCAATAATTTTTTCGTTGTCCTCTTTGGAAAGATTTCTTTGAATAAGCTTAGAGGCAACTGACAGAGACACATCGACTGCTTCTTCTCTGATTTGTGACAAGGCACGGTCTCGTTCCTGTTGAATCTGTTGTTCCGCTTGGGTAACAATTGATTGTGCCTCGCTCTGCGCTTTTTCTCGAAGATCTTCTCGAAGTTTGGCGCCCTCCGAGCGGCTGGTTGCAATAATTGTTTCAGCTTCGCTTCTAGCTTGAGCAACAATTTTATTGGATTCTAACTGGACTTCTTCAAGTTCTTGTTTTGCTTTTTCGGCATCATTCAACGATTTTTGGATCATTTCCTGCCGACTTTCTAATGCTTGCAGAAGAGGTTTCCACGCGAATTTTGCTAGTAAAAATAATAAAACAAGAAATGTGGCAATCGTCCAGAAGAACAAACCCGGATCTGGTTGTACAAGTGGATTATCCATAACAATTTTCGCTCGCCTCAAAGGGCGAGCGAACCTAATCTAATTATTTGTGGTTTTATGAAAAGACAATAAGTAAAACAAAGACCTCCGCAAGAATGGTAGCGCCCTCGAGGAGGAACAATGGTAAGTTAACGGCACCAGTAATTTTATCAGCAGCGCTTGGTTGCCTGGCAATACTTTCAGCTGCGGCAGCTGCAAATTTTCCAATCGCTAGGCCAGCGCCTATAACGATCATTCCTAGTCCGAGTGCGGCGCCAAATAGATGCAGGTTTTCCATTCATTTACTCCTTAAGTGTGGTCGTGATGCTAGTGGTGAACATTAATAGCCATTCCTATAAAGACGGCTGTGAGCAGCGTAAACACGTACGCCTGAACTAAAATTACGAGAATCTCTAATGTCGAAATTCCAACAGCTAATGGGATTGAAAGGGCGACTCCTACTCCCACGCCGACTATGGCACTTTGAAATAACTCATAAAACAAAAATACGAAAGAAAGGATAGCAAGAATTGCTATGTGTCCGCCCATCATATTTGCGGCGAGTCTCATAGTTAGTGCAAAGGGCTTGACGACCATTCCCATTAGTTCTATTGGAATCAAAATAACGTAGACAAATTTCGGCAATCCTGATGGGACTAAGTTTTTCCAGTGTTGAACAAATCCGTGCGCTTTTGTACCGGCAATAATAATTGCAAAAAATGTAATGACTGCCAGCGCAGCGGTGACGTTGTAATTTGCTGTGGCTGTTGTCCCGCCATGGATCAAGCGCTTCAAAAATGAATGCTCGCCAGTATGTAACAAATAGTGGTCGATGAGACCGACAACTTCAAATATTGGGATAAGACCTATTCCATTGGCCACGACAATAAAACAAAAGAACGTTAAGATTAACGGCGCCCACGTCATCACGTATTTTCCTCCGACGTTCGGACGCACAATGGAATCTCGAACGGCCTGAACTAACCATTCGATCATGATCATAAACCCTGTTGGGATCGGCCGTTTCTGTTTGAGATAGCGACGCGTTGTCCAGGTAATAGTTGTAAATACAATTGTGGCTACGATCCAAAGCATCAACACGTGTTTTGAGATAGATAAATCCACTCCGGCAATACTGGGAAGGTGAAGGATGGGGTGATCAGGACTACTATTCGCAACGTGATCAATAATGACTTCACCTGCGTTGAATCCTTCTTCTCCGTGGGATGCCCCGTGTTCTGTCCCGTGGTCTGAGTGCGCTTCTGGTTGTTGCATGGTTGTCTAGTTTCTCTTCAAGGGCCTTATCCCGCCACACCAAGTATTCGACGTAAACGGATGGCTTCGAACAGATGTAATGCCACGAAATACAGTGTGAAACTTACGATAAAAGGTTTGGGTGCGACTGTGAGTAGCATTAGCACCGCTACGATATAGATTCCAAAAATAAGCATTTTCCCTGCGAATGCAGTAACCATATATTGCGTCAAAAGTGTTGGATTCTGGCGAAATACTCTCTCGGACTGAACAAGCGACAAGCTCGTAACCCCAAGGGGCATGGCCATTCCCAATAACGTTTCCAGTCTGTAGTGCGGCAAAAAAAATGGGACGACGATGACCCAGGAAACGATGCACAAGAGATTCATCCATCCCAAGATGTTCATTCTTTCCATACTGCTTTGGCGAGTTCATAAAACCCTACGACCAACCCTCCAACCAAGCCTACAAGAAGAAACCATGGAGACGCGTTCTGCCATCTATCGATCAAATATCCTATGCCTCCCAAAACTAGGATAGCTCCAATCAACGTATAGCTTGCCGTTGCTGCTGGCCCAGACCTGCGGATATTCTCCTGCAGAAACTGAAGAGACTTTCCTAAGAACGGATCACTCTCGTCAGGCATGCACACATCCGAACGTAGAGTTTCTCTTATCAGAGTGCGAGTTCATGCTGATGAAATCTGGCTCTGATGTGTCCCAAGCTTGGAGCATGATTGCGTCTCCCAAGGCAACACAAACAGTAAATGATAACAAACGACCGGCGCGGCTGCAACGATTTAGCCAGAGTGTTTTTCTTTAAATCTTCTTAGAAAAACCGTTCGATCCGAAATCTTACGAAAAGGACGCTTTTAGGGATTCATTCCTGACTAATAACGGGCTGTCTCAAGTATTGCCGTAAAAATATTTGAGGCCTGCGGGAGAATTTCTTTTTCGAGTTCTGGGCTATAGGCAACAGGACAATCGAGTGCCCCAACTCTCTTCACTGGCGCATCAAGGTGCTCAAAAAGTTCACTGGCGATACGTGCTGCCAGTTCCGCACCAAATCCGCAGGTAAGCTGGTCTTCATGAGCAATTACCACACGATTTGTTTTTTTAATCGTCGTTTCAATTAAATTCCAGTCGTATGGTGCAACTGTACGAAGATCAATGACCTCGACAGATATTCCATCTTTTTGGGCTAATTCAGCTGCTAACATTGAACGTTGGACCAAGGCACCCCATGTGATGACAGTCATATCAGATCCCTCGCGTTTCGTGGCCCCTTGGGCAAACGGGACCATGTAATCAGCGCCAGGATAAATGTCTTTGTTATATGTTTGGCGATACAGATGTTTATGCTCCAAAAATAGCACAGGATCTTCACATCGGATAGACGTTCTTAATAGTCCGGCTGCATCTTGGGCATTCGAAGGATAGGCAATTCTTATACCGGGACAGTGGGCAAAAATACTTTCGCCAGATTGTGAATGATATAGAGAGCCGCCGCGCAAATATCCACCAATCGGAACACGTATCACTAAAGGGCAGGAAAATGCATTGTTAGATCTGTACCGCAGCATAGTCAATTCGTCACGGATTTGCATCATTGCAGGCCAAATATAGTCAAAGAATTGAATTTCAACGATGGGTTTTAGTCCTCGGATGGCCATACCGATTGCACGTCCTACGATGTTAGCTTCTGCAAGGGGAGAATTAAAGACTCGGTCGGTGCCATAGTTTCTCTGTAAGCCTAGAGTCGCTTTAAAAACTCCTCCTTTACCTGATAACTCAGCTAGTAATTCCTCGCGACTTACATCTGCAACATCTTCACCAAAAACAACAATTCTTTGATCGGACTTCATTTCGTCACTTAGGGTGCGATTGATGGCCGAAATCATAGTGTCTGGTTTTCCGTGTATTTCAGCAGCGGTGCTAAATTCTCTTGATGTTGGATCGACAGTCGGTGAATATACGTAATCGACTGCAGTTGACGCTTTAGGTCTTGGAGCATCGAGGGCGCTATCTGTGGCGATTTGGATCTCACGATTTACATCTGATGAAAGTGCTTCTATTTCAGCAGTCGTCGCAAACGACCTGTTTACAAGAAGCTCAGAGCAACGAACAAGAGGATCCCGCGACAATTCTGTTTCTCGTTCGGCAGTACTCTTATAAGCGCTTTCATCATCTGACATCGAATGGGAATATGGACGGGTGACCTTTGCGTGGACGAGAGCGGGTCCTGATCTTTCGCGAGTGTATTTGACTGCCTCCTGCATCGCTAGGAGGCTAGCCGCAGCGTCTGTGCCATCGACAGAAATTACTTTAAGATCCGGAAATGACTGGACGAGCCGAGAAATGTCTCCCCCTGGAGTTTGAGCTTCAACTGGGACGGATATTGCATATCCATTGTCTTGGATTACGTAGATAACAGGGAGTCGGTTTGTACAAGCAGTGTTTAGTGACTCCCAAAACTCGCCCTCGCTCGTTGAGCCATCCCCAAGTGCTACGTACATTACTTCATCTTTTGCACTGCCATTTTGAAATTCTGTGTTCTTGCTGAGGAGTATTCCCGCTTCAGCAGATCCTATGGCATGAAGGCATTGGGTAGCGCAGGCGCTTGATGGTGAGACGATGTGGAGTTCCGGAGAACTCCAGTGAGATGGCATTTGTCGACCACCAGAAGACGTATCTGAGGCAGCACCCACTGAACTAAGTAACATCTGTAAGGGAGTTATGCCAAGCATCAAACACAGAGCCTTATCCCGATAGTAGGGAAAAAACCAGTCATAACCTGCACGAAGTGTTATGCCGGCAGCGACTTGGATGGCCTCATGCCCCGCACCACTAATTTGAAAATAGGCTTTGCTTTGATTGTTAAGTTGAATTTCTTTATCGTCGAGGCGTCGTGACATCAACATTGTTCGATAAAGATGTAACCACTCGTCACGAGACAACCCTGCATAATTTTCGACGATGTCCGAAACACCTGTCTGGCTGGTAGAAAAAGCTTTCATGGTGCAGAATCCTTACTTACTTTTTTACAACGCAGTCTACGCCTTCAAATAGGGGCTGCACGACTGGTTATTATACCATGCTGAAGCTGTATTTAAATTATTGTTTAGTATCCGTAACTATAAGACAACAAAGAACTAGGATGGCTTGGGAGGGAACCGTCTTATGACTGATGACGTAAGTTTAAATCGCTGGACAGATCTTCAACTTGACAAAGTGACTTCCATGATTTCCCGGAAGGTCATTAAAGGAAGTTCGCAAGTATTAACTCAGGTTTACTTGAAGTGTGGAGCACAAATTCCGATGCATACTTGCGAAGTTGAACAGATGATCTATGTATTGCAAGGGCGACTTCGATGTCTTGTGGGAACAAAAAATGTTACCGTCAGAGAAGGTGAAGTGCTTACGCTAAATTCAGGCACATCGCATCAATTAGAGGCACTTGAAGATACATTTCAAATAGTTTTCATGGCGACTCTACAGACCTAATAAGGGGATCACTAAAGGGTCTAGTGAATTCTGTCAGTCCAGTTTTTTTTTCGTCCGCCTGGATAAATGTCAAATTTTTTACGAAGACGATTCATTTGCCATTTCAAGTATCGGTATTTTATATCTGTGAAGATGCTCAGTCTGCCTATTTTAAAACTTTGCACTCGTTGAAGATAAAGGTAACCTGTGAGAAAGCCACCTAAATGAGTGACATGAGCTACGCCATCACCACGTGGGGCGGAAATAAAGGCTATTCCGGCAAGAATCATTACAAAATATTTTGCGGGAACTGGAAAAAGTAAGAACATCAAGATAGGTGTTTCAGGGTAGTACAATGCAAAAGCCATTAACAATCCGTAAATTGCTCCAGATGCTCCAATCGTGATGGTTAAATATGTTGATTCACTAAAACCGAATGGAAGCAGTGATACCAGCAGTGTAATCATCGCGGCACCAAAGCCGGTTACTAAGAAGTACCTCAGAAAGAATCGTGTGCCCCACATTTTCTCCAGCTGTACGCCAAACATCCAGAGAATTAGCATGTTAATCAAAATATGACTGATACTACCGTGCAAGAATAGATAGGTAAACGGTTGCCAAATCTTGAAGCCTGTTAAAAGACTGGAAGGAGTAAATCCTAAGAATTGACCAAGCCAGATACGAACGTCTAAAGGGGCAAACGCGGTAATAAAAAAAATTCCAGCATTAACAAATATCAAACCTTTGACGCCAGGTGTCATGAAGCCAGGCCCAAATGAATAATGAGTTGGATGCTGGTAGTATGTGCGACGCATTCTATTCTTAAAAATCCTTATGTGAATCGTACCACAGAGGGGACTCTTTGGGGTGTTGTCCCGGTTTTGTCATTTCCGTCCAGTTATATGTCGAATTTTCAAAATAAAACGGTTGAGGGTCCCTTCCCATTCTCGGATACGAAGCAGTTGAGCGGAAGCTATCAGCACGATCAGGCCTGCGAAGATACTGACCCCAACATTTATCATTTGTGATAAGAGTCCAGGCTGTGGCCACAGGTTTTGGAGTAATTGGTGTACAAAAATAGTCATCGCTGCCATAAGAGCCGAGGCGACTGATATTTTTCCAAACGCAATAGTGATTTGTTTTAGATCGAGACCTTTTAATTTACCCCTAAGTAGATATACCAAAATAGCGGCGTTGAAGAGTGCAGCGATTGATGTGCCAAGAGCCAGACCTCGATATCCAAATTGTTGCACGAGCAAAAGATTTAAACCGATATTGAGCATTACGGAAACTATGCTCACGCCGGTAGGTAAAAAGCTGTTTTTCAGTGCATAAAAACAAGGGACTATTATTCGCACCGCCGAATATCCGATAAGACCAGGGGCATAGAAAATGAGCGCGGTTGCAGTAGCTGAGGTGTCTGTTTCTGTGAAACTTCCCCTCTCAAATATCAACTGGACAATAGGTTCTGCTAATGCGATCAATCCAAAGCATGCCGGTATACCCAGCATGAGCATCATACGTAGAGCAGATGAAACCGCCGACCGTATGTTTTCTAGATCATTTTTGGCAGCAGATCTGGAAATAGTTGGGAGCGTTGCTGTCGCGATAGATACACCAAACAAACCGATTGGTAAATACATTATTCGAAAGGCATAATTCAGCCATGAAACCGCACCCGTTCCTTCTCCTGTTGCTAAGATTGTGTTGACCAGTAAATTGATTTGAACAGCAGCACCTGCAACAGTACCAGGACCCATTAGTAAGAGAATTTCTCGAAGTCCTGAATCTGATGGGTTAAGCTGAAGTCGATACCGATATCCCTCTCTGGCGAGAACGGGCATCTGGATAACAATTTGTCCGAGTCCTCCAATCATTGCGCCAATCGCAACGGCAATGATTGGCTGGATACCGAAAAGGGGAGCAATAGGAACAAAGAGTAACGCACTAAGTATAACGCCGATATTAAACATCGCCGGCGATAAAGCAGGCGTAAAAAAGTGATTAAGAGAGTTTAGCATTCCCATAAGAGCCGCTGCTATTGCGACAAGCGTGAGAAATGGCAGCATTATTCTCGTCAATGAAACTGTGAGGTCCAGTTTTCCTGGTACGGAGGAATAGTTTCCTGCAAGAAGTTCTACGAGTGGTACCGCAAAGATCATTCCAAGAATTACTAAAAATCCCGTGATAATAATTAATGCGTTAATGAGTTGATTGCCTAGTCGCCACGCTGATTCTTTACCCTGCAATGTTAGACGTTTAGTAAATGTGGGAATAAACGCTGCGCTCATTGCTCCTTCTGCAAAAAGGTCGCGCATTAAATTGGGAATTCTAAAGGCAACATTAAATGCATCCATTGTGTTGCCGGCACCAAACAAATATGCCAAAACTTGATCTCGTACTAAACCAAGTAATCGGCTCGCAAAAGTTGCCGAACCCGTTACTCCAGCGGAACTGGCGAGCTGGGTAGTCAAATCAGATCTCTTGTCCTTCATAAGATCTGTATCTGTGGTGGCGTCGGAGTGATGGGACACGGTTCCTCTGGGCATTATAAGAAGAAAATCATACGGTTCAGTTCTAAAAAAAGATCATAAGATTTGTGAGCTCGTAAGTTTTGTTATAACTTGAGGTCTCCCTTCGTTAGCTTAAGATAAAAGGAACTGTGGTGCCTACCAATTACCTCGATAGAAAACCTTGGTCAACCATTTATGTTGATTCGGTGGCGACACCAATCGGGCTTGTCTTTTTTGCTGTTTCTGAAATTGGTATCTGTGATCTTATGCTAGGAGAAACGAGTGAATCCCGTTATTGCTCTCGGCTAAGTGATTTTGCCTTTAATGTTTGTCGAAGCCAGGCGCGCAGTGAGTATGTTTCAAGCCAGTTGGCTGAATATTTTTCAGATAGTCATTATCAGTTTACGCTTTCTGTCGATTTGAGGGGGGCGACATTTTTTACTAAGCGAGTGCTGAAGGCAGTTATGCAATTGCCACATGGAATGTTGATGACTTATGGAGATATTGCAACCCGAATAGGTTCTCCACGGGCAGGGCGGGCTGTTGGTGCGGCTCTTGGTCGAAATCCGGTGCCAATTGTTATTCCCTGTCACCGGGTAATAAAGCGAGGAGGAGATCTAGGAGGATTTTCCTATGGGTTATCTGCAAAGCGTTTCCTTTTAGATTTTGAGGGTTTTCAATTTAATGAAAAATTACGAATTGGCGTTACGCGTGAGGAGCTCCGTTTAAGGTCGACGTCGACGTGGTAGTGAGGAATTTTCTTCCGTTTTTACGATTACTCCTGGTCGCGAAGAGAGTCCTGATTGGCTTCTAGGGTTTTGATTTTCATCCCTAGGAAAAAAAGTTGGAAAATCGAGGATATCTTCATCGTAATTCCCTAAATTTTTGCGGCGATTTCTTAATTGTTCGAATAATGCAAGATCGTCGAATTCTTCTTGTTCTAAATTTTCGACAGACCCGGGCTGAGCACCAGTTGAAGATAGTTCCTCCGTTTCAATCTGTAGAGAACGAGCTGAGCTTGGGGCAAGTGGTGGTGCTCGTAACGTGTTCGCGTTGTCGGGAGGCATGAGAAATATGGGGTCATAAACAGAGGTTCCAATTTTTCTCAAAGGTCTTGGCGCAAATAAATAGCCAGCGACTTCACTGAGCAATACGTCTAGTGCTTTAGCTTCCGCGACGTCTATTAATGCGACTGAGATTAACCGACTAGAAATGCCATCTGCGTTTATAAAGGTAGTATTTCCTAGACGCGACCACTCAGCCAATATTTCGTCTAGAGGAACTTCTGACGCAATAATTGTTACTTGTCCTTCATGAAATGAGAGTTCCAGATTTTCTGTAGAAGCATTATGTTCTATGTTGGTGAGACATAGTATGACTGTAATAATTAATGATTTAAGCTTCATTGCTCTTAGTATATGCGGTTGTTTGTTAGAAGCGACTGTGCATTATTTGGCAAAACGGAAATTAATAACATCCCCATCCTTAACGACATATTCTTTGCCTTCAAGTCGGACTTCGCCATGGTCACGACACTCGTTCATTGAACCTCTCAAGAGAAGATCTTCGTATCGTACAACTTCTGCGCGGATAAATCCTTGTTGAATATCGCTGTGAATTTCTGCAGCCGCTTCCGGTGCTGCGGTTCCCTTCGGAATGGACCAAGCCCGGCATTCATCTTTTCCAACGGTAAAAAATGAAATATATCCAAGCAAGTCGTAGGTTGCTTGGATAATACGATCTAATCCAGTTTCTTTTAAACCGAGATCCTCAAGGAAAAGAGGCGATTCATTAGGATCAAGTTGAGATATTTCCAGTTCAATTTTTGCGAACACGGGGACCGCTTTTGTGGACTTTGATGAAACTATTTCTGTGAGGTTTGTTAACTCGATCGCGTTTTCCGCCTGTTGAACGTCCGATTCGTCTAGATTGATGATTAAAAGTAGCGGTTTAGCAGACAAAAATTGAAAACCTCGCAATGTTTTATATTCAAGTGTTTCGAATGATAGTGTCCGTATAGGTTCTCCGCGTTCCAAGGCTCTTTTGCATTCACTAAGGACATTAGATTCCAGTTCTAAGGCTTTGGACGCACCTTTCTTTTTGTCTTTTTTAATTCTTTCGAGTCGACGTTCGGTGACAGCGAGGTCGGCGAGTATGAGCTCGTCTTCCATAGTCCTGGCGTCGCGGTAGGGATCGATTGTTCCGGCGACGTGGGGGACTTCCCCCGCACGAAACGCTCTTACCACATGTAGTAAGGCATTCGCTTCACGATATGGTGCCACATCGATGAGATTCTGTGGATTGGAAGCGCCAAGAATATCTGAAAACACAACTGTTGCGGGAACATTTTTTTCAGGACTAAAAAGAGCATTTAAGCGATCAAGTCTGTTGTCTGGAACATCAGCAGTTCCTGTGTTGGTTTCATTTTTTCCGGATCTAGGTTTTGCAGGTGTTCCAGATTTCCGAGAAAGGAGTTCAAATAAAGTGGTTTTTCCGGTACTCGGGAATCCAATTAATCCTGCACGTAACATCAGTAATGGGCCTAGAAAGGTTTAGAGTTGACACATCCTAGCATGCCGTTTTGAGAGAAACATTCGGCTCTGAAAGCTTTTAACGTCAAACATTTTAAGAACCGGTAGTTTTTGTCTTATTTTTGCGTTGACAAGGCGGCTAAGCCAAGCCTAACATCGAGGTGGATTATTATGGACTAATATGGAGTATATAGGGTGCTTAGGGGAAATTTTGCAGCAAAAATAGATTCAAAGGGCCGACTTAAAGTTCCTGCGGCTTTTCGTTCTGTGATCGAAGAAAAATTTGGAGACTCAGTTTTTTTGACGAGTCTGACAGGGGAATCTGTGCGAATTTATCCAATGCCTGTCTGGAGTGATATCGAGGAAAAGCTTGCCCGTATTCCCTCTGCGCATCCTTCACGAACCAGATTTTTTGACCGTGTGAACTTCTTTGGTCAACCAGCACAGATTGACAAACAAGGACGGGTTTCTGTGCATGTTCTCTTACGTGAGACAGCGAGCATGGTAGGTGAGGTTTCTGTCTTTGGTCTCTACAACTATCTAGAGGTATGGAATCACGATCGAATTCGTGCCCGATTAGAACGTGATCCGTTTACTGATGAGGATGCACGCGCTTTAGCAGAGTTTGGTATTTAGAAATGTCTTTTATTACGAACGGTTTAAAACATGAATCTGTCATGGCGACAGAACTGGTGGCGATGTTTGATTTGAAACGTGGCGGACATTTCTTAGATTGCACAGTGGGAACAGGTGGTCATTCAAAGGCGTTGCTCAAAGCAGGAGCAGATCGAATTTTAGGGCTCGACCGTGATCAAGAGGTACTACCCTTAGCTGCAAGAACGCTTGAGCATTGGAAAGATGATGTTGATCTAATTCATTCAGATTTTCGGGACTTTGAAACGGTGATGAACCGAAGGCAATTACTGACTGTAGATGGCGCTTTCGCTGACTTAGGGATGTCATCTGTGCAATTAGAGACAGAAGGCCGTGGCTTTACTTTTCGTCGCAACGAGCCGCTTGATATGAGAATGGATCGCTCGATTGGTAAAACGGCCGCAGAGATCATTCAAGAGGCGTCAGAAAAAACTTTAGCGGATCTTATTTTCGAATATGGCGAAGAAAGGTATGCCCGCCGAATAGCTAGAGCTATAGTCGCCAACCGCGCTCGAGAGCCTCTAGTTTTAACAGGTCAGTTAGCCGCATTGGTAAGGAAGGTAGTGCCGCGTCGTAAAGGGCAGAGGATTGATGCTGCGACACGGACATTTCAGGCTTTAAGAATATGGGTAAATCAAGAATTAAGTGGCTTGGATGTTTTTATCCGAAAGATTTTTCAGAAACTTCGTGTTGGAGCCAGATTGGTGGTTATTTCATTTCACTCTCTTGAAGATCGCATCGTTAAGCACACATTCCGCGATCTTGCGAAGTCAGGTGATGTTCCTTTAAAAATTCTGACCAAACGTCCAGTTCGCCCAAGTCCTAACGAGGTGGCACAAAATCCAAGGGCAAGAAGTGCGAAATTGAGGGCTGCGGAGAAAGTCGAGTGAGTAACCAAAATTTTGAGAATGTCATAAAGAAAGACATTCGTAACAACCCAATTATTCGTGAGGTTGATCAGACGCGTCAACGTGAGATGTGGCGGTCTGTTGCTATTGGAGTATTTTTGGTTGTTGTTCTTATTTTTTCAGCTTGGCAACATTTTGAATTACTGCAACACGGTTATTACATCGAAGAAATGCAGCAGGAGCGGGCTAGGGAGCTCGAAATTAATCGTCATCTCCGGCTTGAGATAGAAACACTACAGTCACTTGATCGGATCGAAAGAATTGCCACAGAACAACTTAATTTAGTTGCACCAACAGAAAGTGAAGCCATTGTCATAGAGCGTGTTGTTCCAGCCGTTCAGCCAGATCAATCAATTATTGCACTACGCCAGGAGAGTAAAAGTGTTGATAGCCAGCAGCCCTAATTGTTGTTTAGGGAGTGATAGTGATTAAGCGATTAAAGAACCGAATTACCGTGCCGAGACCACGCAGGCAAAAAGTGACGCGCCCACAAGCGTGGCGATCGATTATGCGGAGGCGGTTGTTTATTGGAGGTGCGATCTTTGCGGTTTGGGTTATAGCGATTGAGGCGAGGTTATCGTATCTCCAAATATCGCAGCACGATAAGTTAGTTTTAAGAGCAGAACGACAGCAAAATAGGAGCGTTAAGACAGATCCCAAAAGAGGAGAAATTGTTGATAGGAAAGGTCGAGTGCTCGCTTATAGTGTTGACGCGGACACTGTTTACGCCATTCCCACGGCAATAGATGATCCTACAGATGTTGCAACAGCTCTCTGCAGGGTTCTTAATGATTGTGATGAGACGCAAAAAAGCACGCTCAAAAGACGATTAGGACAAGAAAAAGCTTTCACCTACATTCAAAGGCGAGTAACACCTGAAGAGGCTCGGCGTGTAGCGTCTTTAAATCTTGAAGGTGTGGGGTTTCTAAAAGAAAATCGTCGTTACTATCCTAATAAAGATTTAGCGGCTCATCTGCTAGGTTTCGTGGGAACTGACAATCAAGGTCTCAGTGGAATTGAGTTTAGATACGAAAAAGAAATTAGCGGTCGTCCTGGCAAGGTCCTAATTCAAACAGACGCAAAGCGTCGCGCATTCGGAAGGGTAGAACAGCCTCCTACGGCTGGCGCCGATGTTGAGCTAACCATAGATAAATATCTTCAACATATTGCTGAACGTGAATTGGCTTCGGCTGTTCAACTTCACAAGGCGTCTGGTGGAACCGTTGTTATACTAGATCCTTATAGCGGCGACATATTTGCGATTGCCAACTTGCCAACATTTAATCCCAATGCATTCGCACAATCATCAAGTGTCGATCGCAGAAATCGTGCCGTCCAGGATGTCTATGAACCGGGTTCTACCTTCAAGCTAGTCACTGCAGCCGCAGCATTTGAGGAAGGATTAACAAATCGGAATGAGTTGTTTGATGTTAGTGCTGGAGAAATCCGTGTTGGTAATTCGATTACCAAGGACATGCATACCTATGGCGTAATTTCTTTTGAAGACGTGATAGTTTTATCGAGTAATGTAGGCGCCATCAAAGTTGGTTTACGTTTAGGTCCAGAACGTTTTAGTAGGTACATCAGACGATTTGGCTTTGGCGAATCTATTTCTCGAGATTTATCAGGAGAAAGTCCTGGTATTGTCCATAATCCAGCGAAAATTACAGAATTAGACCTCAAGTCAATGTCAATGGGTTACGGGGTTTCTGTTACTCCGTTACAAATGGCTTCTGCTGCCAGTGCTGTGGCTAATGGAGGTCAACTAATCGAACCAAGAATCGTACGTTCAATCATTAGCAACGGTATAAGAACTCCAGAAAGAAAACGCCGGGTCATTCGTCGGGCGATCACTTCAGAGACAGCCGCAGAGTTGACTGAGATCATGGAAGCGGTTGTTGAGAGAGGAACGGCAAAACAGGCGAAGGTTTTTGGTTATACCGTAGCCGGCAAGACTGGCACGGCTGAAAAATTGGTAAATGGCCGTTACTCAGGCAGTCAACATTATGCCTCGTTCGTTGGTTTTGTCCCATCCCGACAACCTGAATTAACGATTTTGGTTGTGATTGATGATCCACAAAAGCCTTTGTATACAGGTGGGGCAGTAGCTGCGCCTGTTTTTAGGCGAATTGCTGAGGCGGCTCTTCGGCATTTGGCCATACCTCCAACTATTGATTCCCCTTCTCCTCTCCTTGTTTCAGCTAAGACGCCTAAGAACATTTCTCTCAGGCCAACAGATGCTTACCGGATTGCAAATGCTCCTTCTGTGAACAATAAATCGTTCCAAAATGGACTTATGCCAGATTTGAGGGGTTTAAGCGCCCGTAAAGTTATCGAGGTGCTTACGGAAGTTGGCCTAACGGCACGCTTAAACGGAAATGGTTTTGTATTTAAACAAGATCCGAGTCCTGGAACGAGAGTGAAACGTGGTGAAGTGGCGGTAATTAATTTAATGCGATTTCAACTAGAAAAATCTGGCGATGCGCAGTAGCGCTTTTATGACTATTACTGAACTATTTACTCGTGCTGGATTAGAAGATTTCTTAAGTTCACATCTAAGCACTGTTGGTGACGAAGTCAGTCATGTTTGCTACGACTCACGAGAAATTAAACCTGGTGCAGTGTTTGTAGCGATTAAAGGTATTAAAAGCGATGGTCTGAACTATGTTGGTGAAGCATTGAACCGTGGTGCCGTTGCCATTGTTTCTGAAGAATCAAGACCAAAAGCATTAAATGTGCCATGGATTAAAGTTGCTAATGTTCGCAAGATTCTCGCCAAGCTTTCTGCAACTTTTTATAGAGATCCGAGTCACGAACTGTTGATTATTGGTACTACAGGAACGAATGGAAAAACCACGACTACATACTTGGTTGAACAAGTTTTAGAAAGTTCAGGAATGAGCTGCGGTCGAATTAGTTCCGTTACGCATAGACTTTCAAATCAAGAACAGGATGCGATCCACACAACACCAGAATCAAACGATTTACAAAGACTGTTAAGAGAGATGGTTGACCTTAAATGTAATGCTTGTGCGATGGAAGTATCGTCGCACGCCTTGGCTCTTAGTCGTGTCGAAGCTGTGAAATTTAGTGCGGTTGCATTTACCAACCTGACAAGAGATCACCTTGATTTCCATGGAGATATGTCTAGTTACTTCTCTGTGAAAAGGCGTCTTTTTAAAATGATTAGCGAGGAAGTTCCCGCTGTCATAAATGTCGATGATCCCTATGGCAAGCAACTCATGTCTGACGTCAATTCACCGGTTACTTACGGAATAAACACCTCAGCTGACGTTATGCCCGAACAAATGGAGTTGTCGTCTTCGGGAATTGAACTTGAAGTAAAAACACCTCGTGGTCCTCTCCAAATCAGTTCGAATCTCTTGGGGCAGGGTAACACTTACAATATCTTAGCAGCCATAGCGCTAGGTTTTTCTCTTGGCCTTCCTTTCCCTGCAATAAGAAAAGGAATTATGGGCGTCAAGAGTGTGCCGGGGCGCATGCAGGTTGTTTCGGTGGCTAAAGACGCTGTACAGGTCTTGGTGGATTTTGCTCATACGGATGATGCTTTACGAAGTCTTCTTGAAACAGCTAGAAAACTTACGGACGGACGGTTAATTACTGTTTTTGGTTGTGGTGGTGATAGAGATACTTCAAAGCGTCCCTTAATGGGCGCTGTAGCTGGGCGCCTTTCAGATCTGGTAATTCTGACATCTGATAATCCTCGCTCAGAAGATCCGGCCCATATCGCTAAAGAAGTTGAGCGGGGTTTGAGTGCTTGTTCGATTCCTTGGTTGATCGTATTGAGCCGGCGTGAGGCTATTCAACAATCAATTCAAGAGGCGAAAACTGGGGATTTAGTCGTCATTGCCGGTAAAGGACACGAACGGCACCAAATAATTGGAGAAAAATTTATGCCTTTTGATGATGCCTCTGTTGCCAGGGAGGCACTTGCACTTCGAAGATCTGGTGTTCAGGCAGGATGAGGGTCTATCTTGACGAAATTCAAGTCTTTGATTTTCTGTGCAGCCGAGTTAGCGGAACAAAGCGAAGGGCGATTAGTGCAGGGTCGTCCGGAAACGATGATAGAGGGATTCTCTATAGACAGTCGTTCTATCAAGCAAGGAGACATTTTTATTGCGATTAACGGTACACGATTTGATGGACACGAATTCGTTAACGAAAGCTTAAGGAGAGGAGCTGCGGGAATAATAATCAGTGATCAATCCGCAATACGAATCGACTACAAAACATCGAAGGATGTCTTTGTGATTCTCGTAAGAGATACAACAAGGGCGTTACAACGACTGGGCAGGTATGTCAGACGTTGTTCTGGCTCGTCTGTCGTGGCTATTACGGGGAGTATGGGCAAGACAACAACAAAAGAAATGGTCGCTGTTCTTTTGGAAGGCTCATGTCGAGTGTTTCGAAGTGCCGGTAATTTAAATAATCACATAGGAGTGCCGTTGTCATTATTGGAATTACGTAAGAGACCTCAGGTGGCGGTAATGGAATTAGGGATGAATCACCCGGGAGAAATTAGTGACCTTGTTTCAATTACTGAACCAGATTTTCGAGTCTGGACCAATGTCGCAGAGGTGCACTCAGCTTTTTTTAATTCGATAGAAGAGATTGCGGATGCAAAGGCAGAAATTCTTGAGGGGGCTTCATCAACGGGGCATCTTGTTGCTAATGCAGGAGATTTTCGTGTGATGAATAGGTCTAAATCATTTCCCGGCTCACTTACTACATTTGGTGTCGAGCAATCTGCAGATGTGTCAGCTCGTCAAGTACGTATGTTAGGCCTAGAAGGCATGGAAGCAAATATTGAGACTCCCGTTGGCTCGCGTTTATTAAGGACACCAATGGTGGGTTTTGGACATATGGACAATATTGTGGCGGCAATTGCTTTGGCTCTACAGTTCAATATTCCACTGGATCTGCTTGTTAATCGAATTTCTCATTTTCTGCCTCAGGCAGGGAGAGGGAAAATTATCGAGGTTGGAAAGATGGTTGTTATTGATGACACTTACAACTCTAATCCTGCCGCACTGCAAGCTGCTCTTCAAGCGGTTGGATCTGACACAAAATGTTCTAGGCGTGTAGCGATCTTAGGTGAAATGTTGGAACTTGGACAACGCTCTGAGTCTTTGCACGAATTGTGTGGAAGGACAGCAGTACGTTCTGGGTTTGAGAAGATTATTTTGGTTGGTGGTGATTCAGTTCTCGCTTTAGCAAAAGGGGCTATTGCCGAAGGATTGCCAAAAAAAGAAATTGAAACTTTTTCTACAAGCAAGGAAGCTGCTGAGTATGCGATGCAAATCTTGCAGGATGGCGACGTCGTTCTTGTAAAGGGATCAAGAGGGGTGTCAATGGAACACATTGTCAATTGTATTACTAAAGCGCAGGCGGAATCATAAGTGTTCTATTACCTTCTTTATCCCTTTCGTGAACAAGTTTCAGTACTCAATGTGATGCAATACATCACGTTTCGTACGGCTGCCGCCAGTCTAACCGCGTTTGTGCTTATGTTGATACTTGGGCCTTGGGTGATTCGTATTTTACGAAAGGCCCAAATAGGCCAAGTCATTAGAAACGATGGACCAGAAACTCATCATCCTAAAGCGGGGACTCCAACCATGGGTGGAGTTTTAATTTTAGGGGCTGCCTTGATACCTACACTTTGTTGGGTTGATCTGAGGAACTCATATATTTGGGTTGCAATGTCTGCCACTCTGGCATTTGGGGGAATTGGTTTTATAGATGATTATCTCAAAATCACTCGTGGTTCACACCACGGTCTTAAAGCACGGTACAAATTGTTATTACAATGCGCGGTTGCTAGTGCAGTTGGTTTTTCCTTGCTTTTATTGACTGATTATGGACTTTACAACACACAGCTTGTGTTTCCGTTCTTTAAGGAATTAATGCCGGATATTGGTCTTTTGTACGTGCCCTTTGCGATCTTGGTATTAGTGGGATCTTCAAATTCAGTCAATTTAACCGATGGACTTGATGGTTTAGCCGTGAGCGTTTTTACGGTTGCGGCTGTTGCGTTTACAGCGCTTGCTTATATCAGTGGACATGCTGTCTTTGCTGATTATCTTCTGCTTGTTAGATTTCCTCCGGCAGGGGAGCTAACTGTATTTTGTGGTGCACTGGTTGGTGCCGGATTAGGTTTTCTTTGGTACAACTCCTACCCTGCAGATCTGTTTATGGGAGATGTGGGTTCGCTTGCTTTGGGAGGAGCACTAGGAACCGTCGCTTTGTTAATTAAACAAGAGTTATTGCTTCCTATTGTAGGTGCTGTATTTGTAATTGAGGCCGCTTCAGTGATCATCCAAGTAGGTTCTTTTAAATTGACCGGCCGTAGAGTTTTTAAGATGGCGCCTCTTCATCATCACTGCGAACTGATTGGTTGGAGCGAGCCTAAAGTAATAACACGATTTCTAATTCTTGCAGTTGTTTTTGCGCTGTTTAGTTTGACGACGCTTAAATTGAGATGAAAGAAGAAATTACTAGTCAAAGTTTTTCGGTAGATAAAGTCCGTGCCGTAGTTCTTGGTGCTGGTCTCAGTGGGCTAGCGGCCTCTGAATTGCTTGCTAAGCGCGGAGCTTTCGTCACTTTAAGTGACACTCGAGAAACAATAGATGAATCAGGGTTGATGGATGGGATCGAAGTGGAAGTCGACGGGCATCGCCAAGAAACAGTAGAAAGAGCAGAACTTATCGTTCTTAGTCCAGGTGTTTCACCGAAGCTGTCAGTGTTAGAGGCGCCGAGAAAAAATGGTGTTCCGATTATTAGCGAGGTGGAACTTGCTTCACGGTGGATTTCTGGTCGCATCGTTGCTGTAACGGGAACCAAAGGAAAATCAACAACGAGTTACTTGGTCGATAGAATTTTTAAAGAAGATGGAAAGCGCTCTGTTTTAGGCGGCAATGTAGGTGTTGCTCTTAGTAGTCAGGTTGAACAATCTAATTCAGATGTGATTCACGTTGTTGAAGTAAGTAGTTTCCAGCTCGAACTTACGACTACGTTTCATCCATGGATTTCAGTTTTCTTGAATCTTTCTTGTGATCATTTAGATCGGCACGAGCATTTTGGTGAATATGCTTCCGCGAAAGCCAAAATTTTTTCCAACCAGACATCTAGTGACGTGATGGTGGTTAATGCAGACGATCCGAAAGTATTAGAACTTGCAAGTAAAGGACAAGCGCGAACGGTTTTCTTTTCACTCCACTCTTCTATTACGGAGGGTGTCAGTCTTTTAGAAAATTCAATCGTATATCGCTCTGGAGAAGAGACGGAAAGACTTTTACCCGCAGTTCCAATGAACTTACCTGGACGTCACATTCTTAATGACGTGTTGGCTGCTGTGGCCGTGGGAAAGATAGCTGGTGTTTCGCCCGATGCTCTTAAGAGAGCGGTTTCGTCATTTAGAGGTCTAGAGCACATTCTTGAATACGTTGGTCAATTTTCTACAGTTCAATTTGTCAATGACTCAAAAGCTACAAACATAATGGCGGCGAAGGCGTCCATTGAATCTTTTAAAGAGAACCTCGTAGTGATTATGGGTGGGCGTTTTAAGGGGGGGGAATTGACGGATTTAGTTCCTGCTCTGACATCTAAAGTAATAGCTCTAATAGTTATTGGAGAAGCTCGCGATCGTTTCGAATCCGAGTTAAGTGTTTTTGTTGATATTCGTAAGGTTGAAGGTATGCATGAGGCTGTTCGTTTGGCGTTTAGTTTGATTAAGCCAAAGGGCGTCGTGTTGCTTGCACCTGCATGTTCTAGCTTGGATATGTTCAAAGACTATCGAGAACGTGGTTGTAGGTTTAAGGAGGAAGTGAAGTCGTTGTTAGGACAACTGTAACGAGGTGAGCAGTGAACAGTCATCAGTTGAATCTTGAAGTTTTAAAGCTGGCCGCTGGGAGCGTAGGCCGCCCCGCCTACGAGGTTAGTGTGTTTACTCTTGAGCCGACTGATGACTGTTCACTGCTCGCCAGTTCTATTGTTTGTTTTTCGGTTTGGAGTTGAAAAATCTTTAGTTAACGATAATTCCTTTTTTAAGGAATAGAGACAAAGTATGGCTCGAAAATTAAAATCGGACAAGTGGTTGTTTTTACCCACACTATTACTAGTTTGTTCAAGTGTAGTAATGGTCTACAGTGCCTCGGCGCCTCTGGCGATGGACCAATATTCCCAGCCGTATTTTTTCTTGTTTAAACAGATAACTTGGGTAGGGCTAGGAGTTCTTCTTTTACTTTTGGCAACCCAGATTGATTACAGGCATTTTAAGCATCCGGCTGTCGTTTGGACGGTTCTAGGCATAGCGGTATTGGCGCTGTTATTAGTTTTGAACCGCCCAGCAATAAATGGAACAAATCGGTGGTTCAATATTGCTGGTATTGGTATTCAGCCTTCTGAGTTTGCGAAGCTCGCAGTGGTGTTTTTTGTCGCAGCGATGCTTGAGAAGAAGATGGATCGAATTAACGATCTTTCTTATACGTTGCTTCCGATTGTCGTGGCTGCTGTTGTTGTTGCAGGTTTAATTTACTTGCAACCAGATTACGGGACTGCGTTAACGCTCCTCTTGATCATTGTTGCAATGGTATTTGTGGCTGGTCTCAGTTATCGATATTTGTTTTGGATTAGCGTGACGATAATTCCTTTGCTCTACATAGGGCTTATGGGTGCTGAATATCGGCGCAGACGTTTATTAGCATTTTTGGATCCATGGGCCGATCCATTCGGAGATGGGTTTCAGTTAATTCAATCACAGATTGCAGTTGGAACTGGCGGAGTATTCGGAAAAGGTTTAATGGGAAGTGTCCAAAAATTGTCATATCTTCCCTACCCGCATACCGACTTTATCTATGCTGTGATTGCTGAAGAGACAGGGCTAATCGGCGCGACAGTCGTGCTTTTATGTTTTTGTGTCATTGCTTGGAGAGGTCTGCGTGTTGCCGCACTTGCGCCGGATCGTTTTGGTTCACTAGTCGCAGTAGGGTTAACAACGATGGTGTCGTTGCAGGCTTTTATAAATATCAGTGTAGTGCTTGGTTTGATGCCTACAAAAGGGATTCCTTTGCCTTTTGTAAGTATGGGGGGATCGTCCTTATTAGTGAATTTACTTGGCATGGGTGTGTTGCTGAATATTTCACAACACGCTTCCTCAGACACTTGAGGATCAGTAACGACTGGGAGATTAACGCCAGAAATGGCAACAAAGAGAGTGAATGTAATGTTTGCAGGAGGTGGCACGGGCGGGCATCTGTTTCCTGGTATCGCTGTAGCTCGTGAACTTAAGAGACGTCATTCGCAAATAGAGGTGATCTTTGTTGGTGGTGGAAAAAACTTGGAATCTAGAGTTTTGAGTAATGAGGGATTTATTGTGGAAAAAATTCGTACCTCCGGCTTGGTCGGAAAACGAGTTTGGAATTTGATGCGAGGAATCGCTTTAATACCAGTAAGTTTTTTTGATGCCGCCGTTCTACTCTATCAGCGTTGTCCAAAGATAGTCGTTGGGCTAGGCGGATACAGTTCAGGACCTGTTTTAATGCTGGCCTCTTTGTGTGGGTTCCCTACAATATTGTTAGAACAAAACATTGTTCCTGGATTAACCAACCGATTGTTATCACGCTTGGTCAATATTGCGGCAGTGTCATCAAAGTTGGCCTTACGCTATTTCCCAAGAAATGGTTTAGTTTGTGGTAATCCCGTTAGAAATGCTTTTTTTAAGGCACCAAGACCAGAATATTCACCTGCCGTTGTTCGTATTCTTGTTCTTGGAGGATCGCAGGGTTCACACGCTATCAATAAGGCCATGCTTGAGGCTGCTCCGATATTAGTTAGATGTTCAAAACCTATTCATGTCACCCACCAGACGGGAATAAAAGATGTCAATTTCGTTACAGATGAATATCGGTCAATTGGTTTAAATGCGTGTGTAGATAGATTTTTCGATGATATTGATCGAAGGATGGCCGAAGCCGATTTAATTGTTTGTAGAGCAGGTGCGATGACATTAGCTGAAGTGGCAGCGTCTGGTAGGCCGGCAATTTTAATACCTTTTCCTGACGCGACGCATGATCATCAATATCAGAACGCTGTTGCCGTTGTTGAGGAAGGAGGGGCAGAGTTGATAGAGCAAAAGAAACTTTCAGGCTCATTACTAGGGGATCGTATTGTGGTGCTTGCAACTGATGATGAGCACAGGTCGGCTCTAGCAACAGCCAGCCGAAAACTAGCAAGACCAGATGCGACGACGACTGTTGTTAATTGTATGGAGCAATATATTTCATTTGGTGATCAAGGACTCCATGGCCAGCTATAAAACAGTTAAATAGATGAAGTTTCAATCAATTTTTTCCGATTCGATAAAGCGGATTCATTTTGTGGGTGTTGGAGGCATCGGTATGAGTGGGATAGCCGAAGTGGTTTTGGGTTTGGGTTATGAGGTCAGTGGTTCGGATCTCCGTGCTTCAAACTTAACCGATCGGCTACAGACCTTAGGGGTTAAATTTAATGAAGGACATAATGCCAGCAACGTTAATGACGCAGACCTTGTGGTGATTTCTACTGCTGTGCCTTCTGATAATTCAGAGCGACTCGAAGCCGAGAGTCGAGGCATTCCTATTGTTCCGCGCGGTGATATGTTAGCTGAACTTACGAAACTCAAGAGAAGTGTTGCGGTTGTCGGTTCACATGGAAAAACGACAACGGCTGCGATGATCGCTTGTGTGCTTAATTTCGTGGATTTAGATCCCACAGTCATCATTGGTGGAACGATGAGCGCGTTTGGGAGCAATGCCAAATTAGGGGAAGGCCCTTTTATGGTTGTCGAAGCGGATGAAAGCGATCGTTCTTTTCTTCAACTATCTCCTGATATTGCTGTAATGACAAACTTAGATGAGGAGCATCTGGATGCTTACACGAGCATGGAAGATTTAGAAAGCTCGTTTCTGAAGTTTGCATATTCTGTTAATTCAAACGGTTGCTTGGTAATTTGTTGTGATGACCAACGTCTGCAAGATATAGACACCGAGGTTCGCGCAAAGGTCTTAACATATGGAATTGAAAATACTAAATCAAAATGTTTTGCCTACCAAATAGATCTTGGTCCATTTGATTCTCGGTCACAGGTGCGGATTTGTGGTGAAAAAGGAGCAGATGAATTTGAACTCAAATTAGCTGTTCCGGGACGCCATAACATTCAAAATGCTTTAGCTGCAATTTGTGTTGGAAATTATCTTGGGGTTTCGACTGAGAATATGTCCAGTGCTTTAGAAGAATTTCATGGCACTGATAGGCGATTCGAAGTGATTGGTGAAATTGATGGCATAACAATTATTGATGACTATGGGCATCATCCTACGGAGATTAGAGCCGTTATCGAGACCGCGCGTCTGAGAACTCCTTCCCGATTAAAAGTAGTCTTTCAACCACATCGGTACAGTCGAACCGCACGTTTAACTGAGCAATTTGGGTCGTCCCTTTCACTGGCCGATGAGGTGATATTGACTGAAATATATTCGGCAAGTGAAAAAGCTATTCCTGGAGTTTCAGCGGAAACCATTGCTGCATCGATTAGGAGTGCAGGATCCGTGTCAGTAAATGTTTTGGATAGTTTCGCGAAAATCATTAAGACGTTGGTGGCGGATTCTCAACCAGGAGATTTAATTATTACCCTTGGCGCAGGCTCGATTAGTTCGCTTCCAAGAGAGCTTCTCAAGGAATTGGTTGCTTCTAAGGAAGGAAAGTCTTGATGGCTGTTTACCTTCCGGCCGATCGCCGGTTTCGACGTGCACAAATCAAGCCGGTGCGCCGAAAGCGGAACAAAGAATTAAGACGCAATGTTTTCAATGTTCTATTACTTTTGATCTTAGTTATGGTTGGGTTAAGAACGGCACCGCTAATTTTGCGTGATATGTCTATGTTTAGGATTGATAATATTTCAATTTCAGGAAATCAGTACTTGTCGAATGGAGAAATTCTTTCATTAGTGAATGAATTTCAAGACAAGAACATATTTAAGGTTAATTTAAATCTTGGACTAGATAATCTACTGGCTTCAAGTTGGGTTAAGACGGCGACCCTCAGACGGGTTTTTCCATCCACCATAGAAATTAATGTTGAAGAAAGATTACCTATTGGGCTCGCAAGATTCGATTCGCTACTCTATCTGATCGACTCGGAAGGAATTGTCATCGAAGAGTATGGCCCGGCGTTTTCTTCTTTCAAGCTTCCAATTATCGATGGATTACAAATAGGTGCGGCAATTGATAATGAAGTAGATTCAGTGCGAGCGAATCTTCTTGCAGAGGTTGTTAGACAGTTAGAGTCTCAATCCATCTTAGCGAATCGTGTTTCGCAGATAGACGTTAGTAATCCTCATAATGTGGTGGTGCTACTTACTGATGATTCAACATTTTTGCATTTAGGAACAGATAAGTATGCAGAGCGTATTGATGAGTATCTTGAATTGATCCCGACAATTAGAGCTCGGGTGACTGATATTGATTATGTTGATCTGAGATTTGACCAGCGTGTTTATGTTCGACCGGCTGAATCTTTAAATTGAAGAAAATAATGTTCTAGACGGAGGATGCGTGGCACGAAGGGAACAACATTTTGTGGGTCTCGATGTGGGGACTTCGAAGATTGTGGCTGTTGTTGGTGAAGTTCTAGATGAAGGAGGCCTTGCTATTGTCGGTTTTGGTCATGCGGAATCGCATGGTATTCGCAAAGGTATTGTTGTCAATCTTGAGGCAGCGGTTGAATCCATAAAAAAAGCGATTGAAGAGGCAGAAGTAACAGCTGGAGTAGAAATAGAGTCGGTGTACCTAGGTTTATCGGGAGCACATGTTAAGGCGTTTAACAGTCGAGGTGTGGTGGCTGTTGCGGGGAAAGAAAGAGAAATTACTCGTGATGATGTTCGTCGTGCTATTGATGCTGCCAAGGCTGTTTCATTACCTGCAGGACGAGAGATCATTCACGTGTTGCCTCAAGATTTTGTTGTCGATGAGCAGGATGAGATTGGCGCACCGATCGGGATGACCGGTGCCAGACTTGAGGTTAACGTACATGTTGTTACTGGTAGTGCATCTTCGACTCAAAATATTATTGCTTGTGTTAATCGTTCCGGTGTGTCTGTTATTGAAACTGTTCTTGAACAGTTAGCTGCTGCAGAGTCTGTTCTTACTGCTGATGAAAAAGAGCTAGGCGTTGCCTTAGTCGATATAGGTGGAGGGACGACAGACTATGCAATTTTCGAACGTGGCAGTCTTTGGCACACTGGTGTTTTAGCTTTGGGAGGCGATCATTTTACAAATGACGTTGCTGTTAAATTACGAACTCCAATTCCAGATGCAGAGAAGACTAAGCGACGATTTGGCTGTTCGCTTTCATCATTAGTTGATGAACAGGAAACGATCGAAGTCGCCAGTGTTGGTGGGCGACAGCCACGCGTTATACCGAAAAAGTTGTTGTCTGAGGTCCTTCAGCCAAGAGCGGAAGAAATTTTCCATCAACTTTGGGACGAGATTAGAAATGCCGGTTACGACCGTTCTCTTCATTCGGGAATTGTGCTTACTGGAGGCGGGGGGATTTTGGACGGGATGGAAGAGATTTCTGAACAGATATTTGATCTTCCTGTTAGACGAGGGTGTCCGGTAGGAGTTGGCGGGTTATCAGATCATGTGAAAAACCCAGCTTTTGCGACTGCAGTTGGATTGGTGATGTACGCCCAAAGAAATCAAATGCTTGAGCAGGAAAACTCTGAGGGCATCGGTGTTTTTAATCAAGTTAGTGCACGTGTTAGAAGCCTTTTTAAGGATTTCTTTTAAAGGAAAACTGGGAGGAAATTTTCATGGCCAAAACCAAAGATAGACAACCTGAAGAACATTATGCCATGGACAATAGTTTTCGATTAACGTTGGATAGTAATGTTCGTCCTGGTGCGAGGATTAAAGTTATCGGGGTCGGAGGCGGGGGGAGTAATGCTGTTAATCGCATGGTAACGGCGGGGCTTGACGGCATTGAGTTCATTGTTGCAAATACAGATATGCAAGCCTTATCACAGAGTTCAGCCCCGGTTCGGTTACAAATTGGTGCGAAACTTACAAAAGGGCTTGGTGCGGGTGCCGATCCTGCCATTGGTCGACAGGCTGCATTAGAAGATACTGAGCAATTGATTTTGGCATTAGATGGTGCGGATATGGTCTTTGTTACCACTGGCTTAGGAGGTGGAACAGGAACTGGAGCTGCTCCTGTTATAGCTAATCTCGCGAGTGAATTAGGTGCCTTAACGGTTGGTGTTGTTACAAAACCATTTGTATTTGAAGGTAAACGTCGAGGGGAGCAGGCGACCCAAGGTCTTAAAGAGTTGAGGGAATGCGTTGATACAGTGATAACGATACCAAATGAACGCTTGCTTGCCAGTATCGATAACACTACAAGTTTAACCCAAGCCTTCACTAAAGCTGACGATGTTTTGTATCAGGCTGTGCAAGGAATTTCTGATCTGATCTTGATGCCTGGGCTAATCAATCTCGATTTCGCTGATGTGACTACCATTATGTCTGGAATGGGTTTGGCAATTATGGGAACCGGTACTGGTAGTGGAACGAGCCGGGCAGTAGATGCAGCAAAACTTGCGATTTCAAGTCCACTGTTAGAGGATGCGTCGGTTGATGGAGCTCGCGGTGTCGTTGTCAATATTACCGGTGGAAATGATTTAACTATGATAGAAGTAAGTGAGGCTACAACGGTAATTCAAGATGCGGCACATGAAGACGCCAACATCATATTTGGTGCAGTAGTCGATCCTTCTATGGATGGCCAAATAAAAATTACTGTAATAGCTACTGGTTTTGATCATCGTCAGTCTTTAAACGAATCTGTTTCTGAATTGTCAGGTTCTGCTAATACTCCCGTTGACCTTGAAACTTATGCTGGTTGGACACATGATAAATCGACAGAGAAAATTCCTTCTGTTGCTTTGGCCCGTCGGAGAGTTATCGAGCTTCCTTCATCTACGGGTAGCCGGATCGCGCAGACAGTTGAAAAAAAAGAAGACGCGAATACACCAAGTTTTCTTAGACAATCGAGTACTTAAAAAATGTCCTAGATTAATTGAGTGTAAGATTTGTTCAATCCGGAAAAGCTTCTGGTCTTCATCAAATTTTTGATTCAGGCCAAATTGTCTACGAAAGAAAAATGACCTCAGCGAGAGCCCAATCTCCAGAGTGAGTGATGCTCATTACAGATCGGGTCGCACCGATAGAACTGAATACTTCAAGAGCCTTCCCACGAAAACATAAAGCAGGTGGTCCTGAGTCTCTGATGACCTCAACATCTCTCCAAAGAACGCCCTGTGAACGACCGGTTCCTAATGCCTTCATTGCCGCTTCCTTAGCTGAAAATCTTCCGGCCAAATGTTGTGCGGGATGTTTTCTCTTGAAGCTATATACCAGTTCCTCATCAGTGAATATGCGCTTGCAAAATCGGTCTCCGTACTGTTTTAAGAGAGTATCTATGCGATCTATTGATTCAATATCTATTCCTATTGACAAAACGGTTCCCTGTAAACCAATTACCTTATTACCAATGGCGGGTGTTGATGTTTCGTCGTCAGATAAAGTATTAGAAGGCAGCGGAAGGCTTATTTCATCCATTGCTTCATTGGCCAATCGATCTGCAAAGAAATTTTTCTCTCGAGGAATGTGTTGAAATTCAACTAAACCTAACTCGCCAACAAGAATTCTAGCTTTAACGTAAAGAGGTTTAAGATTAGGGTGTTTGACTTTAAATTTTCCGGTCATCTGTTTGACAAGCAACTGCGAATCAGATCTCACAATCACATTGGTGAAGTTTTTTTCCTTCAAGTAATTTAATGCTGCTAGCAGGGCTTCGTATTCCGCAACATTATTTGTGGTTACGCCGACAGACCCCTTTATTTCGTCGATTATTGAGCCACCTTGGTTTTCAATTCTTACTCCATAGCCAGACGGACCAGGGTTTCCTCTTGAACCACCGTCGATATAAGCAACTATAAGGTCTTGTTTCACTTCGTTTCCTTGAGATCAGAAACCACTTCTTGGGGTTCGAAGTAAAGAATCCTTTGACAACTTTCACATTGAATCAGTTGATTGTTTAAGCGGATGTCGTTAAAGAGTTGTGGCCGAAGTCTAACTTGACAACATGAGCAACGCCCCTCTCGAGCTTGAGCTACCGCTATACCAGCCCTACCTTTTGATACTGTTTTAAACAATGAGACAACTCGGTTTTCTAGGCTTTCAACTAGTTCGTTTCGTTCATATTCAAGATTGTTGAGATCATTTTCAAATACAGCTTTTTCTTTTTCTAGTTTTTTTTGTTCATTTTCGACAATGGTCTTCTCTTTGGTTAGAAGAACTTTAAAATGCTCGAGCTCAGAATTAAAAGTGTCAGTTTCGAGCATGCGTTCCAGCAGATTGTCCTCAATACTTTTGACCTCTTTTTCAGCGTTTGAAATTTCACCAAGCATGGCTTTATAAATTTCGTTGGTTTTTACTTCCATTAGTTGTTGTTTCAGGCGAGACAGACGCGTGTTGACTTCGGCGAGTTCATTTTCTTCTTGTTGTCTCACTTTTTTGTGGTCTGCAAGTCGTTCTGTAGCTTCTTCGACCTTACTTGAACAGTCTTGTAGACGAGACGCTAGGGCGGATTCTAGTTTCGGTAATCCTGCTATGTTTGTCCGAATCGATTCCACCGAAGTTTCCAGTTTTTGCAGAGCGATTAAATTTTGTAATTCTGAAAGCATTTATTTTTTCTTTATAAAATAAAAAACCCCGCGAACGCGGGGTTTATGAAAGAACCGTACCTCAAGTGAATGAACGGGATTTGGTAATCCCATTTTCTTACGTGAGGATGAAGTAGATAAGCCATAAGGTATTCGCTGATTTATAAAAGCATCAGATCCTAGCACGGTTCATAAATCTTAGTGAAGTAACTTCGAAAAAGATTGGTGGGCCCACCAGGATTCGAACCTGGGACAAGCCGGTTATGAGCCGGCGGCTCTGACCGCTGAGCTATGGGCCCTGTATTCAAGCATTTCCTTCAAGAAATGTCTTGAGTCTTCGACTTCGTGACGGATGGCGTAATTTCCGAAGAGCTTTAGCTTCTATTTGGCGGATTCGTTCCCTTGTCACGGCAAAATCCTGACCGACTTCTTCAAGTGTGTGTTCGCTGCCCTCTCCTACACCGAAACGCATCTTAATAACCTTTTCTTCCCGAGGTGTCAGCGTTTGAAGAACTGATTTAGTCTGTTCTTGAAGATCTAAAGTGATGAAGGCTTCTGCAGGTGATACGATTTGTTGATCTTCGATGAAATCTCCAAGATGGCTGTCTTCTTCTTCTCCAACAGGAGTTTCAAGAGAAATGGGTTCTTGTGCAATTTTGAGTACTTTTCTAACCTTGCCTACCGGAACTTCCATTCTTTCGGCTATTTCCTCGGAGGTGGGTTCTCGTCCAATTTCTTGAACTAAGGCTCTAGACGTTCGGACGAGTTTATTAATGGTTTCTATCATATGGACGGGTATCCTGATCGTTCTTGCTTGATCTGCGATTGCCCTAGTTATTGCCTGACGGATCCACCATGTTGCATAAGTTGAAAATTTGTAGCCGCGTTGGTATTCAAATTTGTCGACGGCCTTCATTAATCCAATATTACCTTCTTGAATGAGATCGAGAAACTGTAGACCGCGATTTGTATATTTTTTTGCAATAGAGACGACCAATCTTAAGTTGGCTTCTACCAATTCAACCTTAGCTAGTTCAGCTTCGTTCTCCCCGCGCACAATTGTCAAAAGCATTCGATTAATCTTGTCAGGATCTGCTTCGAATACATTGGATCTGTTTTTTAGTTCACTTTTTAATTCACGTAATTTCTGGTTTATGCGCCGACGGTCGGTTTCCTTTAAAGTGCCGCGCTTTTCCTTAGTTTTTAACTGGCTGTTGAAAAGTTCAATTTCTCGGCATATTCGCTGAACGCCTTCAGCTGCATCTTTAATCAGGCTGATAAGTTGACGTTTAACGGGTTCTGTAAACTCAATATCTCTTATTAATCTTGATAGTTCTACTTCGGCACGTAAATGGCGCCATTGGTGTCGACGGTACTGGCGTTTATTACGTTTAGCAATTCCAGAAAGTTTGGTGTCAGTTTTTCCGACTTCATCGTGTTTTAAATTCACTTGTTCAATCTGGTTTAAAAGTTTTTTTCCGCGATTGGCAAGGTGTGAATCACTGACTTCGTCATCTTGAAATACAACAAGCTCACGAACAGTTCGCTCGCCGCGTCGAAGCTGTTCACCTAAAGTGATGATAATTCTCGCAGTTGTTGCCGTACGTGAAATCGTCTTTATAACTGATTTTTTGCCTTTTTCTATACGTTTTGCTATTTCAACTTCACCTTCACGTGTTAACAGGGGAACGGTTCCCATCTCTCGCAAGTACATTCTAACCGGATCATTGCTTTTCTCTAGTGCGCTCGGACTTAAATTCAGTACCGCTTCGTCGTTCCCTTCAGCGTTGCGCTCTAGAGGTTTTTCTTCTCGGTATTTTTGATCGGAATCAATAACTTCTATGCCTGCGCTGCTGAGCAGGCTAAAGAATTCGTCCAAGTCCTCTGAGGATGTTAACTCAGGTGGCAATGTGTCATTCACTTCATCGTAAAGGAGGTACCCTTTCTCCTTTCCGATGTCTATGAGTGTTTTAATCTCGTCGTATTTGTTTTCAATCGACAAGAGCCCCTCCTTAGTTTTAGCTTCCCAGAGTGTTACATCTTAACGTTTTATACCCCTAGAGCTTCAATACGTTGCAATAAATCTTTTTTTTGCTGCCAAAGAGCTTCTATTTCTTCGAGAGCATCTGGTGTTCCCAGCTGCTGTTTTTGATCGATCTGATTTTGAAGTTCTGCACGTTCACGTTCGTATCGTAGGCGCCGAAGTTCCACTGCGCAGTCTCTTGCACTTGCCGGAGATTCGTCAAGTAACCCGATTTGCTTCGTTAGAGCGATTTCAGTTGAATTCAAGCGTTCAAGCAACGTTTCAGAAACGTTGTTGGCTGGCCACTCAGCTAGCGTAAGGGCAGTTTTAAGAATAGTTTCTGTTGCAAGACCGACGAAGTCTGCCGTTTCGGTGTTTACCAAAACGTCTTGAGCTGTCTTAGTGTCCTGCATAATGGACCAGATTAAACCTTTTTCTGCGGTAGTAATAGTTTTACCAATCGATTTGGCAGTTGAGTCGTCAAGTCTTGTGCGTTTAGAAACAGCCGCATTTCGAATTTCCGCACGGATCACATCTTCCATAATACGAGCTTTGTGTGCGACTCTATCGCCAAACTTATCTCTCGTTGCAGCATCAGGAATACTCGCTGCTATATTGAGCATCTCATTGAGAAACATTCTTCTTTGTCCATCGTTTGAAAGATCGTGTTTCAGTGAAGCACGATCTAAAACGTGTTCAAGGTATGGTTTTGATTCTTTCAACTGTTCAATATATTTTTGCTTTCCGTGTTGTTGAATGTAGGTGTCTGGATCTTCTCCAGGTGGAAGCCTTGTCACATTGACCTGAAGTTGTTCAGCAAGTAAAAGTTCACCCGAACGTGTTGTTGCGGCCTGACCGGCAGTGTCAGGGTCAAAACTAATGATGACTTTAGAAGCGAACCGTCTAAGTAATCGAGCCTGTTGCCGGGTTACAGCTGTTCCGCATGTTGCTACAACCGTATTTACACCGGCTTGTATCGCCTGCGCGAAATCAAAATAACCTTCGACCATTACGGAGTAACCCAAGCGCTTAATGTCTGATTTACTGAGATGTAAGCCGTATAAAGTTCGACTTTTTGTGTAAAGTGGTGTTTCCGGTGAATTCAGATATTTAGGTTGCTGCCCATTCTCTAAGGCTCTTCCACCGAATGCAATGACCGACCCGGTATCTCTGCAAATTGGAATCATCAGTCGGTTTCTGAAACGATCAAGAACAGTCTTATTGTCTCTTTGGATAACAAGTCCACTAGTAAGCAATAAGTCTAATGATTGTCCTTCATTGAGAAGATGTTTTGTTAAGCTGTCTCGCTTAGCAGGAGCGAATCCGATTCCAAGACGTGAGATTGTATCGGCAAAGATACCTCGTTTTGCCAAATATTGAGTCGCACGTTTTCCATTGGGAGTATTAAGTTGTTCTTGAAAAAATGTTGCTGCCAATTCATGTGCTTTTAGTAAAGCTTCACGTTGTGCTGTGGCGACTCTCTCTTCCTTTGTTTCATTTAAATCGGGAACCTGCAAACCCAATCTTTCGGCAAGCAGTAGCACAGAGTCGCTGAAGTTGAGTTTTTCATTTAATTCCACAAACTTTACAACGTCGCCGCCAATTCCACATCCGAAGCAGTGGAAAAATCCTTTTTCTTGGTTTACATGAAATGAAGGGGTTTTTTCAGCATGAAATGGACATAATCCTTTGTAAGAGTTTCCGGTCTTCTTGAGCGGAACTGTATCTTGGACTACGCGGACTATATCGGCGTGCTCTTTTAGATCTTCGATAAAATTTTGAGGAAAGCGTCCCACTTTCATTCCTTTAATTGAACTATCGTTACTCCAGTACCACCCTCCTCGGGTCGGGCAGCTTCAAATCCATCAACTTGTGGATGTTTTTCAAGAAAGTTTGCAATTGATTGCCGCAAAATACCTTTTCCATGTCCATGTACCACGCGCACTTGTCGGAGATCGCCCAGAATTGAGTCATCCAAATATTTTTCAGTGCGTAAAAGTGCCTCATCAACATTGCAGCCTATGACATTAAGTTCAGAAGTTGGTTTGTCCGCCGACAGTGACTGTATAGTGATCTTGCCTTTTTTCCCTTGGTCTTTTTCATTTGTTGAGACTCTTAAATCAGACAAATGTACTTGAAGTCGTTTTCCATTAACCTCTACCGAGGCTTCCATAGCGTTTAGCTCTCTGACGTACCCGTTAAGGCCTAGACTTAACACAGAAACCCTTGAATTAATCTCTGGTTGGTGTTGGGCTAATTTATTAGATATTACTTCTTCATTTAAAGACAGAGTTGCCTTGCTCGAAAGTTTCGCATCGAATGCCGATTTTTGAATACGGGATCTTGTTTCTGCCCTTAAAACTCCTGTATCGCCTGTTGTTAATGCTTTATTTCCTAACGAAACGCGTTCAGTGGCTTTAGATTCCATTTCTGACGCCCGTTCTCGTAATTCTTCAACGACAGCGTCGATTTGACTATTTGCCAAGCGAACATGACGGTCAATCTGATCATCAAGTTTCAACGCTGCACTTTTAAATTTTTTGTCTAACATTTTTCTATCGTCAGTCAGTTTCGCACTTAGTGTTTGAAGCCGTTCCTGCTCAACTGCTAACTTTTTTTCATGCGCTGCGACTATTTGGGTGTCCTTTTCAATCTTTGCTAAATGATCGGCTAGTTGGGTTTCGCGGGACTCTCTTTTTTTTCGTGCCGCTTTTATAACTGAATTTGGAATGCCGAGTCGTTCGGCTATTTCAAGAGATAGGCTGCGACCTGGTTTTCCGTAGTTCAGGAGATAATTTGGGGTGAACGTTTCAGGATCAAAACCAAAACCTGCGCAAGTCACAGCGTCATTCGTTACAGCATAGGTTTTTAATATTTCATTATGCGTTGTAGCCACTACGAGCGCACCTTTTTGCAGAAAATGGTCGATGAGTGCGGCTCCGAGTGCACCTCCTTCTATTGGTTCAGTTCCCGTTCCGCTTTCATCTAAGAGTATCAATGTCGGTAGTTTTATGTTTTTGTCCATTGAAACTAAGTTTTTAATATGTCCAGAAAAAGTAGATAAGCTAGCGCTGATCGACTGTTCGTCTCCTATATCGGTAAAGATATTCTTAAATACAGTAATTTTAGAACCAGGTGCTGCTGGCACGTGTAATCCACAAAGAGCCATCAAAGTAAGTAAGCCAGACGTTTTAAGAGCAACTGTTTTTCCACCAGTATTAGGTCCAGTGATAATCAAGGCAGAATGGGGAGGGCCGACGCGTATGTCAACTGGAACTGGAGCAATGTTAGTTTTTTGGCTTTCAGGAAGTGCATCTAGAATTCTTTGAACTTGTGGAAGCAGTAATGGGTGTCGAGCTTGTTTGAAATCTATAAGCGGTTCTTTGGTTATAGCAGGTGCGACTCCATCTACTAAATTAGAAAACGACGCACGCGCTTGTATGATATCGATTGCGATGGCAGCGTTGACTATATTTCTGACATCCAGAGGCCGTCTGCGAAATAAATCGCTGAGAGATAACAAGATTCGCTGTATTTCAGTCTTTTCATTCTCCTGCAGAGCGACTATTTCGTTGTTTATGTCGACTGTGCTCAAGGGTTCAAGGAAAAAACTTGATCCACTGCCGGAGCTTCCATGAATAATTCCCGGGATTGAGTTGCGATGTTCATTTTTAATAATTAGAACGTATCGACCTCCTCGTTCAGTAACAATCTTGTCCTGTAGATACTTTGCGGTAGCTTTTCCGCGCAAATAAGAATTTAAGGTTGCGCGCAATCGACTTTCCTGTTTGGAAAGTCTTTCTCTGATATTACGGAGAGTAGTCGACCCTTCATCTACGATTTCATTCTTGTTATTTATCTTGTTTCGAACGGCTGAGATTTCTTCTTCGAATGAATGACAATTTTCTACTGTGGTGAGCAGTTTAGGAAACGGGCCGTCTTTAGCTTGCTTGATGTTACGACTAACAATTGTCATAGATGACAAAAAATTTGCCAAGCTACGTAGTTGATTCGCTTCAAGGGGGAGTGCTTCTATGGCTAGTCTAGTCAAAATAGTATCGAGATCAGGGGAAGACTCAATCGAAATCGCCCCGTTGACTTTTTGATATTCGATGCACTCTGTAGTTTCTGCAAGTGCAGCTTCTACATTGCGGATATTGTCAAGTGGGTAGAGAGATTCTAGGCGTGTTGCACCGAGCGGAGTCAGTGCCAAGCCGCAGACAACATCAACGATCTTGTCAAACTCAAGCGAGCGGAGTGCACCTTCGTGCATGGGAGGAGAAACAATTTATCATGAACGTAGCTTTGTAGCCAGTTACTTCAGCCGAAATACTCACTTAAGGTGATTAATTGAGCTCGCCACGGTTGCAGCTCCGAAGCCGTTATCGATGTTAACGACTGAGATTCCAGAGGAGCAACTGTTAAGCATTCCTAATAACGCAGTTATTCCGCCAAAGTTGGTACCGTACCCAACACTGGTCGGAACGGCAATAACAGGTACGTCAACTAGGCCACCAATGACACTTGGTAACGCACCCTCCATGCCTGCAACTGCAACGATGGCTCTAGCATTCCGCAGGCGTTCTTGTTCAACCAAGAGCCTGTGAAGTCCTGCCACACCAACGTCATATAAAGTGTCCACCTCATTTCCGAGAATCTCAGCGGTGACTTTCGCTTCTTCAGCAACTGTTAAATCTGATGTTCCAGCCGCAGCGATTACTATTGCGCCAACCCCGGTAATGCGTGCATCTTTTTTATATGAGATGGTTCTAGCGGTAAGGTTAAATTGTGCTTTTGGTACGAGTTCTTTAACACGAGAAAATGTTGTCTCGTCGGTTCTTGTAACTAGAAGTGCGTGACCTGCGTTTACAATTTTGTTTGCAATTGCCGCTACTTGTTCAGGGGTTTTTCCGGCACCGTAAATGACTTCTGGAAAACCCTGTCGTAATGAACGGTGATGATCAACTCTGGCGAAACCAAGATTTTCAAATGGTATTCGGCGAAGCATTTCAGAAACTTCCGCTGCTCCCCGGTCGACAGACATTTCATTGTCCTTAATTGATTGAAGAAGTTTTTTTATTTGATCTTGATTCATGCTGAAGATTGTTTTTAGTATGTCATTAATTGACTAGATGCAACTTGAACTGTATTTTCATGACACGAGTGTTTTCTATCGAGCCTGCTTTAACTGCTTCAATTGAATCCATCTTCTTGGTTTCTTATTTTCTCATCATAGTGTGTCTGAGCATTTATGGCATCCATCGATGTTACTTACTTTACCTTTATAGCGGAATTAAGCCTCAAAAAATTTCTGTTGCCAAAAATAAAGAGCCGCATCCCTTTGTGACGGTTCAGTTGCCCGTTTATAACGAGATGTACGTTGTTGAACGTCTAATTAAGGCAGCTGCCACATTGGATTATCCACGAGATCGGTTAGAGATACAGGTGTTGGATGATTCAACTGATAAAACAAGAACGATCGTTGCTCGATCAGTGAAACGTTGGGCAATGCGAGGCGTGCCAATTGTGCAATTGCATCGTAAAGATCGGATTGGCTTCAAGGCCGGCGCTCTTGAGGAGGGACTACGTAAAGCTTCTGGGGTGCTTGTCGCGATTTTTGACGCTGATTTTGTCCCGGCTTCAGATTTTCTGAAAAGAGTTGTGCCAGAATTTAAAGACGCTCGTGTTGGGATGGTACAGGCACGTTGGGGGCACATTAACGATACTTATTCTTTGCTTACGCGTGTTCAGGCTATATTTTTGGATGCACATTTTGTGTTGGAACACGGCGCTCGATATTTCGGAAAATGTTTTTTTAATTTTAATGGAACAGCTGGCATATGGCGAAGGAGCGCCATTGAGCAATCTGGAGGATGGCAACACGATACTCTAACAGAGGATCTTGACCTCAGTTACCGGGCTCAGTTGGAGGGTTGGAAATTTGTCTTTCTTCAAGACCTTGTTGTTCCCGCTGAAATTCCCGTTGAGATGAACGCTTTCAAGGTGCAACAGTACCGTTGGGCAAAAGGTTCGGTGCAGACTTGTCTCAAGATATTACCGTCGTTATTCAAATCTGCTATCCCTCTAAGAGTAAAGATCGAATCGTTTTTCCATTTGACAGCAAATTTTAATTATCCGCTACTCTTAATTTTATCTCTATTGCTGGTGCCAACTCTAGTGATGAGATCGTCGGAAGGAATAGAAGGTGTTTGGTTAGTTGATATTATCTTTTTTTATCTTACGACTGTTTCGATGTTCAATTTTTATTTAAATAGCCAGAAAGCTATCCGACCAGACTGGTTGTCACGGTTACGTCACATTCCACTGGTCATGGCTGTAGGGATTGGTCTGTCGGTTAACAATACCCTTGCAGTATTTGACGGATTATTTGGACAGTCGAACCGTTTTGTTCGTACCGCTAAGTACGGCATTATGGATGTCACAGATCGTTGGGTAGACAAGAGTTATCGAAGATCAGCTTTTTGTCAGCCTCTTGTAGAGTTGATTTTGGGTATTTATTTCACTGCAGGTGTGGTTTACGCGATCTCAAAGGGGATGTTTATGACCGTTCCATTTCTTGTGATTTTTCAGGTCGGTTTTTTTTACGTAGGTGTTATATCTTTCTTGCAGCAGTGTAATGTTCCTGCATTAATTTTTGCAGCACGCCTTAGAACGAATCAGTAGCACAGTGACTTCTGGTGACTCGATTAGCTTACGGGGTGTATAGTCAAGAACAACTGACATAATCTTGGGAATCTAATCAAAGCGAAAAATGCATGTCGATAATTGGAGTTAATTTCAGATGATGGAACAGACAAAACCCAATAGCGGGCTTGAAGGTATTAATGCGACATCATCTGCAATTTGTTATTTAGATGGAGCAGAAGGAGTTCTTGCGTATTGCGGTTTAGATATTCATGAACTTGCTAAGCATGCTAGTTTTGAAGAGGTTTGTTTCTTATTGTGGAGTAGGCGTCTCCCTACACGTTCAGAACTTGGTGATTTAAAGACCGAGCTTGGGAAGGGTCGAGTTTTAACAGAATCGATGCTTCGAATGATTCGTTTATTGCCTCCCGGGGACGCGATGAGTTCACTAAGGACGCTCGTTTCGGCGTTGTCTCTTTTTGACGATGAGCCTGAAACAGTTTCTGCGGATGCACATTATAAAAAAGCAATAAAAATAACCGCACAAATCAGCACGGTAGTCGCAGCTTATGGCCGTGTGTTGAAGGGGTGCAACCCTGTTGAGCCTGATCCTACGCTTGGTCACGCAGCAAATTTTTTATGGATGCTTAATGGTGAACGGCCAAGTGACGTTGAAGCTAGGGCTTTTGATATTGCGTTGATACTTCATGCAGATCATGAATTAAATGCTTCGACATTTGCCGCGCGTGTAACGGCTGCGACCTTAAGTGACATCTATTCATCTGTTGTATCGGGTGTTGGAGCACTTAAGGGCCCACTTCACGGTGGAGCTAACGCTGAAGTGATGAAAATGTTGGAAGCTATTGGTGAGGATGCTACCGACGAACGAGTTGATAGTTTTATTAGAGACCTTTTGTCAAAGAAGGTAAAGATCCCTGGTTTTGGTCACAGGGTCTATCGAACAGAGGATCCTCGTGCGACTCACTTGCGTGTTATGTCACGGGAAGTTGGTGAACGAACAGGACGAACACGTTGGTTCGAAATTTCAGAACGTATCGAGAAGCTTATGAAGGAAGAGAAACAAATTGATGCGAATGTTGATTTTTATTCGGCGTCTACCTACGCATTACTTGGTATCGAAACAGATCTATTTACACCAATTTTTGCAGTTAGTCGAATCGCGGGATGGACAGCGCATATACTGGAACAGTACGCCAACAACCGGTTAATTCGGCCACGGGCAGAATATATTGGCCCAACATATCCGCAACAGTTTGTGCCGATAGGTTCTCGTTAATCGTGGCATCTTGATATATTGCTGATTTACCTCGATGGAACATCAAAGCATTCGAAATTTTTCCATTATTGCTCACATTGATCACGGCAAGTCTACTCTTGCCGATCGGTTTCTCGAGCTCACTGGTGCTTTAAGACCACGTGAGATGGAGGCTCAAGTTCTTGACAGTATGGATTTGGAACGGGAACGAGGAATTACTATCAAAGCCCATTCTGTAAGGCTGAATTACAATTCTGAAGACGGAAACAGTTACATATTAAATCTCATCGATACCCCAGGCCATGTTGATTTTTCTTATGAAGTGACTAGGTCTTTGTCAGCTTGTGAAGGTGCTCTACTTTTAGTGGACGCATCTCAAGGTGTCGAAGCTCAGACCGTAGCTAATGCTTACTTGGCGGTAGAGCACAATCTTGAAATTATTCCTGTTATTAACAAAATTGATCTTCCTGGTGCGCAGGCTGATCAAGCCGCGAGACAGATTGAGGATCTTGTAGGCCTGGATGCTTCTAGTGCAATTCTGGCAAGTGCGAAGGAAGGTACAGGAATAAAGGAAATTCTCGAGGCCGTGGTTCAGACTGTACCTCCTCCAACCGGGGATGTTAAGCAACCTTTGAAGGCGTTGATTTTTGATTCCTGGTATGACGCTTACCGTGGGGTCATTGTTCTTATTCGTGTTGTGGACGGTGTCATTAGAGCAGGTATGAAGATACAGTTGATGGCAGAAAATCTTCAATACGAAGTTGAACAAGTTGGTGTTTTTTCGCCAAAACCTATTCCCGCTCAGTCGCTTTCTGTGGGGGAGGTTGGTTTTGTGATTGCGGGAATCAAACGTGTAGGAGATGCCAAGATAGGCGACACTATTACGGACGTTGCTAAACCCACTCAAAAGCCTTTTCCGGGTTTTCAAGAGCTTAAGCCAATGGTTTTTGCTGGTCTATACCCTGTAGAGGGGCACGAATATCCTCAGCTGCGTGAAGCTTTAGACAAACTTCGGTTAAATGATTCGTCATTCTTTTTTGAACCGGAGACCTCCACTGCCCTCGGATTCGGCTTTCGCTGTGGATTCCTAGGCTTGCTGCATATGGAAATTGTACAAGAGCGCCTTGAACGTGAGTTCAATATGGATCTTGTTACGACGGCTCCAGGAGTACTCTACCGAGTCACAACAACTAATGGAGACATTGTAGAAATTGATAGTCCGGCAAAATTACCTCCAACAGCGAGTATCGGAAAGTTGGAAGAGCCAATTATTACGGCTACGATTTTTGCTCCATCTGAAAATGTAGGAGCAATTTTACAGCTTTGTCAGGATAAACGAGGTGTTCAGAAAAACCTTGAATACAGTGCGTCTAATCGAGTCATGATTTCCTATGAATTACCTTTTAATGAGGTTGTATTGGATTTTTATGATCGATTAAAAACAATTTCTAGAGGATATGCGTCGCTTGATTATCAGGTTACGGGTTATTGGGAATCCCCTTTGGTGCGTTTGGACCTTCTCGTTAATGGTGAATCGGTGGATGCGTTGTCAGTTATAGTGCATCAAGAGATGGCGTATGAACGAGGTAAGGCACTTGCGAGCAAGATGCGTGAACTTATTCCTCGTCAAATGTTTGAAGTCGCTATCCAAGCGACAATTGGAACGCGTGTAATTGCCCGCGAAACTGTTCGAGCCTTGCGAAAAAATGTTCTAGCGAAATGTTATGGCGGTGATATTACTCGGAAACGAAAATTGTTGGAACGGCAAAAAGAAGGTAAACGTAGAATGAAAAAGGTTGGCCGAGTAGATATTCCGCAGGAAGCATTTTTGGCGGTTCTGAAAATTGGTGACGAGTAACGATGGAATCCTTTCATAAATCGACGGCCCGTGAATATTTTGAATCAATTGTGATTGCCGTTATTTTGGCTTTATTTATCCGAACATGGGTTGTTCAGGCATTCAAAATACCTACCGGTTCGATGGAAAAGAATCTATTGGTTGGCGATCACTTATTGGTTAATAAATTTGTGTTCGGGCCTATTGAGAACGATGTTGAATATCGTGTGTTACCGGTTGATGAGGTTAAACGAGGCGATGTTGTTGTTTTTAAATTTCCTGAGGAACCGGAGCGAGATTTTATAAAACGGGTGATTGGTTTACCTGGAGAGCAACTAGAGATTCGTCGCAAAGAGATCTACATCGACGGAATGCTGATAGACGAGCCGTATCTTGCGAACCAAGTGCCGTTACTGTCACCAACAGAAACTCCCATAGAACGACGTGATAATTTTGGGCCAATAAAAATTCCAGAGGCACATTATTTTGTGTTGGGTGATAATCGAGATAATTCACAGGATAGTCGTTTCTGGGGACCGTTACCACACACACACCTAAAAGGTCGGGCGTTGGTGCTTTACTGGTCAATCCAGACGAATCACAAACAAATTTTGCATGAACCTGGTGTTGTTCCGGCTGTCAAGCGTTTTGTGGTGAGGGCGAGGGACGTATTTTCAGGAACACGTTGGAACAGAATCTTTCGGCAGATTGAATGAATTGTTTTTAGTCGCCAAGAGTCATCGGTCTTAGGTGTTCTTCAGAGCGCCGTCCGTGTTCCAAAAATTGCTGTACCGACTCTTACGATAGTGGATCCTTCTTCAATCGCGACCTCAAAGTCATTACTCATACCCATGGACAATTCATGGAGCAATGAACTTGGAATGCCTGCTGCCACCAATTCGTCCCTAAACAGCCTAAGATCTCTGAAATAACGACGCGCATGTTCTGGTTCCTTTGACCAAGGGGGTATTGTCATCAGGCCCTTTACGATTACCTGCTGGCAATTGAGACTTGCCTCCAGTATTTTCCGACACGTTTCTACTGAGGCGCCATTTTTTGACACCTCATTCGCAAGATTAACTTGCACCAGTACGTTCGGCTGGCAATTGTGAATTGATGCTAGTCGCTCAAGACGATTTAGGAGTTCTACGCTGTCCACTGAGTGGATCCATGCGATTGAGTTTATGACTTTGACTGCTTTATTTGATTGAAGATGTCCAATTAGGTGCCACGTAATGTTTTGCCGGTCGCGTAGTGCTGAGATTTTCTCTAACGCTTCTTGCACCCTGTTTTCTCCAAGGTCTGTTAAACCAGCAGCATGAGCTGCTTGGACATGTGTCAGAGGGAATGTTTTTGAGACCGCAACTAATCGTACTGTATGGGGAGCACGACTAACGCGAGCGCACGCGTTTTTAACGCGCTGACGAACAGCGATACAGTTATTTGTGATTCGTTGAAGGAGTTGGGTTTCAGTCATTGGTTTGTGGGGGACGACAGTTTTCAAAAAATTTTTCAACTTCAAATAAATTGTTTGTAATTCTCGCCGGCGGTAAGCTGGCAAGGAATCTTCGTCCGTAATATTTTGTATGCAATCGGCTGTCGAAGAGGGCCATTACCCCACGGTCTGCCCGATGACGAATTAAGCGTCCTAGACCTTGGAGCAAAGTTAGTGTCGCGAGGGGTATTTGATAGTCAGAAAAGGCATTGCCACCCGTCTCTTCAATTAAATCCATTCTTGCGGCTGTAATGGGATCGGAAGGAGATGCGAAAGGAAGTTTATCAATTACGACACAACTGAGCGCATCACCAGATACGTCAACACCTTGCCAAAAACTTGAAGTTGCGAGAAGAACAGCCTCAGGTGTCGAACGAAATTCTCTTAGCAGCACTGTTCGAGGAGCTGTGCCTTGTACTAGAAGAGGGTACGGCAAAATGTTTTCTAATTGATTATGAACCTCCCGAAGGTTGGCATAGCTAGTAAAAAGAACGAACGCCCTACCTTTAGTAATCTTCAATAATTTGGATAGTTCTTCAGCCATGATTCGCGAGAAATCTTTATTTCTTGGATCTGGAATGTTTCGCGGAAGAAACATAATCGCCTGTTCAGAAAAATCAAATTCCGAGGGTAATCTGAGTTCGATGGCGTCTTCGATGCCGAGCCGACTTCGGAGATAGTCAAAAGTTCCCTCTACTGTTAGAGTGGCCGAGGTTAAGATCGCTCCTGTGGTACGGTACAGCAGTAATTGACTTACGATGAGCGAGACATCTATAGGTGAAGCTCGTAGAAAGACACCTTTTCTTCTACGCTCTAAAAAATAAACATAGTCTGGATCGTTTGCGCTCATTAGAAATGAAATTTGTTCATTAAACTCTGTTAGTCTTTTAACGAGTACTTTTATATCTTCAGTGGTTTCCCTCAACAGAGATAGGTTTTCTGTAAGCTTCTCCAAAGAGGCAGACAGTTCACGAGCGGCCTTAGACGCTGGAGACAGCGTGTCTCCGGTCACTCTTGTACGGTCTTTGTCTTTGCCTGCCGACAACAGAACACTAAAGAATACTTGTCCGCATTTAGAGAATTCCTCGAGTCTATCTGTTGAGTAACTTGAGCTGTTGAGTTCTTGGGCAGTCTCAGCAGTCAAAAGTCGGCGCCCCTCTCTGACAAGGTCTTCGAACCGATAATTGCTAATTACTACGCCGAAATATTGAGTCGCCACATCTTCAAGCTGATGTGCCTCGTCTACTACTACATAACTGCATGTGGGAATGACTTCTCCGTAAACACTTTGTCGGACTGCGGCATCGGCACACAGGAGATGATGGTTCACGATGACCAAGTCGGACTCCATAGCGCTCTGTTTCATTTTGGTAATAAAACACTCTTCATAGCTGGGGCATTCGATTCCGATACAATTTTCTGAGGTCGCTGCGATCTTGTTCCAAAGTGGAAGTTCATCCGGAAGATCTTCGATTTCAGAGCGATCGCCTGTTTCTGTTTGATTTGCCCATTCTGAAATTTCTTCAATATAGGAGTTGTCTTCTAAATTTAAATCAACGTCTTCTTGAACAGTCTTGAATCTATGCAAGCAAAGATAGTTTGCCCGACCTTTCATGTAGGTTGCAGTAAACGGGATTTGCAGAGCATCACGCAAAGCTGGGAGATCCTTGTGAAAGATTTGATCTTGAAGGTTTTTCGTGCCGGTGGAAATTATTATCCGGCGACGACTCAAAATAGCTGGCACTAGGTAAGCAAGGGTTTTTCCTGTTCCAGTTCCGGCTTCCACGAGTAAAACTCCACCATCAGAAAATATTTGCTCCGCAGCGGCGGCCATTTTCTGTTGGCTGGGGCGAGGTTCGAAGTCAGGCATTGTTTCGGCTAAAGGTCCATCGTCACCGAATGCTTTTTGAACAAGAACCTTGGCTTCAACTTCTTCTGATGTACTCACGGTATTTTGCAAGGACGATAAAAACTAAGTTTCAGGATAGAGAGGAAATTTTTGACAAAGCGTTTCCACTTCGGTGCGAACCATATCAGCCACCTGACGATCCTCTGGAGAATTTAATACCCGACTAATTAGTTCTCCAATTTGTTCCATCTCTGCTTCCTTCATCCCTCTGGTCGTCAGTGCAGGGGTGCCAAGCCTAATCCCGCTTGCAATCATTGGTGGATTTTCGTCAAAAGGAATTGTATTTTTGTTTACTGTAATGCTGGCTTGTCCTAATGCTGTTTCTGCAATTTTCCCTGTTAAACCTTTTGAAAAGACATCAACGAGTACAAGATGATTATCAGTTCCGCCACTGACCAATCGAAAACCTGCTGTTTCTAAAGACTTGCCAAGCTGTTTCGCATTCGCAACAACTTGTTTTTGATAGGAGGTAAAGTTCGATGCAGCTGCTTCTTTAAAGCACACTGCTTTCGCTGCAATGATGTGCATTAAAGGGCCACCTTGAACACCTGGAAATAGAGCTCTGTTTAGTTTTTTTACGTGTTCTTCTCGGCACAATATTAATCCTCCCCGAGGCCCCCGAAGCGTTTTGTGTGTCGTTGTAGTAACGAAATCAGAAAACGGGACTGGTGACGGATGAACTCCGGCTGCGACGAGACCCGCAATGTGTGCCATGTCAGTAACCATGACAGCACCAACTTCTTTTGCTACCTCACTAATTAAGGAGAAATCAATAACACGTGGATAGGCACTTGCACCCACCATTATTAACTGAGGTTTGTGCTGTCGCGCTAGATTCGCCAACTGAGTGTAGTCGATTTGTTCATTTTCTTTACTAACGCCGTAAGGAACAATGTTATATAGCTGACCTGAAAAATTAAGCGGATGCCCGTGGGTCAAGTGTCCGCCATGCGCCAGATCCATACCGAGCACAGTATCTCCTGGCTTAAGTAGCGAAAAATAAACTGCCATGTTGGCTTGTGCTCCTGAATGTGGCTGGACATTAGCGTGATCAGCGCCAAAAAGTGCCTTGGCTCGATCGATTGCAAGTGTCTCAGCAATATCAACGAATTCACACCCTCCGTAATATCGTTTTCCAGGATACCCCTCAGCATATTTGTTCGTGAGAACAGATCCCATTGTTTCTAAAACTGCTGTGCTCACAAAATTCTCGGATGCTATCAATTCCAACCCGGTGTTTTGCCGGTTTCTTTCTTTTAGTAAGACTTGGTTGATTTCCTCGTCAGTTTCCGCAATCGTTTTCTTGAGAATTTTGTTTTCACAGGAAGCAGTCTTTGTCATTTTTATTCCTTGCAGGTCTTTTGTTTAACGGAGCTAACTGTTTTCAATGGCATTTATTTTGTCAAGACGGCGTAAATGGCGTCCTCCTTCAAACGGAGTTGATAAAAATACATCAACTATTTCAAGTGAGCGGGCCGTAGACAGATTCCTCGCGCCGAGCGCTAAAACGTTAGCGTTGTTATGTTGTCTGGCTAATTGTGCCGCTGAAGTATCTGCAACTGGTGCTGCGCGGATGCCCTTGACCTTATTAGCGGTAATGGCCATTCCAATTCCACTGCCGCAGATTAAAATACCGAAGTCGTCGATGCCAGACGAGACACTTTGGGCTACTTGCAACGCGTAGTCTGGATAGTCGACAGATTCTTCAGATGTGGTTCCAAAATCCTTGTACGCCACATTCCGTTTATCTAAAAATTCTTTAAGTCTGACCTTAAGCGTAACTCCGGCGTGGTCAGCGCCTAGGGCAACACGCATAAGTAAATTCTACTATAGGGTTGGCCTGTCGTCGTTCTAGCTTGCATATGGCCCGTGATATAGTCAGAGTTGTTAAGAAAATATCGGTCTTGGTTATGTGTGTTTGTTGAGTCTAAGGAGTAGTGCCGATGGTTGAAAATTCGATTAGTGAAAAGTCCCATTATGGTAATGCCTATCCAAATTCTCGCCGTGTTTACGTGTCTGAGGGAAATGTTAGTGTTCCTATGCGGCAAGTAGCACTCTCCGATGGTGAGCAGCCTGTGCTGCTCTATGACACGAGTGGCCCACGTGAATCTGAATCAGTCGATGGGCTCCCACAGGTTCGACGCAGTTGGGTGTTGGAAAGGGGAAATGTTGCGGAATTACCCGTTGAAATTGACAGAACGGATACAAATATTTCTCCCATTCGTTCAGTCTTAAAGGGAACGGGTGGTATTACTCAGATGTATCATGCAAAAAAGGGTGTTGTCACTAAAGAGATGGAATATATAGCTCTTCGGGAAGGGCTCGATGCTGATTTTGTTAGATCAGAGGTTGCGAGTGGGCGAGCCATCATTCCATCGAATATCAATCACCCTGAACTTGAACCGATGGCGATTGGGCGAAAATTTCTTGTCAAGATAAATGCAAATATTGGAAATTCTGCCGTTAGTTCATCGATAGAAGAGGAAGTAGAAAAACTTCGATGGGCAACGTTGTGGGGTGCCGATACCGTCATGGATTTATCTACGGGTGACAATATTGCAGAAACGCGTGAATGGATCCTTAGAAACTCTCCAGTGCCCATTGGAACCGTTCCCATTTATCAGGCTCTTGAAAAAGTAGGAGGTCGTCCAGAAGATCTTACTTGGGAGATTTATAGAGACACCCTAATAGAGCAGGCTGAGCAGGGTGTTGATTATTTTACGGTTCACGCGGGTGTTTTGTTGTCGTATATACCCACGACGGCTAAACGTCTCACAGGTATTGTATCGCGTGGGGGTTCAATAATTGCAAAATGGTGTTTGGCGCATCATGAGGAGAACTTCATGTACACGCATTTTGAAGATATTTGTGACATCATGCGTGCGTACGATGTTTCTTTTTCGCTTGGTGATGGACTTCGTCCGGGTTCAATTGCCGACGCTAATGATGAGGCACAATTTGCCGAGCTTCGCACACAGGGTGAATTGACTGAAATTGCGTGGCGGTATGACGTTCAGGTCATGAATGAAGGCCCAGGTCACGTTCCGATGCACCTTATTAAAGAAAATATGGACAAACAACTTGAATGGTGTCACGAGGCCCCATTTTATACGCTCGGACCGTTAACTACTGATGTCGCACCTGGTTATGATCACGTCACTTCGGCAATTGGTGCTGCAATGATTGGTTGGTACGGGACTGCAATGTTGTGTTATGTAACACCTAAGGAACATCTAGGTCTTCCTAATAAAGAGGATGTTAAAGCTGGTGTTGTCAGTTATAAAATTGCGGCGCACGCAGCTGATTTAGCCAAAGGTCATCCAAGCGCTCAATCTTGGGATAATGCGCTTTCAAAGGCACGCTTTGAATTTAGATGGGAGGATCAATTCAATTTGTCTCTCGACCCTATTACTGCTCGAGCGTTTCATGATGAAACGTTGCCGACCGAAAACGCGAAAGCGGCACATTTTTGTTCGATGTGTGGTCCCAAATTTTGCAGTATGGAATTAACGCAACAACTTCGTGATTTTGCGTCGGAGCGGGGATTAAGTGAAGATGAAGCTGCTGTCGCAGGTATGAAAGAAAAATCTGTTCAATTTAAAGAAAATGGTCAGATATATGTAACTGGCAAGTAAATCGTAGGCGTTGTTATCGTTCAGATGTTGTTACCGATTGTGGGGCTGGAACGATCTGAATAATTGTGCGGAAACGTTCCACCTTAACTTCTTCAGATAGATGTAAATAGCCTTCTGAGTTATTCCATGTGTAATCCTTGATTGTTACTCCGGGTGGGAACGCCATGTCTTCTTCCCGAAATCGACCGATCTCAAACATGTGGGTTGCAGGGGCGTCAAAAACCTGCCGCCCTCTTTCGTCTAATACAACCTGATAATACTGGACCATATCAGAGAAATCTGTGTTACTTCCAAAGAGGAAGTACCGTTGACCCATGCGAGCGTCATATGATCTTAGAAAAGTTGCATTTGGATAAACTGGAAATCCCAAATTTTCTTCTATAGGAACTGAAGATTCTTCTTGAGAATTTACTTGTTCGACAGGAATTTGAAGTTCTCCCTCCACGGGAACACCCGTCGAGAGTGAGATTCCTGTACATATTATGATGAGATATTTACGGATCACGTGCTCCATTATGGGAGGGTGTGCGCTTTGGTGCAAGCAGGCAGGCCATTATGTGACTTCCAAGAAATAGAGATGTTGTTGAGTGTAGACGGAAAATAAAATAAAGATTATTCTATTTTTATTATGGCCAATACATTTAAGACCGGACTGCTCTTAGTTTTACTTAGTGCGTTGTTTCTAATGATTGGGCGTGCGCTTGGGGGGCAAATTGGCTTAGTAGTTGCTTTTATTTTCGCTATTGTAATGAATTTTGGTTCCTATTGGTTTTCAGATAAAGTCGTTCTCAGGATGTATAAGGCAACCGAAGTTGGTTCTGGCCATCCTTTGTACGAGATGACTGTACGACTGGCGCGGCAAGCCAATTTACCGCTACCGCGTGTTTATGTCATACCAACGGATTCTCCTAATGCTTTTGCGACCGGACGAAATCCCAAGCATGCTGCGGTCGCTGCGACTGAAGGAATTATTCGTTTACTTGATGAGCGTGAACTTGAGGGTGTAATTGCTCATGAGCTTGCACATATAAAACATAGAGACATTTTAATTAGTTCGGTTGCTGCGACAGTTGCTGCTGCAATAATGATGCTGGCCAATATGGCCCAATGGGCTGCGATATTTGGTGGATTTGGTGGCCGAGATAGAAATGATTCCAATCCTATTGGGTTGTTAATTGTTGCCATTGTTGCACCTATGGCAGCTATGATGATTCAGATGGCTATTTCTCGATCCAGAGAGTTTGCTGCTGACCGAGCGGCAGCAGAAATTATTGGAACCCCGTATGGATTAGCAGATGCATTAAAAAAAATTGATGTGACTATAAGGCGTGTGCCTCTTGATGCTAATCCTGCTACGGCACATATGTTTATTATGAAGCCATTTTCCGGTCGAGGTGTGTCATCGCTTTTTAGTACACACCCTGCTACTGATCAACGTATTAAAAAACTACTCGGGCAGGGATAGGATTAAGGGTTTTATCAATTTTTTCTGGAAATCTTGTAAAAATTCATAATATCGGTGTGGCTGCTTTTCTACAACACATTTCTCCAGTAATTAAGTAAATGTCGTAGTGCATCTTTTAAAGAAATTGTCGGCTCCCAGCCGGTCTCGGTCTTAATACGAGAAAGGTCGCCAACCAGTAATTCATTGTCATTAGGACGTAATCTTGATTGATCAACATGGATCGAAATATTTTTATGGGTTTCTCCAAGTAGTAGATTTAGAATTTCGCCGATCGAACAAGCGCGACCAGAGCAAACATTGTAAGTCCAACCGGATTTCCCTTTTTTCATTAGATGCTCATACGCTGAAACGGTATCTCTTACGTCTGTAAAGTCTCGCTTTGCGTCGAGATTTCCGACATTTATTGTCGGAGGCGTGATTCCTTTTTCAATCTGCACGATCTGTTTTGCAAAACTTGAAACAACATATGTGGAAGCTTGTCTTGGTCCAAAATGTGTAAAAGAACGTGTGATAATAATGGAAAGGCCTTCTCGAAGAAAATGCTTTGCAACCAGTTCCTGCCCAAGTTTCGAGACGCCATATGGACTTACTGGTTCTAGAGGAGAAGTTTCATGCAGCGCCCGTGCCGATGTTTTATACACCAAGGCAGAACCTGGTATCAGAACTTTAGAATCTGGTGATACTTCCCTAACAGCGTCCAAGAGTAGGTTAGTGCCGTAGACGTTTGTTTTTAATGCTGCGGCTGTGTTTTTCCAAGAGCCGTGAACAGTGGCTGCTGCAGCACAGTGATAGATTTCTTGGGGATGAATTTCTGACAAAGATTCTCTGATTCTTGAACGATTAAGGATATCAACTTTATGCCACTCGACAGAGTCAAGAATGTCACTAGACGAACTTGATGCAAGTTCTGACGATGGGCTTGTTGAGTCTTTTCGGTGCCATCCGATTAAAGTTTTTTCAGGATTGTTTTTCGTGAGAAGTTCGAGCAAGTATGTTCCGACGAATCCCGTTGCTCCAGTTACTAAAACATTACTCAATTGGCCACTCGCTTATCCGAGATTTCCGTATTGTTTTTTATAATAGTCACGAAAAATTTGATTATCTTTGATGTTTCTCCACCATGATTGATTGTTGCAGTACCACTCAACGACATCTGGAAGTCCGTCGGTTAGATTGATTTGTGGACTCCACCCTAGCTTTTGTAATTTGTTTGTGTCCAAATGATAACGACGATCATGCCCGGGCCTGTCTTCAATGTGCCTGATTAAAGAAAGTGGTCGATCAAGTATTTCTAAGATGCATTTAGTTAGTGCTCCATTTTCCATTTCATTATTACCACCAATATTGTAGACCTGACCTGGTTCGCCATGTTCGAGTAAGAAGTCGATTGCATGGCAGTGATCTAGCACATGTAGCCAATCTCTGATTTGATGTCCGTCTCCATATAAGGGCAGAGAGAGGTTGTCCATGGCATTCGAAATAAAAAGTGGTATCAGTTTCTCAGGAAACTGTCGGGGTCCGTAGTTGTTGGAAGCTCTTGTGATCAGAATTGGAATATCGTAAGTTGCCCAGTAGCTGTAGGCCAATCTATCGGCACCGGCTTTGCTTGCCGAATACGGATTACGCGGACGTAATTCGTCAGTTTCTTTCGAGTTGCCAGTCGGTACATTTCCGTAAACTTCATCGGTTGACACTTGAACGAAATATTTCAAATTCTCTGCAGCTCGGGCTGCTTCGAGAAGAATAAATGTTCCATATATATCTGTGTTTATGAAAATGCCTGCGTCATTAATAGCTCTGTCGACATGGGTCTCAGCGGCAAAGTTTAAAATAATTTCAGAATTCTTAACCAAAGGACCTGACACGCTTGCATCTGTAATGTCGCCGTGGACAAAATGGTGGCGAGGATTTTCGAGAAAATCATCTAAATTTTCTCGCCGTCCTGCATAAGTTAACTTGTCTAAAGTGGTGATGTGCCAGTTTGGGTGTGCCTCTAGGGCGTAGCGAACAAAATTGCTTCCTATAAAACCAGCTCCACCCGTAACTAAGACATTAACCATCTTTTCGGGACCAGTCGTACGGGAGTTCACCGTGCGGCGCAAGCCGGTACTCGTCGGGATTTTCGTAATCGTAAAGTTCCGTAGAAATATTAATGACTCTAGACGTTTCAGAGCTAATACATTTCCATCCGTGGTATACAAGATTCGGAACTTGGACAAGCATCGGGTTAAGTGAACCTATAAAAAATTCATTAGTTAAATCTTTAGTAGGTGAATCTTTACGAGTGTCAATGAGGACAAGTTTAATCATGCCCGCAATGCAGACAAAGTTGTCGGTCTGATGTTTGTGGTAGTGCCAAGCTTTAACGGTTCCAGGGTAGGTGGCTGAGAGATAAACCTGTCCAAACTTTTGAAAGTAATCACCGTCGTCAGACCGAAGAATTTCCATCAGCCATCCTCGTTCATCTGGTATCACCTTGAGGTTCTTAGTTTGCACCCCTTCGATCAGTGGTGTCTTTTGAGGTTTTACTTTCGTTGATGTCAGATTATTTGTCATGGTTTATTACCAGCGTATTCCAATTTCTGAATTGTCGCCGAGCATGAATCTGTAAGCCGAAGGCTTAATTGGTTGTCTGTAAATCCGCACATTTTTTCCTATGAGACTGTCAACGACACGATTTGATAAGTTGGTTATCACAGCTTTTTCAAGCACGATGCTATGTTCAATTTCTGAACCTCGTATTTCAGAATTCTTCATTATTGATGTAAATGGTCCGACATAAGCATTCTCTAGAACTGTTCCTGAACCAATAATAGCTGGTCCCCGAATTACTGAGGATCGAATTAAGGCATCTTTTTCTACAATTACTTTTCCTTCAATGCTACTGTCGTTGTCAATAGTCCCATCATTGCGTGGGTTAATTGTTTCTAGGATTAATCGATTTGCCTCGAGCAGATCTTCAATTCTCCCAGTATCTTTCCACCACCCCTTAACAATATGCGGACGAACCGTTAAATTATGGTCAATAAGGTCTTGAATAGCGTCGGTTATTTCAAGTTCATTTCTGGAGCTCGGTTTGATTCGTTTCACAGAATCAAAAATTTGATTTCCAAAAAGATAAACGCCAACTAAAGCCAGATCTGTTTTTGGTTCACTCGGTTTTTCGGACAATCGAATAACACGATTTCCAGTCAATTCAGCAACGCCGAACTGGCTGGGATTTGGCACTCGAGTCAACAAAATTTGAGCGGCAGGTTTGTTGATTCTAAACTCTTTCACAAAGGGTTCGATGCCTTGAGCTAAAAGATTGTCTCCGAGATACATTACAAATGGTTCGTCTTTTAAGAATGATTCGCTAATCATTACGGCATGAGCCAACCCTCGAGGAGCATCTTGTTCTATATAAGTGATTTTCGCCCCCCAATTTGAGCCATCGCCGACCGCATTTTGAATAGCCGTTTTAGTATCGCCAACGACGATGGCAATTTCTTTGATGTCTGCTGCGACAAGTGCTTCAATACCATAGAAAAGAATTGGTTTATTGGCTACTGGTACTAATTGCTTCGCACTTGTATAAGTAAGTGGACGAAGTCGTGTCCCTTTCCCACCGCTGAGAATTAAGCCCTTCATCGTGCCCCTTGTCCTATACCAAATGCTCCTAGTACATTTGAAAATCCGCCCAGACCAGCAAGCGTGAATGAAAGATTAAACCTTTTGTCTTGTGGGACCCTGGAACGTCTTCCCATTCCTTGAAAATTAAACGTTTGAAATTCTGCGCTAATACCACAACATTGAGCGTTGTAGTACGCGAGAATTCGTTGTTGTAGGTATCTTCCCTGTCTGACATCATAGTGAAACGTATAAACCCCGCCGACGTTGTTATTTCTAGTGTTAAAGTTTGCGCGCATGTTCAGATAATGATCAAGTTGTCTCGGGTCGTTAAAGCCCCGTAATCCTTTTACAAAGCGACGTTGGCTCCAGCCCGCGGATAAGGCGCCAAGGCCACTGAAATCGACTGAACCTTCTGCGCTGATCGTCCGGATGGCTCTAAATTGTGTGTCGTACTCGGCGCGCATTGAACCTGAGAGTGAACGTTTTGGTTCAGTTCTGACTATTAATGAGACCGGCGAAAAATTACTTGGAGTGGTGTTGTTAAAACTGGTACGGAATCGTCTGTCAAATTGTGAGGCATTTGCGTCAGTGTAATAACTTTGTTCAATCCCTACGCTTAAAATCTCTTGTGCGACAGAGACGTTATTACCACTAGGTTGCTTGGCGTAGAGGCGGTTGTTTATTCCGTAACGTAATTGTGTGACACCACCTACAATTGCATCGATGCCTTCGAGTTGAACGATCCGACTAAAATCATCCACGGCGCTGATTCGTTGAAGAGTAACCCATGGTTCTATGACGTGCTTCATTCGTTCGGAGTACCCACTGTTTGGTGTGTCCCAGACTTTTACAAAACTAGGACCTGTTATGTGTGATTGAAGGTCAAAGAAGCTTCTCCCGATGCCTTCGTCAATTTGTGAGGTCGTATTACCGTAAGTATCAAGACTTTCTGTCCAATAAGTTCCGCGCCAGCCGACAGATGAATTTATCGTTAAAAACGGCCATTTCGTAAAAGGAATTTGCAACACTGGATTAATATCGAATCGGTCAAGTCCTGAATCAACGGTGATTTCACTCAGGCCAGGGACACCTCCTCCAATATTTGGGCTGTCTAGATTGATTGTTGAGCTTCTCATTAAGTGCACGTATTCAGAATTTACGGAAAAGTAAAATGGGGTAAACGGAATTTCTCGTTGACTTTGATCAAAGGTGATGCGAGGTCCCCCGCCCCAAAGTGCAGATTCTCTGTCTCCAAAAAATGTTTCATTAAAATCGAAGGTGCCACTGAGTTGGTACAGGCCCCATGAACCGGCTATATTTGCGCTCATTGTTCGCTCGCGACTGGATGCCTCAAAGATATTTGTCTGATACTGTTGCTGAACCGTAACATCTGAAAAATAATCGATCTGTCCACGGGCCGTTAAATTATCTGAAATTTGGTGGCGCATGCTTCCCCTTACTTCATAACTACGTCGTGCCGGAAAATCCGTTTCAACGCCGTTAAAAGTCTGGGTAATTTCGCGTTCATTAAGGTAGTACGCGCGAAGAGAGCCCTCAGAACCTGAATCGAAAATATACCTATATTCGGCTCCACCTCCTTGCCCCGTCGAGGTAAACCAATCGTGATAAAACGTAGCGTCATGACTACGCCCCATTGCCAAAAAGAAGGCGTTGCTAAGGCTTGTTCCTCGGAATGTTGATGCTCCATAGGTCGGCATTAAAAAACCGGTAGCTCGATCTTCTTGTTGAATTGGGTAGTACATGAAGGGCAAATAAAACACCGGAACCCCTTTGATTTCGAGCACAGAGTTTTTAAGTAATGCATGTGATTCCAGATTGAGTGTTAGCGAGTTTGCAGTCATTTTCCATCGTGGAGTTGGTTGAATGCAGCTCGTAAATCCCCCCTTTGTAAGTCGGTAGGTGCGAGGGCCAAGTTTTTCAATAGTCTCACCATAAAAGAGCATGTCAGGTTCTTGGGTTCCAAACATACTGCGTTCTATTTCTTCCTCACTGATGTTGACGGAGCCTGATGCTTGATAAAAAACAGCGGTTAGTTTTTCTGTATCGAACTCGACTTTTTCTGCCGCGATTCGTCCACCGTCTCCTGAGTAAACTACGTTACCTGTTGCTACCAAAAGGTTCTTATTTGGATAAAGATCAACCTGATCTGCAAAGAATTGATAGCCGTCACCGTCGATTTCAACTTCACCAATAAGGCGAAGATGTTCTTCACCAAGTTGTTCGATTCGGTACTGCCTGGAATCGAACGTGAAACCAGGTAATATTTGGGCCTGAAGTGGACTTGATGTAAGCGCTAACGATAAAGCGCTTAAACAGAGAAAATTGTTCACTGTAAATAGGCGGTTCAGGGATCTCATTGGGGTTTCACTTGTTGCAAATTTAAGTCAACCATTATTTCGCCGATCAAGTACGCGGATCCCACGACACCAACGACGTCACCGTGTTCACAAGCATCTAGAAACGCACTTTTGGTTGAAGTGGATATAGCTGCTCTTAGTTCTGGGCGTACTTTACTAATCATGTCCAAGATGACATTTGGTTCGCATGATCTCGAATTCTTCAATGGAGGACAAGCGAGATAAGTTACCGAAGAGCCCAGAGCGTTAATAATACCTGTAATATCCTTATCGCGAAGGGAAGAGAAGACAAGCGGAATGCCACCTGGCCATACTTCATTTACGTAGTCAGCAAAAGCTTTTGCCGACGCTACATTATGGGCTGCATCTAGCAAAAGTTCTTTGTTTGGTGGAATTTGAACGAGCTGCAGTCTTCCAGGCCAGTCCGTTTTTTCCAATCCTTTACAGATAGCGTCGCTCGAAACTGCTATACCATGGTTGTTTAGTTCCTCTAATAGCCGCACAGCGACAATGGTATTAATAATTTGATGGCGTCCGCGAAGCTTTAGTTTTATTTGTGGGTATTTACAGGCTGGTGTTTCGAGCTCAAGTCTTGAAATTCCTTTATCAAAGATTACATCCGATTGAATCTCTTTTGTTGCTTCTATGAGAGTGCTTTTTTCTTCCTGACATTTAAGTCGAAAAACAGTAAGCGCTGACAATTTTTTTTCACCGGTTACAACCACGGTGCCTGGCTTAATAACACCTGCTTTTTCAAAGGCAATATCTTCGATTGTGGTGCCGAGGTATTGTTGATGGTCGAAATCAATAGATGGAATTGCTACCGCTCTAGGCGTCACAATATTTGTCGCATCAAATCGACCTCCCATTCCGACTTCAAGAATTGCTATCTGAACAGCGGCTCTTCGAAACAAAGAAAGGGCGATCGCCGTAGTTGCCTCAAAGAAGGTAGGGGGACTAATTAGGTCGCCTGTGAGTAGTAAATTTTCGGTGATATCACGAAATTGTTTGATTTCTTCAATCAAGGTTTCTCGACTAACGGGTGTTCCGCCAATTGAGAACCGTTCTTCTAGACACGTTAAATGTGGTGATGTATACCGTCCTGTCAGATATCCTGCCGAAGAAAGAACAGAATCCAACATAGCTGCTACGGACCCCTTACCGTTTGTTCCTGCGACAAGCAGTGAGGTAAAGGATTCATCGGGTCGGCCAAACCTGTCTCGCAGGACCCTTATATTATCTAGTCCTAGCTTGATACCAAACCGTTCGAGGCTATAGAGGTAGTCGATTGACAGAATGCCTACCCTGAAAGTTGTTCTTGGTCTAAGTTTTCAGTTGTCGATGCATTAGTTGTAGACGCACCCATAAAAATAAGAGATTTTTGAAGTGTCTCCTTAAGGAATCTTCTGTCAACTATCATGTCCAGCATTCCATGTTCTAAAAGAAATTCACTTCGTTGGAATCCCTTTGGAAGTTTTTGCCGGATTGTCTGCTCGATAACTCTAGGTCCAGCGAATCCGATCAAAGCATTAGGTTCAGCGATATGCAGGTCGGCAACCATTGCAAAACTAGCTGTAACTCCACCGGTCGTGGGATCTGTGAGCACAGCAATATACGGAAGTTTCGCCTGATCAAATCGACCGAGCGCAGCACTTATTTTAGCCATTTGCATCAGTGACAGCGTGCCTTCCATCATTCGCGCGCCTCCTGAGCAGGCGACTACAACGAGCGGCATCTTTTCTTTCAAGGATCGTTCTATTGCACGAGTAATAATTTCGCCAACGACGATTCCCATACTTCCGCCAATAAAACCATATTCCATTGCTACGATTGATAATTTGATGCCCTTAAGTGTTCCGACACCAGAAATTGCAGCATCCCGTAAACCTGTAGCAGATTGTCCAAATTTTAATCGTTCTTGATATGGTTTTTTATCTTCAAATTTAAGAGGATCCGTTGATTCAAGATTGTGATCATATTCTTTCCAATGCCCTTCATCAAAAAGCGAAGAAAGCCTCTGTACGGCGTTCATACGGAAGTGATATGAGCATGAATTGCACACACGCATGTTCTTAATCAAATCTTTTTCATAAAGAATTTGATTGCAAGATGGGCATTTTACCCATAGTCCTTCAGGGACTCGGCTAGGTTCAGCCGATGACACGAGAGGTTTTCGTTCTTTTTTAAACCAAGCCATCGTAGGTTCAGCTTAGAGATTTTAATGACTGTGGGTCAAGCAAACTACGGTTTAGTGCGTGGAACGTAATAGCGAGTGCCTTTTCCCATGTTCTTGAGCTGTTTCACCAAATCATCGATCACAGCGTCTCCCCACGTCATATCGAAGTCGGAGGTTTCAATGACAAGCAATGGAGTCGCAGAGTAATGATAAAAAAAATGGGTATAGGCCTCATTTAGTTCGCCAAGATATTCGTCGTCAGGTACAGGATGATCGGGATCCCTTTTTCTAATGGCCCGGGCTCGTCGTCGTAACAAGTCTGTCGGTGCTTGAAGATAAACAACCAAATCTGGGGTGATTACGTCGGTTGCAAGGAGATCGTACAAGCGTTGATAAATAAAAAGTTCATTATCATCGAGATTTAGGTAAGCGTAGATCTTATCCTTATCGAATAGATAGTCAGAAATAGTTAGTTGGCTAAACAAATCGGTCTGTTGAAGTCTTGATTGTTGGCGATGGCGAGCTAACAGGGAAAATAGCTGAGCTTGGAAGGCGGCTCCTGATCTTCCTCCGTATAAATCTGAGACGAAAGGGTTTTCGGTTTCGTCGAGGACCATTGCAGCATTCAATCTAAGCCCAAGATGTTGTGCGAGCGCAGTCTTACCCGCACCGATTGGTCCTTCGATGGCAAGATAACGGAATTCCACTGTATGGCGAAGTATAGCAGCCGTTGGTGCGTGCTATCATGCAACAATAGGTATTAAAGGCATTCTTACTTCGCCATTGTTTCATTTGAAATGGATGAAAAATATTTTTTGAGAGTTTTCGTGGCGTGTAGCGCTGTTATTCTGATTTCCATAGGATGCAGTCAAATTCCCCCTGTTCAACCAGTTTTACAGCCAAATTTTAATCAGAAACTTTCTTGGATTCTCAGTCTTGAAGACCAACGCATATTGCGGCAACCTAATCAAATAAGACCAGACGAAATTATTGTTTTGGAATCGCCAGAAGTGATTCTAAAAGAGGTTGGCCCTGACTTGATCGAATTAGTTGCTGATCCTCATCCAAGATTACGCAGGAGGGCTGCACTGGCGCTTGGTCGCGTAGGGCTTTCTCAGTCCGTGCCTGCTTTGGTTGAAGCGCTGTCAGATTTTGAGCCCGAAGTTCGTCAGATGGCCGCTTTTGCTCTCGGTCTCATAGGAGACATTAAAGCCAAGGATCCACTAGTCAAAGCGCTCGGAGACGTTTCTCCGCTAGTGCAGGGTCGAGCGGCCGAAGCATTAGGACGTATTGGGGCATTGGAGGCTGTGCCTGCAATAGAGGAAATGCTTCGTCCTCACGTTACGTCTACCTTTAAAGTTGATCCTGAAGAATTACGATATCCACAGGTGCCTGAGGTTGAAGCGTTCAGACTTGGTCTTTACGCCTTAACTGATCTCAAGGCGTACGATTCAATTGCCGCGATAGTGCTGAAAGATAATGGCACACCCGTAGTATGGTGGTGGCCAGTAGCCTATTCCTTGGCTAATCTAGATGATGTTAGGGCTGTCAAGGCGTTGACGGCATTTGTTGAAATTCAAGGAATTATTGGTGTGTCATATGCAGCAGAGGCTTTGGGAAAATTAGGGGAACAGTCCGCAGTTCAGCCTCTTTTAGAGTTATTGGATTTAGAGCGGCGCGATAAGAATGTAGTGGCGACAGCACTTCGGGCATTAGGTCATTTTAAAGATCAAGCGGTCACAGAGGAATTACGACGTTTTGTTGTTACAAAAGATTTAGACCCGATGCTCAGGATAGAAGCGATTAATGCACTTCGCGGGCGTCATGATGAGGCATCTGTGGAAATTTTTGTTGAGTTGATGACTGATTCCTGGGCTCCGATGCGTGCGGCTTCCTTACGGGCTCTGGCTGAAGCTCCATCGAACAGGCTGATGTTGATTTTATCTGGGCTTGAACCCGATCGTGATTGGAGGGTTCGTGTTGCTTTAGCTGAAGGGCTTGCTGGTGCAGATAAGGCTTTAGCTACGACTCGTTTAATGAGTATGCTTTCGGATTCTGATCGACGTGTAATTCCAACAGTGCTGTCCTCGCTGGTTGAATTAGAGGCCCCGGGGATTGAGACTGTGTTACTCGAACACTTAACTCAAGACGATATTGTTGTCAGAAAGTCCGCGGCAAATTTACTTGGGCTTATCAAGTTCTCTTCAGCTGAGTTAGCGTTACGAGAGGCGTACCTTAAAGGGATAAATGACCAATCTTATTTGGTAAGGGCTGCGATCCTTGAAGCCCTTGAAAAGATAAATGGTCCCTTTGCCGAAGAAGTTTTAATGTTGGCGCTTGACGACGATGAATGGGCAGTGCGTATTAAGGCAGCCACTTTGTTGGATGGTGGTGCAGCAGATCGGAACTACCGCGAGGGCATTAAGCCGGTTCCTTTTGATATTGATTATTCGGCAACGCAATTGCTTAATCCGCAGTTCTCGCCCCATGTATACATTGAGACGGAACGAGGCACTATACAGATTGAACTAGCAGTTCTTGATGCACCTCTTACGACTCATAATTTCATGAAACTTGCCAGGAGTGGATTTTATGATGGGTTGCCTTTCCATCACGTTGTTAGGAACGACTTGCTTAAAAGTGGAGACCCGAGAGGTGACGGACACGGATTTTCTGGAATTGCTCAGAGAGACGAAGTTAATCAAGTTCCCTTTCTTCGAGGAACTGTCGGTATTTCGCGTGAGTGGGAGGATGCGGGAGGAAGTCAGTTTTTTATTACCCAGATTCCTCGCCCAAATTTTGATGGTAACTACACTGCTTTTGGTAATGTAATAAATGGAATGGAAATCTTAGACAAACTTGAGCAGGGTGATCGGATTAAACAAATAATTGTGTGGGATGGTGTTCAGTCACCTAACAGAAAGCCTTAAAAAGAAAAAAGGGGGCTAATAAAAGCCCCCTTTTTCAGGCTGTTAACCTGAGTTAGCGCTTCTTTGCACCCTTTTTCTTTGCTACTTTTTTCTTAGCAACCTTCTTCTTTGCTACTTTTTTCTTGGCAGCTTTTTTCTTTGCAGCTTTCTTCTTTGCCATGCTTCCTCCTTGGAGAATGTGGCTGCTCAGCTTAGTTCTAGAAATTAAACATCACTACAGGTGGGCTGAGCTGACCACCCTCATACTATATGTAGATTATCGATGAGAAAATATGTGTGTCAAGCACAAAATGGATAGAAAGTCAAAAAAATTATGTCGTGAAAATCAAATCGTAATCAAAAAGAGAGAAAAAATTTGCCAAATTGTGCATTTAACGAGGCGGTCGATCGATATGTTTCAAGCTAGATGATCTAGGCGGGTTTGTTTCAGTTTATGACGTTCTAAAGCTAATTCGATTAATCGGTCCAGTAACTTCGAATACTTTAATCCTGATTTTTCCCAAAGCTTTGTGAACATGCTGATGTTTGTAAAACCAGGAATCGTATTTATTTCATTGATATAAAGATCTTTTGTTTCTGGATTCATCAGAAAATCAACACGGGCCATACCATTCGCATTGACCGTTTGAAATCCGTCGCGTGCCATTGATTGGATTTGCTTAATTTGCTTTGCACTCAAAGAGGCCGGAATCATGATTTTCGAACTGTCATCTAAGTATTTTGCTTCGTAATCGTAAAAGTCTCGAGTGGGAATAACTTCACCAACAACTGAAGTTTCAGGTTGTTCATTTCCGATCACGCCACATTCGAATTCCCGAGCATTAACCACGGCTTCTTCGATGATTATTTTGTGGTCATATCTGCGGGCTAGCTCGATTCCTTTGCCCAAGCTATCGGTATCAGTCGCTTTCGAAATGCCTACGCTCGAACCTAGATTTGCCGGTTTTGTAAACATTGGATAGCGGAAAGAATTCTCGATTTCTTTGACCAAATTAACGCGATCGTTTTCCCATTCAGTCGAAATTATTGTTTTGTGTTTAACGATGGGGAGTTCGTTCGCCGTGAAGAGTGATTTTGCTATGGCCTTGTCCATGCTTGTGGCCGATCCGAGCACTCCGGAACCGACGTAGGCTACATTGGCGAGTTCAAAAAGGCCTTGCAGGGTGCCGTCTTCACCAAAGGGTCCATGGACTACTGGAAAGCAGACGTCAAGACCATGTAAATCAATAGTGGCCCTAAAATTCTCTTCTCCCATATTTGTCTGATTTTGAACAGTCAGCAGCTGTGATTCACCCGGAGACGCCAGAAAGTGAATGCTGCGACTCCACCCACTTTGCGTGCCAGCGCTAGGCGAGAGCGACTTTGATTTTTCGATAATTTCGGCGGCAGAAATACTTGAGGGTGGTTTGTCCACCAGAGACCATGAGCCATCTTTGTTTATGCATATGGGAATTAATTCATAACGATCCGGATCAAGGTTTGTGAGGATTGCGGCAGCGGAAGCAATAGACACTTCATGTTCGCCTGATCGGCCACCGTATATCACACCCACTCGTAATCGTTTCATCGAGACACTCACAATTTTATTTAGATTGAAATGGAAATCTGGTAGGAAATATAGCATTAGTATAACTAAATGCCAGGATCATTCGAATTTCGTGTTAAACACGTTGATGGGCGTGCCCGCTCGGGTGAGCTTAATACAGCTCACGGTGTCGTCAGGACACCAGCGTTTATGCCAGTCGGAACGAGTGGCACGGTTAAGGGGTTGATACATCGTGATCTAATGGAAATTGGAACACAGCTTCTACTTGCCAATACTTACCACCTATACCTCAGACCAGGTAGTGACCTCATCGCGGAAAAAGGAGGTTTGCATGATTTTATTGGGTGGTCTCGTCCGATGTTGACTGATAGTGGAGGGTTTCAAGTCTTTAGCTTGGATCAAAAACGTACTATTAGTGAAGAAGGGGCCCGTTTCCGTTCTCATCTTGATGGATCAGAGCATCTGTTATCGCCTGAAAAGTCGATTGAAATACAAGCCCAATTAGGAGCGGACATCGCAATGGCGTTTGATGAATGTACGCCTTATCCCGTTTCAGAAGATAAAGCTCGGGAATCAATGGAATTAACCGTTCGGTGGGGACGTCGTTCGCGGGCGAGGTTTCTTGAACTTAAGTCCGATACGGACCGGCAGATGATGACAAATGGTGAACAGGTTCAGTTCGGAATTATCCAGGGTGGTGTTTATCCGCATTTGCGGAACGAGAGTCTCGAAGCAACCCTTGAGACTGGATTTGAGGGATATGCCCTCGGCGGATTAAGTGTCGGAGAACCAACAAATCTGATGTGGGAGTTGGTGGACCAAGCGGCTCGTTCGCTTCCTGTCAGATCGCCTCGCTATCTTATGGGTGTAGGGAAGCCAGATGATTTGGTTGAAATGGTCAACTGTGGAATCGATCTTTTTGATTGTGTATTGCCAACCCGAAATGCTCGTAACGGACAACTTTTCACATCGATGGGTCCCATAAATATCAAAAGAGCGCAGTATTTTAAAGATGAAGCCCCAGCTGATGTTGAATGTAATTGTTACACCTGCCAGAATTTTTCAAGGGCCTATTTGCGTCACCTGTTTATTGCGAATGAAATGACTGCAGCGACTCTAAACACCCTACATAACCTTCACTTTTACCTTGACACCATGAGACGGATTGGTGAGGCTATAGCGTTTGGCTCATTTGGAAAGTTCAGACAGAGCTTTCGAGAGAAGTATTTTTCTGAACTTTAGCGCGTTCTAAAAGAATTTTTAAACTATGGGTTTAGATCAAATATCAACATTGTTTGCGATGGCTCAGCCTCAGGGCTCTCAACCGTCCTTTCTGATTTCGCTAATGCCCTTCGTTTTAATTTTGGTGATTTTTTATTTCATCATTCTTTTGCCCATGCGGAGGCGTCAACAGAAAGTTCAAGAATTTCAGGCTGCTTTGAAGGTTGGGGACAAGGTGGTTACGACAAGTGGAATCTATGGTGTCATTGCTAAACTTGGAGACCGTTCTGTTCATATTCAAGTTGCCGACAAAGTTCGTATTGAAGTGTCAAGAGCTTCCGTTGGTGGTTATCAAGGCCAAGATCCAGTAGTGGCTGACTCCCCCAACACATAGGTTTAGGACTAATGAGTAAGAACATTCAATGGAAGGTGCTTACGGTAATAGGAGTTACTGTTTTGTCAGTGCTCGCACTTTACCCGCCACAGGAGAAGATCCGATTGGGATTGGATCTCGAAGGCGGTGTGCATATGGTCCTTCGCGTCCAAACGGATGATGCCCTTCAAGTGGAGACTGAGACAGCAGGCGAACAGTTACGTGAACAGTTAGATTTACAGGGTATTGTCATTGCTTCGGTGACAGCGACGGATTCGACAACTATTCGTATAGAGGGCGTCCCTCAGGATCGTGATGCTGAGTTTCGCCAGACAGCAGAGGACCAACTGTCGGCGAATTATGATCGACAGACTGGATCGCCAGGTATTTATAACTATGTGATGCGTGCGCCAGTTGAATCGACGTATCGGGATGAGTCTGTGCGACAGGCGTTGCAGACTATTGAACGGCGAGTGAATGAACTTGGTGTCGCAGAGCCGATTGTGGCTCCCTACGGGGTCGGTGGTGACCAGATTTTAGTGCAATTGCCTGGAGTGTCTGATGTTGATCGGGCGAAAGAAATTATCAGAAATACTGCATTGCTTGAACTAAAGATTGTCGAAGATGGCCCTGCTGGATCAAGAGAGGATCTGTTGGCAACTAGAAGCGGGGTGATCCCGCCAGACATGGAGATCGTTTCAGGTATTTCGGATTCCCTAAACTCCAGTGCTTCGGTGGGGACTAGCTATTATCTGGTGCGGCGAGTAGCGGCAGTTACGGGACGTGATCTTCGAAATGCGCGGTCATCTCTTGATGAGTTTAATCAGCCGGCAGTGAGTTTTTCCTTTAATCGTGATGGTGCGCGTAAATTTGGAGATGTGACAGGAAACAATATCGGTCGAAGTTTGGCCGTAATTTTAGATGGGCGCGTCCAGACTGCACCAACTATTCAGAGTCGTATTACAGATGAAGGGCGTATTACGGGAAATTTTTCGCAGCAGGAAGCGGCAGATCTATCTTTGGTATTGAGGTCAGGAGCATTGCCCGCGTCGCTAACATATTTGGAAGAGCGAACCGTTGGCCCTACTTTGGGGGCAGATTCGATAGAAGCGGGTGTGGCGGCCTCTGTTGCTGGTCTTTTAGCGGTTGCTATTTTCATGTTGGCTTATTACAGATTGTCCGGTATTAACGCAGTTGTTGCGGTAGCGATGAATCTTCTTATTTTGATGGGTTTTATGGCGTATGTTGATGCTGTTTTAACATTACCAGGAATTGCCGGACTGATTCTCACGATTGGAATAGGTGTTGATTCTAACGTCCTAATATTTGAGAGAATTAAAGAAGAGTTAAGGTCTGAAAAAGGGGTTAGAGCCGCTGTTGCGTCAGGTTTTGACCGAGTATTACTTACGATTCTTGACACACATGTTGCTTCTCTAATTGCCGCAGCGTTTTTGTTTCAATTCGGGTCAGGTCCTATTCGAGGTTTTGCGACTACTCTTGCGATCGGACTGATTTCAAACGTTTTCACAGCTATGTTCGTATCTCGCACCATCTTTGAGACGCTGTTATCTCGAAGGCGGGTTAACACATTGAGTATATAAACATTAGATTAAGGATAAGGGACTAATAACCGGTGTCGCTTTTTCAGAAGCAACCAAATTTTAATTTTCTTGCGTGGCGATGGCAGGCACTGACCCTGTCGCTTGCGCTAATTATCGCTGGTGTTGCCGTCTTGGTGACACGCGGGGGTTTGCCATTAGGGATTGATTTTTCTGGTGGTACTTTAGTAGTCCTTGAATTTTCTGGTTCTACAAGTGAGGACACCGTACGCGAAGCTCTGGTTTCGGTGGAAGGTGAAAAAATTGTTCAGCAGTACGGTGGTGTCGACGCCAACCAGATAATGGTTCGCTTACCCCAGACCGGTCCAGAGGTTGGAACAAGTCTAGAAGACGGCGCACGCGCTGTTCGCACTGCTCTTAACGAGAGTGGAATGACTGATTTTGAGGTTGTTAGTCAGGAACTTGTAGGTCCGGTTATCGGTCAAGAGCTTCGTCAACGAGGGATCCAGGCCTTTGTTTTTGCGATGCTTGGTATTCTCGTTTATGTCGGGTTTCGGTTTAGATTTAGTTTCGGTATCGGTGCCATTGTGGCGGTCGCTCACGATATCTTCGTGACGGTGTCGATGTTGATGTTTTTTGGCTACGAATTGTCCCTCAACGTGGTCGCCGCGATGCTTACTATTACAGGGTATTCGGTTAATGATTCTATCGTTGTATTTGATCGGGTGCGAGAGAACCTTAGGAAAATGAGGAGAGACAGGTTTGATGAACTTGTAAACACCAGTATTAATCAGACTCTTGCCAGAACTTTAATTACATCTGGCACGACTGGATTCGCCGTCTTCGCTCTATACATTTTTGGGGGAGAGGTGCTCAAGGGATTCGCATTTACAATGATCGTCGGAGTAATTAGTGGGACCTATTCAACCATCTTTATCGCTGCTTCGATTGCTATTTTTATAACACAAGGGCGAAATAATCGTAATCAGTCAGTTCCGTTAGCTCAAAAAGCTTCAAAGGTGCAGTCCAAGTCGAAACGTCGAACTCGAAAGGCCAATGCTTCCTAAGTTTTTTACCTGTTTTGTGGGTTGGCGGTGACTATTCTTGAAGCGGCGCTTCTTGGTGTAATACAAGGGCTAACTGAGTTCCTCCCTATTTCAAGTTCCGCGCATCTTATTTTGGTGAGAGAATTTTTTGGATGGGGAAATGAGGAAATTTCCTTAGAGTTTGATGTCGCCTGTCATGTTGGTACTTTATTAGCGATCTTGTTCTATTTTCGAAGTGATATTTTTGCGATGGTTCGTGCGGTGTCAGCACTAGTAAGTGGCAAGTTGTCAACGGCCGCATTTCAATTGCGGAATATTGTAATCGGAACCATTCCCGTGGCATTGGTTGGGCTCCTCTGGGCTGACCTGATTGAGGTGTCTTTTCGGTCAATAACCGTTGTCGGTGCAATGTTGTCACTTGGTGCGTTCTTGATGCTATTTGCTGAGTCTAAAGGTTCTAAAAGACGTGACGAAACGTCGCTTTCTCTGTGGGAAGTATTACTGCTGGGAATTGCTCAAGCGACTGCTCTAGTGCCTGGCGTTTCGCGCTCGGGAGTGGTGATTTCTGTAGCGATGCTCTGTGGGCTTCGTAGAGATAAGGCGGCAAGGTTTGCATTCTTATTAGGCATTCCGGCGATTCTTGCTGCAGCTGTTCGTTCAGGGGCGACAGTGATGGGTCAGGAAGAGGTTTTCGCAGCGGTTCTTCCGATGATGTTAGTTGGGGGTGTTGTGTCAGCCCTTGTTGGATATGTAACAGTTAAGTACTTTATATTTTATCTTGAAACGTATTCGCTTAATATTTTCGCTGGCTACAGAGTTTTGTTGTCTGCAGTTGTTTTGTTGTGGGTTTTATAGAGTTTTTGAATTAACTAATTTCTGGCAAAATTTTGGCACAAATGTCATTCCGGCTTGACAGTCAGAAAACAGGGTTGTTACGCTGACGCGTTCTGAAGTTTACGGCCAGTCCAGATCTAGAGGTTTGAATGGAACAGCAATTATTCTATGTGTTTGGTTGGGGCGCTCCATTAGTTGCGGCCCTCTTCGCTTTTATCCTAGCTCGCAGTATTAACAATCGAGATCCTGGTACTGAGACGATGCAACGCATCGCGGCTTTAATTAGATCTGGTGCAATGGCGTTTCTGCGCACTGAGTACACTGTTTTGGCTGGTTTTGTTGCGATAATGTTTATCATTTTAGTCCTCGGTTTGCCACAGACGGCTCTCCAAACTGGGATAAGTTTTCTTGTAGGTGCTCTTTGTTCGGCGACTGCTGGTTGGATCGGTATGCGCACGGCAACCGGTGCTGCGGTACGAACAACATTTGCGGCTACCAAAAGTCTCTCAGAAGCGCTCCGCGTCGCGTTTTCGAGTGGCTCTGTTATGGGCTTAACCGTGGTCGCGCTCGGTACGTCAGGGGTCGCAACGCTCTATTTCTTGTTCGGCGGTCTTGGAACAGAGGGTCTTTTTGCAGTAGAAGCATTATTTGGATTTTCACTCGGGGCATCCTCGATAGCATTGTTTGCGCGCGTCGGCGGCGGTATTTTTACAAAAGCGGCTGATGTTGGAGGCGATCTTTCTGGAAAAGTTGAAGCTGGTATTCCAGAGGATGATCCACGAAATCCTGCCACAATTGCTGATAGTGTTGGTGACAACGTCGGTGATGTTGCGGGTATGGGCGCTGATTTATTCGAATCTTATGTCGGGTCCATTATTTCTGCTATGGCGTTGGCTTGGGCACTTACG
>Ga0310344_10000111_pt1 | contig 67522 bp, 62 predicted proteins | sample HC15DNA20200_MG_FD_203801 | JGI IMG/M metagenome (GOLD analysis project Ga0310344, IMG submission 203801) | Marine microbial communities from station ALOHA, North Pacific Subtropical Gyre - HC15-DNA-20-200_MG | ecosystem: Environmental > Aquatic > Marine > Oceanic | place: Pacific Ocean: North... | reverse complement strand
CGCTTGAGCCGGCGCCGCCTGTTGCGGACGCTGCTCCCCAGCCGAATGTTCCTCAAACCACCACCCAGGCATCGCTCCTCAGCGACCCTGAGTGGGCCATCCTATTTGCCGGTCATGACCTTACCAGCTTCAATCCACTCGGTGACGCGCAATGGAATATCATCGATGACTACGTAGAAGCGGATGGTTATGTGGGTAGTTGGTTGGTTAGCAGGGGAGGTTATCGTGATTTCCGCTTACGCGTTGAGTTTTGGCCCGGCCCAGATTCCAATAGCGGTATTTTCATCCGGTGCGAAGATCCAGCCGCGATTACTGCGAATAGTTGTTACGAGATTAATATTTATGACACGAATGAGAATCCAGATAATCGAACCGGTTCGATTGTAAATCATGTCCCCCCTGCGGTGACGACGGAGGCGAACGAGCAGTGGAATACCTATGACATCGTCGCCGAAGGTTCTCGTATTATAGTGACGCTGAATGGTACGGTGACCGCGGATATTGAGGATGATAGCCATCCCTATGGCCCGTTTGCCCTTCAGAATAATGGCGGTCTGATACGCTTCCGTAACGTTCAGTTGCAGCCGTTATAGCGCATTAGAGCAGGATGCGAAGGGTTGATGAGATTGGACCGACGACAATCAGTAAAAATCGTATTCGTTGTTATCGGTCTGATTCTCACGTCTTTTTACCTACCGGAGATCCAGGCTCAGCGTTACCGGCAGTATTACGAGCCTCAGCCTAACGGCCCGATTGATTCGGAGTTTTTTTTCGTTAGGCTTCAATACTCGAGCTCAACACGCTCCCGCGGTGGCGGTGCCTGGCTTACGGATTGGCCCGATGCCGAGATGCATTTGCTTCCCGGAATTGACCGTCTGACGCGCGTTGCGACCGGGCCAGCTGGCAGAATTGTAAATCTGCGAAGTGATGAACTCATGGACTACCCATGGCTTTATGCGGTTGAAGTTGGACAGTGGTACCTCAACGATATGGAAGCGGCGCGGTTACGTGAATACTTGGATCGCGGAGGTTTCCTCATGGTGGATGACTTCTGGGGGGCCCGTGAGTGGTCAATATTCACGGAATCGATGATGAAGGTGTTCCCGGATCGGCCGGTCGTAGAGCTCGGGGAGGAGCATCCTCTGTTACACGTTCTTTACGATCTCGATCAGCGGACCCAGATTCCAGGTCGTGGAGGGAATCGCTACAACACTACTCCACATTGGCGTGGGATTTTTGATGAAGAGGATAGGCTTCTAGTTGCAATCAACTTTAACATGGATATGGGCGATGCATGGGAACATGCAGACGATCCATGGTATCCAGAACCCATGACGGCGCTGGCCTACCGGTTTGCGGTTAACTACGTTATCTATTCAATGACCCATTAAAAAAACACCGGTGAGTTCGATATCTATCTGCTTTGTTAGTAGTAGATTCTGTAAAAGCCTAAACTTAACGGTTTTTGTTTGGGTCTTCGCTGCCTTTATCCTCGACGTGCCAGGCTAAAAAGCCGAACACGAAAAGGACAATGACCACGCCAACTAAGGGTGCTGCTGGCAGCCAGACAGGTATTTCCTGGATCGTCTCGAACGGGCCAATAAACTGCGCTAAAAGACCGCCTAATCCTAGGCCAATCAGAATGCCATAAGCAATTTTTGTCTGGCAGTACCATGCGAAACTCAACAAGGCTAGTAGTACTACTAATTCCGCGAACCCAAAGATCATCATATTTTCCTAAACTATCCGTGTATTAGAACCAGACAAGCTCTGTGTCTGCAGTTAGTGATGCCGTACTAACTCGGTTGTGTCCGCTCCGAAGAAATTTAAACGAGTGAGAACTGTATAGTTGCCTTCTAGCGCCATAAAGCCAATGAGCACGAGCAACAACATCGGGGGGGCGATAATCGCGCAAATCAGCGCCATTCTTTCCCACATCATATGCATGAAGACTGCCATGATGAAGCCCGCCTTCAAAAACATAAACAGAAGAATCAAGCCCCATCGTAGGTAGCCCTCCAGGCCGATGTAGTCGACCATGTACGAGAATCCACTGAGGATGAATAGGAATGCCCAAACCCAGAAATAAATCGCAAGCGGGTGTTGTTGGTGTGTGCTGTCCTGAGCCATGGTGAGCCTTCACCAGAGGTAGAAGAATGCGAAGATGAAAACCCATACCAGGTCGACAAAATGCCAGTATAGACCTGTGATCTCTACGATTTCGTAGCCTCGTTCCTCGTAGTCGCCGCGGAGCACTTTCATGGCGACCGTAACGAGATAAATAACGCCGATAGATACATGCGCCCCATGAAAGCCTGTAATCATAAAAAACACCGCACCAAACTGCGGTGCACCTACAGGATTCGACCAAGGCCTAACACCTTCATCGACGATTAATTTAGTCCACTCGAAGGCCTGCATAGCGACAAACAATGCACCGAACGCGGCCGTAATCAACATCAATGATGCGGTCTTCGCACGATCGCCGCGATAGCCCATATTTACGGCCATTGCCATCGTGCCGCTACTCGTGATCAGGACAAAGGTCATGATGGCAATCAGAATCAGCGGGATTGGGTTGCCTCCGAACGAGAGGGCGAAGACTTCGCTAGGATTCGGCCATGGGACCCGGGTCGACGCACGGACGTTCATATACCCGGCAAGGAAACACGCAAAGATAAACGTATCACTGAGGAGAAAGATCCACATCATGGCCTTGCCCCACGGAACGTGAAACGTTTGCTTGTCTTCGGCCCAGTCGCTAGCTATGTCGCTAAAACTGGATTCGTGCTGGGATCTTGCTGCAGTCGCTTCGTGTGCCATTTGATCTCAAATCCATTTAAGTAGAAGAGAGTAGATAGAAGAGCACCAGCCACAAGATAAATAGGAAATGCCAATAAACTGAACATAACTGTATGCTCAAGCGAACCCCCTCGCTTTGAGCTACATTGAGAGAGCCAAGTTTGTTCCAGATCCAATTGATTGTTCTTGCCCAAACCCATAGCCCACCGAGAAGGTGTAATCCGTGCAGGCCGGTCAACAGATAGAAAAAAGCATTTGCTGGGTTCGTCGCTAGAAAGTAACCAGAGGAGTTCAGTTGTTCCCAGACAAATAACTGACCGAGCACAAACAATATCGTGAAGATTCCACCGGCCGAGAGATTTATTTTTACCCCGGCAAAATTATCGCGCATTACTGCACTACGAGCGCGCTGTAATGCGACACTACCCAATAAGAGAAATATAGTGTTTATCCATAGCAACTGTGGAACTGGTACGGGGCGCCAGTCAGCACTGCTAGAGCGCCCCGTATAAATGACCATAAACAGGGCGAAAAAACTTGTTACCACTGCGAGAAATACCCATAGACCAACTCGCTTGGCGGGAACCCCAATAGCGCCGTCGCGATTTTCGATTAGCCCCTTTTCAATCCAGGGTTTCGTCCTGAGTCGGCGCATAAGGAAGAACCACAAGATAATGGACCCCCCCAATGCAATGAACAGTACTGGGATATTCATTGGCCCCCGGCCGTATGGTTACGATCGTTTATACCCTTATGAGGAGGCTCGGTTTGCGGAATGAAATCCTGCTCTTCGCCGGGAACGTTATAGTCATATGCCCAGCGGTGTACTTCGGGTAGTTTCCCGCGCCAGTTACCATGTACGGGTGGGGTATCAGGAGTCTGCCATTCTAGCGTCGTAGCGCCCCAAGGGTTGCTGTCAGCTTTTTCGCCTCGGAAGAAACTCCATACTATATTGATAAGGAAGATTGCCTGCGTTCCAGCGACTACTATAGCCGCAATGGTGATACCCGCATTGGCTGCTTGTACGGACTCGGGCATGAATTCGGTAATGCCGTTCGCATAGTAACGCCGTGGTACGCCGAGGAAGCCGAGGTAGTGCATCGGGAGATAGATTGAATAGGTACCAAATAGCGTCAGCCAGAAATGCCATTTGCCAAGTGTTTCGTTGGACATCCGACCGGTCATTTTCGGATACCAATGATAGATGGCCGCGAACAGAGCGAGTACAGGTGAGACACCCATCACCATGTGGAAGTGTCCGACCACAAAATAAGTGTCGGACAGAGGTAGGTCGATGGTGACGTTACCGAGAAACAGCCCAGTTAGTCCACCGTGCGTGAACGTGAAGATGAAACCAACCGTGAACAACATCGGCACCGTTAGCCGTAAATCACCGCGCCATAATGTCAATATCCAGTTATAGACTTTTAGTGCGGTTGGTACGGCGATAATAAGTGTCGTTGTAGCGAAAAAGAAACCGAAGTATGGATTCATTCCGCTGACATACATGTGGTGTGCCCAAACGACAAAACTAAGTGCGCCTATTGCGATGATAGCCCAGACCATCATGCGATAACCGAAGATGCTTTTTCGGGCGTGGGTAGCAAGCACGTCAGAGACAATACCGAAAGCGGGCAGCGCGACGATGTATACCTCGGGGTGGCCGAAAAACCAGAAAAGATGTTGGAACAGAATCGGGCTCCCGCCTGAGTATTCTGACTCAACTCCCATCGTCAGCATCGATGGCATGAAAAAGCTTGTACCGATTAGTCGATCAAGTAATAGCATGATTGCGCTGACGAGTAGTGCTGGGAAAGCCAGTAGACCGAGGATTGTGGCAACGAATATTCCCCACACTGATAAGGGCATTCGCATCAGTGTCATGCCGCGACAGCGTGCCTGTAGCACCGTCGTGACGTAATTAAGGCCTCCCATCGTGAAGGCGACGATGAACAATATGAGAGACACGAGCATGACGACAATTCCGCCGCCACTACCAGGAGTTCCTTGGGATATTACCTGCGGTGGATAAAGGGTCCAGCCGGCGCCAGTCGGCCCGTCGGGAACGAAGAAGCTCGTTAGCAGCACCAGTACCGAAAGCAGGTATACCCAATAGCTGAGCATATTCATATATGGGAAAACCATGTCGCGGGACCCGCACATTAACGGAATGAGATAGTTACCGAAGCCCCCGAGGAACAGGGCTGTGAGCATATAGATAATCATAATCATGCCGTGCAGGGTCATGTATTGGTAGTACTCCTCCGGAGTAATAAAAGTAAATGTTTCCGGAAAGCCGAGTTGAAGTCTCATTAGGACAGAGAGTCCCATCGCTAGCAGGCCGACGCTGATCGCAGTCAAGCCGTACTGGATGGCGATGACCTTGTGGTCCTGGCTCCAGATATATTTGGTGATAAATGTCTGCGGATCGTGCGGATGTTGTTTATTATCTCGATCGGCTATTGCAACATATCCCATTAGTGCTTGCTCCCCTGTTTGCTCTCGGGACGTTGGTATCGCTTATGGTTCATATGAGTCTTTGTGACACCGATCATAGAGTGTTCAGATAGGCAACCACGTCATTGATTGCCTGATCGTTTGCAAAAATATCCGCCATCATTCGCATTTGATCGCCATAAGCATCTTCTGGGTGGCTACCGCGGATCCCATCCCTGAAATTCTGTAGTTGACGGACGAGATACCAGTCTGTCATGCCAGCTAGGCCTGGTGCATTCAAAGCCCAAATACCCTGTCCATTTTCGCCGTGACAGGCTACACAGGTACCATAAAGTTCCTCGCCTTCCTTGAGGTCACCGGTGATAGTGATTGGTGCAGGCTCTGACGGTAATGTCAGGAGATACGCGACGATATTCTCAATCGCCTGATCATCAGGTACCGCCACCATCATTGGTGCCATCATGGCGCCGAAAATATCGCCCTCTGCCGTGCCGCGCACGCCGTTTTTGTAGTACTGTAGCTGACGGCGCAGATACCAGCCCTCCTGTCCAGTTAGCTTGGGTGCGTTCAAGGCTAGCATACCCTCCGCATCCAGTCCGTGGCATGCGGCGCAGAGGGAGTAGCTAGCCTGGCCCGCAATCGGGTCGCCCGGTGGTCGCGAGATAGTCTCAGCAAAAGTTGGTTGCTCGTTCAGCCATAAGTCGAAATCTACTTTTGTATTGACAACAACCTTGCCCCGCATCGCGTGATGGGCTACGCCGCATAATTCCTCACATAGAATTTCGTAGGTCCCAGGGACCGTCGGTGTAAACCAGACGTAAGTAACCATTCCTGGGACCAGATCCATTTTTACTCGGAACTGCGGGACGGCGAAGTCATGCAGCACATCCTTGGATCGTAGCAATGTCTCGACGGGCTGATCGACCGGTAGGTGTAGCGTCGGGTTGGCGACTAAAATATCGTCCAGCCCTGCCGGGTCTTCTGGGTTTATACCAAACGGATTATTCTCGGTAATATGGCGGACTTCGACATTACCAAACTCCCCGTCTTCACCCGGGAAGCGGTAGCTCCAGTGCCACTGCTGGCCGACGGCTTCGACTTGGATTGCGTCTTCCGGTACCGTTACGAACTGGTTCCAAACGATCAGTCCGGGCGCGAGCATTGCCGCCACGCCGATTGATGTTAGGACGGTAAGCCAGACTTCTAGTTTGGTGTTTTCCGGCTCGTAAGCGGCTTTTCTCCCTGCTTTATGCCGGAATGCATAGATGCAGTACGCCATAAATAGATTGGTGCCGACGAATACGATGCCCGTTACGATAAACGTGATGTTTATCGTGGTGTCTATAAGCTCCCAGTTCGATGCTAGCGGTGTTAGGTACCAAGGGCTCAGGAAATGAAAAATTACACTACCTGCTACTAATAGGATGAGTGCAACTGCTAGCAGCATGGGCTTAAGGCCTTTTTTATTTCGACGTTATGCTATCTCAGCAAGATAAAAACAGTGTTATTCGATAATGAAGTTGCCTTTCATCAGAATATAGTGTCCAGGAAAGGAACAGAAATAAGTGTAGTCTCCCCCCGACTCTAGTGCAGATAGATCGAAGGTAACGGATGAGTTTTCTCCACCGCCGATGAGATCGGTTTCTGCGATAACGCGAGGATCTCCTTCTGGCATGTAGCCTGGTGGACCAGCGGCCTGTCCGGCTGACGCGACAGGTACAAAGTTAGTGGTCGTTGTTAGCACCCAATTGTGGCCCATGACGTTAGCGGGAAGAGATCCCACGTGTTGTAATGTAATGGTGACCTGCTCGCAGGATGCGCTCACGCGGATTTCAGCGAGGTTAAATTGAAGAGCATCGTTACCTTCGATTGTCTGCTCGCATTCTTGACCGCTAGCTGTTCCACAAAGCATCCAGCCAGCTAAAGCGAAGATGGTGAAAGTAGTTCTCATCAATTAGTAACTCCTATCTATAAAACTCGGTAAATTAGCGCCAGCATCTTAGCAGAAGGATGATTTGGAGTTAATCGCCGAGCAGCCGCAAATTAGCCCAGTCATTTGTACCTGTCTCTATTTTCCTAGAGGGCGGTAGTACTCATATAAGCCTCCTCCGAGATCTGCTGCCAAGGTCGCGAGAGGGTCAGGAAGTTCTGGTAGGATTCCCAGATCCTAGCGGCGAGTTGGTCGCGTTCCGTCAGGTCCGCTATGACTTGTTCCGTAAGCTCTTTTAGCCCCCTTAGTACCTCGTCCGGAAAGACTCGGATCTCAACCGTTTTATCGTTTGCGAGTTGCTCCAAGGCGACCGCGTTGCGGGCGTTGTATTCGGAGAGCATATCCAGGTTAGCAGCTTGGCAAGCAACTCGAACGATTGCCTTTAGGTCAGCAGGCAAACTGTTAAAGGCTTCCAGGTTTACCATGCATTCCATTATCGAGCCGGGTTCATGCCAGCCGGGGTAATAATAGTATCGGGCCGCTTGATGTAGTCCGGATGCGACGTCGTTATAAGGCCCGACCCACTCCGTCGCGTCTATGCTGCCGGTCTGCAAGGCGGTGAAAATTTCAGAACCAGGTAGCGTGACTGGAGTGCCTCCCGCAAGCTTTAAGACTTCGCCGCCGAGTCCAGGAAGGCGCATCTTAAGCCCCCTAAGATCGTCCATACTGTCGATCGTCCGGTTGAACCAGCCGCCCATCTGCACACCCGAACTCCCGGCTGGAAAAGGTTCGAGTCCGAAAGGCCGGTAGACCTCCTGCCATAGCTCGAGGCCGCCACCGTAGTAGAGCCAGGCATTAGTCTCAAGTGGATTCATACCGAAAGGAATCGTTGTGAAGAACTGCGTTGCTTCGGATTTGCCACGCCAATAGTAGGCGCCTCCGTGGCCGAGTTCGGCGGTGCCACGCGAGACTGTATCGAACACTTCGAGTGCGGGTACGAGCTCGTCGGCCGCATAGACTTGAACCTCAATACGTCCGCCGCTCATCTCTTCTAGCATACGAGCTAGGTTAGTCGCCCCCGTTCCGAGCCCGGGGAAGTTCGGTGGCCAGGTGGTCACCATCTTCCAGGAAAAGTTTTGCTGGCTTGGTGCGGTAACAATTTCGACGTCACTGCGCGGCGCGCAAGCACTTAGCGTAGCTCCACCTGCGGCCACGCCCGATATAAATGCCCGTCGTTTCATTTAGTACGCCCTTTAAAAAATAATCTTATGATTATTAATAACAGACTAACCTGCTAGCGCCTAGTCTAATAACAATATCCCCACAAAAAACCTAAAAATACATATTATATGAGATAAAAAAACCACTATTATAAAAAAATATAAAAAGTGGTAAATTATTATTATTTTATGGGAAAAAATATTTTAAAGTGGGATAAAACTATTTATAAGGTAATACGATTATCCACATCGGTCTCTCAAACCCCTAGTGACCGTTCTTCGGCGACTGCCTTGAGAAGAAAAAATTGGTCTCCTCGCGTTGAAAGGAAGGCATAATTACGAGAAAGCCCATTATATTAGTCACTTCTGTTTTTTTCCTGCTGGGTCAGAGTAAGCAACAACTGTGGAGCAGTGATGATTGGACTATTACAAAGGGTAAGTCAGGCAAATGTTGTGGTGGATGGCGAAACCATTGCGGATATCGACACTGGGTTAGCGGTACTCGTGGGCGTAGAGCGGAAGGATACGGAACGGGAGGCGTCCCGGTTGTTGAAGCGCCTTCTCGCGTTTCGTATTTTTGCGGACGAAGAAGGGCGAATGAACCTGAGTTTGTCTGACACTAAAGGAGCTTTGCTCTTAATTCCGCAGTTTACGCTGGTCTCGGACACGGCGAAGGGGAATCGGCCAGGGTTTTCAAAGGCAGCGTCGCCTGAGCGAGGGGGGGAACTCTTCAATGTCCTCTTGCGTCTCGCGGAGCAGACCGGGATAAAGGTCGCTAGTGGTCGATTCGGCGCCATGATGCAAGTCAACCTGTCGAATGAAGGACCGGTAACGTTCTGGCTCAGAGTATCCCCGACAGAATAAGTATGAGGCGCTATCCGTATGCTTTCGCGTATCATTAGGCTATAAATCTAAGGCTGGAGAGTTGAGATGGGAGTAGGTGGGATAAGCATGTGGCAATTGCTCATCGTTTTGCTAATCGTCGTGTTGATCTTTGGTACGAAAAGACTGAAATCAATCGGCGGTGATCTAGGTGGGGCGCTGAAGAGTTTTCGCAAGGCGATGGATACCGATGATAAGGATGATGATGGGAGTACAGATGAGCCACAGCGCTTAGAAGATGTTGTGCCCGATGCGGAATTCTCCGAGCAGAAGGATAAGAGCGAAAGTAGTTAGACGAAATGTTTGACGTTGGTTTTTGGGAGCTTATTCTAATATTTGGCGTAGGGCTGATTATTTTAGGTCCGGAACGCATGCCGCGGGTGGCTAGCCAGGTTGGACGTTGGATCGGACGCGCTCGACGGACAGCGAATATGCTGCGCCGACAATTGGAGCAGGAGATTGCGGTTGCAGATGCGCCGCCGCCACGTAAACCTAAGCCGCTAGAGCCCGTAAACCGCCCGCCGGATAAGATGAAAGAAGGGCCTGTTCAAGGTGATGTAGAACAATCTATAGATCTATCGGCCGAAGTTGCCGAGTCCCTTGCTGTTATGGATGGTGATGAACTCGAGGCGCAAGACAAAGACGCAAAGCAAAAAACAAACGGGCCGGCAAGCTGTCTATGACAACGGAGATTAAAGGACCGGGTGACGAAGAAGTGCTGGCCGAAGGCTCGCTCGTTTCGCATCTCGTAGAGCTTCGTAATAGGCTTTTGAAGGCCGCCGTCGCAATATTATTACTATTCATTTGCTTGGTCCCTTTCTCGGAGACTATATTCACGCTTATTGCTACGCCGCTCATGGACAAGCTTCCTGAGGGCGCAACGATGATAGCTACGCAGGTAGCATCGCCGTTTCTGACACCGTTTAAGACAACATTGTTCGCTGCGTTGTTTCTCGCGATGCCGGTTGTGTTGAGCCAGATCTGGCACTTCGTTGCGCCTGGGCTCTACCGAAAGGAAAAGCGTTTTGCGTTGCCCTTAATATTTTCTAGCATCGTGCTGTTCTACGTCGGCGTATCGTTCGCTTACTTCGTCGTATTTCCGTTGATGTTCGGATTCTTTGCTGCAGTGGCGCCTGAAGGTGTCACGATGATGACGGATATCAGCTCGTATCTGGACTTTATTCTGACACTATTTTTCGCATTCGGCTTGGCGTTCGAAGTTCCAATCGCTACCGTCATGCTGGTTTGGAGTGGATTGGTTCCGATAGAAACTCTAGGTCGTGCGCGTGCATATGTATTCCTGGGCGCATTCGTCATGGGAATGTTGCTGACACCGCCCGACGCAATCTCACAGACTCTCCTAGCGGTACCTGTTTATCTACTGTACGAGTCGGGATTATTTATGGCTCGAATATTCGGTCCGGCAACAGAGGGCGAAGATGAGGAAGATACGCCGCCTAGTATCGACGATTAAGTTCACGAAAATAACTTATGACGATTAATACTATTGATCTCTCGCCGCGCTCCGGGTTTCTCGGTCATCCGATAGGGCTGTTAACGCTGTCGACGACTGAGATGTGGGAGCGTTTTAGCTACTATGGCATGCGAGCATTGCTCGTTTTATTCATGGTTGAAGCTGTTGAGGAGGGGGGTCTTGGTTACTCCGATCAAACGGCGACGGCGATTTATGGTTTGTATACGGCTGCGGTCTATATGCTCTCTCTGCCCGGCGGTTGGATTGCTGACCGTCTCATTGGCGCACAGCGTGCAGTGTGGTTTGGCGGCATTATTATTATGTCCGGTCACTTCGTTCTTGCTATTCCTAGTATTTCGACTTTCTTTTTGGGACTTGTTCTAGTTTCCCTAGGCACGGGGCTTCTGAAACCTAATATCAGTGCCATCGTTGGTGAGTTCTATCAACCAGGGGATCCCCGGCGCGACGGTGGTTTTACTATTTTCTATATGGGAATCAACGTTGGTGCTGCGCTTGGGCCGATAGTCTGCGGTTATTTGGCCCAAGATAACTGGCACTATGGTTTCGGTGCGGCCGGTGTTGGCATGTTGTTAGGTCTCGTTCAATTTAAGGTTACGCTGGCGAAGCTTGGCGAAGCTGGGCGGTTGCCGGCGGCTAAACCGCCGAATGATGTGGCCTTCGAACGCAAAGCATGGGTTGGGATATTTTTCTTTCTGGCCATAATTGGGGCCGTGCTCTTCGCGGGCCTTACGAATACCGTAACCCTTAATGCCGTTTCGCTAGCACAAAGTAGTACCTATGCCATCGTAGCGATGGCATTCGTCTACTTTGGCTACCTATTAATACTCGGTAAGCTCACGCGCGATGAACGTGGTCGTGTCATCGTAATCATCGTCCTTTTTTTTGCCGCTGCTATGTTCTGGTCGGGATTCGAGCAGGCGGGATCGTCGCTGAATCTCTTCGCGGAGCGTTACACGCTCAGACAGTTCGCAGGCTTCGAAATACCTGCGAGCTGGTTTCAGTCGCTGAATCCCGTATTCATTATTTTTCTTGCGCCGTTCTACTCGATGATGTGGGTTGCTCTAGCACGTCGACACATGGATCCGTCTACGCCGATGAAGTTTGCGGTAGGTTTGATCATCCTCGGATTCGGTTTCGCCGTCATGATCGGTGCGGCGGCGTTGGTCGCCGATGGACAACAGGTGCTGCCGACCTGGCTATTCTTTACGTATTTACTGCATACCATGGGCGAGCTGGCACTGAGCCCCGTTGGCCTTAGCTCCGTTACCAAACTCGCCCCACGGCGTTTCGTCGGTCAGATGATGGGAGTGTGGTTTCTAGCTGCGTCTCTCGGCAACATTCTCGCTGGGCTGATCGCTGGGGAATTTAGTGCCGATGCTGTTGATGACATGCCGCGGCTTTACACACAAATCGTACTCACGACTGTTGGTTCTGGTGTACTGCTCGCGATTGTGGCGAAACCGTTGAAGCGATTGATGAGCGGTGTAGATTGATTATGCTAGCGTTGACGGCTGTCAGTCGCCTCCGGGTTGATTACAGGTGAAGCTTTGATTGGCATCGGTATGGCGGTTCCGATCGTTCTTAGTGATAACCCTGAGATTATTACATTGAGTCTCGAAATACCGACGATTGTAGGTCTCATAGTAATCGCTGTGCTAAGTACAATACTTTATCGCGTTGCGACAAAAAGCACTTAAAATCGCTGCAGAGATCGAGTAAGCAAGAATGCCTGAGCTTGAAAGTAAATTGCCAGGTGTAGGGACCACCATATTCACGGTAATGTCTCGGCTCGCAGAGAAATATGGTGCGATCAATCTTTCGCAGGGATATCCTGATTACCAGCCACCGGAGGCATTGTTAGACAGAGTCACATACCATCTGCACGCTGGACGGAACCAGTATCCGCACATGACAGGGATTCAGCTTCTACGAGAGCAGATCTCACTTAAGATTTCAAGACTCTATGGCGTATTGCCGGATTCGACTACGGACGTTACTGTTACTAGTGGAGCGACGGAAGCTTTGTTTTGTGCAATACACGCTGTGGTTCGGTCCGGTGACGAGGTCATCGTCTTTGACCCGGCCTATGATTCATACGATCCAGCCATAACGCTTGCGGGAGCAAAGACAATCCATTTGCCTTTGCTCATGCCTGATTTCGATATCGATTGGGACCGCTTTGCCGATGCTCTTAATGAAAAAACGCGACTTGTCATTGTGAATTCGCCGCACAATCCTTCGGGTAGCCTACTGACGTGTGCTGATCTTGCGCGGTTAGCCGAGCTCGTTCGTCCCTACGATACCTACGTTCTGAGCGATGAAGTTTACGAGCATATTGTTTTCGACGGAGAGCCTCATTCGAGCGTACTTTCGAACCAGGAGCTGGCATCACGAAGTTTCGCTGTGTTTTCTTTCGGTAAGACCTATCACGCAACCGGTTGGAAGGTTGGCTACTGTGTTGCGCCCGCGTCCCTCTCGCAGGAGTTTCGACGCGTACATCAGTTCAACACGTTTACGACTGCGACGCCATTACAGTACGCGCTCGCTGACTACCTAAAGGACTACCCCAAACACTACTTAGGCTTGCCAACGTTTTACCAGGAGAAACGTGACTTTTTTCTCAAACTATTTAACGAATCGAAGCTCGTATTTCGCCCCAGTCGCGGGACTTACTTCCAACTGGCGGACTACACTGCAGTGTCGGATCTACCTGATGATGAGTTCGCGTGCTGGTTAACGCAGGAACGTGGCGTTGCCGTAATACCGATATCAGCTTTCTACAAAGTTCCGCCAAATACGCGTTACATTCGGTTTTGTTTCGCAAAGGAAGTAGAGACTTTACGCCAAGCCGCAGAGCGGCTAGCAACGTTGTGACGCTCTGAGTCCCTAGAGGTAACGCGGTTCAACAAAGTGTCATCTTAAGCTTAATCTCAAGCTCATCCTCTTAGAGGTACAGCTTGTCAGCTCACTTACTCGCCAGAGCGCTCCATAGCGACTAGCTCGTCGATGAGCTCCATGAGTTCTTCGTAGCTACCGGCCATACTTGCGTCAGTTGTGTACTTACCGTTGACGATGACTGTTGGCACACTACTTATTCGGTAACGCCGAGCGAGTTCGTCAGCCCTATTCATCCTCGTATTGACCGCGAAAGACTCATAGGCGGCATTGAAGTCGGCGGTGTCCACGCCATGGCTAGCGAAGAACACAGCAAGCGCTGTCTGGCTGTCAAGCCCATTGCGATTGATATGAATCTCGCGAAAGAAAGCCGAGTGCACGTCTTCGTTGACACCTAATGCTTCGCTTGCGTAGAACGCCCGAGCATGCATCTGAAGCAATGCATTCCAAACAGCAGGAATGCGCACGAAGCTTACGTCTTCCGGAAGATCTTCGAGCCAGTTCTCGAGATACGGGTCGAACGTGTAGCAGTGCACGCAGCCGTACCAGAACACTTCGGCAACTTCAATCTGATCCGGGCTAGAACTGGTTCCCTGAGCTGCTGGAAGTCGCTCATAGTGGCGCCCAAGCTCGAAGCGGCCGCTCGCCGGCATGGGATCGGCTTGCGCTAGCACGATTCGTTCTATCTCGGGTTGGGCCGTATTCGTGGGTTGTAGACTAGAGCTTGTGGGCTCCGGTTCGCTACCGCAGCCCGCTAGAGCTAGCAGAAAGGTTGTTACGACGGTCGTCAGTACTACTTTTGAGAATTTTGATTTAGACACGATAAATACCTCTTTCGGGGCTGTTATTTAGCGCAGACCTCGCATATAACTGGCTGCATTGCGAATTTCGTTGTCCCGTTATGATACGGCGAAATCGCGCATTATCTGACTGTTAGAGGCATCGGAGGCTTCCATACCAGACTTGTAAATCCGTCTATCAACTAACAGGCTGCTCATACGCTACCGTTTTTTAAACGCTATGTACTTTCGTTGCGAACGGTAAGAGATTGTACACTAAACTACTTATTTTCCGTATTGTGATGCGTTAACCGCCAATATTAATTATGACATTTTTCTCGAGTCTCGAGTTTCTCAAGAGTGCGCAAAAAGCGTCACAATTCCCTCCGGATTTAGGCCGTGAAGTTGCTTTTTCAGGGCGATCTAATTCTGGGAAATCCAGTGCGATTAACGCGATATCAGCGCGCCGTAGTCTAGCCAGAACTAGCAAGATGCCCGGACGCACCCAACTCATAAATTTTTTCGAAATTGATGCCGGCCATCGTCTCGTAGATCTGCCCGGTTATGGTTACGCTAAAGTCGCAGAGCCTGTACGCCAGGAATGGCGGAGTCTATTGGAGGCATATTTCCGGCGTCGCGAGTCACTTTCCGGTCTATTCATAACGGTTGATATCCGTCGCGGCCTCAGGGAGCTTGATGAGGTAATGCTGTCCTGGTCTCGGGAGGCAGGGGTACCGGCAGCAATACTTTTAACAAAGGCAGATAAGCTAAGTCGTAGCGTAAATCTTGTAAAGCGACAGCAGATTGCTGTAAATGCTGGGGTTCCGGTCATTTTATTTTCGGCGCCGAAGCGACTGGGCTTGGAAGACGCGCGGCGACAACTTCTAACCTGGTTAGAAATTTTGGTATGACGGTACCTCGATGAATATAAAGAAAATCCGACTATGGGATTTAGAGGGGGTATATAGGGATGGAGGATTCCAGTCGATATCATCGCTATTTTTCAGGTTGCGGTGACTTTCAAGCGAAACTTAATACTTCTTTGGGCGTCATCAGCGAGGCAATATTAATGACGAACGCTTCCTTTACTTCAGTCTCCATCCTCGCTCCAGTAGCGGTTGCTGCTACGTTCGATTTAGGCTTGTCGTTTAGTGAGCCTCGTCCCAGTTAGCGCCGAGTCCACAGTCGACTCTGAGCGGTACGGTCAACTCAGCGGCTCCTTCCATGAGCTGTGCTACTTCCGCAGCAATGTCTTCCGCCGACGCCTCTGCGACTTCGAGAACTAGTTCGTCGTGAACCTGCATGATGACGCGGGCATCTGATCCCGAGGAAGTCAGCCAGTCGTCGACTTGTAGCATGGCACGCTTGATGATATCTGCGGCCGTACCCTGTAACGGTGCATTAATTGCACTGCGCTCAGCATACTGGCGCCGCTGGTGATTTCGTGATTCGATTTCATGTAGATATAGTCGTCGGCCGCAGACCGTAGACACGAAACCGTCTTTCCGGGCCTGCTCGCGTGTTCTATCCATATAGGTTTTAACACCGGGATAACGTGAGAAATAGAGATCGATGTACTCTTGAGCTTGACCTCGGCTGATGCCTAGCTGGCGCCCCAAACCGAATGCCGACATTCCGTAAATGAGGCCGAAATTGATTGCCTTAGCAGAGCGGCGTTCCTCATCGGATATTGCATCGGGAGGTATCCCAAATACCTCCGCGGCAGTCGCTCGGTGAATATCGGCGTCCGCCGCGAATGCCGCGAGGAGTCCGGCATCCTCTGAAAGATGTGCCATGATACGAAGTTCGATTTGTGAGTAGTCAGCAGCCAGCAGCCGGTAACCAGGCGGAGCGACGAATGCTTGCCGGATGCGCCGGCCTTCCGGTGTTCGGATCGGAATGTTTTGCAAGTTAGGATCGGAGGATGAGAGTCGTCCGGTTGCGGTTACCGCCTGATGATAGGAAGTATGAATGCGCTTTGTGAGCGGATCAATTTCAAGGGGCAGCTTATCAGTATAGGTCGATTTGAGTTTTGCTAAACCACGGTATTCGAGAATCCTTTTAGGTAATTCGTATTCTTCAGCGAGATCCTGAAGCACGCTCTCGGCTGTCGATGGCTGTCCTTTAGGAGTCTTACCGAGCACCGGCAGGCCTAGTCGATCATAGAGAACTTCCTGCAGTTGTTTCGGTGACGCTAGGTTGAACGGCCCTCCGGCGAGTTCATGTGCTTGCGCTTCGGTGGCAGCCATTTTTTTTGCTAGTTCCTGACCCTGCTGCTTTAGCATGTTGGCATCAACACGCACGCCGATATATTCAATTTTTCTCAGGACCTCAAGTAGTGGGTGCTCGATCTCCAAGTAGAGTTTTTCTAGCTCCGGAATTTTTTTGAGCTTCGGCCAAATCATCTGGTGAAGTTGTAGCGTGATATCGGCGTCTTCTGCCGCATACGGTGCAGCTATATCAATATTTACTTCATCGAACCGCAGCTGCCTAACGCCTTTCCCCGCGACGTCCTCGTATTTTGTAGTCTTAACGCCGAGATATTTGTTTGCTATCGAATCCATATCGTGGCGCGTTGCAGTGGAGTCAAGTACGTATGATTCAATCATTGAGTCGAAAGCGATACCACCTAGTTCGATACCGTGATTGCGTAACACATGCGCGTCATATTTAAGATGGTGCCCGACCTTCAGTGATGAACTCTCTAGCCAAGGCTTCATTCTCTCGAGCACTAGGTCGCGGTCGAGTTGGTCCGGCGCACCGGGATAGCTGTGGGCGACAGGAATATATGCTGCCACGCCGGTTTCTACCGATAGGGAGATGCCCACAACCTCGGCCCGCATGTAATTAAGGCTCGTCGTCTCGGTATCGACCGCTACGAGTTCGGCGGATTCGACACGCGTGAGCCATGTGTCCAACGCGTCTTCGGTAAGCACTGTTTCGTACTCTGCACTGGATTTCTGGAGATTTTCTTCAGTAGGGTCGATACGTTTCAGAAGGCTTCTAAGTTCTAGACGGTCGTAGAGACTCTGTAGCCGCTTAGTATCAGGATCTCGGTAGACGAGTGTGGATGGGTCACTAGTAAGCTCAAGATTGCAAACGATGGTTACCAGCTCTTCATAGAGTGGTAGCTGTCCGAGTGTGTTTCGAAGATTCTCTCCCACTTTACCGGGTATTTCATCTGCGTGTTTTTTTATTGTGTCGAGATTCCCATGTGCGGTAAGCCATTTAACCGCGGTCTTGGGTCCTACACCCGGCACACCTGGAATGTTATCCGAGCTGTCGCCCACGAGTGCAAGGTAATCGATGATTTGATCGGGCCGGACACCAAATTTTTCCTTCACCCCCTCGGCATCCATCTTTGAATTGTTCATCGTATTCACGAGTGATACATGGTCGTTGACGAGTTGTGCCATATCTTTGTCAGAAGTCGAGATAACCGTCTTCAGGCTGGCAGCTGTCGCGCGCGTCGCAAGCGTTCCGATGACGTCGTCGGCTTCCACGCCTTTGATTCGCAGTACGGGTAACCCGATTGCCTCGACTGCTTGTACTAGTGGTTCGATCTGTGGTCGGAGATCTTCCGGCATCGGTGGTCGGTTGGCCTTATATTCTGAATAAAGGTCGTCGCGGAAGGTTTTGCCTGGCGCGTCGAAAACAATAGCAACGTTCTTTGGCTCGTATTCATCGATCAGGCTATAAAGCATGTTGAGTACGCCGTAGATAGCGCCCGTTGGTTCGCCTTTGCTCGAACTGAATGCCGGTAGTGCGTGGTATGCACGGAAGAGATATGAAGAACCGTCTACGATAATGAATGGCTTATCGCTCATAAGCCGCCCGTTGTTTTTCTAACGGATTAATACACCTATTCACGGGTTGTCCGGCTCTCTTCTTCCAAACCATACTCGGTTTCACCGCTTGGATCCGTTTCGGTGACGATGAGCGCTGTGTCTGGAGTCGGCAGTACAAGCGGTCCCTTTTGACCGCAACCGTTGAGTAAAGTAGCGAAAATAAGTAGCCATAGGATTTTCGCTACAGCCAAAAAATCTCTATTCATCATCAATGGTCTTTCTTCAGCATAGCGGCCACGCGATGATAGGCTTCTCGAAACGGGATTCCCTCTTCGACTACGAGTCGGTTTGCCCGTTCGGCAGCATAAAGGTTGTCACTGAGCGGCTTGGCTATGCGAAATCGGATACCGCTCAAGGCGTGTGCCATGATTGCGAGCGTATTGTCGGCAAGGTCGATGCTGCGAAACAGTGGCGCCTTAAGTCGCTGTAGATCCCGCTGGTATCCGGAAGTAAGTTTTGCAGTGATCGCGAGCGTTTCGGTGAGCGCGGCCATCGCCACAGCTTGAGCGCTACGTACGAGCTCGAACACATCGGGGTTGCGTTTCTGTGGCATGATCGAAGATCCCGTCGTCATTTCGTCGGGAAGTACCACTAATGCGAATTCCTCTGTATAGAATAACAACAGGTCGGACGCTAAACGACCGAGGTCGCCCAAAAGTAGCGTCAGTTCGAATATTAGAGAGGCCTCGGCTTTGCCGCGGCTCAATTGCACAGCTGTTATCGGATCCTGGGTGCTTGAGAACCGCAACGCTTTGCGTGTTGCTTCACGGTCGATAGACAGGCCAGGCACACCATAGCCGGCCGCTGATCCTAATGGGTTGACGTTTGCTCTGCGTGCCGCAGACTCAAGCCCGATTGCGTCGTCTCGAAGTTCGGCCGCGAATCCACCAGCCCAAAGAGCCACAGAACTCGGCATCGCAGGCTGCATATGTGTATAACCAGGAATCTCTAACTCTCCTTGGCGTTTGGCAAGGTTGTCGAGTTCATTCGCTACGTCTACCGTGCCCTCAGCTAGTGTTTTTGCTACATCGCGCATATATAACCGTAGCGCTGCTAGCACTTGGTCGTTACGTGATCGTCCTAGATGAATACGTCCGCCTGCCGGGCCAATCAACTCTATAAGGCGTTGTTCTAGAGCACTGTGTACATCTTCCTGCTCAAGTTGAATTGACCACTGACCGTCTGCATGCTGTACGCCCAGAGTTTCTAGACCACCGCAAATCGCCTCGCAGTCCTCGGTTGTTAGTAGGCCTTGTGCCTCGAGCATGCGTGCATGCGCGGCTGAAGCACGCACGTCGTAGGTTACGAGTCGTTCGTCCAGGAGATAGTCTTCTCCAGCTGTGAAGTTGAGAATTTTCTCGTCCAGTGGCGTCCCTTTGTCCCACAAGCGTGTCATTAGTTTATCTCTCAGGTTTGTTCGGCCGGACTGAGATGCTCGATATCGTTGACAACGAGCGTACCCATTCCCTCATTTGTGAAAATCTCTAGCAACAGACTGTCGGGCAATTCGCTAGAAATAACGTGGACGCGCGGTACGCCACTCGTCAGCGCTTTTTCGATTGCAGCAGCTTTCGGTAGCATACCGTCCGCGATTCGACCCTCGGCACGAAGTTTAGCCAACCCGGCGATATCTATATATGAGATCAACGATCGCGTGTCGTCGCGGGTTTCGAGTATTCCCGGTGCGGAAGTTGCGAGTATTAGTTTCTCGGCACCCAGGGCTGAGGCTACCGCAGCCGCTACGGTATCTGCGTTGATGTTTAGTAGCGTACCGTTCTCGTCGACCGCCATCGGGCTGATAATTGGGACGACGCTATTTGCAATGTGTCCAAGCAGGATCCCTGCGTCGATCGCATCGATGTTGCCTACAAAACCGTAATCTATGGTTTCGCCATTCGGTCCCGCTCCATCGGTGGGTGGACGCTTATGTGCCTTTATGACGCGTGCTTCGCTACCCGCTATGCCAACCGTCGGGACACCCAGGTCAGCGAACGCAGCTTGGATCATCGGGTTTATCTGCTCATTCAAGACCTTTGCCATGACCGCTAAAGTTTCACCGTTTGTAACGCGGCGTCCGTCGATTATCTTTAACGGGATATTCTTTTCTTTCGCGAGTTTTGTCGATTGTGGACCGCCGCCGTGAACAACGACGACGTTAATTCCGACTTCGTGGAGAATGCTTATTTGCTCGACAATCGCTTTAGTTGTCGTAGGTGATAGAAATGCTTCACCGCCGGCCTTCAATACAAATACCTTACGTTTGAACATCCGAATATACGGCGCCGCATGCTTCAGCGCCGTTACAACGATTGTTCGCTCATTGTGGCTCAGGTGTGTCACGTCGTTAATCCTTCATCATTTGGTGAAGCACGGCCATCTGCGCAAGCATTCGATTACGAGCTTCCGGTAATACGATGCTTCGCGGGCTGTCGAGCACCCGATCCGTGACCACGACACCGCGACGCACTGGCAGACAATGCATGAATCGGCAGTTCTTTTGTGCATTATCAAACCATGAGTCGTCTACGCACCAATCAATCAGTTTCTCGCGCTTTGCTTCGTCTGCGGGCCAATCACCATAGTGCTCTGTGGAAGACCAGGATTTAGCGTAGATAATGTGAGCGCCTTGTGTTGCTTCATCCCGGTCACCAGTGGTTGTGACGCTACCGCCAGACACTTGTGCGACGGCGCTAGCTTTCTCCAGTATGGAATCGGGGAGATTGAATCCGGGGGGATTCAGTACTACGACATCCATTCCGCGATGCGCGGCCATCTGCAGTGTTGACGAGGGCACAGCCAGTGGTAAGGCTCGCGGATGATACGCCCACGTGATGACGAAGCGCCCGCCTTCTGCAGGAATGTCGAAGTCGTTCATCGTCTTCCAGTCGGCTAGATTTTGACAGGGATGTTGGATAGCAGATTCCATATTGATGAGTGGTACGTCGATGAGCGACGCCATACCCTCGAATTCTTTATCAGCAAGGTCGTCGTCTAGGTTGCGTCGCTCCGCGAAAGCTCGAATCCCTATTGCATCGCCATACGAAGCGATAACTGGAATGGCTTCACGAATGTGCTCTGCGGCGGCACCGTCCATAACAATACCGGGCCGAGTTTCAAGGCCATGAATAGACATATCTGGAGAGATGACGAACGATCCGCCTCCGAGCCGGCCCATTGCTGCTTGGAACGAAGCCAGCGTTCGGAGCGATGGGCTTAAGAACAATAGCGATAGAACCTTTCCCTCAAGAGCGCGTGGCTCTGGGCGCTGCTCTAGGCGCTTAGCCAGGCCGAGAAGTTCATCGATTTCCTCAGTAGAAAAGTCGACCAGATTATTAAAGCGATTCATCAGTTAGTTCCTCTAGAGCTTGTGCTAGCTGTTTTACATGGGAGGGTTGTAATATCAATGGGGGTAGTAATCGCAGCACATGGGGGTCGCTGCTCGTCCCCACGAGAATATCGTGGTTTAGAAGTGAGTTGCGCACACTAGCCGCCAGCGCGGGGGTCCTTAGACCCAGAAGGAACCCCACCCCTTGGATATCTGTAACGGGGCCGCAGACGCAGGTTTTGCGAATGAGCGCGGACACCTCTGTGACGTTTGCAAGTAGGTCTTCTGCTTTTATCGCGTCGAGTACTGCGATAATTGCAGCGCAAGCTAGCGGTCCGCCTCCGAACGTTGTACCGAGTGCTCCTGGGCCGAGGTCCCTCGCCATATCGTTACGCATGAGCACTGCGCCGCAAGGAAAGCCGCTACCTAAAGATTTGGCTGTTGTGATGAGATCCGGACTGACGCCGAAGTAATCGGCTCCGAAAGGTGTCCCTAGCCGACCGACTCCGGTTTGTACTTCATCAAGGATTAATAGTGCGCTATTGGCGTCACAAACTGCCCGCGCGGATGTTATGAATGATTGTTCGAAATCGAATGCTCCGGCAATGCCCTGAACAGGCTCTATGATGACGGCCGCGGTTTCTTGGTCGACCGCCTTTGATAACGCTACCGAGTCGTTTCGAGGCACAAAGGTGACGTCCATCGGTATGTTCGGGAAGCCATACCATCGATCACGTGATCCCCAGGTCACAGCGCCCGCCGCCGCTGTACGGCCATGGAAACCTTTTTCCATAGCAACAACCTTGTTGCGGCCGGTGGTCTGTAAAGCTAGACGTAACGCGTTCTCATTCGCTTCGGCGCCGCTGTTGACGAAGAATACGCGGTTGAGTCCATCGGGTGCGAATTCCGCTAGTTTGTCGGCAGCCTCGTCTCTTACTGATATGTTGACGGCGTTACTCTGGAAAAACAATTGCTGGGCCTGCTTATGCAGCGCCTCGGTCAACCGTGGGTGCCCATAACCCAAGCTAGCTACGGCGTGTCCACCGTAAAGATCGAGGACACGACGTTGATTTACATCCTTGAGATATACGCCTTGGCCGCTATCCGGCTTGTAGGGTAGCATCGGATACACCTCGTCCAAGTGGGCGGACTGCTTAGTCATTAGATCCACCCCGCGGGAGCAACTATGAGACCTTCTGTTTCGGGCCACTTGAGCAGGCGATTGACCCACTGAATCGCTCCGCCGGCAGCACCTTTGACCAGATTATCGAGCACACAACAGACGACGATGCTATCGGTATCAACGTTTACGCTTAAGATTGCATTGTTTGTTCCGACAATATCTTTGAGGCGCGGCGGTGCGTTAGCTACCGATACGAATGCCGAGTCGGCATAGAATTTTGTTAACGTGTCGTGTGCTTGGTCTTCGGTTACATCGGTGGCACGGGGTGCGAATATTGTTGCGTAGATGCCACGTGCGAACGGTCCGGATTGAGGTATGAAGTGCAGTTGTGCTTCCTTACCCGTCGCGTTGTGTATAAGTGTTTTTACTTCAGGCTGATGCCGGTGGCTAAGAGGTTTATAGGCGAAGACATTGCTCTGGCGTAGTGGATGATGGGTTGTTTCTCGAGGAGTCCGTCCCGCGCCGGTACTGCCGGTCACAGCGCTGACGAAAAACCGCGGCTCAGAGAGATTGTTGGCGACTAATGGCACGATGCCGAGCAACATTGCCGTTGCGAAACAGCCGGGTTGGGCTGCGTGTGGTGTGTCGATATTTTTAAGATGTTCAGGGACAGCACAACTAAAGCTAGATAATCGTTGTGGAGCTTGGTGCGGTTGTTCGTAGATTGTTTCGAAACTTGACGCATCCGCATAACGAAAATCAGCTGAGGCGTCGACGACCGTTGCCCGCACGTCCGAAGCTTCGGCGGCAACCAGCAGGCTGTCCACTAGGTTAGCTGACGCACCGTGCGGTGCAGCTGAGATTATCACCCATTGCTTTGATGCTCCGAGTTGATCGGTTATGTCACCAGCGGAAACGAAGACATCGTCCGGATAAACTGTGGCGAGATGCCCAAAACTCGCCGCAATTGGTTCGCCAGCCTTACTAGTCGAGACTGCGGCACCAAGGTTTAATCGCGGGTGTGTTGCAATTAGGCGCAGTAGTTCGCCGGCGACATAGCCGGACCCACCTAGTACGATTACGGGTATCGAATCTTTCATGTTGGTGCCCCCGTTTCTGCACCGGCAGTTTTCAGCCCTTTCAAAATGAGATCGCCCAGATCTGCACCGTGTGTGATCGCATTCAGTGCGGGGACCTTCGACCGCCGCTCTATAATTTCGAGCCCCACGTCATTATCGGTCGCCGGCCCGGTGACTACAGTTGGTTCTATCTCGAAGTTGTCGCGGAGCAATTTCACTCCGCCCCAAGCGCCGACCGGATCGTTGGCGCAAAGCACAATCGCAGTCAAAGCTTTGCGTATGTCCTTGTCATGAAGAATTGCTTCGACACCATATGCGCCAAGCAGTCCGTCACCGAGTTCAAAGACGATGACATCAGGCCGTTCTGCTGCAAGGCTATGTAGTATTTTGCGGGTGAGGTCTGGAGCGTTATCTGATGTTGTCGCAACGATACCGTGATCTGAGAAGATACGGGTATGCCGTGCGCCGGCATCTTCCATTGCCAAAATGTCTCGTCGCAGTGCGACGCCCGTACTCTTAAACGCATCGACTGTGAGTCCGGTATGGCGAAAGCGACTGATGATAGTACTAGCCGCAACGGTTTTGCCGGAATCCATACAGGTTCCTGCGATGGCGACTACTGGGACCTCCCCGATTTCTAAAGGCGATTTATCTGTTTTCTCCGGCATACCAATACGTGCGGGAACACCGATACGCTCCCCAAGATAAGGGAAGTTTAGTACTACACCGAGCACACGACAGTCGAAAGGCTGGCCGTGATTAGGGTTAATCGAGTCACAGACACCCATTACGCCACCGAGATTCAAAATCTGAATGACGTCGCCTTCGTGGAGCTCTTTGGGTATATGCCCGGAGTAACCGAATAGTGCCTTACGATGCCCCAGTGCACCGACGACAATGTCGCCGCGTTTCACCTGTGCCATTCGGCCGCTAGTTAATTCGAGCGTGTTATACCGTGACTTGTTGTTCAGAACTTCCGCTGCTAAGAGCACGCCTTCCTCACAAGGTATGTCAGGGCTGATTCGGATTTCCCGTCCGATATCGTTGCCAAGCGCAACAGATGAAATTTTGTCTACGACGAGTGAGCGCATCTCATCCACCTTTAGCGCGTGTATACAGCATGCCGGGCAGTGAGAGAATTCGTGAGAAGCCGACCGCATCGCTAGGCAACCACTCTCCTGTCACTTCGCCATACTTGCCCTCACTCGCAGCCATTAGCGAATGTGGTGATTCGACGCCGAGGGCAAACACGCTACCAGCACGCAGGAGACAACGCACGGAGCCCGTGACCCTTTCCTGAGATGACATAAGTAGCGCCTCTATGTCTCGGCATGCGGGATCCAGCTGCTTTCCTTCATGGACTAGATCACCGTAGGTTAGGCTGAGTTGTTCTTTCACACGTTGCTGTAGAGCGCTCAGCGTGAGTTTCTCGAGTTCACGGTGGCAAGTTAGAAGGATGTCTGCTGCCGGTGCTTCAAAGGCTACACGACCCTTCGTACCTAGAATCGTGTCACCGAGATGGATGCCACGACCGATACCAAACTTGCTACCATGTTGTTCGAGTTGCTCAATCAATGCGACAGGAGTCAGTAGGTCGCCGTTAAGTGCAATGGGTACACCTTTAGAGAATTCGATAGTTAATTCCTCATCGGCCGCCGGTGATTCGAATGCTCCTGTGCTCAATACCCAGGCGGATTCGGGTATGGACGCGAGCGAGTCGAGCGTTTCCGTCCCACCGATTGTGACGCCCCAGAGCCCACGGTTGATCGAATAGGCCGAGCCTTGCGCAGGCTCGGGTAGGCCTCTGTCTGCAAGGTAAGTGAGCTGATCCTCTCTCGCCCAAGAGTGATCGCGCACAGGCGCTAACACTTCGAGCTCTGGCGCTAGCGTTTTCAAGATGATCTCGAACCGTACTTGGTCGTTACCCGCTGCGGTACAGCCATGGGCGATGGTATTTGCCCCGGTCCTGGTGGCAAGGTCGGCAAGATAACGGGCTTGGATTCCGCGTTCTGCGCCGACACATAATGGATAAAGCTGTCCGCGGCGAATGTTCCCCATGATCAGGAATTTCAGCACCTGATCAAAAAATTCATCACGTGCCTCGACGAGTATGTGGTCGGTCGCCCCTAGTAGCTTAGCTCGCTCCGCGAGTGATTTGGTTGCCTTTATATCGAGCCCTCCTGTATTAACAGTAGCTGTTATCACCGGACGGCCATAGGTCTCCTCTAGCCATGGCACGCAGAAGGACGTATCGAGGCCGCCAGAGAAGGCTAGAATGATGGGATTGGTGCTGCTGCTCATGAGGTGGTTTTCCCCCAGCTTTGTCGTAATCGCGAAGTTAGTCGTCGTAGGTGAGCTGGACCAGTCGTCGCGATAAATATTGTGTCATCACCAGAGAGTGTGCCGACGATCTCAGGCAGTTTAATCCGGTCTAGCGTCAAAGCAACGCGTTGTGCGGCGCCGATAGCCGTCGTTATCACGAGCATGTTCGGGCCCGCCGGGTTAACGTTGCGAACGAAATCCACCACGTTTTTAAGCTGCCGCTCGTTGTCGCCGTTTAGGTGTTCGGGCAAGCTGTAGCCAGAGTTAAGCTTCGCGGCGCCCATGTCTTTGAGGTCGCGACTGACGCTAGACTGTGTTGCATGATAGCCATCAGAACGGAGTAATTTCACGAGCTCCGTTTGCCGTACGATGGTATTGCTCTTCAATAACTGCGCGATAGCGCGCCGACGAGCTTGTTGTGAGGTGGCGGCATTGGGCATGATCGGAAAGCCTTTATGCATAAAGTTGCGCATAGAATAATTAATATGCGAATATATTGCAAGGATTTGATGAACACATGGAAAATCAGTTGGTAGATTCTCTCGAAACAGTAGAAATTAAGAGTGGCGATTCACCAGTAGCGAGCGTGATTTGGCTACATGGTCTCGGTGCGGATGGGCATGATTTTGCTTCTATAGTGCCGCAACTCGATCTGCCGGTTCAGACACGGTTTATTTTCCCACACGCTCCCGTACGTCCGATTACTGTGAACATGGGTGTCCGTATGCGCGCGTGGTACGACATCCTTTCTATGGAACGGACAGATTCGGAAGATGGTGACGGTATTTGCACTAGCGCCTTGGCGGTAGGTGCCCTAATAGAAAAAGAGATCGATCGAGGTATTACTAGTGAGAAGATTATACTCGCTGGGTTTTCACAGGGCGGGGCCATCGCGTTGCATACAGCGCTTCGTTACCCGCACCGTTTGGCCGGAGTTCTCGCTCTATCTACCTATCTACCACTCAGGCGGACACTCGCTGCCGAAAGAAGCGCTGTGAATGTGTCTATCCCAATATTCATGGCACATGGGATTCATGATCCGGTTATACCAAAGTCGATGGCTTTGAAAGCGAAAGAAATTCTTCTAAAGCATGGTTATGACGTTGCGTGGCACAGTTATCCAATGGATCATTCCGTCTGCGTTGATGAAATTGCCGACATCAGTAGCTGGTTAACGGCTAGCCTATCCTGAAGCATTCCATGCTCTCGCCGCTAGAAATACCGTTTGCAGCAAAGCGGCGCTCGATGAATTGCATTTCTCCGTCCCGTGAGAGCAGTACAACAGTTGAGCAGCGAGTCCCATACCGAACGTCTTTTACAAAGACCATCGACCGAAGTTTCGCTGCGCGGTCAGCGCCCTCTGGCAAATTGCCATGGAGTGATTGGTTTCTAAGCATTTTGAACAAACATTCTGCTAGCTTGTCGCTCTCGGCGCAGTCGAGAAGCTGACTTTCAGCATAGTGAACTTTCGGCCACGCTGCCCCGAGGCGAGCGTTACTAAGCGCATATACACTATTTGTTGATAATTTCTCCTTTGACGCACGGTTACTGGCGTAGTGCAGCTCTTGTCCGTCGAATAAGATTAGATTGAAGGGCCCATAGTCAGCCAAATTGGATTGGAGTGCCGCCACATAGTCTGCCGCACTTATCGAATCTCTGAGAAAATTTTCCACAAGTTTGCCGCGCGACCGTGAATACTCAGCAGCGATCTGGTCCCGAAAGTTGGTTACCGCGGCTATACGCCCTCTTCTATCCACGGCGAGCCAGCTACCGCCGGCAACGAGATCACGACCACCAAAGACATCGCAATGGTCTTCCCACCATCCTGCCGGCGCTGACGCGCGCGAATGAAACTCGTCTCGATTGGCGGCGAACACGAATGGGTAGCGGCCCGATTCCCGCAGAGAGAATGCAGCAAGACACATCAGCTTTAGACCATAGTCTCGGCGTAGTAATATACCGGTAGGCGATAATTTAGGCTGAGATAGGCCGGACAGTCGTTAAGTGGAAGCGCTAGCATATTATGGACATAGCTGATTGAGTACCCTTTGCAAAGCATAATTTCCAGTTCTTAACCTCACAGAATCCCCAGTAAAAGACCCTGTTCCCACTAGTGAGATAGAGCCCGGGTTGGGCGTTACGAGCAGACACGTCTCGTTACATTTGTAGAATGAATACCTAAGATATACATTGCTTGGCAATAAAAGACTAGATGAATTATAGGCACCGATCTATTGTAGTCGCCTTATCGTCTCGACACAGTGGTACTTGAAACAGCTTATATAGAGCTTGCGGATTTGGTTGCCGCTCAATCTAAGGATCTGATCGCTGGATGCACTAAACATTAAGGATCTCCGTAAGGTCTACTCCAATGGCCTGGAGGCGCTCAAGGGTATTGATTTAACCGTAGCAGAAGGAGATTTTTTCGCTCTGCTTGGACCGAACGGCGCTGGGAAAACGACCGCTATCGGGATAATCACGTCGCTTATCAACAAGAGCAGCGGCCAGATAAACGTATTCGGCCTCGATTTTGATAGTCATCAAGATGCCGCTAAGGCTTGTATTGGCGTTGTCCCACAGGAGATCAACGTCAACGTTTTTGAGTCCTGCGAGACAATTCTTCTCAACCAAGCTGGCTATTATGGCGTACCTCGCCGGTTAGCGGAGACTCGTGCGGAAAAATATCTAAAAGCGCTGCGTCTCTGGGATAGGCGTAATGATATCGCTCGGACACTCTCAGGCGGTATGAAGCGCCGTCTCATGATCGCTAGGGCGCTGGTTCACGAACCCCGCCTGCTTATGCTCGACGAACCGACGGCTGGTGTTGATATAGAAATTCGCCGCTCCATGTGGGATTTGATGCGTGAGATAAATGAAGTTGGTATGACGATTATTCTGACAACACACTATCTTGAGGAAGCTGAAAGCCTTTGCCGCAATATTGCTATTATTGATGAGGGTCGAATCATCGAGAATGATTCAATGACCAACGTTGTGAGCAAATTGCAACGAGAGGTTTTCGTTCTTACATTGACCCAGCCGTTAAGCGAGACACCAAGACTCGATGGTTATGAAGTACGATTACGAAATGGTCTAGAGATTGAAGTCGAAGTGACCAATAAGCAAGATCTAAACTCGCTCTTCGCAACATTGTCGAAAAATAACCTACATGTCGCGAGTATGCGCACCAGAAGCAATAGACTCGAGGAACTCTTCATCGGCCTTGTAACGGACAAGACAAAGGAGAAATCGCCATAGTGGTTGAAAAAAAAGCTTTTTTATCTAGTACTGTTACGTTGATTGACCGACCGGAGCAGAATCTGTTCCGCGTGAATGTTGTTGGGTTCTACACCATCGTTCGCCGCGAGATTAGGCGTGTAGCAAGAATTTGGATACAGACTATCGTGCCGCCAGCGATTACGATGACGCTTTACTTCGTTATCTTCGGTAGTTTGATCGGCGAGAGAATCGGAAATATGGACGGTGTTCCGTATATGAGTTTCATCGCCCCGGGACTGATTATGATGGCCGTAATTACTAACTCCTTCGGTAACGTCGTTTCATCCTTTTTTTCCGGGAAGCTCCATCGTCACCTTGAGGAGATGCTAGTTTCTCCGTTGATTTTTCCGACGATAGTAACGGGTTTTGTCATTGGTGGAGTAGTGCGCGGCCTCTGTGTGGCGGCGTTAGTTACGTTCGTTTCATTAATATTCACGGAGCTTAACGTCGTTCATCCTTTTATCGCGCTTTCCGTTGTCGTGCTGACTTCCATGGTTTTCTCTCTGGCGGGGTTACTGAACGCAATCTTCGCAAAGAATTTCGATGACATTTCCATTATCCCGACGTTTGTGCTGACGCCACTCACCTACCTCGGCGGTGTATTCTTCTCGATTACGTTGCTGTCCGACACTTGGCAAGCTGTCGCGCGGCTTAATCCCATCCTCTACATGGTCAACGCATTTCGTTACGGAATGCTTGGTTCGTCTGATATTCCGATTGCGACAGCTTACGCTATCATTTGTATCTCGTTGGTCATTTTGTACACGACTGTTCTAGTGCTGCTTAATCGGGGTACCGGAATTAGAACCTAATGTGTCCGGTCGATTTGCAATGCTTACACCGCTGGCGGGGATCAAACACTAGTTCGGGGTTGCTTTAAGTAAGCTTCAGTAGTTGCAGATTAGGCAGTGAGCCTATCGGTTATTTTTTTAGTCGGCGGAGAGAAGAAAGCTCTGGCCACGATAATTAAGTATTACGCCTTCCTCAGTTATGGTTTCGATTCTCGGGCCATCGCTTAATGTTTCTCCTTCGCGATAGCTTGCCGAATTAATGCGGACGAACCGATCCGCCGGAGTGCCGCTATACACGTGTAATTCCAGCGCGAGGGGCGGGACTATTAGACCATCCGCGATAGCTTCCATTATTGTTGGTGGTCCGACAAGCATAGTCGGAGCGTCTACTTCTGGTTCAGCCTGCACAGGAGTAGTCTCAGTCGGTTGCTGAGTACGTGTCGCGGTCGCGGTGTCTGCCGTTGGCTCACGAGCGAGATTTCTAACCGCGCCGGATTGCAGCATTGTTGAGACGGTGGGAGTTGGCTGTATTTGTTCGCGAGAACTAGTCGCCGCAACGTCGGGATCGCTAGCTCTATCATGCCACCAGTCCCAGCCGAGAAAAAAAACGCTTGTGGAGAGTATTGCAATGACCGCTACTGCCCAGGCTGGAGTTTTCCGGTCATGAATGACCGCCGGCACGTCACTAATACTTGGAGCGTTGCCTTGCTGACGTTCTTTTTCCGATTTTCTCAGTGCGTCTAGGATAAAAGACATTTACGGTCTCCGAAAGAGCAGGGGAGTACCGCTAGTTGAAAGATCCGAATTTATTAGGATCTGTGTTTTGGTCCCGACGATCCCATCAACTATCAGGCGGCGTTCGCGTTGATAATCACGTACGTGGTTGGCGAGTGCGTCGTCGTAGAATTCTGACTCCGAATCGATCAATGGTATGTTGCTAATTAAAGCGAGACTCTCTCGCAGCCAGCGCACGCTATCGTCCTGCATTCCAGGTACTAAACTCTGTTCCGCCCATACGCCTGGCCGCCAGAGAAGGAGATGATCGCCGAACCAGAATTGGGAAAGATCTTTCAGACTGACCGAAAATGTTCGCGTTCCGATCGTGAGTTGTCCAACATCATCATCGAGTGCCGTCAGCACCACTTGGTGTTGACGGCCGTGTTCATCTATGAGGCCAAGAATCGCTGGTCGGTTTAGGTGTCTTAGGTTATTAATAGAACCCTTCTGGAACCAGCAGCGTAACTGTTGTCGCTCCGCCTGCTGGCAAGCCGTTTCGGTTCCACGAAGATACTGTGCTCCCCAGAGAGAGAACAAAGTTTCGAAGGCAGCGTCCGTTCCTCTAGGAAGAGATCGGTCCGCTAACGCAGTTGCGAGTACCCCGTTAGAGCTCCCGTTCGGTGTCATACGATCGAGTATGAAGTTTGGTGCTTGACCAAGTTGAACGGATAGCCAGTTACCACTAGGGTTCAAAGCGAGCCAAGTTCCGATCACTAGGAGAGTGAATCCTACGAGCGCGCTTGCTACAGCGAGACGGCGCTCGACGCGAGGTACAAGACGCTTGCCATAAACTTCGGTTGCGGCCTTCTTTACGAGCGATTTATCGACGTCCCTCATATCTTTCGTATACGCTGCTAACAAAGCCCTATCAGCAATCACGTTAATAATTCTTGGCACACCGTCCGACCAACGGAAGACTTCTCTGATAGCTGATTTAGAGAAGGTTGCGCCGGCGGCGCCTGCTACCTTCATACGATGCTCGAGATATATTGCAGTTTCGCCCTGATTTAGTGGTTCAAGGTGATAGCGTCCAGTCACGCGTTGAGCGAGCTGTCGCATATCCTCGCGGCTGAGGATTTCGCGTAGTTCTGGTTGGCCGATTAGAATGATTTGTAGCAGTTTTTGCTTAGGCGTCTCAAGATTTGTTAGTAAACGTACTTGTTCAAGAACGTCGGTGGCGAGATTCTGAGCCTCGTCGACAATCAAGACTGTGCGCCTACCTCTAGCGTGCGCGTCAAGAAGGTGGGAACTCAAGTTATCAACGAGCGATTTGATCGAGTCGTCGTTAGGTAGCTCAACTCCGAGTTCCTCAGAGATTGCAGCTAGAAACTCGCGGGTTGTGAGTTCCGGATTAAGGATCAGTGCGACGTCAGCTTCGTCGGGGAGTTGCTCAAGCAGACTTCGAACTAGCGTCGTTTTACCAGTACCCACTTCGCCGGTTAATTGTATAAAACCGCCGCTTTGAGAGATACCGTAAAGAAGATGAGCTAGAGCATCCGCGTGACGCCGACTCAGATAGAGATAGCGTGGATCCGGAGTAATCGAAAAAGGTTTTTCTGTTAACCCGAAGAATTGGGCATACACGCCTAACTCCTAGCAACCGCTACGCGATAACCTGTACTGCTACCACGCTATAACAGAACACAAAGTTTTTTCATTCAATAACCTGGATTGTTACTGGCTCCGATACCAACGGTGGGTCGTGGGGGATATGCAGCATATCGCCTAATACAAGCCGTAAGACATGCTCACCGGGTTCTAGTTCTATTGTCGCCTCGGTTTGCCCAAGCCCGAAGTGAATATTCTGAGCATCTGCCGGAATGGGGAATCCCATATTCGAGAGTTCGGTATCTACAAGCAGGTGATGGTGGCCGGTATCCGGAAAATCGATTAAGGCTGGCGCAACTCCAATACCTTTAAGGCCGAAAATTACGGTTACCGGACTTTGAACCTCATCACCCTCGGTGGGCGAGATAATGTAGACCATAGCTCCGGGCGGAGAAGGGGTTCGAACAATGCCTGGTGGTGCGGTAGTAGCGGGTGGCGCTGTCGCAGGTGTTTCCGAAGCGGGGTCACCGCCGTTTTGGCCACAGCCAAAAAGAGATAGACAAAAGGCTAAAATAATTAACACACGAGTAGGCATGGGTCTCTCCGCTACAGGTAAGGCTGATCTGAACTGTTAATGTAGCACAGCCATCGCCTCAGGGGCTGTAACGGGATAATATCTATTGAGTTAGCCAGGCGATTAAGGGCTTTTCTTCTTGTTGCGGTGGGGAGTTTGTTTAGTTTTTTGCGGGCCGTTTCGTAGAGGCTCTTTTATATTCCGTTTCTGTATGCTGAAGCAGTTCTTCTGGAGTGAAGTCATCTACGGCGATTAGCGCCATGACTTGTTCGCTAAATACAGTTATCTGCTTTGCTTCGGTAGCGGTGATAATATTTTTCTTTTGCGCTTCTTCGATCTGCCCGTGCGTATCGTCAGCAGTGATTTCACCTCGCCGTTTGGCGTCAAACACCTTACGCTCTAGCGGCTTCACCTCTTCGGCTAGTTCCAATGCTTCCTGTAGCCTGCCGAGCGCGTTACTTTTGTATATATCTGCGCAAAGTCGTTCGCGTGATGGCGTGGGATTAATAATGAGGTCAACGACCTCTTGCCCGAGTTCATCGGACGGTGATGAAAAGGTCCTACCGCGCGGGAAAATGAGGAGTCTAAGGGTCGCCGCAATCCAGCGATTAGGAAAGTTTCTTAGAAAGCTATGGAATTGTTCCTGGGTCCTGTAGAGCAGCATACGACAGGACCACTCGACAAGCGGGCGGTCCGCTTCCGGTGCTCCCTGATCTTCATAATGCTTCAAGATCATAGATACGAGATATAAATAGCTCAAAACGTCGCCTAACCGAGCGGAAAGTAGTTCTTTGCGTTTGAGCTCTCCACCGAGGACTAGCATCGCGATGTCGGTAGTGAGCGCGAATGACGCGCTGTATCGATTCACGCGCTGGTAGTAGCGAGCGATCCAGCCACGCGCCGACACCTTGGAAAATCGAGACAATGTCAGGCCCATCACGAGTGAACGCACGGCGTTCGATATTGTGTAACCAATGTGTTTGAACAGCAGTTGGTCGAAGTCTATGAGGCCGCGTTCGGGATCTACGTTGCGAGCAGCCTCTAGCTCGGCCAATACGAATGGGTGGCAGCGAATTGCGCCCTGACCGAAGATAATTAGGCTACGTGTCAGAATATTAGCGCCCTCGACGGTAACGCCAACCGGAAGTGATTCGTAGCGGCGAGCGAGATAGTTGCTCGGTCCTAGCATGATGCCTCTACCCCCGTGCACGTCCATGGCGTCGTTAGTGACGTGCCGCCCGAATTCCGTATTGTGATATTTGAGGATCGCGGTCGGCACTGCCGGCTTCTCGCCGACATTCAATGCGGAACAGGTTACGCGAGACGCCGCTGCCATGGTGTATGTGTAGCCGGCCATTCTTGCTAGGGCTTCGCCGACACCCTCGAATTTGCCAATCGGATGATTGAATTGATGGCGAAGTTGCGCGTAAGCGCCAGTCGCGAAGACAGAGGCTTTCGCTCCGCCTAACGCGGTTGTCGGAAGCACAACACCGCGTCCAACCGACAAAAGCTCGACTAGCATGCGCCAGCCCTGGCCTGCCATTTTGGGTCCCCCGATGATTGAATCGAGCGGGACGAACACATCCTTACCCTGCGTTGGCCCGTTCTGGAACGGGTTACCTATCGGCAGATGACGACGGCCGATCGTAATGCCCGGCAGATCGGTAGGGATCAATGCTGCCGTGATGCCGTACTTATCGCGATCTCCGAGCAGATGGTCAGGATCATAGAGTTTGAACGCCAATCCCAGCACGGTTGCAATGGGCGCTAGCGTGATGTAGCGCTTGTCCCAGTTCAGGCGAACGCCTGTGATTTGCTTGCCGTTGTAGGCGCCCTTGCAAACAATTCCGGAGTCGACGATGGCTGTGGCATCCGAACCGGCGTGGGGTGAGGTTAAGGCAAAGCAGGGGATCTCCTCGGCTAGTGCCAACCTTGGGAGCCAGTGCTGCTTCTGTTCCTCGGTTCCGTAGTGGAGCAGAAGTTCGGCCGGACCCAAAGAATTTGGCACGGCGACGGTGGATGATGCTTCGCCATCGTGAGACGAGATTTTCGCTATGACGACGGAGATGGCTAACGGCGAGAATCCCAGGCCGCCATATTTTTTCGGAATAATCATCGCGAAGAAGCGCTTTTTCTTTATAAACGCCCAGACTTCTTCCGATAGATCGAGTCGCCTATGGGGTATATCCCAGGTGTCAAGTAGCCGGCACAAGTCCTCTGTCGGTCCGTCAAGAAACGCCTTTTCCTCGTCGGTAAGTTTCGGTGTCGGAAGGTCAGTTAACTTGCTCCAGTCGGGCATGCCAGAGAACAATTCGCCCTCCCACCATACATTGCCGGCTTCGAGTGCATCGCGTTCCGTTTGCGACAACGACGGCGACATCGTGCGGTAGATGTTAAGTAGCGGAAGTGTTAGATGTTCGCGGCGGAGCGTCTCAATGTTGAGCGCCGCCATACCAGCGAATAGCAGCCACAAAATAATCATACAAAAGATGCTGCTACCGACTGTTGTATAAGCAATCGCTAGTATGCCGACGACGGCGGTAGAATTTTTTAGATCTATGCGACTATAAGCCAGTGTCAGGCAGGTGCCGAGTGAAACAATTAGCCCGAAAAGAGTCGCCATGTCTTCCTTTATTTAACTTTTATACAGGAACCTAGAGTAACTCCGTTACGTTCGCTCGTTCCTCACGGAGCTCATGGTCCGTAACCTCTATTTTACTGCGGCTGAATTCATTAACGTCCAGGCCTTGAACGATTTCGTAATTTCCATTGCTACAGGTCACGGGGTAGGAATACACGACTCCTTCCTCAATGTCGTAGCTGCCGTCGGAAGCTACTCCCATACTGACCCAGTCATCCCCGGGCGTGCCGAGCGTCCAGTCCCGCACATGGTCGATTGCAGCGGATGCTGCTGATGCTGCAGACGACGCTCCACGTGCCTTAATAATTGCCGTGCCACGGTTCTGGACGGTGGGAATAAACTCCTCGCGATACCAGTCGTCGGGGACTTGCATAGTCGCCGATTCGCCGCGGACAGTAGCATGAGAAATATCCGGGTATTGCGTTGCCGAGTGATTTCCCCAAATGATCATGCGTTTAACCTCTGACACATGCGCGTGAGTCTTAGTGGCCAGCTGTGCCTTGGCGCGATTGTGGTCCAATCGCGTCATAGCCGTGAAGTTTCGCGGGTCAAGATCGGGGGCGTTTTCTCGTGCAATGAGAGCATTTGTGTTTGCCGGGTTACCAACCACGAGGATTTTGGCATCCCTCGCCGCAACTTTGTTAAGAGCCTTCCCCTGCGCCGAGAATATCCGCGCGTTGCCTAGCAGTAGATCTTTGCGCTCCATATCTGCTGTTCGGGGTTTCGCGCCGACTAGCAGCGCATACTGAATATCTCGAAAACCCACCTCTGCCTGATCGGTCACGATTACGTCGTCGAGGGTATTAAATGCGCAGTCATCTAACTCCATCGCAACACCGTTCAAAGCATTCATTGCGGGTGTAATTTCCAGTAGTTGCAGAATTACTTGCTGTTGTGGACCGAACAGCTGTCCGGAGGCAATTCTAAAAGCTAGTTGATAGCCGATTTGGCCAGCTGCACCGGTAATTGCAACACGCACTGGCACGGTTGTTTCTGTTGTCATATGAATCTAACACCCATGTATGAAGGATTATCTGTTGAGAGAGGGCGCAGATTCTAGCACGCTATCGAGTTGTCTCCAGGCTAGAGACTAAGCACTATCCGGAGGTCTGCAGGCAACTCGTAGACCGGCTAAATTTCTACGAAAGCATTTGTTCCTTCGCTCGCAGCGCCTTCGTTACCATTTGCTAGGATCGTCGCGATGTACTCGAGCCAGGCTGCGGCCTCTTCCCAGTCTATTTGAGGACCTAAAAGACTAGCAGGACTAGTTACCCGTATCCGTCGAAGTCGGCTCGGGGTCTGGGTTCGCTGCCCTATATGTTTGGACTTGCTCGTTAAACGATGCGGCAACCGCTTCCATTTCGGCGACCGCCGCATTGTGTCGAGAAAACAGGATCGCTTTGTATTCCGTGGGGGCGTCGTCACCAGCGGCATCTAGTTCTTCAGAAACGCACTCGAGATAAGACTCCATCCCGGCTATATAGATTCTGACACCAGATTGCGCAGTAATTAATTCCGACATCGTTGAGGTTTGGCCATCTGGAATAGCAACTAACGGAGGATAGTCACATGCGAGGCCAGCCGCGGCCCCGCTGCCGGCTAACAATATAACCAATAACCTTATTGTAATCATGATGTTATCCAGACTGCTGTTGGGTTGTTATGCGCGCAACTATACCCTAGCGGCTGTAGCGATTCCACGGTGAGACTCTGTCGAATGATATTTATCGGTCACAATGTTCAGCATATGCCTTCGGCTTATAATGGGCTCTCGCTTGGTCGCGGATTCTAGATAAACGACTATCCGTTGCCACCGCTTAATAGGACAAATGTGAACGGAACATTCTTTGCTTGATTCGCTGTTAGATTGGTTACAAGAAGGGGAAAATACTGGTCTCATCCGGAGGGGGTTGCGCGGTATCGAAAAGGAATGCCTTCGCGTTGATAATGCCGGTTATCTTTCTCAAAAGACCCATCCAATTAAACTAGGATCGAAGCTCACTCATCCTTATCTGACGACCGACTACTCTGAGGCACAGCTCGAGTTCGTTACGCCACCCTATTCGTCCAACTGGGAGACGTTCCAATTTCTCTGTGATAGCCATGGCTTCGTAACACGAAGCCTCGATAATGAGTTGCTTTGGGCTCAAAGTATGCCCTGTATCGTTGCTGCAGATGGGGAGCTTCCGATTGCATTTTATGGATCGTCGAATCTAGGCCAGATGAAAACGATTTATCGCCGTGGTTTGGGTTATCGTTATGGGCAGGCAATGCAGGCTATCTCAGGCGTACACTACAATTATTCTCTGCCTAGTGCCTTGTGGAAACCTCTCCGGGAACACCAGAAAAACTCCGAGACTCTCGCAAGCTTTGCTACTTCTCAATACATGGGTATGGTCCGCAATTATCGACGTATCGCGTGGCTCTTTATCTATTTGTTCGGGGCCTCACCCGCGCTCTCTAAATCATTTCAAGCTTCTGGCCATGAACTTCTCGAGGAGCTAGATACCGCGACTTGGTATGGACCATACAGCACGTCACTGCGTATGAGCGACATCGGTTACCGCAACAAAACGCAGGCTGCTCTGCAGATGTCCGCTAATTCATTCGATGAGTATACGTCAGACCTCGGAGTGGCGGTCACCACGGCCAACCCTGCTTACGAAGAAGTCGGTATCCGAGCTCACGGTGAATACCAGCAGCTCAATACCAACATTCTGCAGATCGAGAACGAGTATTACAGTTCAATCCGCCCGAAGCCGACTCCTGGGGTAGGTGGTTCACCGATTGTTCGTCTACGTGAAACTGGTATCGAATATGTTGAAGTACGGACCCTTGACATAAATATGCTCGATCCTGTGGGGATTAATCAAACTCAGCTCCGCTTTGCTGAAGCTGCGATGATCTACTGTTTGTTATCCAGCAGTCCGCCTATCGATAGAGCTGAACAGGCTCGGATTGATGCTACTGAACTCATTGTTGCTCGAGAGGGTCGTAAGCCTAATCTGAAGCTTCCAGGTGCAGACGGCAATGTGTTGATGTCTAAGCGGGGTGTCGAAATCGTCGACGATATTGCGAAAGTTGCCGCGTTGCTTGATGTGAATGATGAGGGTTACATCGCCGCCGCCGATGCCCAACGCGATGCACTGACCGATCCGACTCTCACTCCATCAGCTCAGATATTATTTGAGATGCGTGATAGGGGACAGAGCTTCTTAGAATTTACGCTAGATGTTTCCCGTGCGCATGCCGACTATTTCCGCGGAGTTGGTCTACCGGCGAAAAAAGAAGCGCTATTTGCGCGCGTGTCTGAGCGCTCTTTAAAGCAGGCGGAAGATTTAGAGAAGACGAAGGAACCGCCATTCGAGGATTATCTGGCCAGTTATTTTGAGAATATTTAAAGAATTCGTGAGCATTTCTTGTGAATTGAGTTGCTGATTCCAACGATTAAAATAGAGACACTTTACCTCCGAGATGCGATCAGTAAGCTAGTAATTAGATGAAACCATCTAGAGCAGCTGCGACAAAGAAAAAGACTAAGAAGAAAGTCTCTGCTAAGGCAGCTGCGACAAAGAAAAAGACTAAGAAGAAAGTCTCTGCTAAGGCAGCTGCGACAAAGAAAAAGACTAAGAAGAAAGTCTCTTCCAAAGCGACCACGACAAAAATAAAAACCAAGAAAAAAGTCAGCAGGTTTATAGTCGGAATGTTTGCAGGTTGCGCAGTGGCCGTTGGTGCTGCGCAATTTTACCCGTGGGTAGATAACCCTCGATCGGTACCCTTGACAGTCGTTTTGCACAATGGCGGCCGTGCTGAAGACTTCGTCATCTATTTTCCTATAGATCGTATTGCTAGTCTCGGCGGTTCGGAAATGGGCCTCCGAGCCAAAGCCTACCCGGACGGCGTCGATGTGCCAGCGGAGATAGCCGCTCATCCAGTCCTCGTCGAACATTTCAAGCTTCGTGATCGTGAAGGCGAGGTCATCGGCGTAGCGGTGCGCCATGCTAGTGTTGTTGAAGACGACGCGGCCAGCGCTTGGGTGCTGACAATCCCGGGCCGCGGGACGATGCATCTGCTCGGTCACGCAGATCCAGGCGCGTTGGATCGTGCGTTGGCTTCTGAAGGTCAGATAGAAGGTCGCCCATGGAGCGGCGATCTAGAGTGGTCTGCTGGGGGCGGGGGCGATGAGTCCGGCTTAGTTGTGGGAGGCAATGACGAGTTTGCGGGTCTGCTTGGCACGTATAAAGAGGACTGGCTGATCAGCGGTGTGAACCCGGCTGGCGAACTTCGCGGTACGATAATATTGCGGACGATATCGGAGGTCGTCGAATGAATTCCGGCGCCATGACAATTTTCGGATTCGCAGTTGGTTGTGTTTTGGCGGTAATCGGAATGTACTGCAATCCATTCACCACCGATGCTGGAGAAGCTGACGATCTGAATGCCCGGGCCCTGCATTACAGTTCGCCTTTCACTGCCGGGCTTACGATGACGCACAACGGTCAGTCGCGGTTGCAGCTGAGGCCCACGACGATTCCAGAGTTGTGGGAGAACGCGATTAAAAACGCTATGCTGAGTGTTGTTGTGTTACGCGATGATGGTAACCAGCCCGTTGGTATTGCAAGCCGGGTGAGCCAGCTCTCCGAGAGAACGGACATGCTCAGTCGGGGCGTCTTAGTTGATGACGACTGGCTAGTTACGATAATGGGCGAAGGGTCATTTTTTATCCGCGCAAACAATAATCTTTGGCCATTTCTGAAGGAAACTCTGATCCCTGTCTGGTATCTCGACTGGCCCTGGTATGGACCGAAAAACTATCGGCCTACGGTCGGACCTAGTGCGGAGGGTTTTGCGCTCGTAACCGGAGGAACGGGTGCGTTCGATGGTGTCAGGGGGACGGTTATTGAGGACTATAAAATTTATGATTTCGACAAGGCCAAGGGTCCAGGTACCGTAGACGTGCGTCTGTTCCTACAGCTTCCTTCTGATACCCTCAACCCGGCCTTGTAATAGCCGTTTTCTTGCTACATAAGCACAGACTGTGCCGCGTTGTAGGAGGGTGCGTGAGCAATACGTCGCCAGAAGTTACGCAACTCGGTCAAATCTTCTGCAAGAGATCTTTAAAGTTCGTATCTGAATCGGCCAGCCGCTCTGCTGTCACTTTCGTCTCGGCCGCTATGATTTTCTTACCGAATATGAAATCTTGTGGGGCGTTCACGGCGTCTATGGCAATCAACCGCCTGTCCCGCAAGTAGCATGCGGAAAAACTGTTACTTTTGGGATGGCCTCTGATCGCTATTTCATCGTGATCTCCGGAAAGACCAGCAATCTGTAGTTTCAGATCGTACTGATCCGACCAGAACCATGGCACCTGTTGATAAGATTGTGCCTCGCCCAGCAAGCTCAGCGCAGCGGTCTTGGCCTGTTCGATCGCGTTGTGTACGGATTCTAGCCTGATCGAGCGGCCGGTGAAGACGTTCGGATGATTCGTGCAGTCACCAGCAGCGACGATACACGGGTCGCTGGTTCGTGCGTATTCATCGACGTGAATTCCATCCTCGCAGTGGAGACCTATTTCCGAAGCGAGTTCGACGACTGGTTTGATGCCTACTCCCACGACCACGATGTCGCAGGGATGGAGTTGACCTGTACTAGTTCGGACAGCTGTAACATGGTCTCCGCCTTGAAATGCACTGACACCGGTACCGCAGAGAATTTCGACTCCCTTTGCGCTGTGATAGTCCTCATAGAATTGTGATACTTCTTTACACACCACTCGTGCCATTACCCTGGGCGCCGCTTCGAAAACGGTTACCTCGAGACCGAGCGTTGCAGCGATTGAGGCGATCTCGAGGCCGATATAGCCGGCACCCACCACAACAAGTTTTCTCCCCGGAATGAGTTCGGTGCGGATGGCGTCTGCATCCGCGAGGGTCCTAAGATAATGAATGCCGGCGAGCTCGCAACCCGAGATATCAAGCCTTCGCACCCGGCTTCCCGTGGATAGCATCAGGCCGTCATACTCAAGGATTCTTCCATCTTCTAAGCGCACTCGGTGGAATGCTGCATCAATCTCCGCTGCGTGGACGCCGAGTTCCATAGTGATCTCCCGCTCCGGGTAGAAACTTGCGGGACGAAGCTTCAGTCGTTCTACCGCCAACTCGCCAGTGAGGTACTTCTTCGACAATGGAGGTCGTTGGTAGGGCTCATGCCCTTCCTCGCCGATGAGCGTAATGGTGCCGTCGAATTTTTTCTGGCGTAGAGTTTGGACAGCCTGTGCTGCTGCTTGGCCGCCGCCAATTATGATGAAGTGCTTAGGCATAGGATATTGTATCGTTGTTTACTTGCGAGACCGGGTAGTAGCTGCTTAGCTAGTCAAGATTTAAAAAAGGATCAATGAAGAAATGACCCATGCAATCAGAATAAAAGAGTTTGGCGGGCCGGAGAAACTAGAGTTCATGGAGATCGAGTTAGGTGAGCCTGGACCGGGGCAGGCCCGGATAGCGCATACGGCCATCGGTGTTAATTTTATCGATACCTATCATCGTTCTGGGCTTTATCCTATCGAATTGCCTGCCGGGCTTGGCGGAGAGGCGGCTGGTACGGTGGTTTCTGTCGGTGAAGGTGTGGAGCACGTTACGCCGGGCGACCGCGTCTGCTACGCAGTCCCGAAACCATCGACTTCCTATTCAGAAGAAAGTGTCATCGATGCAATGTGGCTCATTAAGATTCCTGAGGATGTCGCCGACGAAACGGCTGCCGCGATAATGCTCAAGGGACTGACCTCTTGGTATCTGTTGCGGCAAACGTATGAAGTCCAAGAAGGAGATACGATTTTACTCTATGCCGCCGCCGGTGGTGTTGGGCTGATCGCCGCGCAGTGGGCCGAGCATCTTGGGGCGAGAGTCATCGGTGTCGTCAGCACCGAGGAAAAACGGCAGCTCGCGCTTTCTCATGGTTGTACGGAAGTTCTGCTAGCCGATAGCGACATAGTGACGGCTGTGCGGGATATCACGAATGGTGACGGCGTGCCCGTTGTCTATGATCCTGTCGGCAAGGACACGCTTTATCAGTCGCTAGACTGTTTGTGTCGTCGCGGACTACTTGTAAGTTTTGGTAATGCCTCGGGCGCGGTTGATTGCTTGCCGTTACTTGAACTGGCGAAGCGTGGCTCGCTATACGTGACGCGGCCTGTATTAGGCAGTAACGTGACGAATCGAGAAGAACTCGAGCTGGCTAGTGGAGAACTGCTAGGTTTACTTAGTGACGGTTGTTTGCAGGTCGAGATTGGCCAGCGCTTTGCGCTCGCGGACGCGGCAGACGCGCATCGCGCGCTAGAATCGCGACGGACAAAGGGTTCGACTGTACTATTGCCGTGACCTGAAAAAATTGATGGCTCATTGTTAATGATTCTTTAGGAAGGTTTATTCGATTCGAAGCCCTCTAGCTTCGCTGCAATAAACTGAAATCACTCTGGGCCAAGCTGACCGAAGATTTTAGTAGTTCTTATACGCTCGATAGCGGCCAGAAGATTGGTAACAAAACCATCGCGCAGACGAATACGATGATAGTCAAGGGTAACCCGAGTTTGAAGTAATCAGTGAAACGGTAACCGCCCGGACCCATGACAAGAATGTTCGCAGGATGAGATATTGGGCTTGTAAAACTTGCGGAAGCCGCTATCGCGATGGCCATCATCGCAGTCTGCGGTGCAATGCCAAGATCGGCGCTTGCCGACAGTACGATAGGTGACATTAGAACGACGAGCGCGGCTGTTGGAATGATCATCGTTCCTGCTGCGGTAATCAAATAGAGTCCGCCGATAACCCACCAGGGACCAAGCGGTCCCAACACGGCCATCGTCTGATTCGCAAGCAGTTCTGCAGCCCCGGTTTGTTCCATCGCCGTTCCGAGTGGCAGCATTCCTGCTATCAGGAAGATCGCGCGCCACTCTATCGCACGGTATGCATCCTCCATGCTTAGACAGGTAGTTAGAATCATGAGTGTCGCGCCGATCACCGCTGCAATATAGATGGGCAGCCAGCCTGCTAGAACCGAGAGAATAACCACAAACATAATACCGCCGGCGAGTGGCGCTTTCGCCGTATCAACAGACCTATGAGTTACCGGTGTAAGCACGAGGAATTCCGGATCACGCTCGAATATCGCGAGTTTTTGTCTCGGACCAAGAAGCAATAAGGCATCGCCTAGTTGCATCTTGAGTTGATCCAGGTTGGTTCGAATAGCCTCGCCTTTGCGCCACACTGCTACGAGTTCAAGACCATACCTCTCTCGGAAATCGAACTCCGAAAGCGCGTGTCCGGCCAGGGGTGAACGCGGGTCTAGTGTGGCCTCGAGTAGATTAAGACGGTCGGAGTCGAATGCGTTAAAGTTTGGATGCGCGCCACGTTGGATTTTGAGTTCCTGTAGGCCTCGCAAAACGTCGAGATCTTCTCTACGTCCCTGAATCAATAAGAGGTCGCCGCCCTTCAGTGACTGATCGGGTTCAGGCATAAGCTTAAGTTCGCCCTCGCGAAATAGCGCCAGCAGTCGAAAATCGAAAGCATCACCGAGCCGGTTGCGCACTAGCGTTTCACCTGCGAGTGGTGACTCACGCGGTACGCGCACCACGAATAATTTCTCCTGGAGCCGGTAAACTTCGCTAAGTTCTTTTTCTTCAATGGCTCTGCAGGCTGAGAACTCCGGTGAGCGCTCTATTTCTTCGGCTGTTTCAGGACTTGCTTGCAATAACAGCGCGTCGCCGCCGCGGAGTGGAATATTGGCTAGATTGACGCGGCGTACGAGATCACCGCGCCGTATAGCGAGAACATTAGCGCCGTAGTGGTTCCGAAACTCGGCGTGGTGGAGTAACCCAGCGACTAGCGGTGAGCTATCTTCTACGGTGACCTCGAGAACCTTGATTTGCCCGGCCATGAGTCCCTGTAACACGGGCGCCTCGCGCTCGATCACAAGTTCGCTCCATCGTTGAAATTCGTGAAACCTATCGAGCCGCCCCTGGATCAGGAGGTTATCGTTGCTCTTCAATACCGTTTGACGTGACGGCATAAATTCCGATTTTCCGTCACGTTCTAGGGCGAGGACAATTAGTCCGGTGGCAACACCGATACGACTCTGGCTTAGCGTCTTGCCGACGAGGATGGAGTCGGCCGGCACACGCATTTCGAAAGCGCGCGCCTGCAGACCGTATTGCCTACGAAGATTTCTCTGGCTGCGTCGCTGCGTTTCTTCTTCAGGTTTCTTGCGTGGCAACATATGTTTACCAACCAACGCGATGAAGAGAGTTCCGGCGATGAGAACGACTCCACCAACCGGCGTGAAATCAAATAGATTAAAAGGTTCGTAGCCTGCAGCTTCCAGAGAGCCGCTAATGAGCAGGTTCGGCGGCGTACCAATCATCGTGGTCAAACCGCCGAGCAAGCTGCCATAGGCTAGTGGCATCAGCAAGCGTGAGGCAGGAATTCGCGTACGACGGGCCACGTCGATCACAACAGGAAGCATGAGAGCAGCAACGCCGATGTTGTTCATGAACGCCGACAGAAGGCCTGCTGTCAGCATAATTACAATGATCATACGTGTTTCTTGTCGGCCGGCTAGCCGGAGTACGCTATGACCGATTACGTTGGCAATTCCGGTTCTTGTCAGGCCAGCGCTGAGGATGAACATAGCCCATACCGCTATCACAGCGGGATTAGAGAAACCGGCTACAGCCTCAGGTGGTGTAACAAGACCTGTCAGAACAAGTGTTCCGAGCACCATGAGTGCAATAAGGTCCATTCTGATTTTTTCACTGATGAATAGCGCCAGTGAGACGACCAGAATGACGAGTACGAGACCGATTTGTAGTGTCAATTTAGACTCAGTTAGATAACTCGCGACCCTTTTTGCGCCTGAGTATGGAAAATCCGATAAGCGGACAAATTAAGTAGATTCTAATCGACCTGCGTACCTTCATAAAGGCTTCGAAGAAGCCGTTTGAAAATAAAATGACCATATTCTCTAGATAGGGTTAGGTGTTCGGTCAGGCTACTATAAGATGTAGCGGATTGATAAGAGCGATGCAATGTTACAGGGGTCGTTGGTTTGGCACATTTGATGTTATGTTGAATTAATTTTCTTGCGGCCTATAGGGGTCTAGAAAAAACAGTACACTACTAACGAGGGCCATTATGAATAGATTTTCATTTACATTTTGCCGCAAGCCCCACCGATGGTCTTGTCTGATGATCTGTTGGCTAACATGCTGCAGCGCGTTCGCTCAACCTCAACCCGAGGCTGATGACACTAAGCTAGTATTCTCGAGTCTCGAGCTTGGTCAGACGAATAATGGCACCATCAATATCAACGGCTACGACCGATATTTTTCCGTTACGTTTCCTGCCTCGTATAACAATGACGTAGCGTCTCCAGTCGTTCTGTTTTTTCACGGTTGTATGTGTCGTCCTGATTTCACCGAGGAAGCTATTTTGGGTTATTTGGATTGGGCACCAAGATTAGAATCGTATAAAGAAGATTTCATCACCATAAAAATGTCTGCCTTCTCCAAGAAGAAACCGGAAGTTCCCCAAGGGGTCGAAGACGGTGGAGCGCGTGGTATGTGGCTCTGGCATGAAGGTTTGGAGTCAGAGCGTGACGATTACGCGTTCGTTGATACGTTGCTCGAAGAATTACAGTCCTCGTCTGATATCAACATTGATCCGGAAAACATCTTTGGGGTTGGTCATTCGTCAGGGGCGATCTTTTTGATCTCTTACGTATTAGGCGGCCCGGTCGATCTAACCGATGTCAGCATCAATGATACTTATCAGTTTAAAGCCATTTCCGTAACGGGAGGTTCAACGTTACGGAAGGGGATTGTCGATTTCAAAGAAAATACGCCTGACACATTGCCATCTGTCTTACACATCCAGGGAGAGCGGGATGGAGGGCTTTGGTTTAACGGTCAAGAAACGGGTAAAAGGGGTATCAATTTCTTAGAATTTGCCTCGATCGGAAACGGGGCAGCTATCATTGATGGATTAAGAGACACAATACACGGGCTTACATACTCTGCATGGGACGAAAATACTCCCTCAAATCCCAGTACCCTAGAAAGATGGGCCGAGCATCTCAATCTCGAGTATTCAGGGTACGAGGAATACCTCCAATATTACGTCTATAACTTTGCGCCGGTAACAACGTCAGAGAATGTGCTCGTCGGCATGAGGCTCAAAGATTGCGGGCATAGGCTTACCGCGGATCAATATCAGTCTGATTTCTTCCGAATCTTCTCGCAGCAAAATGGCGATTTGCGAGCGTACGACAGCAAGATATCTCGAGACACTGTTTTGAGGTTCTGCTGATTCCGCGGTTGAACTACTTTTGACATAAAAAGAAGGTAAGAATGCATTCAAAAAGCTGGTTGTTTTTTATTTTACTTGGGATCGTTTCTTCGCCCGTTTTTCCTCATCATGGGATGGGGACCTTTAATTCCAGCGTGAATTTAATACTGACTGGTGTTGTTAGCGACGTAGCTCTAGTCAATCCGCATGCATACGTTTATTTAGATGCAATTCTAGATGATGGCGAAGATATAGAGCCCTGGAGGTGTGAGATGCGAGCTGGGACTGTTCTTAGGCGCTCCGGATGGTCAGAAGAATTATTCTTGGCAGGTGATGCAATCACAATTGAGGGAATACCGGATCGAACAGAACTAAATAGTTGTTATGTCGCGACCGTAAATTTTGCAGATGGCACTTCTACTGATCGATATACGCAATTGTCTGCTAGAGATACAACGATAGCTGATAATCATGCTGCCCTAACTGCTGACGGACGCCCTAATATTTTTGGGGATTGGGCTGCGGAGCAACGCGTTAATGTTGATCCCCGGGGAATAGGGACAGCAGGTATGGGAGCTCTACTTAGCGATGTTCAGTCTGGTATGGGTATGGGTATGGGTATGGGCGGAGCTCCTGGACTAAGCCCTACCGCAGCCATGCGCGGTGCGGCGGCTGATTATGTTGAAGCTAGAGATAACCCTCGGAAAAACTGTAAGCCTACCAATATATTTAATGATTGGACCTTTGATCAGCACGTTAACCAGATCACCGAAGAAGGTGACACAATCGTGATGAAGTATGGAATGATGGACCTTATAAGGACCATTTATATGGATCAAGCTGAGCACCCTGATAATGTTTGGTCGATGTGGGGACATTCCATTGGTCGATGGGAAGGCGCGACTCTCGTCGTCGATACAGTCGGATTTGAGCCCGGGCTGCTGAACTTCCGTATACCGATTATGTACAGTGATCAACTTCACGTCGTCGAACGATTCAACTATGACCACGAGCGTAGAACGCTGTCTCGGACGTGGGTGGCTGAGGATCCTCTCTATTTACAAGAGGCTTATATTGGTCAAGATGAAGTTCAGGTTTCTGACTTAGCTTACGAGCCTTACGATTGCGATGATAGGGCAAAGATAGAGAATGACCCATCATTTATGGATCGCTTATCTTCTGAATAGGACTAGTTAATCGGTTTATCGTTTATAACGAGTAAAATATAGAAAGCCAATCTATTCGCGGCGTTGTTGCATCTATGAGTTGCCACTATTCTTGATGGCCCTCAGTTAATCGAACTCGCTCAGTTCGTTAGCGTGTTTTCGGTTGACGCCCACTCCTCAAGTTCGCACTCATATGGATGAATCTCTTCTCCAGGCTTCCAGATGAAGTGCCCATCAAATACAAAAGGTTCGGCTAAGGTAGCTGGCTCATCGACGGTCATAATCCACTCTAGCCGATTGCCGTTTTCTTGGACCGTGAATCTCTCGTTGACCCTAACATTCGGTGTCTGCGGTGCACCGGAGCGATTGAAGTAATGCCAGCTGATCCGCGATGTATCGACGACGAGAGTTTCGCCTTCCCAGCGGCCTACCGAATACCCTAATTTAGAAGGCGGTATGGTTTCAGGGTCTGCGACATTATCGCCCATATGAATGACTCGCAGCGAATCGAACTCCTCAAAGCGCAGTTCGATGTTATCTCCGACCTGGGCGAACTCCATGGGGTAAGGGTTGCCCATAAGCGACGGCATACCCGGCCCTATGCATTCCATAATAGGATTGTCGGCAATGTCATCCCATTCGGCGACCGCAGTGGCCGCAGCTTCATTCAGTTGATAGTTTGAACGCCCCGTGAAGAACCAAGCCATACCAGGTCCCTGGCTCCAGGCACGAAAGATACCGTTACCTGTCGCTGCAGTAACTAGTTCTGGGTCGAAGACGTTTCTATCACTTCCCAGCGTTTCGGTTACCCAGCGCGGTTCCCGTGTGCCACCGACGAGCAATTCAACACCATCGGGAAGTAATACATGGTTACCTTGAATGTAGTTATCCCTGCGCGTCGATGGCCAGCCTGCTATGAGGACTTCATCACCGACGGAAATTTCATCACCGGTCAAGCCCTTGCGTCGTTGCGAGCTTACGGCGGATGCTTCTAGATACCAAACTTGCTCCGCACCATTTTCGTCGGTATTGATTAGCTCAAGCAGGACGTGAGGGTTCTTCCACGAAACCTGCGAGACTACGCCTTCGACCTCCTCAATCACACTGCGATCGAATTCGGACATCGAATGATGAGCTGTGACAGAGAGCGGTAAGGTAATTAGTAAGCTCACAATTAGTGAGTAGGGCTTAACTTTGGAATCCATAGACCGCTCCCCTCGTTTATCTAGCCTCGTTCAGTTTACCAGCGGCGTACTCTCAAGAGTTTGCCATTCCTCGAGATCACATTCGTATGGATTGACCGCATCTCCAGGCTTCCACTCGTATCCTAGAGTAAATACAAACGGTTCGACCAAAGTAGCCGGGTCATCGACAGTCATGATTGTCTCCAACCGATTGCTGTCTTCTTGGACCGTGAATCTCTCGTTGACCTTAACATTTGGTGTCTGCGGTGCACCGGAGCGGTCGAAGTAATGCCAACTGATCCGCGAAGTATCAACGACGAGAGTTTCGCCTTCCCAGCGGCCTACCGAATACCCCAATTTAGAAAGCGGTATGGTTTCAGGATCTGTGACAGAATCGCCCATATGAATGACTCGCAGCAAATCGAATTCCTCAAAGCGTATTTCGATGTTGTCTCCGGCCTGCGTGATCCTCATGGGGTAAGGGTTGCCCATGAGTGAAGGCATCCCCGGCCCTATGCATTGCATAACCGGATTGTCGGCAATGTCATCCCATGCGGCTGCGGCTGCGGCTGCGGCCTCTGTCAGTTGATAAGTTGCCTGGGGGCGATTTGCGAAGTACCACGCATTACTACCGGTTCGACCCCCCTGGCTCCAGGTACGAAAGATACCGTTACTTGTCGTCGTAGTAGCTAGCTCCGGGTCGAAGACGTTTCTATCACTTCCCAGCGTTTCGGTTGCCCAGCGCGATTCACGAGCGGCAGAGATCAGTATCTCGACGTTGTCCTGTAAGAGCAATAAGTGCATGCCCTTCATGAAATTATCCCTACGGTACGATGGAAAGCCGGCTATGCGGACTGCATCACCGACGGAAATTTCATCACCGGTCAAGCCTTTACGTCTTTGCCCGCTTACGGCACCAGCTTCAAGTATCCAAGTTTCTTCCTCACCATGTGCGCTGGTATTGGTCACTTCTAGCATGATGTGTGGATTTCGCCACGACAATTTTGAGACTACACCCTCAATTTCTATCATTTCGCCTCTGGGCTCGAATTCGGACATTGAGTGATGGGCTATCGCCGAGAGAGGTGAGGCAATTAACAAATATGTCATTAAAGAGGCTAATTTATCCATAGCTTATTATCCTGTGACGAGCTACTAACAAAGGTGACTTTCTCTATAAATTTAACAAATCTCAACTCAAATTTGTTAGCTTCAGGCCTTAGTACGGTCATTCCTCATAATGATTATCCGCTTCATCCGGGATTGTCGGTGCCGGACGTACCGCTGTCGGAGTAGGTGGCTGATCCAGCGTTGGCCCGAACGAATCGGGAGCCACCTCAGCTCCCGCGAATGGGGGTCGTGGCGCATTCAGCACGAATTTAGAAATGAAACCGAATAGGATCATGATGATCAACAGTCCGACAGTCATATAACACATCGTAATCCATACGGTGTGTCTGTATCTTTTATTTTTTAGGAATGAGGACATATTTCTTCCTAAAAGGGGTCGCTGAGCCTGGGACGCCATCTTAATGCGCGCTTGATACGGAGCTAGCTTCGCTATATTACCTGTTCGATATCTCTGGTATGCAGTGGTATTCACCGACTGGATATAGCGATTTGGTGTAATGGTTACTACCGGTAAACGGTACCTTAAAAAAATTGTTGTCCTCAGCCACCCATTCCATATCTATTGATGGATCGTCGGGATTAACTGTAATTTTCTCAATCATATGCAGTGCGTTGCTATGTAAGACGCCGGGATGAGGAGTTAATACACCTGGTGCGAAGCCGATCGTATCGATCACGAGGGTCGAACCTTCGTACCAGCCGATGGAGTGACCGTATAGACGCGGGGTTAGATTGTCGGCGTGTTCTCGTGCCATACGAATTGTTCTCACCGTATCCATATATTCATGCCGGAGGATGACACGGTCTTCGGTTTGCTCGATGTCCGTTACGGTTCCTGGCTCGGACCAGGCACGTGAGATGCTTGATGCGCTGCACTCGAATGATGGATCGTCGAAGCGCTCATCGTAGCCTTCATTAGCAGCCAGCCCAGCCGGCGTCAAACGGTCTACGCCTGGTAGCGCGGAACCCGGACCTAGCCCACCCCGCTGGCGGCGGCTCAGGTCACGTATCCACGGGCCAGAAAGATTGGGGATTCCCTCCCCGAGGAAAGCGAGGCGTTCCCCTTCTTCGATTATTTCCGGTACGACGATCTCACCGCCTCTACCGATAGAGGTACCGTCGGCCATGACAGCCCCAGTGAATGAACAGCCGTGGGGATCGCGCCTTGCGGCAATGCCCGATACGGTGACTTCCTGGCCTGGCACAAACTGGTCCTCGGACCAACCCTGTCGTTTAAGCGTGTTAGCCGTCTGTAACTCGCAGTCCCAGATGATTTCTTGTCCGTTTCTGTCTGTGGTAGCAATGTGTAGCCATGCGTGTGGGTTCACAAATTCGAACTCTGTAACGATGCCCTCAATTGTGATTGGTTGATCTCGGTCATAGTGAGGCGCATTTGAATGATGAGCGTTAGAGCCCAGTGGGGTACCTATCAGCAAAGTCAGTACAGCGCGGCGGATAATTTTCATAATGTACATCAGATTAAACCTCATCAATGAGTACGCGCATTTTTGCGCGCTCAACTGCGTTGGGTAAACGACCGAAAGAAGCTTGTGCATTCTCGGTCATATGAGCTGGATTACTCGTCTCGGTAAATATGGTTGTAACTGTTGGGTGTGCAAGGATGTACTTCAGCGAGAACTGTGCCCAGCTATTGCAGTCGAACTCGGCGGTCCACTCGGGTAGAGGACGACCCCCGAGGCGATCGAAGTAAGCACCGTTCATGAACGGCCGGTTAAGAACCACAGCTAGTCCCATGTCAGCAGCCATCGGAAGTAGTTTTTCTTCGGCGAGTCTTTCCGTGATCGAGTAATTGATCTGCACGAAATCTGGTGTCTCGCGACCTAGGAACTCGATGAGCTGATCATAACGTTCGTACTGCGAAACCGTTACGCCAATATAGCGCGCACTTCCCTCCATTTTCCAATCTTTGAGATTGGGCCACTGTGTGTCGAGATCGGTAAGGCTGAATATCTGGACAAGATCGATCGTTTCGCGTTGATAAAGTTCCTGCGTCTGTCGAAATTGTACGATACCGGCTTCTTTGCCAACCTTGTCGATTTTGGTAGTTACGAAGAGGCTATCACGAAGGTCGGGCAGGTTGATGACTTCGCCGAAGCCACTGTCGTTTACAGGGTTACGCGGCCATGAATCGACGACGCCACCGCCACTAGCTACCAGCGCTCTTAACACTGCCGCAACTGGCCCCGTGCCGTTGTCTGAAATTTGTGAGACTACCTTGCTCGAGCCTAATCCGATGACTGGGAGCATTTCGCCTGTGCTTGGAATAGCGCGCATCGGCATTTGTTGTTGTGCGAATGAATGCACTGGCCTGAGGCTAGCAACTCCCGCGACAGAAATCATTTCCAAGACATCGCGTCGTGTGGCCATGAATTTTTCGTTCATAGGTCTCCCCTCTTTCGAGATTTTCTTATGATGCGAGTTTAACATTTGGTGGTATCTAAAATGGATTGCGTCCATCCAAAAAGTTAATGGAGCGGGGCATCTGATTCGATGTGGTAGCAGTGAACCTTCTAGGTATCGCCGCAAGTGGAAAGTGGCGGTGCTTGTTTATACCAGGCCACTACTGTAGCAGTAATGGTGTTAGGCGCGATAACTAGGAAAAATGCGTTCAGCGTTACCCGTGTGATCCATCGCGCAGAGGATGTCGGCCGAACGGTCCAATATTGATTGATTTTTTAATAAAGTCGAGGCTATTCGACCGGCTCTTCCTCGATATCTTGTAGTAAGTCTTCCATTTCACGGGTCAATTGTTCGAATTTGAAGGCAGGAATCTGATAGCGCCAGCCTCCCACCCTTGCATTTATTTCAATGATTTCAGTTTCCGCTGCACTTCGTGCCTCTTCAGATACATCCGATAGCGTGGGGTCGACCATTGCTATAAAACTAGTCCACGCCGTGTCGCCGCGTTCGAAAGAATGTGCGGTGATTGTAATACCGTCAAATGTTTTAAACTCAGTGACAATCTTTTCCTCGGTCGTTGCCGTGTCCTGCTCGACATCATCTAGTGTTAAATCCTCCAGAACGTTGCCTATGACGTTGGGGATGCTGTCGTAACTTAGAGCGCGGCCTTGAGGAATATTGTCGACAGTAAAATTCGCCTGTTCGCGTGCGCCTTTCGAAATAATGACTTCTCCTCCGTCCGGGCGGGTGACGGTGACGTACTGGACACGATTTCCTTCAACGTCGATAACTGGGGTATCAAGCCAGTCGGTAGCAGACGTGCCGATATCCGGATCTCTATTGATTAGATAAGACTGATCTTCGCCTTGTCGGCGCACATAGCGCTGAGAATTACCTTCCGCGTCACCAACAATTACCTCTACCGATTCGGCGGGACCAATAAGTCGAATCCCGACGCCACTCGCGGTCTCGGATGCGAGTGCCTCGACACCCAGGCGATTATGTAGCATGGGATCTGCTGTCTTGAATTCCAGGATCTGAGTTTCCGCAAGGCTCAGTAACAGGTTTCGAGTTTTCGTGAGGTCGGCTCTATAGCTACTCTTCTCTAGCACTACCCAATTAGATTCGCCGCGCTCCAGCGTTGCGATTACCTCCCCACCGCTTCCAGTAAATTCTATGCGGCGCACGTCATCGAGCGAGGCTGATAATGCCGGCAAGAATAGTTGATCGCTGGTTGTCTGCGGTTGCTGGTCACGTTGACCAACAGTAGCCAATATAGCGAGTACAACTAGCGTTCCCGAAAGCCATAACACTGTCCGATTGTTCATGCTATTGCCTTCCTCTGTCTGCGGCGGAGAGCGACGAAAGTTAACGCGCCGATAGTCAGCAATAATGGAACGAGCCCGATGTTAATAACTTTGAGTAGTGTCCCGAGTCTCTCAATACTAAGATCTAGATTTCTCTGAACAGCTCTGAGTTGCTGACGGATACTTATCTGCTGATCCAGAAAGCGCTGGATCTCTGCTTGCTGCTCGTCATTCATGAGTAGCGATCCACCGTCGCTACGAGCCGTTTGAAGTTCGCCGAGCCGTTGTTCCGTATCCGCAAGTTCTGCCTGAAGTTGTTGCTCAGTTGCCCGGAACTCTGCTTCGGCGATTCGCCGCAAATCCTCGACGCGCGTGAACGGTCTCGCGAAACTTTCACGAGCGCGAATACCGATTAGTGCAGCGCTTCCCGATAGATTGTCCAGCGCATTTATGACGAAGTCACCGTTGTTGGCGAATGCCGTGACCAGTTGCTGGCCGAAGAAGTTTTGGCTCTGTGCCCACAGCCGATCACTCAGCATGTCAACGTCACCGACTAGAATCACGTTGGCTGCGTCGGTCGAGTTCAGATGGTTAGGGGGGTTGACTGGAGTGGGGGTAGAGGTGTCGTTGGTTGGTGCATCAGCAGAGGGTGGACCATCAGAGAATGCGGTTGTCAGACTACCCTCGAGCCGTGCAGCGAGCACATAAGTCTCGCCACTAGGGGCAAACCCGTCCAAAAGTGCTGCCGGATCGGATAGGAACTGAAACTGAATTGTCGGCATCATGCCGGCAGAGGTGCTCGATACGAGTAGCGGTTCCATCACGGTATTGCTACCTTCAACTACTCTGAAATGCCCGGCCGTGCCGATGTTTATCGAATCCAGGCCGGAGGTAACGATATCCTCCCCGTTCATCGCTAACCCGTCCAGACCTAGCAGTCCGATGTGGCGTACCGGACGGCCGGACGGCCCTCCCCCAACACTTAGCGCGTAACGATCGTCCGCGACGACGTTTTCCGTCTCGTATTCGATTCCCCATGCACTGAACAGAGGGCCGAGCGAAGAGGAGCTACCTGCCGCCATTGTTGCGGGGTCGCTTGAAGACATATCAATTTCGGCAAACGGATCAACAAAGATAAGCGCCCGACCGCCTCCAAGTATAAATTGGTCAATAGCGTATAGGGCTGCTTGGCCAAGTGCTTGCGGGTGCACAACCCATAATACGCCGATGTCGTCGGCGATCTCGGTAAGATCTGGTGTTAACTCTCGGATGTCGAAAACCTGGCGCGCCTGACTAGTAATCACCCACGGGTCCGTCATCTGCTGAGTCTGCGGATTGAAACCGGCATTCATCGAGACCCCCGATAGCAGTCCTACAACCGTCTTGTTAGGGTTGGAGAGGTTGTATATAAGCTTAGCAAGATCGTACTCGAGAAAAGTTTCCTTCTCCGGCTGCAGAAAACCGATCGTGTCCTCATCGCCGACGCTATTAGTACCGGCGATTCCAAAATAGACTGATTGACCCAGCGAACCCAGACTGATGGCTTGGAGCCCAAACTGCGAGGCGCGATCTTCGTCTTCGGAGAATGGCGCGGGATCTATTACGTTGACGACAAGCTGATCCCCGGCGACGCGTGCGAATTCCTCTAGAGTCTCACGAACCCGTGTCGCGTAGCCGCGCAGAAACGGAATATCAGCCGTTTCTTCGTCGGAGAAGAAAAAATAGATATTAATTGGTTCGTTAATACTTTCGAGCAAATCGCGGGTGCCCGGCGAAATTGTGTAGAGATTGTTCTCGGTGAGATCGATGCGTAGGCCTCTGAGTAATGTGTTACTGGCGATCAGTGCCGTAATAAATATCAGTGCTAGGAGCCCTAGTGACATCAGTCCAACTCTTCTGTGTTGTTGTGTGGTCATTAGATTCTCAATCAGATTTTTTTATTTGAAGAACAATTGCATTCGCATAAAGCATAACGCTGATCAGCAGAGCGAAGTAGACGAGATCACGCAGGTCGATGACGCCTTTGCTGATGCTCGTGAAATGAGTCAGGAAGCTTAGGCTTGCGATCGCATCAATTAACATTTGAGGGGCCCACGCGGAAAACATATCGAGGACCAACGGAAAGCCTGCAAGTAGCAGCAAGAAACAGGCAACGACCGCCAGAATAAATGCAATAACCTGATTCTTTGTTGTTGCGGAGATGCAAGAGCCTACCGCCAGGAAACCACCCGCCATTAAGAGACTGCCGATATAAGCTGCGACGACTGCGCCATTGTCAGGATCGCCCAGATAATTGACCGTGATCCAAATTGGAAAAGTAAGAACGAGTGCGAGCCCCGTGAACGCCCAAGCAGCGAGGAACTTCCCCACTACGGCCTGCCATAAATCAACGGGGAGTGTCATAAGTAATTCGATGCTGCCCGATTTTCGCTCCTCGGCCCACAGCCGCATGCTAAGTGCTGGTATAAGAAATAGATAAAGCCACGGGTGGAAATTAAAAAAGGCTGCCAGGTCTGCCTGGCTGCGCTCGTAGAAACCACCGAGATAGAAAGTAAAAGTACTCGTCAGCACGAGAAAAATTACTATGAAAACGTAGGCAACGGGTGTTAAGAAATAACTCCGAAGTTCACGGCGCATAATAGCGAGCATTCCGTTCATGCGTCGGCCCCTCCTGTGATTGTGCGAAAGACTTCATCTAAGCGACCGGATTCGAGGTGCAGTTCTGCCAGTTTCCAACCCTCCGCATTCGCAAGTTCGGTTATGGCACCAAGCGGAAGTTTTCCCTTCGCCGGGAAGGCTGTTATGCGATCTGAATGCTCGTCTATCTCGATATCGCTAACCTCTGCGAGGCTTTCAATGCCGATTCGCACTGCCTCCAGCCCCTCTCGATCGGCGAGTCTTACCGATACTGCATTATTAAAGCGTGAACGCGCCTCCAGTCGCTCTGGGGTATCGTCAGCGAGGATTTTGCCATGCGCGATGATGATTGCGCGGTTACACAGCGCATCTACTTCCTCGAGTAGATGCGTAGAGATAACGATAATCTTACTCTCCGACATCCTATGGATTAGCTCCCGCACTTCATGTTTCTGATTTGGATCGAGGCCGTCTGTCGGCTCATCGAGTATCAAAACTTCCGGGTCGTGAAGAATCGCTTGTGCGAGACCGACACGACGCTTATACCCCTTAGAAAGAGTATCAATAGTTTGTTCAAGTACGGGCTCCAAATGCAGTAGTGCGTAGACTTCCGCAAGCCGATTTACTCTGTGTGATCCTTCCATGCCCCTAACATCTGCGACGAACTCAAGGAACGAGCGCGGTGACATTTCCGGATAACTCGGTGCACCTTCGGGCAGGTAGCCCACGCGCCTCTTCGCAGCCGTACTATGCGCTTCGACGTCAAACCCACAAACGGACGCTGTCCCCGAGGTCGGCTGTAGAAACCCAGCGATGATTCTCATTGTGGTGGTTTTCCCGGCCCCGTTCGGCCCTAGGAATCCCAAGACCTCCCCTGGGCTTACCTCAAAACTAATGTTGTCAACGGCAAACAGTGAGCCGTATTGTTTGATAAGGTTTTGACATTTAATCATAGTGACGTTGTCTCTCTGTTCTCGCCTAGCCGCGCATCAAACAGCAGCGGAAAAAATCGGGGAGCAATTTTCCACAAGCTAATAATAGTTTCAAGTTCTTATTAAAATTAATGTGATTATTTGCTGAGTGTTGATTTTAATCAGTTATTTAGAAGATTGCCGTCTGGGTCCATGAGTTCGATGGAACCTAGATTCAGGGCGCGGATATCCGCTTCTATCAGTGCGAGATCACCAACGACTACCCAGGTCAGCTGGTTTGGGGCAATAAGGTCCCGAGCGGCGGCGTTAACCTGCCCGACATCTACTGCATCAACTAGTGCCGGATAGCGCCGCCAGTAGTCCTCCGGTAGGCCGAACCGCACGATCTCCGCAATATCGCCCATCACTGCGCGAGCGGTCTCCCAGCGACCCGGGAGCGCTAGCGTGTTGCGGCTTTTTGTTGTGTTGACCTCGCCCGCGCTGATCGGGCGGTTTGTCTGAATTTCGCGGAACTCGCGGTCAAGTTCGAGCATTGATGCCGCGGTTTTATCAGTCTGAACCGGTGCATAGGTGATAAAGGGACGCTGTCTCATTGTATCGATGATTGAGGAGCGAACGCCGTAGGACCACGCCTTATCTTCACGAAGATTCATGTTGACCCGTGATGTGAAGCTGCCACCGAAACTAGAGTTCATTGATTGGATTGCCAGCTCGCGCTCGTCGGTTCGCGGTGTCATGACATGGCCGACGATGATGAAACTCTGTTCGGAACCAGGCCTGTCCATAAGTACGACTCGCGGTTGTTCTGGAAGAGATACTGCCGGAATAATTTTCTCTGGAATTTCTCCTGGTTCCCAGTCGGCGAACCTCGCTTCGAGGCTCGGTGTTATTTCCTCGAGGGTTGTATCGCCTACTACGATCATCGTTGCGTTGTTAGGTCGGAACCAGGTGGAATGGAAATCTACGAGGTCATCACGTTTTAGAGCCATGACCGCGTCCTCGGTACCCGAGCCAGTCATCGGCAACGAGTAGGCGTGCCCTTCACCATAGATCAGCTGCGGAAATATTCGCAATGCCATACTCGCCGGTGTTGTTTTTTCCCGCTGTATGTTTGCAATTGTTAGCCGCTTTAGGCGTTCCAGTCCTGATTGTGGAAATTCCGGGTTCAGGATAACGTCGCTAAAAATGTCGAGTGAAGGTCCGAGATTGTCCGTCAATGCTGAGAGGCTGACGAAGGCATAGTCAAGGTTAGCACCGCTTCTCAGTTCAGCACCGAGCGCGGAGAGTTGCGCACTGATCTCCAATGCTTCGCGGTTCGCCGTGCCTTCTTCCAACATGCTGATTGCCAAGCTCGCGGTACCAGGCCTTGAAAATTGATCCGCGGCATAGCCTGAGTTGAGTTGCAGACTAAAATGGATGACTGGCACCGCATCATGGGTTGCAACGATTAGCCGGATGCCGTTAGAGAGCTGGCCCATCTGTAACTCTGGAAATTCGGCTTGTGGAAAAGAATTCGGAAATGGCAGCGTTGAACGATCTGCATCCTGAGCTGAGGCCATCAGATTCGCAGAGAATGGGTGTATTTCCAGCGCAAATGACGGTTGTGATAGCCATTTCCGGGCCACGTCACGTAGGTCGTTGGGAGTAGCGCTATTAATGATATCGAGCGAATCCTGGTAGGCATCGGGCCGGCCGCCGAAAACCGCACCTTCGACGAGTATCCGGGCCTTGCCGCTGACACGCTCCATTGTGCGTATCAGTCCAGCTCTAGTCCCGGTCACGACCCGTGAGAGCTCGTCTCGTGTCGGGCCATCTTCAAGAAATCGCGTAATCTCCTCGTCGAGTAAGCGTTCCACCTCGCCTAGATCCTGTCCAGGCTGAGCTGTTGCCCAGACGAGGAAGCCGCCCGCGATTTCATCCGATGACGTATATACTTGCACGTCCGTTGCGATCTGCTCTTCGAATACCAAGCGCTGATAGAGACGGGAATTTCTGCCGTCGCCGAGGATCGAGCCCGCGAGGTGTAGCCATTCGGCTTCCGTTTGGCCCCACTCGGGCGAGGGCCATGTTTTGTATACTCGCGCTTGTGGAACGCGTTCCTCGACAATCATTCGACGATTGTGAGTGAGTGTTGGCACCCAGGTCTCGAGGCGCGCCAAAGGTGGTCCGGGAGGGATGTCGCCAAAGTAGAGCTCGGTTTTCTCGCGGGCAGTAGAAACGTCAATGTCGCCGGAGAGAACTAGCGTCGCGTTATTAGGCCCGTAGTAGGTTGCGAACCAGTCGCGAACATCATCCAGGCTTGCCGCATTGAGATCCTCCATTGAGCCGATAGTGGACCACGAGTACGGATGTCCTTGGGGAAATATATTCTGGGAGATGTAGTCAAATGCTTTGCCGTATGGTCGATTCTCGCCCTGTCGCTTTTCGTTCTGCACCACACCGCGTTGTTCGTCGAGTTTTTCCTGATCTACGGCGCCCAACAGATGGCCCATGCGATCCGATTCCATCCATAGTAAGAGATCCAAGGCACTGGTCGGAACAGTTTGGTAATAATTAGTCCGGTCCGAATTAGTCGTGCCGTTCATATTGGTTGCGCCGACTTCCTGAAATGGCCCAAAAAATTCGTCGTTGTAGTTTTCTGTGCCGTTAAACATGAGGTGTTCGAATAAGTGCGCGAAACCCGTCTTGCCTGGATTTTCGTTCTTTGAGCCAACGTGGTACCAGAGGTTGCTAGCGATGATAGGTGCTTTATGATCCTCGTGGACAATAACGCGTAGCCCGTTATCCAATGTAAATTCTTCAAATTGAATAATGAGATCATCGGCTGCGAGACAGGTGCCGGAGATCGTTAGCGCGTATAGAGCTAGGGTCGGTTTCTTCATAATGTTCTCTTTACTATTTACTCTTTCTCGTTCGAGTTCAGTAGTTGATAAAGCCGTCTTCGTGAGAGTTGGTTTTGCCTCTATACGAAGTTGTCAATCGCGGACGGCCCATGATATTCGGCTGATAACCTTTTACATAGGAGTTTGCCAGATATTTCCCCAACGTATCTAGGCAGCCACATTTCGCTATTATTACGGATAGGTGCATTACTACTAGTGTCGTTGATGACGATAGTGGCATCCTGTTATAGCAAAGTTGCAACACAGCCACTACTGACTAAGGTGAAATATATTGCATAGAGAAGTTATAGGGGGCTTGCGATCATCCCTATCGTCTGGTGTTGAGTGACTAGATCTGCCCCTTTCGTGAAAACTAGTAAATAGCTAATGATGTTACGTAATCTGTATCCACCGTTGGAACCATATGACCAAGGGTTTTTGCCACTGGATGGCGAGCACGCTGTTTATTATGAACAGTGTGGAAATCCTGACGGTAAACCCGCTCTATTCGTTCACGGTGGTCCAGGCGGTGGCGGTGATGTAAGTGCTCGTCGATTTTTCGATCCTAAGCGTTATCGAATTATCGTCTTTGACCAGCGAGGCGCTGGTCGTAGCAAGCCAGAGGCGTCACTTACAGACAATACGACTGCGCATTTGATTTCTGATATGGAACGATTACGGGAATTGTTAGCCGTAAATCGATGGCTCGTCTTCGGTGGTTCCTGGGGTAGCACGCTATCTTTGGCATACGCGGAGACTCATCCCGATGCAGTCAGCGAGCTCGTGCTCCGCGGGATTTTCTTGCTGCGCCGTAAGGAGTTGGCGTGGTTCTATCAATATGGCGCGGGCGTCTTGTTTCCAGACCAATGGGAACGGTTTCTTGCGCCGATCCCGGTTGCTGAGCGTCACAATCTTCTCGCCGCATATCATCGGCGGCTGACCGGAGATGATGAAGAAGCTATGCTCGAGGCCGCTCGTGCTTGGTCCTACTGGGAAGGTGCAACCTGTCACCTGCTCCCCGACCCTGCTCACACGCTACCTTTCGAACAAACGAAGTTCGCAATCGCTTTAGCACGTATTGAGGCTCATTATTTTGTTAATACGGGATTTTTCGAAACTGAAAATCAAATTCTGGACAGTGTGGATAGAATTCGCCATATTCCGGCTGTTATCGTTCAAGGCCGTTATGACGTAGTTTGTCCCATGGAGACCGCTTGGGAATTGGCTAGTCGATGGCCGGAAGCCAAATTCCAGCTCGTTGACAATGCCGGGCATTCAGCATACGAGCCGGGGATATCGCACGAGTTAATTTCTGCAACTGATGGATTTCTAGTATGAGCCGATTGCTACTGGTTAATGGAACGCTTGTAAATGAGGGGCGCGAGTTCGAGTCGGACATATTGATCGACGGTGATCGCATAGAGCGCATCGATTCAAATCTATCGGCTACCGCTGTGGATGAGGTTATCGATGTTCGAGGTTGCCATGTATTACCCGGGCTAATCGATGATCAGGTGCATCTGCGCGAGCCGGGTCTTACTCACAAGGCGACGATCCCTAGTGAATCTCGCGCGGCAATATGCGGTGGCGTCACGAGTTTCATGGAAATGCCGAATACGAGTCCACCAACGACGGACAGTGCTGCGCTTGCAGAGAAATACATCCGTGCGAAGGGCCGTAGCTATGCGAATTACGCATTCTATCTCGGTGCAACCAACAATAATCTCGAAGAAATTCGCCGGGTTACTTCCGCAAACGCTTGTGGCATTAAGGTCTTTATGGGCGCATCGACCGGCAACATGCTTGTCGATGATCATGAGGTGCTTGAGAAAATATTCTCGGACGCGCAGCTGCTCATTGCGACTCACTGTGAAGACACACCGCTGATTCGAGCCAACGAAGAAATCTTTCGGGAACGCTATGGTGAAGATGTGCCGATAAGCGCTCATCCCGAGATTCGCTCTACCGAGGCTTGCTATCTTTCGTCGTCCCTCGCCGTGGAAATCGCTCGACGTTATGGTACGCGTCTGCATGTATTACACCTGACAACGGCTCGTGAGCTAGAACTTTTCGAAAGCGGTCCGATCGATTCCAAGCACATAACGGCCGAAGCCTGTGTTCATCATCTCTGGTTCGATGAGTCAGACTACGCTGCGCTCGGAACCCGGATTAAATGTAATCCTGCTATCAAGACTGCTAGTGATCGCAAGAGTTTAATCCATGCCGTCCAGGAGGATCGCATAGACGTAATTGCTACTGATCATGCGCCACATACCTTAGATGAGAAGAATCAGCCTTATTTTGAGGCGCCGGCAGGGTTGCCGCTTGTTCAGCATTCGTTGCAAATGCTCCTGCAACAACATTGTGATGGACTGTTTTCGCTTGATCAGATCGTTACCAAAACAGCGCACAATCCAGCGCGGTTATTTGGTGTAGTAGAACGCGGCTTCCTGCGGGAGGGCTATTATGCCGATCTCGTGGTTGTAGACCTCAAGCAAGTTTCAGAAGTGACGCCGGAAAGTTTGAAGTACCTTTGTGGATGGTCGCCTCTCGAAGGACAAAAGCTGAATTCGCGGGTCATTGCGACGGTTGTCAACGGGGTAGTTGTTTTTCGGAATGGTGAAGTAATGGAGAAGCCGCAGGGACGCCCATTAGAATTCAAGCAGAAATAACGACAAAGTTGAGCGGTAAAAGTGGGGGCCAGGGTCGGAAATCTATTATCCGATATTACCCAAAATTTCTATTGTGCCGGGTGGTACCCGGCCCCCAAAATGCCTCCCGGCGAGGCAGCTGTCACAACAAGGCAGGGGGGAAGATCGCCTGGTGACAGCCTAACAACGGGCCGCTAACCGCGATTGTTTGTAAGCGTGCTCGCCAGCCTTAACGGCGGCGTTACCGACTGTTTCAAATCGAATTCTAGGTCCGCTTTGAAGCGAAGCTCGACAGTTTTCGTAAACAGGTCCATGTTGTTACGAAAGCGCGCATTTTCTGCGTGTGCTTCTGCTGTAGTCTGAGCACCGGTCACGATGACTTCTTCAGTAGCTGCCATTGGAGCGTTAATCACGCACAGGGCGACTATCGCAAGCGATATCCTGAGACCGGTTGAAGTATTTTTTCTAGATGCCTGGTTAATCATGGCCTTAATCCTTGATGTCCAATATTTCGGAAAAACAGTCAATTTTAAAATTACGTCTTTTGCTTTTATTAATGCAGGAGTCGTGCCAACTTATTAAATTAATAAAAACAGTATGTTATAGTTTTTTAATGTAACGGAATTCCGTTAAAACACGGAATATCGTTGATATAAATAGCGGATATCCGTAAACTTATGTCATGTTTAGTAATGATCGCTATCAGTGGCTGTTTCGTAAGGGTCCGGTGTTATCGCTGTCGCTTAATGAGGAGGGCCACATTCTCGATGCCAGCGATGCTTGGTTAGCGCGTTTCGGTTATGGCCGTCCCGAACTCAGTCAGCTCCGGTCTCGGGACATCACCAATCAAGAATCGGCACGACGAATCATTGAGGACTACATGCCGTTATTGCGCCGCGCGGGTCGACTGACGGACGTCCCGGTAGATCTCGTAACGAAGGCGGGTGAAACAGTTGCTTGTCTCGCCAATGCGGTCGCTGAATCCGAGCCGGAAGGTGGTGACGGCATGCGCACGGTTGCAATTTACACGGAGTTGGAGGATGAGCGGAGCGTTGGGCAGCACTATCAGGATCTCTACAAGGATACGCCGGCGATGCTTCATGCTGTGGATAGTGGCGGACGCATTGTGTACGTCAGTGATCACTGGCTCAAAAAGCTCGGTTACCGTCGTGAGGAAGTAATTGGGCGCAGTATTATCGACTTTATGGCTGGAGAGTCGCGGGATGACATGGATGAAGGGTCGCTAGTCAACATAATTGCACAGGGAGAGCTTGATAACGCACCGCGGAATTATCTGACACGAGAGGGCGAGGTCATCGAGGCGCTAGTGTCAGCTCGAGCGGATCGCGACGAAAACGGCGAGGTTACTGGTCTTTATGTGGCCTTGAAAGACGTTACGGAGCGTAATCGTGCTGAACGGCAACTGCGTGCCGCGTTTGAGGAAAACGCGCGTCTGCGGCAGGAATTGGAGCAGGAGCGCGATTACCTTCGCGAGGAGGTCGAGGTATCAATGAATTTCGGCCGCATTATCGGCGAGAGTCCAGCGCTGAAGAAAATGTTGGCCCGCCTCGAAGCTGTTGCGCAGACAGCGGCCAACGTATTGATACAAGGGGAATCCGGCACCGGTAAAGAACTTGTTGCTCACGTGGTCCATTCACGAAGCGCCCGGGCCGAAGGCCCGCTAGTAAAGGTGAACTGTGCCTCGATCCCCCATGAATTGTTCGAAAGTGAGTTCTTCGGTCATGTAAAAGGCGCATTCACAAGTGCTCACAGGGATCGGATCGGGCGTTTTCAACTGGCTGACGGTGGAACGATATTTCTGGATGAAATCGGCGAAATCCCGCTCGATCTTCAGGGAAAACTTCTACGTGTCTTGCAGGAGAGCGAATATGAACGTGTCGGGGATGACACGACGCTATCCGTCGATGTAAGGGTGATAGCAGCAACGAACCGTAATCTTGAAAGAGTCGTTGATCAGGGCAGCTTTCGCGAGGATCTATACTATCGCCTCAGCGTGTTCCCTATCGACGTCCCGCCGCTGCGGGAGCGTGGCGACGATATTATTCAGCTCGCCAGTCACTTTCTTGAGAAGGCCTATCTGGATTTTGGTCACCGGCCCCTGGCCCTTTCACGTCAGCAGGCAGGACTGCTCAATAAATACGACTGGCCCGGTAATGTTCGTGAACTCAAGAACGTCATAGAGCGGGCTGTAATACTTTCCCAGGGGAAGGTGCTTAGGCTCGATCTCGCAATGGCAGATATATTGCGGTCGTCGCCGTCGCTTAACAGTAAGTCGGAGGGGTCGCTGAGCCACGTAATGACGGAACGGGAGTTTGTCGCATTGCAGAAAGAAAATATGCAGGTCGCTTTAGGTTTGAGCAATGGAAGGGTCTCTGGTCCTCGAGGTGCGGCGAAGCTTCTCGGGCTGAAACCCTCGACCTTTACAGACCGGATGCGAAAACTCGGCGTGAGCAAGCCACGCTAGTGCTGTTCGAAGACAGCGGAATTGTCCCGAGACTAAACTCTGCTTTGTGTAAACCATAACTCTATATCTTCGGAGGGGTTGTGGTTAGTTCCTATAATCTGATATATGTTTGCCCACTACAGTATTAATTTCTTAGCCATCTACTAGCAAAAATAATTAAAAAGGCGACTGTATGACCTATCTTGTTGATCGTTTTCAGGCTGCGGTGTCTGTACTCGTGGCCGAAGGATCTGTTAAGGATCGTCTAGCTACCGCTTACTCGGAACATCTAGGTGATTTGGAAATCAGCGAATTGCCTCAGAACTTGCAGGAGAAGTTTAAAACTCTTGATTCTGCGCTTCATTCTGTGAAGCCGATTGGAAAAGAACTTTGTGTTAGGGCTTCGGTCCGAAAGATGTCTAGGCTGCAAGCGGGTGACCATGCCAGGACCATTTTTACGCTTTACGTATCCCTTATCAGTCGGAGTAATCGTGCCGCGCCACTCAAGGCAGTTGACGGTAAGTACAAGAAATCGACGCGACTCGCTTCTTAGAACCCATAGCGCTTCTGTTCCCTATACTCTGATTTGGGCACAATAGATGCCTATGCGAGTTTTACTTGTCCTGGTCGGTTGTTTTCTTGTAGCCGCTATGGTTACTGCACAGGAAGTTCCGGAGCCCCTGCAGAGAATTCTAGATGGGCACGAAATCCCAGCCGAAGATCTTAGTCTCTTCGTGCAGGCGGTAGACGCTGACGCACCGCTAGTGAGCCATCTCGCTCAGACGCCGAGAAACCCGGCTTCTACCGTCAAGTTGCTTACCACTTGGGTCGCCCTCGATAAACTTGGGCCGACGTATAGCTGGCCGACCGAGGTCTACTTTCTGGGTGACTGGGATGGTCGGAAGCTCGACGGTGACCTTGCTATAAAGGGTTACGGTGATCCATCTCTTGTTACCGAAGAATTCTGGAAAATGCTACGCGCACTCCGCCAAACTGGTCTTGAAGAAATAGATGGTGACCTCGTTATCGACGCGAGTTTTTTCGATGGTAACGATGGTGACCCTGGGGCATTCGACGGCCAGCCCTACCGCTCATACAATGTTTTGCCGGACGCGTTGCTCATTAATTATAAAGCTATCCGCTTTCAGTTTTTCCAAGATATACAGAGTCGCGGCGTGCGGATAAGTGCGGATCCGATGCCGAGCAATCTCAGAATTCGTAACGATATCGATCTCGTTGATGGGCCCTGTAGGGGTTATCAGGCAGGAATTAGTTTCGACCTGCGTGATGTTGAAGCTGGTAATATGGTTGTATTTTCAGGGCGATTTCCTGCCGCATGCAGCCCCTACGGAATGACGCGTAGCGTGCTGCAGCACAATACCTATGTCTATGGCGTGTTCGATACATTATGGAAACAGTTGGGTGGCAGCATCCAAGGCGGACTGGGTTATGGTGTTATTGCTGAGGATGCTAAGCCAGTCTTGACATGGCGTTCGCCGCCTTTAGGGGAGATTATCCGCAGCATCAATAAGTTCAGCAATAATGTAATGACTCGGCAGCTGCTGTATACGCTGGCGGCGGAGATTCATGGGCCGCCCGGTACTAAAGCAGCCGGAATCGAGGTTATTACGGCGTATCTGGAGG
>Ga0310344_10000110_pt1 | contig 68325 bp, 62 predicted proteins | sample HC15DNA20200_MG_FD_203801 | JGI IMG/M metagenome (GOLD analysis project Ga0310344, IMG submission 203801) | Marine microbial communities from station ALOHA, North Pacific Subtropical Gyre - HC15-DNA-20-200_MG | ecosystem: Environmental > Aquatic > Marine > Oceanic | place: Pacific Ocean: North... | reverse complement strand
CAGAGTCGCCTGCCAGCCGGACTGGGCACATCGTCATTAAAGGGGCCCGAACCCACAATCTGAAGGACGTCGATCTGACGCTCCCGACCGGTCAGCTGATCGTGGTCACCGGTGTCAGCGGTTCGGGTAAGTCGTCGCTCGCCTTTGACACGATCTACGCCGAGGGGCAGCGGCGCTATGTCGAGTCGTTGTCGGCCTACGCACGGCAGTTCCTCGAGCGGATGGAGAAGCCGGACGTCGACGAGATTTCTGGCATCTGCCCGGCCATCGCCATTCGACAGAAGAACAGCGTCCGGAATCCGCGCTCGACGGTTGGCACGACGACCGAGATTCACGACTACCTGCGGCTACTGTTCTCGCGGGTGGGCCGCACTATCTGCCGGCAATGTGGGGAGCAGGTCGAGCGCGAGTCAGCCGAGACGGCGGCGACCCAACTGCTGGCGCTCTCCGAGGGGACGCGGCTGCTTCTCGGGTTTAACTTCCCGATGGTGGCGCAGGAGCAGCCGGCGTCGAAACGGCGCGGGCGCAAGAAGGCTTCGGTCCAGACGGCTACCGAGGACGAGCCCGCGGAGCAGAGTGTTGTCGAAACGGATGAGGGCACGCCGGTCGAGGCGGCAATCCGTACTCTAGGCAAGCGCGGCTTTCGTCGGCTGTTCCTTGACGACCTAGCGGTCACCTTCGACGATCTCGACGAGGCGGCGTTGGCCAGGTTGGCCGGGGTCGAAAGGCTGCAGGTCGTGGTCGACCGGATCAAAGTGGGGCCCGATCTGGTCGGCCGTGTGACCGACTCGATCGAGACTTGCTACCAGGAGGGTGGTGGTTCGGCGTTCGCGGTCGAGTTGGCCGAGCACGGGCCTGCCGTCCATCGGTTCAGTGAGCGGTTCGAGTGCCGAAAGTGCGACATCGCCTACGAGCCGCCCCAGCCTCGGCTCTTCTCCTTCAATAGCCCGTTCGGCGCCTGTCCCACCTGCCACGGCTTTGGCAACGTCATCGAGCTCGATCTGTCGCTGGTGGTACCCGATCCGACCAAGTCGGTCCAGCAGAACGCCATCGAGCCGTGGACCAAGCCGCACTACCGCTCGCATCTTGCCGACCTGAAGCGGGCGGCCAAGGCTGGAGACGTGCGGGTAAACGTACCCTGGCAGGATCTGTCCGATGAAGAGCGGCAGTTCGTCGTGGATGGCGACGGCGCCGATTTTGCGGGCATCAAAGGGTTCTTCGCCGGGCTCGAGCGGAAGAAATACAAGGTGCATATCCGGGTCTTTCTGAGCAGGTATCGCGGCTATATGACCTGTTCGGACTGTGATGGGACCCGGCTCCGGCAAGAGGCGCGGGACGTGCAGGTGGGGGAGCAGACCATCGACGTGGTCTGTGGGTTCACCGTGGGCGAGGCGGCCGAGTTTTTTGACGGCCTGCGCCTCACCGAGGCGGAACAGACGGTGGCCGATCGAGTGGTACTCGAGATCACCAGGCGACTCTCGTTTCTTCGAGACGTTGGCCTGGACTATCTGACGCTCGATCGGTTGTCGTCGACCTTGTCGGGCGGGGAAGCGCAGCGGATCAATCTGGCCACGGCGCTCGGGTCGGCGCTGGTCGGCACGTTGTATGTTCTGGACGAGCCGTCGATCGGCCTGCATCCGCGCGATAACGAGCGGCTCATCGCCATCCTCAAACAGTTGCGCGATCAGGGAAACACTGTGCTGGTGGTCGAGCACGATGCCGACACCATCAAGATGGGTGACGTGGTGGTCGACCTAGGCCTGGGAGCCGGGGTTCGCGGCGGCCGCATCATTCACTCGGGGCCGGTCGACTCGTTGCTCGAAGAGCCTCAGTCGCTGACTGCGAAGTACCTCCGAGGCGACCTGAAGATTCCGCTGCCTTCCACCCGGCGCAAGCATGCGCCACTGTCGCTCCAGGTCTTAGGCGCTCGTGCAAACAACCTCAAGGGTATCGACGTCGCGATTCCCCTGAACACGCTGACCGTCATCACCGGGGTTAGTGGGTCGGGCAAGTCGACCCTCGTCCACGACGTCATTTATGCGGCGGTCAAACGGGCCAAGGGCGAGTGGGACAAGCCGGTCGGCGCACACGATCAACTCAATGGGGCCGAGCTCGTCACCGATGTCAAGTTGGTGGACCAGGCGCCCATCGGACGCACGCCGCGGTCGAACCCGGTCACCTATCTGAAAGCGTTTGACCCGATCCGCGAGCTGTTCTCGAAGACAAAAGATGCCCGGGCCAACGGCCTGACCGCGAGCCACTTCTCGTTCAACGTGCCGGGCGGGCGCTGCGACGCCTGCGAGGGTGAAGGCGTCGTCAAGGTCGAGATGCAGTTCCTAGCCGACGTGTTCGTACCGTGCGACCAGTGCGCCGGTCGGCGGTTCAAACCGCAGGTGCTCGATGTGCGCTGTCGCGGCGCTAGCATTGATGAAGTGCTCGATATGACCGTGCGCGAGGCGCTCCAATTCTTCAGCACGTCACCAAAGGTGGTGCGTCGTCTCGCGGTGCTCGACGAGATCGGACTGAGCTATCTGCGCCTGGGGCAACCCGCCACAACCTTGTCGGGTGGGGAGGCGCAGCGCATCAAGATTGCCTCGCATCTGTCGTCGCGCAAGACCGACCGCACGCTCTACATCCTCGATGAGCCGACCACAGGTTTGCATTTCGACGATATCGCCAAGCTGCTGGCGGCCTTCAAGAAGTTGCTCCAGGGCGGCAACAGCCTGCTCGTCATTGAGCACAACCTCGACGTGATCAAGACCGCCGACTGGGTCATTGATCTTGGGCCGGAGGGTGGCGCAAGTGGCGGGGAGATCGTCATCGAGGGCACGCCGGAGCAGGTGGCCGTGGACGAGACCTCGCACACCGGACGTTACCTCCGCCCGTTGCTTTCTGGCGGCCCGTCGGGCTACGCCGACGGCCGGGATTGACCGGCCGCTATGGTACGATTTCGGCGTCGTGTAGACGGCCGCGACTAGATCTGACCACACTGATAGATAGGATCCATGGACTCGACTCAAGCGACACGTTTGCGCAAAGGTAATCTCATCAAGATGAACGGCGAGCTAATGCGTGTGCTCGACGTTACGCACCTCACGCCGGGCAAGGGAAAGGCGTTCGTCCAGGCCAAGATGCGGAACCTTAAGGCGGGCTCGCTCCACGACCACAAGTTTCGTTCAGCCGACAGTGTCGAGCGCGCGACCCTTGACGATCGCGAGATGCAGTTCACCTATCGCGACGGCCAGACATTCCACTTCATGGATCTCGAGACCTACGACCAGGTGGAGATGACGGCCGAGTCGCTCGGCGACTCAGCCCACTATCTGTTGCCCGAGGCCACCATCAAGGTATCGCTGTATGAGGGTGAGCCCGTAGGCCTCGATCTGCCGATGACGGTCGACCTGGCCGTGTCCGAGACGGCGCCCGCCATCAAGGGGGCCACGGCCAATGCCCAGCTGAAGCCGGCGACACTCGAGACCGGCCTGGTGGTGCAGGTGCCGCCCTTCATCACCAACGGCGACAAGATTAGGGTCAACACCGAGACGGGCGAGTATCAGTCGCGCGTTTGAGCCCGGAGAAGGTGACGTTCGGCGACCTAGTTCCGCTCGCGTTTCAACGTGTCCTGCCCTATGCCCTCTGGGTGCTGGGGGCAGGCTTTCTCGTCGTTAATCTCGTTCTCTTCGGCCGAGTCCTCCGCTACTGGCGTTTGCGGGACAGCATGGTGCTCTCCTGGACCACCCCGAAGTCGCGCTCGTATGCGATCTCACTCGGGTTCGGGCTGATCTTTGGCGTGCTGGTGTTCGTCAAGATCGTGGTCAGCGGTCGACCGCCCGTCGATGCCTTCGGCGAGGCGATGATGTTCGTCTACTACGCCTACGCATTCCCCTTCAGCCTCAAGATCCGACGCGGCTTCTATCGCGACGGCATCTGGTCGAACACCGGATTCCTGCCCTACGCGGCCATCGGCGGCCTGTCCTGGAAAGAGGAGCCCGCCCTGGCTTTGGTACTGATTCATCGCACCCGACGCGCCGTGCGACAGCTCGACGTTCCCCAGGAGTACTACGGTGAGGTGCGCCGGCTCCTCCGGGACAAGATCGCGGCTCACGACATCGACTTCAGAGGGAAGGCGTTCGATCTGGGTGCCGATGAACGCGAAGTGGTCTAGCTGGGTTCTGAGTCGAGAGCTTTCTGGGAGTCGTCGACGAGGCTCCGATCGAAACCGCTGTGCCTGGAATAACCGCCATGAGCGGCAGCCAAGTAGGCTGTGGCTGTCGCGGTAACGCCGTCAGGTGGGCGGGTCGTAGGGAAACCTAGAACCAGTTGGCGATGATGCCGATGAGACCGGGGCCGCTGGCGACCGGGTCGTTGATCCAGTCCGGCGGGACGAGCCACACCCAGGAGAGGATGGTGATGACCATCAGGTCGTATTGCCAGGTGGCGCGGTCGAAAGTCCAGTAGAAGGCGTGCCAGACGGCGCGTCCCGGCAGGGTGAAGAGCGATTTTCCCATCCAGGCCGGGGAGGCCTCCTCTTTCTTTAGAGCTCGCCAGGTGTAGTAGATTCGGTCGAAGACGGCGACCACCGAGAGGACTAGAATCACCCACAGTACCCCGGCCATCCGGTTAGTGAAGGCGCCGATCATAACCAGCACGATCCGCTCGGGCCTTTCCATGAAGCCGACCTTGCACTTCTCGATGATCGACTCGGCTCGGGCACGAATGTAGCTCGTCATGACGGAGAAGATCATGGTCAGAGCCGCCAGTATCACGTAGTCGGTGCGGCCCAGCTCCGCGTAGAGGTAGAGCACTCCGACGTAGAGTGCCAGGTCCGAGAACCGGTCCATCACAGAGTCCCAGAACCCGCCGAACTCCGATTTGGTATTGGTGGCCTCGGCCACCTTGCCGTCGATGAAGTCAAAGATGTTCCCGCCCGTCATGATGAGTCCGGCGGCGATAAAGTCGCCCTGCGCGAACTGCCAGGCGGCGGCAAAGTTGATGAGGACGCCGATCAGGGTCAGGGCATTTGGGTGAATGCCGAGCGCAACGCTGGCCCCGATGATGAGGCGGAGCGGAAACATGCAGGCGGCGCCGATGGCGCCCGTGAAGGTCATGTTGGGCTGGATAGGATCGATAGAGGGAGCCGTTCTCGGCCGCCCGATATAATTGCCAACAGGTGCCCTGAGCGGCCCCGCCCGACGGGAACGATCTTCACACTCTAGCATGGCGATCCGTGATCTCAAGGCGCAGATTGCGCGGCTACCTGAGCAGCCGGGCGTCTACCTCTACGCCGATGGAACCGGGGAGACGATCTACATCGGCCGGGCCCGGTCGCTGCGGGATCGGGTACGGAGCTATCTCAGCGCCTACGGCTCGAGCCCCAAGACCAACGCCCTACTCGACGAGGTGACGGCGCTCGAGGTCATCGTGACCGACTCGCTGGTCGAGGCGCTGGCGCTCGAGAGCCATCTCATCAAGCAGCGGACACCTCGGTTCAACATCTTGCTGCGTGACGACAAGAACTACCCCTACCTGCAGCTCTCCACTTCTGAAGCGTTTCCTCGTGTCGAGGTAGCCCGCCGGGTTGATCCCCGCGATGGCAACTACTACGCCGGCCCGTTTCTGCCGGCCACGCTGGCCCGTAAGACGATGTCGCTGACCCACAAGCTCTTCGGCATCCGTTCGTGCAACGAGGTAATAACCGGCAAGCGCGACCGCGCCTGCCTGGAGTACGACATCAATCGGTGTGTAGCGCCCTGTGTCGAGGAGATCTGCACCCAGGCTCAGTATGCCGAGACCGTGGATCATGCTCGCATGTTCCTCGAGGGCCGAAACGACGAGCTGATCCAACAGCTGCATGCGCAGATGCGGGACGCGTCAGAGGACCTCCGCTATGAGGAGGCGGCGCACACTCGGGATGCCATTCGCACCATCGAAACGTTGCGCGACCGGCAGCAGAAGATGTCGTCGGCCCGTTTGGGCGATCGCGATGCGTTCGGTTTTAGGGTTGGGCCGGCGGGAGCCGTGGTGCAGGTGTTCCAGATGCGTGGTGGTCGTGTCATTGAACGTGTCGAGCTGGTCACCGAGCCGCCTGCGGGGGAGGGGTCGCCAGAGCGCGAGATTGTGCAGGCGGCGCTTCAGCAGTTCTACGAGGTACGGACCGCGCCGCCCGAGGTACATGTACCGGTCGAGCTCGAAGACCACGAGGCGATCGAGAGCTGGCTCAGTGAGCGTAGTGGCCGGAAGGTGCGCCTTGCTGTGCCCAAGCGGGGTGACAAACGAGGTCTGCTCGACCTCGCCGCTCGGAACGCCCTTATCGCCTACCGTTCCAGGTTTAGCGACGAGGGCCTTGCCAGGACGGAGGCGCTCGACCAGCTGCGCGAGGCGCTGGGGTTGCCCGGCGTGCCGCGGCGGATCGAGTGTTTCGACATCTCTACGATTCAGGGTGCCGAGACGGTCGGCTCGATGGTTGTGTGCGAGGACGGCCAGATGACCCGCAAGGAGTACCGAAAGTATCGGGTCAAAGGTGTGAAGTGGGACAAAGACCGCACAGAATTGCTCAGTGGAGCACCCGAGCCGTCGCCTGTGCGTTCTCGCCGCCCGCGGCGGAACCAGAGGGAGGCGCCGCCCGACCGGTTGCTCGACGATTTCGCCGCAATGCGGGAGGTGGTTGGCCGGCGGTATCGCAGGCTGCTCGACGATGGAGGACCGTTGCCGGATCTGGTAGTCATCGATGGGGGCAAGGGGCAACTTTCGGCGGCCTACGAGGCGTTCGCTACTCTCGGGCTGTCGAACCTGGTGGCCGTCGGGCTGGCCAAGCAGGAGGAACTGGTGGTGACCCGCGATGCCTCGGAACCGCTGATTCTTCCCACCGACAGTACCGGGTTGTTGTTGCTCCAGCGGATCCGGGACGAAGCGCATCGCTTCGCGGTGACGTTTCATCGGAAATCCAGAGCTCGTCGCGACTTCAGGTCGGAGCTCGATGGCATCCCTGGTGTCGGTCCTCGTCGGCGTCGTGCACTGCTTACGCGGTTCGGCAGTCTGGCCAAAATCCGGCGCGCCACCCGAGAGGAACTCGTCCCGGTGCTTGGGCCTAAACTGGCTGACGCCGTGCTGGACCACTTCGCCAGCGAGATCCCTAAGCCGGCCGGCCGCTTCTGACCTCCTCCTGCGATATCCTTAAACGCTTTGCCAGATCTTGGACAGTTCGCTATCGTCCTCGCCGTCCTGCTGTTCTCGCTCACCATTCACGAGATGGCGCACGCGGTCACGGCCCTCTGGTATGGCGACCGGACGGCTCAGCGGCTCGGTCGTATCTCATTCAATCCACTAGTACATCTGGATCCGGTCGGGTCGTTTCTCCTACCAGTGATGGGCTTCTTGGCAGGTGGATTCATCTTCGGCTGGGCTAAGCCGGTGCCGGTTAATCCCCTCAATCTGAAGAGTCGCCGGCGCGACTTTCTGGTGATTGCGGCGTCCGGTCCAGCCAGTAACATCGTGCTCGCGGTGGGGGCATCGCTGTTCCTGTCGGCGGTCCCTGGTGGTCTGGGCGCGTCGGAAGGAATGGCGGGTCTCCTGGTGACCATCGGGTTCGCCATGTTGCAGCTGAACGTGCTGCTGGCAGTGTTTAATATGTTGCCGATTCCGCCGCTGGACGGAGGAAACGTCTTGGCCGGCGTGCTGCCAGAGGCCATCTCCAGCCGCTATGACCGGCTGGTCAGGCCCTACGGATTTTTCATCCTGATCCTGCTGATGGTGACCGGTACTTTGTCGCAGTTGATCGGGCCGCCGATGTCATTTCTCATGGGATGGTTGTTGCCGTGAAGCCACGTGTTGTGTCCGGGATGCGTCCAACCGGAAAGCTCCACCTCGGACATCTAGTCGGAGCCCTCCGCCAGTGGGCCGAGCTCCAGTCCACCTACGACTGCATGTATTTCGTCGCCGACTGGCACGCGCTGACCAGCGAGTATGCCGATACCGACGGGCTGACCGCGGCCGCCTACGACAACGCGGCGGACTGGATTGCTGCCGGCATTGATCCCGACCAGAGCACGTTGTTCGTGCAGTCGCTGGTGCCCGAACACGCCGAGCTGTACCTGCTGCTGTCGATGACGGTGCCTATTCCCTGGCTGGAGCGGGTCCCCACCTACAAGGAGCAGATAGAGCAGCTCAAAGAGAAGGATCTCTCGTCGCTCGGTTTTCTGGGCTACCCGCTGCTTCAAGGCGCTGACGTGCTCATCTATCGGGCGAACTTTGTGCCGGTGGGCGAGGACCAGGTGGCGCATCTCGAAATGAACCGCGAAGTGGTGCGCCGGTTCCACAACTTCTACGGCGAGCTGTTCCCCGAGCCGCAGCCGTTGCTCACTGCCTTCCCCCGGCTGCCGGGCCTCGACAACCGGAAGATGAGCAAGAGCTACGACAACACCATTGATTTGTCGGACGACGCGAAGGCGGTGCAGAAGAAAGTTATGCGGATGTACACCGATCCGAAGCGGGTCCGGGCCGACATCCCGGGCACCGTGGAGGGCAACCCAGTGTTCATCTATCACGACGCGTTCAACCCGGACACGGCCGAGGTCGACGATCTCAAGGCCCGCTATCGGTCCGGGACGGTGGGCGATGTCGAGGTGAAGAAGAAGCTGGCTAACGCCATTAATGCTGTGCTCGACCCGATGCGCGAACGCCGGGCGGAAGTGCTCTCTACGCCCGGCCGGGTGCGCGAGATCCTGCTCGACGGCTCCGTCACCGCTCGTCGCATCGCCCAGGAGACGATGAAGGACGTTCGCACCGCGGTGAAGCTGGACTACGGGGATGCCTGAACCAGACGCCTCCCGCCCGGCCAATTTCGAGTCGAGCCTTGAGGATTACCCGGTCAAGCTCGACAACTTTGAGGGGCCGCTCGACCTGCTGCTCCATCTGATCCGCAGGCAGGAGGTCGACATCTACGACATCCCGATCCTTCTCATCACCAGGCAGTATCTGGACTACCTGGACCTGATGAAGGAGCTCGATCTCGACATCGCGGGCGAGTTCCTGGTGATGGCGGCCACGCTGATTCACATCAAGGCGCGCACCCTCGTGCCCCGCCTCGAGCCCGACGTGGAGGAGGAAAGCGAGAGCGAGGATCCGCGCGACGCCCTGATCCGCCGGCTTATCGAGCACCAGAAGTACAAGGCCGCCGCCGAGCTGCTGCACGAGAAGGAGACTGTGCGGAGCGCTCAGTGGGGGTTGCCAGACGAGCGGTTGTCCGACCTTGCCGGCGAATCGTTCGAGCGCGAGCTGGAAGTGGACCTGTTCGGCCTGCTTCAGGCATTTCAGACGGTGCTCAAGCGTGCGCGTGAGCGCCCGGGTGTCCCGCTGCCACGAGAAGAGATCTCGATCGAGGCGCGCACACGGGAACTGGTGGCGAAGCTCGCCAAGGTCGATAGCTGCGGGTTCGAGGACTTGTTCGACGACGACCGCAGCCGAGGCGAGCTGATTACCACGTTTCTCGCGGTGCTGGAGATGATCCGGTTGAAGCTGATCCGGGTCTACCAGGCCGATAATTTTGGTCCGATTCGCGTGCACCGCCGCGACCGACCGCCGGATGCCCCGAAGCCGCTCGGAGACGACGCCGTAACCGAGAAGGCCGAGCCCGTAGGGGCCGACGACGAACCTTCTGATTTTTGACGAGCCCCCCGATCCCCATGTCCGACCACGACCATTTGAAACCGATTATCGAGGCGCTCATCTTTGCGTCGCCCGACCCGGTGACGCCCAAGACGCTCTTCCAGTTGCTCGAGGGCGAGCCGAAGGAGGATGTGGCCAAGGCCGTCGAGATGTTGCAGGCGGACTATGAAGCGCGGGGCGGGCTGCAGATGGTAGAGGTAGCTGGTGGCTATCAGATCTGCACGCGACCCGAGCTACACGAGTGGGTGCGCCGCCTGTTTCACGAGCAGTCGAAACAACGTTTGTCGGTCCAGGCGCTGGAGACACTCGCGGTCATCGCCTACAAGCAGCCGATCACCGGTCCCGAGATCGCCGACATCCGTGGCGTCAATACATCCGGCGTCGTCGGTACTTTGCTCGAGCGCCAACTGGTCAAGGTCGTCGGGCGGAAGCAGGTTATCGGACGTCCCTTCCTGTACGCCACGACACGCGAGTTCCTGAACCGGTTCGGTCTGGCCGATCTTGAGGATTTGCCCAAGGTCGAAGAGATGGCCGAGGCACTGGGAATGGAGGTGCCCCCCGCGCTCAGCGCGCCAGGCCCAGCCACCGAACCGCTCCCGTTCGACGAAGATGGCGAGGCTGAAGCCGAGGTCGATCCCGTTGACCCCGAGCCAATAGAAGAGGGCGCGGGTGCGCCGGAGGCCTCAGATGAGTCCGAAGCGCTCGCCACCGACGAGCCGGTTCACTAGGCCAAGCCTAAAGCCAGATCACGATGGGCAAGCAGACATCCGACGAGCCCTCCGGCATTCGCCTGCAGAAGATCATCTCCACTGCGGGCGTGGCCTCCCGACGGGCCGCCGAAGGGCTCATCCGCGACGGGCGGGTCATGGTGAACGGCCAGGTGGTGACGACGCTCGGCAGTCGGGCCGATCCGGAGGTGGACGAGATCAAGGTCGACGGGCGCCGTGTAGGGCGAGCCGGACGCCGGCGCTACTTGTTGCTCAACAAGCCACGTGGGGTTATCACGACCCGGGACGACCCGCAGAAGCGGCGCACGGTGATGGATCTGATTGCCGGGGTACGCGAGTCGGTCTATCCGGTGGGCCGGCTGGACTACGATAGCGAGGGGCTGCTGCTGTTGACCAACGACGGTGAGCTGGCGGCCCAGCTGACGCATCCCCGCCACGGCGTCGAGCGGGTCTATGAGGCCCGCGTCCGAGGCGTGCCCAGCGCGGCGGCTCTGAAGCGGCTCGCACGCGGCGTCTCGGTGGAGGGTCGACGTACGGCGTCTGCGACGGCGCGTCTGCTGGGCGCCGGTCGTGGTCAGCGAGGCGACCAGGCGCTGGTACAGATCGGCATCCGCGAGGGACGGAAGCGGCAGGTGCGGCATATGTGCGAATCGGTGGGACATCCAGTGGTCCGGCTGCGTCGTGTGCGCATCGGACCTATTCGAGACCAGGGCTTGCGTCCCGGACAGTTTCGGGACCTGACGCCCGCCGAGGTGCGGGCGTTACGCCGCGCCGTTGACGCCGGCGCGCCGGAGGAACGAACGTCGTGACCGAAACTTCCGAAACTAGACCCCCAGTGATCGCCATCGACGGTCCCTCTGGTGCTGGTAAGGGCAGCGTCTCGCGTGCCGTCGCCCAGGCGCTGTCCTGCCGGTATGTCGATACCGGCGCGATGTATCGGGCGGTGGCCTGGATGGCTGGTCATGAGGGAATTTCGTTCGATGATGAGCCGTTGCTGACCGAACTCTCCGAGCGGGTCGAGTTGCGCCTCGCTGGACGGTCGGTCGAGGTCGAGGGACACGACGTCACCAGCGTGATCCGGACGGCGGAGATCGACAGCGCGGCCGCCCGCGTTGCCCGGGTGCCTGGGGTGAGGGAGGTGCTGGTGCGCCGGCAGCGGGCCTACGCTGCCACCGGTGGTCTGGTGATGGAAGGGCGTGACATTGGCACCACTGTGTTTCCAGAGGCGGACGTCAAGATCTACCTCGACGCTTCGGCCGAGGAGCGGGCCTCGCGGCGCGCATCGGACCCGGCCCACGGGTTGGGAGGCGCCGACGCCGCGTTGTCGGACGTGGCTACCGCCCTCGAAGCTCGAGATCACTCGGACCGGACTCGGCAGAACTCGCCACTGACAATGGCCGACGACGCCGTGCTCGTTGACACGACCGGCGTGCCACTTGACGGTGTCATCAGGCGGGTGCTGGAGATCGTCCAGACCCGTCTTGGCGCCCTTCCGTAGGGGGCCGTCGGAGCCCCCGATTCGGATTGACGGGTCTCGGTAACTGTCATATAGTCCGAGGCTTATCGCCAAACGACGGAGGTCGACGCATGGCCTGTGTGGCTCGCGTTGATGCCCCGTCGTTCTGGCCACCGCGCCCGCACGGGCGTACGCACGACACAGGAGATACCCAGTTCCATGACGAAGGTAGAGGACGCCGAGCAGTCAGCCGGTTCGGAGAAGCCACGGCCGGCGCCGATGATGCTCATGGCCCGCGACGACGATGAGGATCGCGCGGGACAGCAGGAGTTCGCCGACCTGCTGAAGTTGTACGAAGGAAGCTTTCGGAACATCGCCGAAGGCGAGGTCATCAAGGGCACTGTCCTAAAGGTGTCTTCCTCGGAAGTTGTCGTCGATGTGGGCTACAAGTCTGAAGGAATGATCGCGCTCCAGGAGTTCATCGACGAGGAAGGCGAGTGCATCGTCCAGCCCGGTGACACGGTAGACGTGTTGCTGGAGCGCACAGAGGATCGTGACGGCCATATCGTGCTCTCGCGCGAGAAGGCCGAGAAGATGAAGATCTGGGACGAGGTCGAGAAGGCCTACGACGACCGCAAGGTGGTCATCGGCCGCGTCATCGAACGGATCAAGGGCGGGCTGGCGGTCGACATCGGCGTGCGGGCTTTTCTGCCCGGCTCGCAGGTGGACGTCCGGCCAGTGCGCAACCTCGACGCGCTGCGCGGCGAAGAGCTGCGTATGCGGGTCATTAAGGTCAACAAGAAGCGCGGTAACATCGTGCTGTCGCGCAAGGTGCTCCTTGAAGAGGAGAACGCAGAGAAGAAGAAGCACACGCTCGAGACCCTCGAGGAGGGCAAGGTGCTCCGCGGGGTAGTCAAGAACATCACCGACTACGGCGCGTTCATCGACCTGGGCGGTATCGACGGTCTGCTACATGTCACAGATATGTCATGGGGGCGGGCCGCACATCCGTCGGAGCTCTTCAAGGTCAACGACGAAGTCGACATAGTGGTGCTCAAGTTCGACCGCGAGACAGAACGGGTCTCCCTGGGCTACAAGCAGCTTCATGCCGATCCATGGACCGCGGTAGAAGAGCGCTATGGCGTGGGCATGCGGGTCAGCGGCAAGGTGGTGAGTCTCACCGACTACGGGGCCTTCATCGAGCTCGAGTCTGGCGTCGAGGGGCTCATCCACGTCTCGGAGATGTCCTGGAGCAAGCGGGTCAAGCATCCCTCGAAACTGCTGAATGTCGGTGACGGGGTCGAGTCGATGGTGCTCGGCGTCGACCCGCAGGCGCGACGGATCTCGCTGGGTCTGAAGCAGATCGAGTCAAACCCCTGGCATCAGCTGGCAGACACCTATGCAATCGGGTCTACGCTCACCGGCAAGGTGCGGAACCTCACCGAGTTCGGCGCGTTCGTCGAAGTGGAAGAGGGCATCGACGGGCTCATTCATATCTCGGACATGTCGTGGAGCAAGCGGCTTAAGCATCCGTCGGAGGTGCTCAAAAAGGGTGACGAGGTCGAGGCGATGGTCCTCAACGTCGACCCCGAAAACCAGCGCCTTTCACTTGGATTGAAGCAGCTCGCCACCGACATTTGGGACGAGTTCTTCGAGAACAACAAGGTCGGGTCGGTGGTCGAGGGCAAGGTGGTGCGGATTACCAACTTCGGCGCCTTCGTCGAGTTGGCCGAAGGGATCGAGGGACTTATCCACGTGTCCGAGTTCGACGACGAACACGGTAAGGACAAGGTCGAGCTCAAGGTCGACGAGGTCACGAGCATGAAGATCATCAAGCTCAGCCCCTCGGAACGGAAGATCGGTCTCAGCATCCGCGCGCTCAAGTCTGACGACTACGAGACGGACTGGGAAGCTTACGGCGGAGGGTCCGGTTCGCCTGAGGTGACGCTCGGAGATCACTTCGATCATCTCAAGAACCAGACCGAGTAGCGGCCCGGCACGGAGGACACCTTGGCAACAGGCGGCAGCATGACGAAGGCGGCACTGGTTGAGGAAGTGTCTCGCGTCGCCGACCTGACCAAGAAGCACTCGGAGGTGATCGTCGATACGGTCTTCCAGAGCATCATCACCGCGCTGCGGCGGGGTGAGAAGATCGAGCTGCGGGGTTTCGGCAGCTTCCGGCTTCGTCAGCGGGAGCCGCGCAAAGGCCGCAACCCGAAGACGGGCGATCGGGTAGACGTTCCGCCGAAGAAGGTGCCCTACTTCAAACCGGGCAAGGAGCTCAAGGAGCTCATCAACAAGGAAACGGCGTCCGAGGGCCAGTCGGACAACACGTTCGTCCCACGCGCCGATTCAGGGACCCCCGGCTACTAGCTCGCCAGTCTGGCGGTGAGACTTTGGAGCGATTGTGGGCCCCCTGGAGGCTCGACTACGTGACCGGTGCAGTGTCGGATGAGGGGTGCGTGTTCTGTGCAGCCCAGGCCGGCGACAATGCCGCTGCGCTGATTGTCGCGCGTGGCGAGACCTGCTTCGTCATCCTCAACAAGTATCCCTATAACAACGGTCACATTATGGTGACCCCCAACCGGCACATCGGGTCGCTGGCCGACGCGACCGAGGCCGAACTGGGGGAGCTGATGGCGTGGACCCGCCGTGGCGAGATGGGGCTCACCGAGGCGTATCAGCCGCATGGGATGAACATCGGGGTGAATCTGGGCCGTCCGGCTGGCGCCGGGGTGCCAGGACATCTCCACGTCCATCTCGTGCCCCGTTGGAACGGCGACACGAATTTCATGACCGTAGTGGGGGATACTCGTGTCGTGCCGGAGCCGCCGCCCAAGACGCTGGAGCGGCTCACGCCGATCTTCGCCCGCCTCGCTTCCCAGAACCGCTAGCGAGTGGCGAAACCTAGCGAAGGGCGGTTTCGCCAGGCCAACGATGGCGTCCAGCCGCTGGCCGAGTCACCAGGCACGCCGCGTTCCCCGGGAACAACGTTGCGGGTCGGCAAGGCGTCTGAAAGCCAGTGGTATTATCAAGCGGCCAGCGCTCTTGAGGATCCACCGTAGTGAGGCGGGTCCGGATTGAAGGGACGGCGACCATGCCCAGCATCCGATGGTGGAGTCTGCGTACCTTCGTCGCGGGGTCGGTGACGGTTCTCTTGATTCTCTTGCTCTGGTCGGTAGCGCCCGAGCTGGGCGCTGCGCCAGCGGGAGTGCCGCAGCCCCCAGAGGAGCAGCCGGCGACCCAGGCCGAGGGGGGTGACCAGCGCGCTGAAGAGACCGACGAGTCCGAGTCGGACCAGCCGGTGTTTCGGTCCGAGATCAACTACGTCCGCGTCGACGCCATCATCCTCGACGATGATGACAACCCGGTCCTCGACCTCACGGTTGACGATTTCGAGATCTTCGAGGACGACATTCCGCAAGAGATCGAGAACTTCGAGCTTATCGAGGTTACTGGCGAGTTTGACTCGGATCTGCCACCGGCTTCGAGCATTCGGAACGAATACGACCAGGACCGTGAAGCGGCGCGCTCCGACTCCCGCATCTTCGTCTTTTTTCTCGACGACTACCACGTCCGCGACTACAACGCGATACGGATGACCGAGCCGTTGGTGGAGTTCGTCCGGACCCAACTCGGGCCGAGCGACCTGGTCGGCGTGATGTATCCGCTGACGCCGCTCTTCGACGTGCAGCTCACTCGCAACCACGAGCAAGTCATTCGAGCGCTCCAGGCGTTCGAGGGACGCAAGTGGGATTACGACCCACGGAACACCTATGAATCGCAGTACGCCTACTACCCGACCACGGTGGTCGAGAAGATTCGCAACGATGTGAGCCTGTCGGCTCTCAAGGCCCTAGCCATTCACCTGGGGGGGCTACGAGAGGGACGTAAATCGGTCATCGTGCTCTCGGAGGGCTACACGGACTACGTGCCGCCACAGCATCGGGATGAGTCGGCGCTTGGCGGCGTGATGGGTCGGGCCGTGAACCGTTACAGCCCGCTGGCCGGAGAGAGCCGGGCCGAGGAGACAATGCGGTTCTTCGAGGACTCGTCGATGCGGGCCAATTTGGTCTACACCGCGGATGTCGCCAACCGGAACAACACGAGCCTGTACATGGTCGACCCACGAGGGCTGGCGGTCTATGAATACGACTTGAGCCAGGTCGCGGTTTCCTATGACACCGATCAGGCGATGCTCCGGAATCTCCAGGACACTCTTTATGTGCTGGCCGAAGAGAGCGATGGGCGAGCCATCGTCAATAGAAACGACATCGGACCAGGGTTGGCGCAGATCGTCCGCGACTCGAGCGTGTACTACCTGCTTGGCTACACCTCGTCCGAGCGTCCTACCGACGGCAAGTTCCACGAGGTCGAAGTCAAGGTAAAGCGCGAGGACGTAACAGTGCGGGCCCGAAAGGGTTACTACGCGCTGACCGAGTCCAACGCGGCCCGGATGCTCGCTCCTCCGAAGCCCCCGGTGCCGACTGAGATCGACCGGGTGCTGACCACGCTGGCCGAGCCCTCGCGGGGCCGGCTCGTCCGGACCTGGGTGGGGGCCAAGCGGGCTGAGAACGGTAAGACCAGGGTGCAATTCGTGTGGGAACCGGTGAGCGATCGCCGGAGCCAGAGTCAGGAGTCGGCGTCACAGGTGATGCTGATGGCGATGAGTGACCAGGGGGCCTATTTTCGCGGTGATCTTCCCGGCGAGAGCCAGACCACTGCCGAGTTCGAGGCCGATCCTGGGGCACTGGAGCTCAACGCCGCCATTGAGGACGAGTTCGGCGACGTGATCGACCGGCGGGTGGACGAGGTCGTCGTGCCGGATTTCACCGGTGTCGACCTGATGCTCAGCACGCCAGCCGTGTTTCGGGCGACCAACGCCATCGAGTTCCGTGAAATCGCCGCCGAGGCCGAGCCGTTGCCGACGGCGACGCGGTACTTCCGGCGGACCGACCAGCTGCTGGTCCGCTTCGAGACCTATACGCCCGGCGACCTGGTTCGACCTGAGGCACAGCTGCTCAGTCGTGAGGGGACGCCGATTGTGCCCTTAACGGTAGAAGAGGCGCCGGGAGGAGGGCATCAGACGGCGGTGACGTTGGCGCCGTTCCCCAGGGGCGACTACCTGATCGAGTTGTCGGTGACCGTTGGAGAGGAGCGGGTCCGGGAGCTGGTGGCGTTCCGAATGCAGGGGTAGGTCGAGCGGCCAGATGGAGAAGATCCGGGTCATCATCGCCAAACCGGGGCTCGACGGTCACGACCGTGGGGCCAAGGTCATCGCCCGTGCCCTGCGAGACGAGGGTATGGAGGTGATCTATACCGGCCTTCGCCAGACGCCCGAGCAGATCGTCGAGGCCGCGCTCCAGGAGGACGCCGGCGTGATCGGGCTGTCGATCCTGTCTGGTGCCCACAACCACGTGTGTCCCCGGGTCATGGAGCTGCTTAAGGAGAAGGGCCTCGACGACGTGCTGGTGGTGGTGGGAGGCATCATTCCGGATGTGGATCTGCCTGGCCTGTGCGACATCGGAATCGAGGGGGTGTTCCAGCCAGGGACGCCGATGCGCGACATCGTGACCTTCATCCGAGAACATCACCGCCCGATGCCTGCCCTGAGGACCTGATGTCACATACGCTTCTTCTGGCTGACGACAGCGTCACGATTCAGCGGGTGATCGAGCTCACCTTTGCCGACGAAGATATCCGTGTCGTGGCCGTGGGCGACGGACAGCAGGCGCTCGACCGGATCGCGGCCGAGCCGCCCGACATCGTGCTGGCGGATACCGGGATGCCCGAGCGTGACGGCTACGACGTGGCGACCTACATTAAGCGGGACGCGTCACTGCGGCATATTCCCGTCGTGTTACTGACCGGAGCGTTTGAGCCGGTGGATGGCGATCGGGCTCGCGAGGCCGGGTGCGACGCCGTGCTCGTTAAACCGTTCGAACCGCAGTTGGTCATCAGCCGGGTTAAGGAGTTGCTCGGTGCGAGCCTGGCGGCGCCGACTCCATCTGCGGCGGCCTCCGAGGAGGCCGAGTCTGAGCCGCCGTCCCAGGCCGCTCTGCCGGCGTCTTCGCCCGAGCCGAATCCGCCCGAGGTGAGTCTACCGAGCGAAATCCGATTCGTTGATTCTCCGGCTGAGGTGGATGCGATTGGCGATGAGGGGGCTGTCTCGACGGATGACCCGCTGGGCGACTACCTCGATCGGATGGATGATGCGTTCGATCGACTCCAGGCGGATGAGACGATCGAGGAGCCGGCCAAGAGTCCGGAGCCGGCGAGCGGCGACGAGGCGGTTGCGGAGATCGATTCTCTCGAGGGTGCCTTGAGCGCTCTCGAAGGTGCGCTCAAGACCCTGTCTTTCGAGGACGAGCAGCAGGGCGAGCTAGCGTCTGCGGCGCCGGCTGCATCGCCCTCCCCCGATGACCCTGCGACTGCCGCCGAGTTGAGTGACCTGGACGCAGACGTGCGTGCGCCCGCTACCTCTGAGCCGGTTCCGACCGAACTGGAGTCGGTGGTCGAACCGGTCCCACTGGTGCCTGCGTCGGTGGATGTGCCGTCCGACGGACGTGTGGCACCGCCGTCGCTGGCTGACGCGTTTTCGGCGCTCCTCGCGGCCGAGCGCGGCGGGACCGGCACGTCGGCGGCAGCCGCGGCCTGGTCTGGCGTGTCGTCGCCGGCCGACGATGACGCCTTCATTGATCGGGTGACCGAGCGCGTCATCGACCGGCTCTCCGATAGCGTGACGAACGACCTGGTTGCCCAGGTCGTAGCGCTGGTCGCCGAGAAGCTGGTGCGTGAGGAGCGCGATCGGATTAAGTAGTCCTGACCGGCCGCACCTTCGTCCACCATCCGTAACCTGGGCCGCCTCTGGCGGCTGATACCATGAAATGCCATGCGTGAGCTGTCGAAGGGGTTCGACCATACGACGGTCGACCCGAAATGGTACGCCTTCTGGGAAAAAACCGGCGCTTTCCGGGCCGATCCGTCATCGTCACGACCTGCGTTCAGCATGGTGCTGCCGCCACCAAACGTTACCGGAGTGCTTCATATCGGCCACGCCCTGAACCAGACCTTACCGGACGTCGTCAGCCGGTGGAAACGGATGACCGGCCACGATGTTCTGTGGCTGCCGGGTACTGATCATGCCGGTATCGCGACGCAGAACGTGGTGGAGCGCCAGCTTGCCGCAGAAGGAACCGATCGGCACGCGATGGGCCGCGAGGCGTTCGAGGCGCGGGTCTGGGAGTGGGCTAAGCAGAGCCATGGCACGATCACCAGCCAGATGCGGACGCTTGGTTCGTCGGTGGACTGGAGCCGGGAGCGCTTCACTCTGGACGACGACCTCTCGCGTGCGGTCCGGCGGGTGTTTGTAACCCTCTACCGCGAGGGACTGATCTACCGCGGCAAGTACATCGTGAATTGGTGTACTCGCTGCCGCACTGCCCTTTCCGATCTTGAGGTGACCCACGACCCAGTCGAAGGGAAGCTCTACCACATCCGGTATCTGACGGTCGACGGTGGCGACGGCGTGGTGGTGGCGACCACCCGGCCCGAGACGATGCTGGGTGACACCGCCGTGGCGGTGCATCCCGACGATGACCGTTACCGAGATCGCATCGGGCGGACCCTGCGGTTGCCCATCGTCGACCGCGAGGTGCCGCTCATCGCTGACGACTTCGTAGACAGGGAGTTCGGGACCGGTGCGGTGAAGGTGACGCCGGCGCACGATCCTAACGACTTCGAGATGGGGCAGCGCCACGATCTGCCGCAGGTTGCAGTGATCGGCGAGGACGGAAAGATGACCGCCGCCGCGGGGCCCTACGAGGGCCAGGACCGTTTCGCGGCGCGCAAGGCGCTCGTGGCGCAGCTCGAAGAAGACGGCCGGCTCTTGAAGGTCGACGACCACAGCCACGCTGTGGGGCATTGCAGCCGTTGCGGGACGGTCGTCGAGCCGCTGGTGTCTACCCAGTGGTTCGTCAAGATCAAGCCGCTGGCCGAGCCAGCGATCGCCGCCGTTGAGGACGGCCGCACCAAGTTCGTGCCTGATAACTGGGCTCGCACCTACTTCGAGTGGATGACGAATATCCACGACTGGTGCATTTCTCGACAGCTGTGGTGGGGCCACCGTGTGCCCGCCTGGTACTGCGATGCCTGCGGGGCCGTGCGCGTCGAGGAGCAGGCGCCGGAGGCTTGCACGTGCGGGGGAGAGCTCCGTCAGGACACCGACGTGCTCGATACCTGGTTCAGCTCTGGGCTCTGGCCCTTCAGTACGATGGGGTGGCCGGACGAGACCGAGGACCTGGCGCGCTACTACCCGACCAGCGTGATGATCACCGGGCTGGACATCATCTTCTTCTGGGTGGCCCGGATGATGATGTTGGGAATGAAGTTCGCCGGGGAGGTGCCGTTCAAGACCGTCTATATCACTTCACTGGTACGCGACGAACAGGGGAAGAAGATGAGCAAGTCGCGTGGCAACGTCGTCAATCCGCTGGAGGTGATGGACGACATCGGGGCCGATGCGTTTCGCTTCACGCTGGCTGCGCTGGCGTCGCCCGGGATGGACATCTCGTTGTCCGAGGGACGGCTCCGCGGCTATCGTCAGTTCGTCAATAAGATCTGGAATGCCTCCAGATTCTTGCTGATGAATCTGCCCGACGACCTCAAAGAGCAGCCCGAGGTGCCGGCTCGAGGCGAGCTCGAGACGATCCACCGCTGGATTCTGCATCGAGCGAGCGTGCTGGCCTGTGAGGTGGGCGCGGCGCTCGAGGCCTTCCGCTTCGACGTGGCCGCGGATCGGCTCTATCACTTCTTCTGGCACGAGTATGCGGACTGGTACATCGAGCTGGTGAAGCCGCACCTGCAGGCCGAGGGAGCGGAACTGGACCGGGCGCGAGCGGTGTTGCTGACCGTGCATGACCGCGTGCTCCGATTGCTCCATCCGTTCATGCCGTTCGTGACCGAAGAGCTCTGGCAGACCCTGCCGGCGGTGCCGGGTGACGGGTTGACCCCTGACGGCCAAGCGCGCACCATCACCCGGGCACGTTTTCCCGAACGAGTCGACGCATGGAGCGATCTGGACGCGGTCGCCGAGATCGAACTGCTCCAGGAGGTGGTGACCACTATCAGAACGGTGCGCGCCGAACTTGGGGTGCCGCCCTCCCGGAAGATCGCGACGCTCATCGAAGGAGCCGATGACGACGTTCGCACGGTCCTTAACCGGCACGGCGACTACGTCAGGCGACTGGCTGGTCTCGAGACGCTGGCCTTCGCTGAGACGGTCGAGCGCGACCCGGATACGGTCCGGCGCGTCGTGCGTCAGATGCGTCTCTATCTGCCGCTGGCCGGCGTTATCGATCGCGATGCCGAGACGGCGCGCGTGCGCAAAGAGCTCGACAAGCTGGCTAAGCAGCTCGGCGGGCTCGAGGGGAAGCTGGGCAACCCGAAGTTTCGCGAGCGGGCGGCGCCGGAGGTGGTTTCCGAGGCTGAAGCGCAGCAGCGGGCCGCGCTCGAGCGCCGGTCCCAGCTCGAGCAGATCCTCGAGGAGTTGACGCTGTGACAGTGGCTCCGTTCGCGTCACTGGGTCCCGCGGTCTACCGGGGGGTGTGCGACGGGCGCTGGCCGAAGACGTACGCTGGGGCGATGTCACCACCGAGGAGACGCCCATCAACTTCCTGTCACGTCTGTGGGGCGTCGCCGGCGAGACCCGCGCGTTCGCCGATGTCTGCTAGGGGCGGATAACGTTGCTGGACACCGGCGCGACCACACCTATCCTGCGCGCGCTTGAGGCCTGCGCCGTCTGGGTGGGGCTATATGGTGGCGTGCAGGTAATCGCCAAAGATGTGCTGTTGGTAGGCAGGGTCGGCGAGGCGGTGACCGCAGCGGTCGTCCCGGTCGAGCTTGAGGCCTAGCCTTTCCGGAGGACGGCGAGGCGTGAGCTGGCCAGGGGACGAGAAGGAGACTGCGGCCTGCGTTCGACGGAGCGCCGCGCGGATCGATCCTTTCGGCCGCAACCTGCACCTGTTTGCCGAAGTCGGCTCGACCAGCGACGAGATCGTCCGCTTGGCCGACCAGGGAGCCCCCCACGGGACCGTCGTGGTAGCCCGTGCCCAGACCGCCGGACGCGGACGGCACGGCAACCGCTGGTTCTCTCCATCCGGTAGCGGTCTCTATCTGTCGGCCCTGCTACGTAAGCCGTTGGCGCCACTGCTGACGCTGGTCACGGGTGTGGTGGTAGCAGAGACGCTGCGTGAGGTGGTATCGCTCCCTGTTGAGCTGGAGTGGCCGAACGACGTCGTTGTGATGGTCGACGGCCAGAGACGTAAGGTGGCCGGGATCCTGGCAGAGAACGCGACTGTCCGGGCTGACGGTGATTCGTCCAGGGTCGTCGTGGGCATCGGGATCAATCTGGCCGATGGTGCCTGGCCCACGGAGCTGTCCGGGCAGGCCGCGTCGGTCGCCGGATTGACCGGCGTGCCCGTGGACGCGGACCTGCTATTGGTCGAGGTGCTGGCTGCGTTGGCCTCCAGCGTCGACGCATTGGCGCGAGGGGACACGCTCGGTCTTTGCGCACGCTGGAGCCGGTTGGCGCCCTCGAGCGCCGGCACCAGGGTCACCTGGTCGGGACCGCAAGGGCGGGCGGAAGGTACGACGGTCGGCATCGACGCCGATGGTGCGTTGCTCGTTCGCACTGAACACGGAATTGAGCGCCTGACCGGCGGCGAGGTACGCCATCTCCGACGAGAGAAGAACCAGTGAATGTAGCCGAATACTGCCGGGAGATCGAAGCGTACCTGTGCCGGCAGAACGGCGGGCACCTTATCCGCATCGTCGGCCCCGCCTTCGAACGGATCAGCCGATGGGCGGCCGACGGTGTGCCGTTCCGGGTGGTTACCGAAGGAATCGACCGCAAGCTGACACGAAAGCGAGCGACTGGGGGGCGCTCCAGACCGGTTCGGATCGAGCACTGCGAGGCAGATGTCCTGGCCGCGTTCGATGAGTGGCGACGGGCGGTTGGCGTGACCGCCGCCGCGGACAAGACACACGGCGAGCCGACCTCGGGCGAGCTGCCCCCTACGGCGAGCCGACGCCGCAGCCTTCCTCGCCATCTCGAACGGGTCCAGACGCAGCTGACGAACCTGCTGGCGGAGCCTGAGATGAGGGCCGGGCTGCACGAGGCGCTCGACGCAGCGATCCTGGCACTCGACGCGCTGGGCGAAGTTGGTGTGACGAGAGGTGCCGCGCGAGACGGAGTCGTTGCCAGCTTGGCGGAGATCGATGCGGCGCTGCTTGCCTCTTCCCGGGCGGCGGCGGATGAGCTCGTGCCGGCTCTGGTTGACGAAGCCGAGGGAGACCTTCGGGGCTTCCGTTCCAGGATGTCGAGCGCCGACTACGACAGTGCCCTCGACGCCGCCGTCGGTTGCTTGTTGCGGCGACGTCTCAAGCTACCCACTATCGTCTTTGAACCATGACCGACGCGCCGTTTGACCTCATCGAACTCGACGTAGAGCGTCCCGCCGTGGGCGGGCGGATGATAGCCCGTCATGATGGGCGGGTCGTGCTGGTGTCGGGCGCTATTCCCGGCGAGCGAGTCCGGGCACGTGTCGAACGTCGGCGACCGTCCCTCCTGCTGGCGAACACGGTCGAGGTGCTTGACGCTAGTTCCGATCGCCGCTCCGTGGCTGGGGACGAGCTGTGTGGTGGACGCGATTTCGCCCATATCGACTATCAGCGGCAGCGTGCGCTTAAGTCACAGATCGTGGCTGACGCCTTCCGGCGGATCGGCCGGATCCCTCTTGAGGGCGGCGGTCCGGTCGTGGTTGGGTCTCCCGAATGGGGGTATCGGGCCAGGGCCAGGCTGCATGTCCAGGACGGGCGTGTCGGGTTCCTGTTGTCGGGCACCCATCAGTTGTGCGCGGTGAGTGAGACGGCCCAACTGCTGCCGGCGACCGAACGGGTGATCGGCGCGCTCGAGTTGAGCGCGCCGATGCTTCGCGGCGCCGGGGTCGAGTCGCTTGAACTGGCCGAGGATCTGGTCGGCGGGCAGCGGGTCATTCACCTGCAGGTCGAGAGTGATCTTGCGGCGGCCGAGGCCACGCTCACCCCGGTGCTCGAAACAGCCGGGGTGAGCGGCTGGTCGCTCTCGTCGGCGCGAGTTGCCGCTCCCCCATGGGTGCTGGCCGGCCACACGCGCGTGATCGATCCGCTCTCCTCGTTCCTCCCCACCGCGGGCGCCGGTGTGTTGTCGCTCGGGCGTCATCCGACGGCATTCTTTCAGGCGAATCGCTATCTCACACCGGAACTCGTGGCCACGGTGGACCGGTTGGCAACTGGGGACAGGATTGTGGACCTCTATGCCGGCGTTGGGCTGTTTGCCGTGGCGCTAGCGGCTTCCAGGGGCAGTCGTGTCACCGCGGTCGAGCAGGATCCGGTCGGGGCAGACGACCTGCGGCATAACGCCGGTCCGCTGACGCCCGCCGTCGACGTGGTGGAGGCGTCCGTTGAGGACTATCTGGCCGGCGACGCTGATTTGAGAGGGGCGACTGTGCTCGTCGATCCCCCGCGGGTCGGGCTCAGCGCGGATGTGAGGCGCGCCCTGATTGACCACCGTCCGGCGGAGTTGGTTTATGTATCGTGCGATGTGGCGACGCAGGCCCGGGATCTGAGGACGCTCGTTGAGGTGGGATACGGGCTGGAAGAACTGGTAGCGCTCGACATGTTCCCGGGCACGGCCCATGTCGAGACCGTGGCGCGGCTCCGCGCGGCTTGAACCGGGCACCTACATTCGCTCCGGGATGTCGCGAGATGCCGCGTTACATGCGTTCCGGTACCTCACAGCCCATCAGAGCCAGGGCTCGGGTAAGCTGGCCTTCGAAGTAGAGGACCCCGACGGCGCGCCATCGCCGTACCGTCTCTCGCTCCTCCGCCCGCACCGGACTGCTGTGATAGAACGCGTTGAACCGCTGCGCCAGGCCGAAGGCGTATTTTGCCAGCACGGAAAGCTCGAGCGTGCGCACCGCCTGTTCCGCCACCTCGTCGAGCCGTGAGGCTTCCAGTACCAGATCCCAGAGTTCGTCTCCCTCTTCGCCGTCGAGTCCTTCGGAGGGTAGCGCGTCGAGCTCGGTGAGGATGGCGTCTCGATCCAGCGCAAGCTCTGTCTCTAGCTTCTGGAGGATCTTCCGGGCTCGCACTGCTGCGTACTGCAGGTACGGGCCGGTCTCGCCCTCGAAGCTCAGCGCCTTGTCGATGTCGAACGCAATGACCTTACCGCGCGAGAACTTGACCATGAAGTAGCGGATGGCGGCGGTGGCGATGATCGTGGCGATCCGGCGTCGGCCCTCCGCATCGAGGTCCGTCTGACGGTTCGCGACCTCCTGCTCGGCATGGTCTCTGACCTGGTCGAGCAGGTCGTCGGCCTTAACGCCCAGGCCTTTCCGGCCCGAGACCTCGACGAACGGGCGTCCGTTATCCTCGGTCTGATAGCCAAGGGCTTGGGCCGTGGCCTTGGAGAGCGCCACCATCTCGTAGGAGAAGTGGACGGAACGCTCCGCTTCGTCCGGATGGTCGAGCGCCGTCAGCGCCTGAACCAGCAGCTGTTGCAGGTAACTTTGACGCGTATCGATGACGTTGTAGACCGCTCCGGCCTGTCCGAACGCTGGGACTGGCCCCTGAGCGCCGTCGGTCGACGGGTTGCCGCTGGTCGTCGCCCAGAGCGGGCGGCCGGAGTCCTGGTGACCGAACAAGCGGTAGCGGAAGTCTTGGCCCAGGAGCCCGAACTTCCAGAGCTGATAGGCGATGTCCTTGCCAACATAGGTCACCGTCCCGTTCGAACGAACGATGACCTTGAGCCGCGTGTCGAGGGCGTTGGCGGCGTCGTCCGAGACGTCCTCGTCTTCGGCCAAGCCTTCGTCGATCGGCATCACCCAGCAGCCGGCCAGCCGGCCGTCCGGTTGTAGGAAGACCGTGCCGGTCGACTTGAGGATCTCGAAGGCGCGGTCCCAGAACTGCATCCGGAGGATGTCACCCTCCCAGCTGAGCAGGTCGTACTCGACCCCGAACCTGGACATGGTCCGGAGATGGCAGCGGACGATCCGGTCGGTGACGATCGCGCCGATCTTCGACGTCGGTGCGACCCCGTGCTCGAGATCGTGGAGTGTGTCCCGACGGTGTGACAGGCGCGCCTCGTCTTCTTCATACCAGGTGGTCACCCGTGCGTAGAGATCCCAGCAGTAGTAGTCGAACCGGTCGTCGTCGGCGAGTGCGACCACCTCATCAAGGTTCTTGTCCTCAAGCACCCGTAGCCCGACGATGACATCGGCTACCTGAACCCCGGTGTCGTCGATGTAGTTCTGCACCTCAATCGAGGCGCCTCGATAGGTGAGCAACCGGCAGAGGGTGTCGCCGAGGGCGGCGTTGCGGAGGTGACCGACGTGGGCCGCCTTATTTGGGTTAATGGCGGTGTGCTCGACGATAGTCTTGACCGTGTCACCGCTTGGCGTCGCCGCCTCGTTCCCGCCTAGCCTGGCGCGGCAGAATGCTGGCCGGTCGATGAACAGGTTCAGATAGCCAGCGCCGGTGGCTTCGAGACGGCCCAGTTCGCTCTTGGCGCCGATCGTCTCGACGATTTCCTGCGCGATGACGCGGGGGGACTTTCTCAGTGTTCGGGCTAGCTCGAACGCCACTGTGACGGCGAGGTCGCCCATGCGCCGCTGTGGCGGGTATTCAATGACCACCGACGGAAGCGATGCCTCGTCGAGCGAGTAGCGATCGCGAAGCGCGTGCAGAATCCGTTCTCGGAGTGTGCTGTGGAGCGGCAGAATCATGAGCGAGCCGGGTGGACTGGTGCCGGGTGGTCTTCGGTCCGGGTGTGGGCTAGGTTCGTGGCTTGGGCCAGGTCCTCGGGAGTATTCACGTTGCAGAATAGCCGCGTCGGGCGTCCGAAGGCGCCGATCTCGACGGGGCCGACTGTAGTAATTCGTAAGTCGTCGAGCATGTCCATCACACTGAGCCGGCCGTCATCGAGCCTCGTTCGTACTATCGGTGCGCAGCGGCGGTCGTAGACCGCGCACAGCGGCTGCAGACCCTCGTCGTCACGTGGGACCGCCGCGTCGGCATCACCCAGTCGGTGGTGCAGGTGCCGGAGGAACGGTCCGTGCAGAAACGGCAGATCGGCAGCGACTACCAGTGTGTGCGAGGTGGGGGAGCGCGTCAGCGCGGTATAGATCCCACCCAGCGGTCCGGCGGCCGTTATAAGATCCGCGCACACCCGTAGTCCTGAAGTCCGGAAGCGGTTAAGGTCGTTCGTGACGATCAGGACATGCTCGGCTACCTGTCCCAGTACGGACAGCTGCCGGTGAATGATACGCGCGCCACCGACGGCCAGGTCGCTCTTCGACCGGCCTCCGAGCCGACGTGCCCGGCCGCCCGCGATTATGGCCGCGGTCAGCGTCACTAGCCCGTTACCTTAGCAGATTCCCCGTTCCTCATGTCGGAGCCGCAAATCGGACGTGCACTCGCCAGCGGGTTGCATCAGGCGATCACCGAGCTGATGCCCACCAGGGTCGAGTTCTACGAAAGCTGGATTACGCCCAAACGGATTCGGGAGGGTCAGTTGGGCCGCGCCCGGGTGACCGCGGTCATCAGTTTCCTTCGCGAGGAGGCGGCCTACGAAGCGGTCATGTTGAAGGCCGGCCGCTATACCACCGACTGGACGCTAGACACGCTGTCTGGGACTCGTCGCGCGATACTGAACCTGCTGCCGCGGCCTCTCCGCGTGCGTGGGGTCCTCAGGGTGGCCAACTGGGTCGTCCGTGGGTTCCACGATGAGGTGCGTCTGAAGCATCGAGTGCACCGCGGCGTGGCGGTCGTCACCGTGGAGGGCTCGCTCTTCTGCCAGGTCCGCGAACCGACCGAGCGGCCCATGTGCCGGTTCTATTGCGCCGTCATCGAGCGGTGCCTAGAGGTCTTCGGCTTGGAGGGCGAGGCGGAGTCATCGAAGTGCTGTGCGATCGGTCAACCCGCCTGCGAGCTGACCGTGGACATGACGGGTCGCGAGACCTTGAATGCGCCCTGATCGCGGCCTGCCTTGCGTTCGATCGAGGGCCGCGATACCGTGTGGAGGAAGGGGTCTCATCCATCCGATACCGCCGAAACGTCGCTATGACCACCCACAGTACCCGTCTAGCCCTGGGCCTGATCATCGTGGGCGCTTCGTGGTCCTGCCTGGGGTTGGTGGTCGCGGTGGGCCAGTCCGGCGGCGGCAACGGGGCACCGGTGGTACACGTTGCAGAGGTCGACGCCCTGATCCATCCCGCGTCGGCGGAGTTCATCACTCAGGCCATCACTGGGGCTGATGCTGACGGGGCAGAGCTCCTGGTGCTTGTCCTGCGCACGCCGGGCGGCCTGGTGGACTCTACTCGCGATATAAACACCAGCATTATTGAGGCCGAGACTCCGGTCGCGGTCTACGTCGGGCCGAGCGGTGCCCGGGCTGCTTCGGCGGGCTTCCTGATCACTATCGCCGCCGACGTGGCCGCGATGGCACCAGGGACCCACATCGGCGCCGCCCATCCGGTGGCCGGTTCAGGCCAGCCAATGGACGAGACCATGGCTGAGAAAGCGGCGTCGGATGTGGCTGCCTATGCCCGCTCGCTGGCGGCCCAGCGGGGGCGTAACGTCGAGCTGGCAGAGAAGGCGGTCGTCGACAGTCAGTCGTTTACCGAGGAGGAGGCATTGGCGGCCGAGCCGCCGCTCATCGACCTGGTAGTCGACGACGTCGACGCGCTGCTGGCGGTCCTCGACGAGCGCCGCGTGGAGCGCTGGGGCGGCGAGGTCCAGGTGCTGCGCACTCGCGGTGCTTCGGTTCAGCAGGTCGAGATGAACTGGCGCCAGCGTTTGCTGAGCGCCATCGCCCATCCACAGATCGCGGTGTTGCTACTGAGCCTGGGCACCCTGGGGTTGACGGTCGAACTCTGGAGTCCCGGAGCAATTCTTCCGGGGGTGGCGGGCGGACTCTCTCTGCTGCTGGCGTTCTTCGCGCTCCAGATTCTTCCGGTGAACTACGTCGGTGTCCTGCTGCTGTTGTTCGGGCTCGTCCTGCTGGTGTTGGAGGTCTTCACCCCGACCTTCGGGGCGCTGGCCGCCGGCGGGGTGGCGAGCATGGCGTTCGGGTTGGTCATGCTCATCGACTCTCCCGCGCCCGAGTTCCAGCTGGGGTGGTCGTTCATCCTGTCGACGGTGGCGGCCTTGGGAACAATCGTGTGGCTGCTGGTGCGGCTAGCCGTCCGGGCGCAACTCCGGCCGGCGGTGAGCGGTGCGGCCGGGATGCTTGCCGAATCTGGCGAGGTCATCGACGCGATCGCTCCAGGGGGGGGCGGTCGGGTGGTAACTCACGGCGAGATCTGGTCGGCGAGCGCCGGCCAGGCGATCCCGCGTGGGGCGAGGGTGAAGGTGGTCGGAATCGACGGGATGACACTCACCGTGGTTCCAGAGCCGCCGCGCGAGTCAGGGACTAAAGGAGCAAATTGATGACGTTGAATCCGTTGGTGATCTTCCTCATGGTGGTGGCGCTCTATCTCGCCAACTCGATCAAGATTCTCAACGAGTACGAGCGTGGGGTGATCTTCCGTCTCGGCAAGCTGCTGCCGCATGCGAAGGGGCCCGGGATCGTCCTGGTGTTCGCCCCGCTTGATCGGATGGTACGGGTGGGGCTGCGGACGATCGTCATGGACGTGCCTCCGCAGGACATCATCACGCGCGACAACGTGTCGGTGAAGGTCAACGCGGTCATCTATTTCCGGGTCATGGACCCGCAGCGGGCCATCGTCGAGGTCGAGAACTTCCACTATGCCACGTCTCAGCTGGCCCAGACGACACTGCGGAGCGTTCTCGGTCAGGTGGAGCTCGACGACCTGTTGTCTGAACGTGATCGGCTAAATCAGGAGCTTCAGCGACTGCTCGACCAGCAAACTGATCCTTGGGGTATCAAGGTGTCGGCCGTCGAGGTGAAGCATGTCGATCTGCCCGATGACATGCAGCGGGCGATGGCTCGCCAGGCTGAAGCGGAGCGTGAGAAGCGTGCAAAGATCATCCACGCCGAGGGCGAGTACAAAGCGTCGGAACAACTCCAGCAAGCCGCCAAGGTCATCTCTCAGCAACCGTTGGCTGTGACGCTACGCTACCTCCAAACCCTGACCGAGATCGCGGGTGAGAAGAATTCCACCATCCTGTTCCCCGTGCCGATCGAGCTCTTGAACCTGCTCAAGCCCACGTCGACTGATGGCAACGATGGCGAACAGCGTTCAGACTGAAGCGCCCCCGAGCGCTAAGCAGCTGGTGTTCGTGGCGATGATGGCGACCGTAGTCGCCGTCATCGTGTTTCTGTGCGGTGTGCTCGTCGGGCGCGGTTTGCCCGTCCAACGGATGGGCGCCGGAGACCCGCTGCAGTCCGGTCTGGCGGGCGCTGTGATGTTTGACACCGATGTGGCTGTAGTCGACGACGGAACCTCCCCGCTCGAGGACTTGTCGTACCACGATGAGCTGACCGAGCCCGCGCCGTCCCAGGCCGCTCCCTCCGCGCCGGAGTTGGGGGACGTTCAGTCCGCCGACGTCTCGGAGGTCTCGGAAGCTCCGAAGGCAGAATCTGCGCTGCCTCTCGCGCCGATCGCGGCTGCGGCCGAGGCGCCCACGCCTCTGCCGACAGAGCCGGACGGTTACATGGTCCAGGTGACGGCGCTACGCGATCCGGCTGAGGCGCAGGCGGTAGCCGATCGGCTTATCGGCCGGGGGTATTCGGCTGTGGTCGTGGCGCCGGCCGACGGAGCGCCGGCCGGCGTGTTTCGGGTTCGGGTTGGTCCGTTCGAGAATTCCACCGAGGCCGAACGAAGCAGGGAGCGTCTGGAAACGGAGGAGGCGTTCACGCCCTGGGTGATCCAGCCCTGAGCGCCTCTGGTTTGACACGCGTGTCTCCGGAGTCGCCTGCCGCGTTCAAGTTCTCACGCCTGCTGCTGAGCGGCGCCCTGTCTGGTGCCCTCCTTGTTCTCAGTTTCCCGACATGGGGCCATCCGCTGGCAGCCTGGGTAGCCTTGGTGCCGCTCTTGGTGACAATGGCCGGCGGGGCCCCGCCGCGGCTGGCCTTCAGCGCGGGCCTGGTGGCTGGCCTGGTCCACTTTGCCGGTATGCTGCCCTGGCTGACCCAGGTCATGATGCAGTTTGGGGGCATGCCCCGCCCATTGGCGATGGTGCTCAACGGGCTACTTATTCTGTATCTTGCCACCTTTCCGGCGGCTTGGGCGACGCTCACTGCACTGCTGCTCCGACGATTTGGTTCGCTGGCGCTGATGGCGGCCGCGCCCATATGGCTCACGACCGAACTGGCGCGGCTCTGGCTCCTCGGGGGTTTTCCGTGGGAGCTGCTCGGATACAGTCAGACCAGCGTGCTGCCGGTGGCCCAGCTGGCCAGCCTCTTCGGGGTTCATGGCGTTACGCTGATAGTGGTCCTGGTCAATAGCGCCGTCGCAATGGCACTGGTGGCGCCCTGGCGCACGGTGCGGACGCCGATACTGGCCACCGCTGGCGTAGTCTCCGCGGTTGTCGTGTTCGGCACCGTCCGTCTGGCCGACAACCGGCTGGTCGAGTCGGGCACACCGCTGCGTGTTGGCCTCGTCCAGGGCAATATCGATCAGGCTCAGAAGTGGGACCCGGCGCTCAGCGTATCGATTCTGGAGCGCTACCTGTCATTGAGCCGGGAGACCGCTCGCGATGGTGCTGAGCTGATCGTGTGGCCGGAGTCGGCAACCCCCTTCGGCTTCGAGGAGCACCCGGGCGGCGAGGCGATCAGGCAACTGGCGCGTGACACCGGGGCGCATCTCCTGTTCGGGAGCACGCAGCGGCAACAGGACACGGTTGCACGCTTGTTCAACGCCGCATTCACCCTCGGGCCGGATGGAAGAACCAAGGCGGTGTATCACAAGCGGCATCTGGTGCCGTTTGGTGAGTATGTGCCGCTGTCGTCGCTGCTGTTCTTTGCTCAGCCGCTGGTCGAGTCGATCGTGCCGTTCACGCCGGGGACTGGACCCCTGACCTTGCCGATCGGGCCGCATCTAATGAGCACCGCGATCTGCTATGAGATCATCTATCCGGCCTTGGTGCGTAGCTTCGTGCGCGAGGGGAGTCAGCTGCTGACTACCATTACCAATGACGCGTGGTATGGGCGATCGGCCGCGCCGCACCAGCACTTCCAGCAGGCGACGATGCGCGCGATCGAGCAAGGACGGTATCTGGTCCGCGCAGCCAACACCGGCATTAGCGGCGTCGTCGACCCCTACGGTCGGGTGCTTGCCAGGAGTGGCCTGTTCGAGACCACCACCTTGAATACGGAGGTGCGTCTCATTGACGGATTGACCGTCTATGGACGGATCGGAGATCTGCTAGCCTACCTGTGCTTGGTCGTGACCTTGATCACGTCGGTCGGGGTCTGGACTGGGCGCTGGTAGCCGGAGCGCCGTTTTCCGAGAAAAGAGGAGCATCGAAGCGATGACAGTCGAGCTTGAAGCACAGATTCGGCGTTACGAACAGCTGATTGAGCGGTCGACCGCCCTGCGTGGCTATCTTTGACACCCCGGAGGCTGTTAAGGAGCTCGCCGCGCTCGAACAGCAGGCCGCGGCGGCCGACTTCTGGAAGGAACCTGGGCAGGCGCAGCAGGTGCTTCGCCGTCGCCGGCGGCTGCAGGAAGACCACGAGCTCGCGGAGTCGCTGCGTCAGAAGGCGAGCGATCTCGAAGTGCTTGTCGACTGGGCATCGCAAGGCGAGGATGTAGGAGATGATCTGCAGGCGAGCCTCGACGCGCTGACCACCGAGGTGGAGGCGGGCGAGGTCAAGAAGATGCTCGGTGGCGAGCACGACGACAAGAACGCCATCCTCACCATCCATCCCGGCGCCGGAGGCACCGAATCGCAGGACTGGGCAGAGATGCTGGCGCGCGCCTACCTCAGGTGGGTAGAGCGGCGGGAGTTCAAGGCCGAGATCATCGAATGGCAGCCGGGTGAAGAGGCCGGAGTCAAGGCCGCAACCATCACGGTGGCTGGAAACTTTGCCTACGGGCTGCTGCTGGCCGAGGCGGGCGTGCACCGCCTCGTGCGGATCTCACCGTTCGACCAGGCCTCACGTCGGCATACCTCGTTCGCCTCGGTATACGTGTGGCCCGAGTTGCCGGACGACGTCGACATCGAGGTTGACGAGAAGGACCTTCGGATAGACACCTACCGTTCGAGCGGCGCAGGCGGGCAGCACGTCAACGTCACCGACTCGGCCGTGCGGATCACGCATCTACCCACGAATATCGTCGTGTCCTGTCAGAACGAACGGTCACAGCATCGGAATCGCGATGCGGCGATGAAGGTGTTGAAGGCGAAACTCTACGACAAGAAGTTGCAGGAGCAGCAGGAGAAGCTTGAGGCGATCGGCGGCGAGAAGAAGGCGATCGACTTCGGCAGCCAGATCCGCAACTACGTGTTGCACCCCTACCAGATGGTCAAAGATCTGCGCACGCAGATGGAGACCGGGAACGTCGAGCGGGTGCTCGACGGTGACTTCGATCCCTTCATCAAGGCGTATCTAATGAACAAGGCCGGTGGGGCGACAGCCAGACCAGCAGACAGCTAGCACTCGACCTGGTTGTCTGGCTAGGTGTTCGTCCGGGCAGACGCGAGGAGGCGAATCCTTACGCTAGGTCCGGGATTCCTTGGCAATTCGGCCGATCCCGCTGGAGCGCCTGGAGCGAACCAGGCAGGTTGTGATCCGCGAAGCAACGCCGCCAGGCGAAGGGAGCGTCGGGAAACCTAGCGCTCGAATCTGGAGCCCGGCTGGGTGCCGGAGACGAACGCCTCCTGGATGGCGTTCGTGGCCCAGGGTTCGGCGATGTCGCCCGTTGTCCGGTCCACGGTCTGGAAGATAATGTTATCGGGTGGCACGAACCCGTCCGGCGCGGGACGGTCCTCGATATAGGCCCGCATGAACTCGCGCCAGATGGGCAGCGCAACCGATGCGCCATCCTGACTGTTCCCGAGCGAGCGTTTGACGTCGAAGCCGACCCAGACGCCCACCGTGATGTCGGGATCGAATCCGACAAACCACCCGTCGGTGAAGTCATCCACCGTCCCGGTCTTGCCGCCCAGCGGCCACCGGAGCTGGCGGGCGCCCTGGCCGGTGCCCCGATCCACCACGCCGCGCATTACGTTCAGCATCACGTAGGCTGTGTCGGCCGGGATCGCATCCTGGCCCTCGGGTTGGTTCTCTTCCAGTAGCTCGCCGGTCCGGTCGGTGATGCGTGTGATCTGGAACGGCGACATCCGTACGCCGCGGTTGGGGAACACCGAGAAGGCGCTCGTGATCTCTTCGAGCGTCGCCTCCGCAGCTCCAAGCGCTACCGACAGAAACGGAGGCACGTCTGAGGTGATGCCGAACTTGGGTGCGTAGGCCACGACCGCCTCCGGACCCATCTCGTGCATCAGTTGGACCGCCGGCACGTTGATCGAGCGTTCGAACGCGTGCCGCAGCGTAACAGGACCGAGGAACTCGTTCTTGTAGTTCGACGGGCAATATGGCTCTTGCTCCGGGCCCGGGTCGAAACAAACCTCCTCGTCCATGATGATGGACGAAGGCGTGTAGCCTTGGTCGATGGCGGCCGTGAACACGATGCCCTTGAAGAGCGACCCGAGCTGCCGCTGGGCCTGAGTCGCCCGGTTGAACTTACTCCGGTCGAAACTGTAGCCGCCGACCATTGCCAGGGTACGGCCGGTCCGGTTGTCGAGCGCGATCAGCGCCGCTTCGACCTGCGGCTCCTGTTCGAGTTCCGTGATCAGTTCCTTGGCGACGTCATCGAGCGCGTTGACCTTGACCTCGATCAGGTCGCCCGGCGACACCAACTCGTCTGCCGTGCGTCGCCGTGTCCAGCTGAATCCGGCTCGGGGGATGCTAGTCGTGTATTCGCCCACTCGCGCCTGGATGGCGCCGTTCTCTGTGCCGGTCACCAGGGCTGGCACGATGTCGTCGACCGCGGTGGCGTAGCGCCAACTTGGGTGGCGGTATTCGTCGAGTGTTTCGCCTTCCGTTAGCACATTCTCCGTCGGGGCGCGGTAGCCATGCCGCTTGTCCAGGATCCGTAGCTGCCGTTCGACGGCGACGTTGGCTGCGACCTGCATCGTGGCATTGAGCGTCGTGTGAACCTCGAGGCCGTCCTCATACAGCGCGCGGGCACCATATTCCGCCTCTAGGTGCTGGCGGACCTCTTCCACGAAGTATGTGGCGACCTGCTGGCGGCCCGGGGTTCGTTCGGCAAGCACCAGTGCGCTTGAGATCGCCGCCTTGGCCTCGTCATCGCTTATGAAGCCGTTCTCGGCCATCTGCGTCAGCACGTAGTTCCGCCGTTCCACCGCGAGGTCGGGATTAACTAGCGGGCTCTGTCGGGACGGCGTCTGGAAGATGCCGGCAATGAGCGCGGCTTCCGGAAGCGTCAGATTGATGGCCGACTTGCCGAAGTACAGCCGCGCCGCCGCCTCGACCCCATGCGCGCCGCTGCCCAAATACATCTGGTTGCAGTAAAGCGTCAGGATCTCCCGCTTCGTGTACCGCTTCTCGATCTGAATCGTCAGGATCGCCTCGTTGATCTTGCGGCTCCAGAACTTCTCGATGCCCAGTGGGTCGGCGCCGTCCAGCGATACATGGCGGGCGAGCTGCATGGTCAGAGTGCTCGCGCCCCGCCGGCGCCACTTGAGCACGTTCTGCACGGCGGTGATACCGAGACGACGCAGATCGAAGCCGAAGTGGTTGAAGAAGTTGGCGTCCTCGGACGAGATGAGCGCCTGTCTCAGGACCTCGGGGATTTCGTCGTGGCCGATTATGACTCGACGCTCGGTGGCGAACTGTCCGATCTCTTCACCACCCGTCGCGTAGACCCGGGTGATGGTGGATGGGGCGTAGTCGTCGAGGGTTGTTACAGCCGGGAGGTCCGGAGAGTAGGCGAAAATCACGCCGCTGACTCCGCCCGCGAGGGCCGCCACGACCAGCAAGAAGAGGAGTCGAGCCTGTTTCAAGAAGAGGTTGGTGGGTTGCGCCACGTGGCTCCTTCCTCTGTCTATTGTACCAGCCCTCGCATGCTACCGGTGACAGAATTTGCACCGGAAGCGGGCTCATGAATGGGTTGAATATTGGTACATGTTTACAGTAATAGACTCATATTATATAATCCTATTAGTATTAGATGATTAAGATCTCACCTATATGGTGATGAACGGCAACTTATTAGAGGGCATGGTGTTATGGGTAAGGTAATAGGAATCGATCTGGGTACGACGAACTCTGTTGTCGCGGTTATGGAAGGCGGAGAACCGGTGGTAGTGACCAATCCAGAGGGCAACCGACTGACGCCCTCGATCGTCGCCTTTGCAAAGTCGGGCGAGCGGCTGGTGGGCCAGGTGGCCAAACGGCAGGCGGTCACAAACCCCGAGAATACGGTGTTCTCGATCAAGCGCTTCACCGGCCGGAAGTACGACGAAGTTAATGAGGAGATGAAGATGGTCCCCTACGAGGTGGTCAAAGCTTCGAACGGGGACGCTCGGGTCAATGCGGGCGGCAAGGAATCATCGCCCCCCGAGATCTCCGCGATGATCCTCCAAAAGTTAAAGGAGTCGGCCGAAGAGTATCTGGGACAGTCGGTGGGACAGGCTGTGATTACCGTGCCGGCCTACTTCAATGATGCCCAGCGCCAGGCGACCAAGGACGCAGGTCAGATCGCTGGGCTCGAGGTGCTCCGGATCGTTAACGAACCGACCGCGGCGGCCTTGGCCTACGGATTAGAGAAGAAGCAGGACGAGACGATCGCCGTCTACGACTTCGGCGGAGGGACCTTCGATATCTCCATTCTGGAGGTGGGCGAGGGCGTGGTTGAGGTTAAATCGACCAACGGCGACACTCACCTGGGTGGCGACAATCTGGATCAGCGGATCATCGAGTGGATCGCCGACGAGTTCCTCAAGAGCGACGGTATCGATCTGCGCAAGGACCGGATGGCGCTTCAGCGGCTCAAGGAGGCGGCGGAGAAGGCGAAGATGGAGCTTTCGACGGTGGTCGAGACCGAGATCAACCTGCCGTTCGTTACTGCGGACCAGTCCGGTCCGAAGCACCTGGCGATGACGCTGAGCCGGTCGAAGTTCGAGCAGCTCGTCGAGGAGTTGCTGCAGAAGACGGTCGAGCCGGTGAAGCGTGCGCTGTCCGACGCCGGCCTCGACGCCTCGCAGATCGATGAGGTGGTCATGGTCGGTGGGTCGACCCGGGTGCCTCGGGTGCAGGCCATTGTGAAAGAGCTGTTCGGCAAGGATCCCCACAAAGGGGTCAACCCGGACGAAGTCGTCTCGGTGGGCGCCGCGCTGCAGGCCGGTGTGCTGGCGGGCGAGGTTAAGGACCTGCTGCTGCTGGATGTCACGCCGCTCTCGCTGGGGATCGAAACCCTGGGAGGCGTGATGACCACGTTGATTGACCGGAACACGACCATCCCCGCCAAGAAGGCCGAGACTTTTTCGACCGCAGCCGACAGCCAGACGAGCGTCGAGGTGCACGTGCTCCAGGGCGAGAGGCCGATGGCGCGCGACAACCGCACGCTCGGAAAGTTCAAGCTGGACGGTATTCCGCCGGCACCCCGTGGCATGCCGCAGATCGAGGTGACGTTCGATATCGACGCCAACGGCATCGTGAATGTCTCGGCCAAGGATCAGGGCACCGGAAAGGAACAGAAGATCGTCATTACCGCCTCGAGTGGTCTGTCCAAGGACGAGGTGGAGCAGATGATGAAGGAGGCCGAGGCGCACGCCGACGAGGACAAGCAGCGTAAGGAGGCCATCGAGGCACGGAATCAGGCCGACCAGGCCGTCTATGCGGCCGAACGGATGCTGAAAGACGCCGAAGACAAGGTTGCCGCGTCCGACAAGGAGGCGATCGAGGCGGCCATCGCCGATGTGAAGAAGGCGCTTGAGTCAGACGACACCGCCGCGCTGACCGCGGCGATGGAACGGCTGACCGCGGCGCAGCACAAGGCGGCCGAGGCTATGTATTCACAGGGTCAGACTCCGCCGGCGGATGGCGGCGCAGCCCCCGGGGAAGATGCCGGGGCGGCGGGCGGTGCCGGAGCAGGCGGCGACGCCGACGGCGATGTCATCGATGCCGAGGTGGTCGAGGAGAACAAGTAGGGCTCTCGATCCGGAACGCTCATGGAGTTCTACGTCATTCTCGGGGTGGATCAGGCGGCGTCGACGGCAGACGTAAAACGCGCCTACCGTCGACTTGCCCGAAAGTATCACCCTGACATCAACCCCGGCGACCACGAGGCCGAGGCGTTCTTCCGTCGCGTGAGCGAAGCTTACGAAACACTCATCGACCCTGATCGACGTCAGGACTACGACGCACGTGGACTCCTTAGGGAGACCGGCTCTGGGGCGGAAGTCGAGTTCGAAGGGTTCGACTTCTCAGTGTCGACGACTGGGGATGCGGCCTCGACCTTTGGCGACCTGTTCTCCGACGTGCTGTCTGGCGCAGAGGTATCGGGTGAGCGAGGCGGGTCGCCGGCCGGGATTGATCTTCAGGTCACCCTGGGCTTGGGTTTTGACGAAGCGGTCCGTGGAGGCACCTTCGGGGTCACCGTCTCACGTGTCGCGCCCTGCGACGCCTGTCGTGGGACTGGCGCCCGTCGGGTCGCCCAGAGCCGGTGCGGTGCGTGCGCCGGGACCGGGCAGTCGCGGTGGAGCCGTGGCCACATGGTGTTCTCGCGCCAGTGCGGACAGTGCGCTGGGACGGGGCTCAGGCAGCAGCGTCCCTGTGGCGTCTGTCGGGCCGAGGGCATTGTCTCTCGGACCGAAGCGGTCGCCGTGCCGCTCCCGGCCGGCGTGGCCGATGGAACCAAGGTCCGAATACCGGGCAAGGGCAGCGCGGGTCGACGAGGAGGTGTCGTCGGCGATCTATATGTGACCGTGGTGGTGCAGCCGCATGTTGTGTTCCGGCGAGATGGAGATGACCTGCACCTGGTCGTGCCGGTCGCCGTCCACGAAGCGGCGCTTGGCGCTCGAATCGACGTGCCGACGGTCGACAACCGGGCGCGGGTACGCATTCCGCCCGGCACTCAGGCAGGCCAACGCCTGCGACTACGCGGCCGTGGCGTGCCTTCGCCGCGGACCGGTGAGCCGGGAGATCTCATCGTAGAGGTGCGCATCGTGCTTCCCGAGGTGATCGACGAACGCGTCAAGCAGCTGCTCCGCGATCTGGCGGAGCTCTCCACTGAAGATGTACGAGCCCGGCTCTGGTCAGAGGTGACGACGTGAGCCCACGAAAACGAGCACAGACGACAGGTAAGGGTGACGGCGAGGGCTACTTCATGATCAGCGCGGTTGCCCGGCGCTACAACATCCACCCGCAGACCCTACGCCTATATGAGCGGGAAGGTCTTCTCAAGCCATCCCGAACCGAGGGCAATACCAGACTGTATTCGGATGTCGATCTCGAGCAGCTCGAGACCATCCTGGCGCTGACGCGCGACCTGGGCGTAAACCTGGCCGGTGTCGAGATTATCCTCAACATGCGCGCCAAGATGGACCGCATGCAGGAGGAGGTCAACGAGTTCATGGCGTACGTGAAACAGGAGCTCGCTCGCGGTCTTGGTGATTGGGAGCAGCGATTGGGCACCTCCCTGGTAAGATCGTCGCCAACCGACTTGGTGCGCGCCGAGTCGACGCCGGCAGTTGTCACCGAAGTCTCCGTCGAATCGGACGGAGAGCCGTCACCGTGATCTGATTTCCCTGCTTCGCCACGATGGCCTGTTCCCACTGTCACGACGTTGGTTGGCGCACCGTCCCGGGAGATGACGCCGGACGGGTGGAACGGTGTGAGTGTTGGCGGCTGGGCGTGGCCACGACCCAGCTGGATGCGGCCCGTATCCCGGCCCGGTATCGAGACTGCGACCTCGATTCCTTCGTAACCTACCCAAACGAAGCGCTGCTCAACGCGATCGATCGGGCGATGCGGTTCGCCGAAGCGTTTCCGGTCGTCGAAAAAGGGCTCTTGCTGATCGGGCCGCCGGGGATCGGTAAGACGCACATTGCGGTGTCCGTGCTACGGCAGGTCGTGCTTGCCAAAGGGGTACGCGGGCTGTACTACGACACCCGTGACCTGCTTAGCACGATCCGTGCGACCTATAACCCGGTGACACGGACCTCTGAGCTCGATGTTCTACGCCCGGTGATGGAGGCCGAGCTGCTGGTGCTCGACGACCTCGGCGCCGAGCGGCCTACCGACTGGGTCGAAGAGACCATGAACCTTGTGGTCAATACCCGCTACAACGATCGGCGTCCCACCATCTTCACGTCCAACTACGAAGACGCCAGTGATCCTGACGCGCTCGACTCGCTGCTGGTCCGGGTCGGTTTCCGGATGCACTCGCGCTTGCGCGAGATGTGTGACTTCCTGGAGTACAGCAGCCCCGACTTCCGCGATTTCCAGGGGGGGGGGCCGAGCGGGGAGGAGCTCGAGCGCCGTTGGAAGAGCCAGCCCCGTCGGACCTTGCCTTCCAGGGCGACGGTACGGGCACGCGCGCAGCTCCGTCCTGGCGGCCGTGATCTCGGCTGGTCCGGTGGCCGCGCCGGTGGCTGAGGCGGCGCTCGGGCTGTATCTGCACATCCCGTTCTGCGACGCCATTTGTAACTACTGCAACTTCAACCGCGGACTTCTCGATACCGAGCTGAAGGCCCGGTATCTGGTGGCGCTGGAGGGGGAGATCGCCCGGGCGTCGGAGGCGACACCGGTCGATACCATCTTCTTTGGCGGCGGCACGCCGTCGGTGTTGACGCCGACCGAGGTCGAGACCCTGCTCTCGGCGTGCCGTGACGCGTTCGACCTGCGTCCAGGCGCAGAGATTACCCTCGAGATGAACCCTGAGGGGGCGTCCCATACCCGCTTGCACGGCTATCGGGCGGCGGGAGTCAACCGGCTGAGTCTTGGTATCCAGTCTTTCCGTGACGAGGAACTGCAGCGATTGGGCCGGCTCCACAGCGCCGGGCGCGCGGTGGAGGCGTTTGGGACGGCCCGAGCGGCCGGGTTCGACAACATCAGTCTCGACCTGATGGTCTGGCTGCCAGAGCAGACCGTCATCGCCTGGATGGAGTCGGTCGAGCAGCTGATATCCATGGGTCCCGATCACGCGTCGCTCTATCTGCTGGAGCTCTACCCGAACGCACCGCTTCGGGAAGAGATGGCGCGAGGAAGCTGGGAGCAGGCTCCCGACGAAGCGGCTGTCGAGATGTATCACTGCGGACTCGCTGCCCTCGAAGACGCCGGCTATCGTCAGTATGAAATCTCGAACGTCGCCAGACACGACTACCGGTCCCGCCACAACCTGAAGTACTGGTCGGGCGGGGAGTGGCTTGGATTCGGATGCGGGGCCCATTCGACGCGTGGGCGACGGCGTTGGCAGAACGTGAGCGACATCGGCGATTACGCTGCCAGGATGAAAGCGGGAGAGGCGGTCGTGGGCTCCAGCCGTGAACTGTCCGACGAGGAGCGCCTGACCGATACCATGTTTCTCGGGCTCCGTTTAGTGGAGGGGATCGATCTTGACCTGATCGAGGTGCGGTTTGGGCAGGACCCCTGGGACCGTTGGGGCAGTGAACTCGAGCCGTTCGTCGCGGCCGGTCTGCTCGTGCGGGAGGAACGTCGGCTCCGGTTGACCCGGGAGGGTATGCTGCTGGCGAACGAGATCATGCAAGTGTTCGTGTGACATACGAATGGAATCGAAACACATGACCCAGCACCGACCGTTGGTGAGTCCCGTGCGCACCGGCATGGTGGTGGCGGCCTCGTTCGTCCTCGGCCTTGTCTGGGGGGCGGGCCGCGGCGAGTCTGTCGCGCAACCGCCGACTCAATCCGTCTCGCCGGAGCCGGCGGCCCCGGTCCAGACGCCGGCTCCTCCGCCAGGTGCGGCGACTCCCCCGTCGCCAGATTCGACCGTGTCGCCGGGACCCTCGACCGTCACTGGCAGGACAAGCGGCATCCCCGGAGCGGTGTCCCCACTTGGGGCGGTCGATCCGCTCGAGCCGCCGAGCCGCGAGACTGCGCGGCTGTTCACCGCGGATCATGGGCTCATCCTCAGCTTTCTCAAGCCAGGGCAAAACACTGCGTTCGAGCGGACGATGAAGCGTGTGTTCGAGGCGATGGCGATCAGCCCCGACAACGAGCGGCGGCGGCAAGCCTTGGGATGGAAGCTGTACAAGGCCGAGGATCCGCTCGACGGCGGAGTCCTGTTGTATATTTCCGTGTTTGATCCGACCGTGCCAGGCATGGACTACTGGGTGCCGGAGATCCTGAACGAGGCGTTTCCGACCGAAGTTCAGGAACTCTATGAGACCTATGCTGGCGCATTCGCCGACGGTCAAACGCTTCAAAATCTGACGCTGCTCTATCCGTCTCCCGATGGTGTGGGTGGAGTTCAGGAGTGATGGTTTGGGTTGGACGGGCTGGTTAGGGTAGAGTTAGCGCCCTTGGACAGCCCTGTTGTACGTGTAAGGAAGAGGAGTAGATCATGTTGCGTATGGGAACTCGGAGGACTCGTCTCTGGGGTGGTGCGGCAGCCGTCGCGGCCCTAACCGTCGGCGTCTTACTTGGTGGCGCATTTGCTCCACGGTCCGAGGCAGCGGCTCAGCCGTCGGTGGGCTTCACGGGTGAGGTCGGGATCATCCTGAACGTGGTCGACCCGTCGAAGGCTGCCGACTTCGAACGCGTGATGGACGCCTATATCGAGACCTTGAGATCAAGCGATGACGCACAGCGCGCGCGCATGGGTTCTGGGCTGAAGGTGTACCGGGCGGCCGAAGCCGGACCGAACAACTTCGCACTGTATTACCTGGTAGCCGACCCTGTTGTGAGTGGTGGCAACTACGCGGTAGCCCAGATCCTCGCTGACGAGTACATGGGCGGACCGCCCGAGAACGGCGACGAAGTGCGTGAGCTCTACGAGGCCTACACTGGATCGCTACAGGGTGGCGGCCAGCAGACCATCAATCTCAACGCCGTCGTAGACTAGGAGGCGGAGCGTTCTTCCCCTGCCTCGACTCGGGCTGAGATTACCGGTCAGCCTCTCGTTCCCTGCGCAGGTATGTTGCGGCGCCAGTGGGTCTTTTGGCCCACCGGCGTCGTGCGTGTGTTGCCCGCCCGGGCTCAGAAGGCGAAATTGAGGCCGGCATAGAGTCGCTGATAGGCGCTGTCGGTTGATGACCCGCGCAGCGAGAAGACCCGGTAGTCTACCCGGAGTCTGAGCGGTCCGGCGACCGAGATCTTCACGCCTCCGCCTGCGTTGCTGCCGGCGTTGGTGCCTTCCAACCCCGCGCCGCGCTCCTGGTACAACCCTCCACCGATGGTGCCGTAGAACTGCAGTCCGGCTAGGCTAATCGGGGTCTGGGCGAGCAGGTTGAACATGCCGGTCCGGAGTCCAGGGACCCCGGCCTCGATATCTTGAGCGGTATCGGCGTACTCGAACTCGAACCCAAGTACGAGCAGGCCCAGCCCGGCGCTGAAACCGCGGACCGGACGGTTGTCCTGGGCCGTGTTGGTGCCGACGAACAGGGTCAGATCGGCGTGGGCTCGGGCGGCCGGACCGAGCAGGATTGCCGCAGTGACAAGTAGGAAAAGAGGTCGTCTCATTGGGTGCGTCGTGGAGGGCGAATCCGTTCGCATGATAGCAAAGAGTGGGGTCGCGCTCCCGTGATAGAGTGCGCCACCGATGGACCTGCGGCCGAGGGATGCCCAGCGTTCCCCGTGCCAGATGGTTCGCGAGTTCGCCGAAACCGAGATGGCGTCCTATGTGATGACGGGGGACGAGGCCCATCGGTTAGTGATCGCCAGGCAGTATTTGGAGGCCGACTGACATCGATGTCGGAGGAACTTGTAGCGACCATCGCGGCCGTACTGGAGGGAGATCGGCACGCCATCGCGCGCGCCATCACCAGGGTCGAGAACGATCCGGCCGCTGCGGCGGCCATCATCGGCGGTGTGCATGCCGCGGGCGGAGGAGCCCTACTCGTCGGCGTCACCGGCTCTCCCGGCGTGGGTAAGAGCTCACTGGTCGACCGCATGACCGCGGCCTGGCGAGCTCGGGGACGTCGGGTTGCAGTCCTGGCTGTCGACCCGTCGAGTCCCTTCACGGGCGGTGCGGTCCTCGGTGATCGGGTGCGCATGCAGAACCACGCCGGCGACGAGGGGGTGTTCGTCCGGAGCATGGCCACCCGTGGCAAGCTTGGAGGTCTGGCTCGAGCCACCGGCGACGCCGCCGTCGTGCTCGATGCGGCAGGGTTCGACGTCGTAGTCATCGAGACCGTCGGCGTGGGGCAGGCTGAGGTAGAGATTTCCCGGGCCGCCGACGTGACGGCAGTGGTGACGATGCCTGGCACCGGCGATGGCGTCCAGGCGATCAAGGCAGGGGTCATGGAGATCGCCGATCTGTTCGTCGTCAACAAGGCGGATCTGGCCGGTGCCGGTCGCGCCGTGACCGAGATCGAGGCTGCGCTCAGCCTGGCAGAGCTCCCGCCCGAGGCCTGGCGCGCCCCGGTGCTTCAAACCACGGCGACCCGGAACGAAGGCGTGGGCGAGGTGCTGAACACCATCGACAGGTTTCGCGAGCATGGCGATGCGGGACTGACGGAGCGTCGCCGCGAACGTGCGGCGGCTCGGATCCGTCAGATTCTGGCGGACAGGGTGGTGGCTGGAGTGGAAGCCTCGGGCGGCATCGATCGGGCGCTGGATGCGATCACCGACGGCACCCTGGATCCCTATGCGGCCAGCGAGACGTTGCTGCGAGACCGCTCGCACCGCGAGGGCGGCTGATACCCTGGACGCATGAAGGCAACCCTGGATCACATTGGGATTGCAGTTAGCGATCTCGAAGCGGCGCTTGAGTTCTATCGAGATGCTCTCGGACTTGAGCTAGGTCCTGCCGAGGAGGTTGCGTCCGAACGGGTGCGGGCTCAATTCCTGCCGGTGGGTGAGGCCTCGCTCGAGTTGCTGGAAGCGACCGCTCCGGAGTCGGCCATTGCGCGTTCCGTCGAACGGCGAGGGCCTGGCATACATCACATCACCTTGCGCGTGGACGATCTGCAGGTCGCACTGGATCGTCTCAAGGCGCGCGGAGTCCGGCTCGTCGACGAGCGGCCCCGGGCCGGTGCCGGTGGGAGTTTAGTCGCTTTCATTCATCCCTCGGCGGCACAAGGCGTCCTCGTCGAGTTGAAACAGATGCCTGAGGCGCCGGCTTCCGAAAGGAGCACGGACCGTTGAGCACACAGGCCGGAGAGGTACGAATCGGGGTCATCGGCGGCAGCGGCCTCTACGACATGGAAGCTTTAAGTGACCGTGAGGCAATCACGGTTGACACGCCCTTTGGGCCGCCATCCGCGCCCTTCGTGGTTGGGACCTTGAACGACCGGCGCGTCGCGTTTCTGGCACGCCACGGGGTGGGACACCGGCTGATGCCGTCCGAGCTCAACTTTCGCGCGAACATCTGGGGACTGAAGTCGCTCGGGGTGGAGTGGGTTCTGTCGGCCAGCGCCGTCGGGAGTCTGCAGGAGGAGTATCGCCCGCTCGATATCGTCATCCCAGACCAGTTCTTGGACCGCTCCCGGGGGCGGATTAGCACCTTCTTCGGGAACGGCGTCGTGGCTCACGTCGGGTTTGCGCACCCGTTTTGTTCCGTGCTGAGTGGCATCGCCGCAGCATCGGCCGAGGGTACCGAGGCTCGGGTTCATCAGGGAGGCACCTACGTCTGCATGGAAGGGCCGCAGTTTTCGACCCTCGCCGAGTCGCAGCTCTACCGCAGCTGGGGGATGGACATCATCGGCATGACCAACCTCCAGGAGGCGAAGCTCGCCCGGGAAGCCGAGATCTGCTACACCACGCTGGCGCTGGTGACTGACTACGACTGCTGGCACGAGGGGCATGACGACGTGACCGTCGACATGATCGTCGAGATTTTGACTAAGAACGCCGCGACCGCGCAGCAAGTGGTCAGCGAGGCGGTGTCGCGTCTTCCGGTCGAGCGGGGTTGTGAGTGTGCCACCGCGCTCGGCTCGGCTATCATTACCCGGCCCGACTTGATTCCCGACGACGTGAAGCGGGATCTGGCGCCTATCATCGGCAAGTACATCTGAATTGAACGCGGCGACCGGTGGTGGTCGACGTCATCCCGAGTCGAGCTAGAGACGCGAAACGTGCATCCCATTCTCACCGTTGGTTCTGTCGCATTCGATTCTCTCAAGACCCCGTTCGGAGAGCGGTCGCGGATCGTCGGGGGCGCGGCCACCTACTTCAGCGTGGCTGCTTCCTTCTTCACCGACGTGCGTCTCGTGGCCGTGGTGGGTGAAGACTTCGGCGAGACCGAGATGGAGGTGTTCAGCGGCAGACGAGTCGATTTGGCTGGTTTGCAGCGGGTGGATGGAGAGACGTTTCGGTGGAAAGGCGAGTACAGCTCCGACCTGAATAGCCGCGAGACGATCTATACCCACCTGAATGTGTTCGAATCGTTCCAGCCGACGCTGCCGGAGGCCTACCGGCCCACGCCGTTCGTGTTCCTGGCCAACATCCATCCAGCGCTTCAACTCGACGTGCTCGATCAGGTCGAGGCGCCACGTTTCGTGGCCTCCGACACGATGAACTTCTGGATTGAGGGAACGCCGGATGAGTTGCGCAAGGTCCTGACTCGGGTCGACGCGCTGGTGATCAACGACGAAGAAGCGCGTCAACTCAGCGGCGAAGCTAACCTTGTCAAGGCGGCACGCGCCATCCAGGGCATGGGCCCCAAGCTGCTGGTCATCAAGCGCGGGGAGTACGGCGTTCTGATGACTCGCGAGGAAGGCTTTTTCTCGGTGCCAGCCATGCCGCTGGAAGACGTGGCCGACCCGACCGGCGCCGGGGATACGTTCGCTGGAGGCTTTATGGGTTATCTAGCTTCGGCGGATGAGGTGACCGAAGCGGTCGTGACACGCGCGATCATCGCCGGAAGCGCGCTGGCGTCGTTTGCCGTGGAAGACTTCGGACTTGATCGGCTCCTGCGGCTTACCCCAGAGGAATTGCAATCTCGGTTCGCCGCCTTCAAGCGCCTGACGCATTTCGAGGCATTGTGATTCTCCATGCCGGACGACAGTTCGCGAGTGAACCCTGGGCGTTGGCGGACGGTTCTGTTTTTCGGTCTACTGTCCGCGATCGTGCTCTGGAACGGCCTGCTCATCGGCGTGCCGTGGTTCGCGGGGCGAGGGTTCGAGAGCCGGCCGGTTGTGGCGTTGTCGGCGGGCGTGTACCTGACGGCGGGCGCGGTCTGTCATCAACAGCCGGCACGTTCGTTCCATCCGTGGGGAGTGCAGATGCCGGTGTGCGCCCGCTGCGCTGGCCTTTACCTAGGTGCGGCGTTCGGCACCCTGCTGTGCCTGCCGCGCCGGCGGCCGGGAGGGCTGCTCTGGCTGTTCCCACGCCGAAGGAGCTCGGGGCATCAGGAAACTTTGCACTCTACACGGGGCAAAGTCTCTACGGTCGTCGGATGTGTTCCGGCAGTCGACCGGCGATGGGCTGCGTCAGGACGTGACACGATACTCGCGCGGTGGGTGGTCGGGCTGGCTGCGGTCCCCTCAGCCTTTACGCTGGTGGGAGAATGGTCCGGTCTCGTTGACGAGTCAGCGATGTGGCGGGCGTTGGCCGGGGTGTGGCTGGGGACGGCAGTAGCATGGGTCGTAAGTCTCGTGATTCTCGGAGAGCTCGAGTAGCCGAGCGGCAGGGTGCGTCCCAGGCTCCGGTGCCCGACGGCACCCGCGCGGCCACGGCGGCGTTCCTGGGATGGTTGATACCGGGCGGTGGGCATTTCTGGCTGGGACGTAGCCAGAAGGGGCTCGTCTTCGCGATTACCATTCCGCTGATGTTCGTGATCGGCCTGGCTCTTGAGGGAACACTGGCGCCGTTCGATCCGTCGCGACCGCTGGTGTTTCTGGCCGCCTTCGCTGATCTGGGCAATGGGGTGCCGTATATGCTGGCGTCGCTGGCCGGGCTCGGAGAGGGCCGGGTCGTGGCGCCGACCTGGGAACATGGGAACACGTTTCTGATCGTGTCTGGGCTGCTCAATATGCTTGTGTGTCTCGACGCGTTTGACGTGGCGGTTGGCCGGAAGTAGCGCTGCCGGGAATCCAATGTCCAGTCATTTCCTCTTGCTCGTCCTGTTCGCGGCACTGGTCTCGGTTGTGTTCGCCGTCCTGCAGAAGGACGAACCGAAGGAGCAGCTTCGATTTGGCGGCCTGATCTTCGCCGGTTTTGTCGCCACCGCCGTCGTTCTCGGGTGGGTCTTCCTTCCGTTTCCATTGTAGGACGTGGCGTCCAGTCTCGGTTCGAGCTGTCGATCACGAGCGCTGGAGTATAGTGAGCGAGACGCCAGTCATGTCAGACGAACGTATCCTGATCTCCCGCGACGGCGCTGTCGCCACCGTTACCGTCAACCGCCCCAAGGTGCTGAACGCGCTCGATGCCGAGACGGTCTCGGCGTTGGCTGATGCCTTTAGTGCTTTGAAAGCCGACGCGGGTGTGCGGGTGGTGGTGCTGACCGGGGCCGGGGACCGGGCGTTTATTGCCGGGGCTGACATTCGGGAGCTGGCAAGACTCACCCCATCGACCGCCCGTGGCCTGGCCGATAGAGGGCACCAGCTTTGCAATGACATGGAGCAGCTGGGAAAACCTGTGATCGCCGCGATCAACGGGTTCGCCCTGGGGGGGGGGTGCGAGCTGGCCATGGCCTGTACGCTTCGTCTTGCCGCACGCTCGGCCAAGCTTGGACAACCGGAGATTGGGCTTGGACTAATGCCGGGCTACGGGGGGACCCAGCGGCTGCCGCGTCTCGTCGGTCGTGGGCGAGCGCTCGAGCTCATGCTTACGGGCGCGTCTATCGACGCCACCGAGGCCCACCGTATCGGTCTCGTTAATCGGGTGGTCGACGATGAGGCGCTGGCTGACGAGACCACGGCGCTTGCCGCGACACTGGCCGAGCAGGCGCCTGTCGCGGTGCGTCTCATTCTGGAGGCGGTCTATTACGGCTGCGACATGTCGATGGCCGAGGCGTCTCGGTTCGAGTGCTCGACCTTCAGCCTGGCCTTTGACACCGAGGACGTGCGCGAGGGAACCATCGCGTTCCTGGAGAAGCGTGCTCCTCAGTTCACGGGGCGTTGAAGACGGTGGCTGAAACGCTGACCGGCGCCGGCGAGGCGCGCGATTTCCGGGTGGGGCTCGTGGTCTCAACCTACCACGACTTCGTGACCGACCGATTGAGAGGTGGCGCCGTCGAAGCGTTGACTGCGGCCGGCGTGTCCGAGACGGCCGTGGTGGTCGCCCCGGTGCCTGGCGCGTTCGAGATTCCGCAGGCAGCCCGCCGGCTAGCGGCCTTCGGTGATGTGGACGCCGTGGTCGGCCTTGGCTGCCTGATCCGCGGCGAGACTCCACACTTCGAGTACATCGCCGCGGCGGTAGCTGATGGCCTCACCAGCGCTGCTCTCGATACCGGCGTGCCGATCACGTTCGGCGTGTTGACCACCAACTCCGTTGAAGAGGCACTCGCTCGAGCGGGAAGCGGCTCGTCCAACAAGGGCTGGGAAGCTGCGGAAGCAGCGCTTGCGATGGCACGGCTGTTCCGCCAGCTCACCCCACCCGGTGTGGGAGAGACGCCCCAGTGAGTGCGGCCCGGTCGGTCCGAGACGGCCGGCATCGGGCCAGGGTCGCAGCGCTCCAGCTCCTGTATCTGCAGGAAGTTGGTGGTGGGTCGGCCGCCGAGGTCGGTGCGGCAGTTGAGCGCTTCTGGGTCGAGCATGCCGCGAGTCCCACGCGGCGTCGGCTGGCCATGGCGATCTTCGAGGGCACGTCGGCCGCGCTCGAGCGGATCGATCCTCTGATTACTGACGCTGCAGCGAACTGGCGGTTGGAACGGATGGCGGTCGTCGACCGATTGGTGCTCCGCATGGGCACCTACGAGTTGCTTGAAGGAGAGGCGCCCCCGGCGGTCGTGATCGACGAGGCCATCGAGTTGGCTAAGGCGTTCAGCGGCGATGAGTCGGCGCCGTTCGTCAACGGCGTGCTCGATGGCGTGCGGCGCCTCCTTGTGTCGGACGAGGCGCCACACCCCGTCGAAAAGGCACCACCGCGTTGAGTCATGACCGAACCCCGTGAGAACGACCAACTCGCACAAAGACGCGCCAATCTGGCGGCGCTCGTCGAACTCGGCGTGCAGCCGTATCCGCACGCGTACCGGTGTACCGATACGGTTTCGACGCTGGTCAGCAACTACAGCGACGCCTCCGGCGAGTCGCTGGAGGCCGACCCGGTTGAGACCCGCACCGCCGGTCGGATCCTGATCATCCGGAGCTTTGGGAAGGCACGGTTCTTCGTGATCTCCGATGGGCGCCAGCGGTTGCAGGTGTACCTGCGTAAGGACGCCCTGTCTGAGCGGGACTATCAGATTGCGTCGCTCCTCGACATTGGCGACCAGATCGGGGCGGCGGGGCATCTGTTCCGCACTCGAACCGACGAGCTGACCATCTGGGCGGCCGAGGTCGAGTTTTTGGCGAAGTGTTTCGTCCCGTTACCCGAGAAGTGGCACGGGTTGACCGACGTGGAGATCCGCTACCGTCAGCGCTACGTCGACCTTATCGTCAATCCTCTGTCGCGGGAGGTGTTCGAGACTCGGGCCCGCGTGCTGGCGTCCATCAGACGGTTCTTGGTCGAGCGCGGATTTCTTGAGGTCGAGACGCCGATGATGCAGCCGATCGCTGGTGGTGCGCTGGCCCGTCCGTTCATTACCCACCATAACGCGCAAGACATGGACTTGTTTCTCCGTATCGCTCCCGAGCTTTACCTCAAGCGGCTCCTGGTTGGCGGCTTGGAGCGAGTGTTCGAGATCAACCGGAACTTCCGGAACGAGGGAATTTCAACTCAGCACAACCCCGAGTTCACCATGCTGGAGTTCTATCAGTCCTACAGCGATTACACCGAGCTGATGAGCATGACCGAAGAGCTACTCTCGGCCGTGGCCCGCGACGCCACCGGCGGAGAGACGGTGGAGTTCGGGGATGAGACGATCTCGTTTGCGCCACCCTACCGCCGGGTATCGATGCGGGCGGCCGTAGCGGAGGCGGCCAGTGCCCGGCTGGGTGAGCCGGTGGACGATGCGGTCCTGCGGGACCGTGATAAGGCAGCGACTTTGGCCGGCCGACTCGGTGTGGAGCCACAGGCGGGGCACGGACCCGGCAAGATCACGGCCGAACTGTTCGAGGCGCTCTGTGAGCCGGGTCTGGTACAGCCGACCTTTGTGCACGATTTTCCGACCGAGGTGTCGCCGCTGTCCAAACAACGGGCCGACGATCCGGAGACGGTCGAGCGGTTCGAACTCTTCGTGGCCGGCATGGAGCTTGCGAACGCTTTCAGCGAGCTCAACGACCCGGTAGAGCAGAGGCGGCGATTCGAGGCGCAACTCGAAGAACGGGCGGGTGGCGACCTCGAAGCGCACGAGATGGACGAGGACTACATCCGGGCGCTTGAGTACGGGCTACCGCCGACCGGCGGAGAGGGCGTCGGCATCGACCGTCTGGTTATGGTGCTGACTAACAGTCCTTCGATCCGGGATGTCATCCTCTTCCCGCTAATGCGGAAGCGCAAGGATGACGACGCTCTTGCGGGGACGTCGGACGAGCCGCCGGAAGAGCAACGCTAACGGCTGGCACGCAGGACACCGACAAGGTGGTAGACAGTAGTTGTGTTCGTGCCGAAGCCCAGAGCCTAACGCCGGCGGTTCAGGGCAGGTCCGCGGGACCACTTAGCGGTTCCGGCTGAGCACCGAGCGGAACTGCCTAGAGCTAGAGCACAGGCCCCATGTTTTTCCCCTTCGAGTTTTACATCGCCACGCGCTACCTGTTCGCGCGCCGGCGGCAGGCCTTCGTCTCTCTGATTACTCTTGTGTCGACCGCGGGTGTCGCTGTTGGGGTTATGTCGCTCATCGTGGCGATGGCTCTGATGACCGGGATGCAGCAGGATATCCGCGACAAGCTGATCGGCGCTCAGGCCCACGTCTACGTCTACAAGGTGCTCGACGGCGGCTTCGAGGACTACCACGCCGAGGCAGCCCAACTGCGGGAGGTACCCGGGGTGCTTGGGGCGGCGCCGTCTATTCTGGGCCGGGCTGTGGCGACAAAGTCTGGGGTCGAGGCGTTCCTATCGCTAAAGGGTATCGATCCACAGCTTGAGGGACAGGTGACCGACCTGGATGACGCCGTGCGGTACGGCAGCCTCGAGGCGCTCGCCGGCGAGCACGACGGCGTGTTGGGCGGCGTCGTTCTTGGCGAGGAGCTAGCGGTCCAGCTTGGGGCCTATGTCGGAGATGTGATTTCGGTGCTGACCATGCAGAGCGCAACTCTGTCCCCGGTGGGGCCGATGGCGCGCCCACGTCCACTTAAGGTGGTCGGCATTTCGAACCTCGGGCTCTACGAATACGACCACGCCTTCGGGTTCGTGAGTCTCGAGACCGCCAGCACGTTGTTCCGCCGCGACCAGGTGGACATGATGCAGTTGAAGGTGGATAACCTCGACCGGGCTGGAGCGGTGGCAGTCGATGTGGAAGACCGCCTGGGCGCCGGCTATCTGGCGCAGGACTGGGCCGAACTGAACCAGGCTCTCTATTCGGCCCTCTGGCTCGAGAAGACGGCCATCGGCATCACCATAGGTCTGATCATGATGGTGGCTGCGCTCAACATCGTGGCCTCGCTGATTTTGCTGGTGATGGAGAAGAGCCGCGACATCGCGATTTTGAAGACCATGGGGGTGACGAGTCGCAGCATACGGAACATTTTCGTGCTGCAGGGGGGGCTCATCGGCACGGCCGGCACGCTGGTTGGCGCTCTCGGGGGGGTGACTCTTTCGGTTATCGCCGACCGCTATCAGCTGATCCAGGTGCCGATGGACGTCTACGACATCGCCTGGGTGCCGTTCCGGGTTCAGATCCCGGAACTAGTCCTCGTGGTGAGTGCCGCGGTGCTCGTGTGCCTGCTGGCCACCATCTATCCCTCTCGTCAGGCGTCGCGTCTGGATCCGGCGGAAGCGCTCCGTTACGAATAGCCGTTGCCCAATGTCCTTTCTCAGCGTCGAGTCGCTCACCAAGTCGTTTCGAGTGGGAGATCGCGAGCTTGCCGTGTTGCGCGGACTCGATCTGTCGGTCGAGTCTGGCGAGATGGTGGCCATCATGGGAGCTTCGGGTGTCGGTAAGAGCACCCTACTCCAGGTGATCGGCGGGCTCGATCGACACGACGAGGGACGGGTTAGCATCGACGGGCTCGACGTGACTGGCGCCGATGAGGACACGCTGGTGCACTTCAGGAACCGTCAGGTCGGGTTCGTGTTCCAGTTTCACCACTTGTTGCCAGAGTTCAGCGCCCTCGAGAACGTGGCGATGCCGCTCCGGATCGCTCGGATGGCGCCCGCCGACGCGGAACCGCGGGCAAGGCGCCTGCTGGCAGACGTTGGGCTCTCCGAACGGGAAAGTCACCGTCCCGGCATGCTGTCGGGCGGGGAGCAGCAGCGGGTGGCCGTGGCGCGGGCGCTCGCTATGCAGCCGGCGCTCCTACTAGCCGACGAGCCGACGGGCGATCTGGACGAGCAGACGGGCCAAGAACTCCATGACCTCCTGCGCCAAATGCACACCGCCCACCGGCTGACCTCGCTCATCGCGACGCATAACCCCCGTCTGGCCGAGTCCTGCGACCGCGTGCTGCGGCTCGAAGACGGTCGACTGTGCCCGGTTGGGGCATAGCCGCAGGCCCCGTAACCGTCTGACCCTCCTGACCTTTGCCGTATAATGCCAGAGGGGCCGTCGGTGTCGGCCGTCAATGGATGATCCATGTTCGAGCGCTATACCGAGCGGGCCCGCCGTGTGTTGTTTTTCGCCCGATACGAGGCGAGCCAGCTCGGTAGTATCTCCATCGAGACCGAGCATCTCCTGTTGGGCCTGATCCGCGAGGGCAAAGGGCTAACTAGCAGGATCTTCGCTCGTTCCCATCTCTCCCTCGAGAACATCCGTAAGGAGATCGAAGGCCGCACGGTCTTCCGAGAGAAGGTCTCCACTTCGGTTGAGATCCCGTTCAGCACTGAGACCAAGCGGGTGCTGCAGTTCGCCGCCGAAGAGGCGGACCGGTTGCTGCACAACTACGTCGGGACCGAGCATCTGCTGCTCGGCATCCTGCGGGAAGAGCGCTGCGTGGCGGCGTCGATCCTAATTGAGAAGGGGATGCGGCTGAACACCGTCCGAGAGGACATCGTCCAGTTGTTGAACGAGAAGACCACCCTAACCCGGGTGAAGGAGACGCCGCTGCTGGCCGAGTTCAGTCGCGATCTCACTGAGAGTGCGATGAAGAACCTGCTCGACCCGCTGGTCGGGCGGGGGATCGAACTAGAGCGGGTGCAGCAGGTGCTGTGCCGACGGACCAAGAACAACGCTGTGCTGATTGGCGAGCCTGGTGTTGGCAAGACCGCGATTGTCGAAGGACTGGCACAGCTGATCGTGCGGGGTGACGTCCCCCACTTTCTGGCGGATAAGCGCATCCTGGCGCTGGATATCTCACTGATCGTGGCCGGCACGAAGTATCGCGGACAGTTCGAGGAACGGCTCAAGGCGATCATGAAGGAGCTGACCGAGAACCCCAGCATCATCGTGTTTATCGACGAGCTACACACGCTGGTGGGGGCCGGGTCCGCCGAAGGGTCCCTCGACGCGGCGAATATTCTGAAGCCGGCGCTGTCGAGGGGAGAGATCCGGTGCATCGGGGCGACCACCCCGGCCGAGTACCGGAAGTATATTGAGAGGGATAGGTCGCTCGAGCGACGGTTCCAGGCCGTGAAAGTGGATCCACCGGGCGAGAGTGAGGCACTCGAGGTTCTGCTCGGGGTCAAGGATCGCTATCAGAGCTTCCATCACGTGGAATACACACCCGAGGCGATAGAGGCCGCTGTTTATCAGTCGAGCCGTTACATCACCGAACGGTTCTTACCGGACAAGGCGATCGATCTGCTGGACGAGGCCGGCTCTCGCGCGAAACTGCGTGGGGCCGGGTTCAGCGAGGAACTGGGCGATATCAACCGCAACATCCGCGTGGCGGTGGAACAGATGGAGAGCGCGGCCGCCCAGAAGGACTTCGAGAAGGCTCAGTTCTTCAAGGAGCAGGAGGTGATCGCTCGCGAGAACCTCCAGTACGTGCGGGAGAAGTTCGACGTCAAGGCGGGCTCTCGTCCGGTCAAGGTGGGCCGGCAGGACATCGATGAAGTCGTGTCGACCTGGACCGGGGTGCCGCTGACGTCGATCAATCAGGACGAAAGCGACAAGCTTCTCCGCATGGAGAACGAACTTCATCGCCGCGTGGTCAGCCAGGAGCAAGCGATCTCGGCGCTGTCCCGCGCCATTCGTCGCTCCCGCGCCGGGCTGAAGTCGCCGGGACGTCCTGTTGGGAGCTTCGTGTTTCTGGGACCGACGGGGGTTGGCAAGACCGAGCTGGCGCGCGCGCTGGCTAACTTTTTGTTTGGTAGTGATTCCTCGTTGATCCGCTTCGACATGTCCGAGTACATGGAGAAGCACTCGGTGTCGAAGCTGATCGGTTCGCCGCCAGGCTACGTGGGACACGAGGAGGGCGGACAGCTAACCGAGAAGGTGAAGCGGAATCCGTATTCGGTGGTCCTGCTCGACGAGATCGAGAAGGCGCACCCGGACCTGTCCAACATCCTCTTGCAGGTGTTCGAGGACGGCCACCTGACAGATGGGTTGGGCAACCGGGTGAACTTCAAGAATACGATCATCATCATGACGTCGAACATCGGCGCGCGCTTCATCCAGAAGCAGGCCTCGTTCGGTTTCCAGCCTCCCGACGCCAAGGAGATCCAGCGGAGCGTCAGTGACATGGTGCTGGGCGAGGTGAAGCGCACGTTCAATCCGGAGTTCATTAACCGTGTGGACGAGATCATCGTGTTCGAGGCGTTGGGCGACGACGACCTGCGCCGGATCACGTCGTTGCTGGTGGACCAGCTGAACGAGCACCTGGTGGACCGAAAACTCCAGATCTCGCTCACTAGCGAGGTTGTCGATTGGATCATTGAGCTGACGTGCAAGGATCGTTCGTATGGGGCGCGACCCTTGCGTCGCGCGATCCAGCGCTATGTCGAGGATCCGCTCTCCGAGGAGCTGATTCGCGGGCGGCTGGGCGGTGGTGAGATCGAGGTGTATCTCGAGTCGGGCGAGCTCGCGTATCGAGACGCCGAAGGAACTTTTCCCGGCCGTCGGCTGACGGCCAGCGTCTCAATGTAGGCGCCCAGCTTCTCGCACGGTCGGTGCCGAGGTCCTGACCGACGTGCGATGGTGAACTTGGAATGAGTGGTGGCGTAACCCGAACCTGGCGGTCGCGGCTGTTCGCGGCCGGGGTGTTGACATTTCTCGCGGGTGGATCTGTTCCGGCCGTGGCGGCAGAGCCGAATGAGCCCGAAAAGCCCAAGCCAGAGGCGTTCTTGGCCATGGGCCAGCCGCAGGATGTGGAGGCCCTACCGCCCGCCGACTCTGGGCCCGTCTTCGTCGGTATCGAGCTAGCGCTGCCCACCCAGGGCAATGTGGCCTCGGTCGATCCCCAGACGTACCTCTACTACATGGAGATCGACGAATACGTCAGTAGCCCCTCCGAGCAGCGGTGGACGCCCTACGACGCTTCGATCGAGCAGCGGCTCCTCGAAGACTTCGACCGGTTGTGGGAAACCGGCTTTCTGACCGACCTGGCGATCGAGGTGGTTGATACGCCCTTTGCCAACGGTGTGGAAGGAAAGACTGCCATTTTCCTGCTGGAGGAGCGGGAGCGGGTCCGCACGGTCCGGTTCGAAGGCGCGACTGCCTACGACCGTGGCGAGATCGACGAGGCGCTCGAGTCGACCGGCGTCGAGATGCGAATGGATACTCGGATCGGGCAGGGCGTCATTCGCCGGGTCGAAGAAGTGCTCCGTCAGATGTACGCGGAGAAGGGTTATCAGTTCGCCGAAGTCAGTCACGAGATGACCCCGATGGCGGGCGGACCGAAGATTGTCCAGCTCACCTTCAACATCGAGGCCGGCCCGAAGGTTGAAGTCACCGACATTTCGTTCATCGGCAATGACGCGATAAGCGCGGGCGCCCTCAAGCGCCAGATGCAGAACACGAAGGAACGGTGGTTCCTCTCGTTTATCACTGGGCGGGGCACCTATCGTCCGTTTGGCTACGAGCAGGACGCGGAGGCGATCGTCGCCTACTACCGGGCCAGCGGTTATATCGACGCCCAAGTGGGGCAGCCGGAACTGGAGTACCTGGCCACGCCGGCCGAGGCGGAGTCCCGACCGGTGCGTCTGCGGATCCCGATCTTCGAGGGGCCCAGGTATCGGGTCGGCAGTCTCGATTTTGAAGGCGACGAGGTGATGCGACGGGAGGTGCTCGAAGAGCTCTTCAACGAGGTGCAGCCAGGCAATTACTACTCAGATGAGGTGGTGCGAGACGCTTTCGAGGTGGCTCGCGAGCTGTATGGTTCGATCGGTTACTACGAGATGACCGCCTTCCCCGAGGAGGTCCGCCGGAGCGAGGCGGAGCCGGAAGTGCTGCCCACGGAGATTGATGGCGATCCGGTGGTCGACGTCACTCTGCACTTCCAGGAAGGTGAGCAGTATTTCGTCAACCGGATCAACTTCGTAGGCAACAGCACCACCCATGACGAAGTAATCCGGCGCGAAGTGAACCTCGTCGAGCGCGGCGTCTTCAACACCGAGGCGCTTCGCAGTAGCGTGCGGCGGATCAACCAGCTCGGTTACTTCGATCCCCTCGACGAAGAGAACGCCATCCAGGTCGACAAACGGCCCGGGTTCGACAACGAGGTCGACCTCACGCTCGAGGTGGCCGAAGCTAACATGAATCAGTTGACCTTCGGCGCCGGGGCGTCGCAGTTCGACGGGTTCTTCCTGCAGCTTTCGTTCCAGACCACTAACTTTTTGGGGCGAGGCGAGTCGCTGACCTTGTCGGCGCAGACCGGCGAGCGGATCAAGAACTACAACGCTGGCTTTACCGAGCCGTTCCTGTTTGGCAAGCCGATTACAGGCGGGTTCAACGTCTACCGTCGTGACATCCGCTTCATCAATCAGTTCACCCAGAGCTCGATCGGGGCTACAACATCGATCGGGTTCCGGACGGGAAACTGGTCGCAAATGTTCCTGGCCTACTCCTACGAGGAGACTCAGGTCACTGAGCTCAGCGCAATGTTCAGGGACCCGAGGCTGCTCCGGTTTAATCCGTTTCTGCAGGATGCGCTGCTGATCGGGCAAGGAGGAGCTAGGACCATTAGCTCGGTTACTCCTAGCTTTGTCATGAACACGATTGACCACCCAATCTTCCCGACCACCGGTAAGAGCTACCGGACGGGCCTGGAAGTGGCCGGTATTGGTGGCAATACGAGGTTTTTGAAGCCCACGGCCGAGGCCACCATGTACTTCCGTCAGACCCGACGGTTGTCGTTTGGTTTCCGGGCGCGTGGCGAGTACATCTGGCCCTACGGCGACACTAAAACGCTGCCCATTTTCGAGCTGCTGACTATGGGAGGCGAATTCTCCCTTCGCGGCTTCGACATCCGCAGCGTGGGGCCGAGTGATCCGGCAACCGGGTTGGTCATAGGCGGGAACAAGAGCCTGCTCTTCAACGCTGAGTATCTGATCTCGATCGCCGACCCGGTTCGGATCATCTTTTTCTATGACACCGGGCAAGTGGCGGATTTCGGCGATTCGTTCTCACCCGACGGGTTCCGTACGTCGACAGGGGCGGAACTTCGATTCTTTATGCCGGTGCTGAACGTGCCCTTCCGTCTCATTTACGCCTGGAACCCGCAGCGTGAGGGAGTCCTGAACGATCGGTTCGGGCCGCAGGAAGGGACCGTCTTCAAGTTCGCTGTCGGCACCACTTTCTAGGTTGCCCGGCGAGACGTTAGCTTGTCGGTGTTACTCCTCGGTTACAGCCAGCCTGGCGGCTGGCTCGTCGTGCCTTGTCAGGCAGATGCCTCGCCAGGAAACCCGGCGGGGCGGGCGACGTGCTCCGAGAGCCTTCTTGGTGGTCGACGGTTGCGGGAAGCTGGTATTCTACGGGGTGGTACGTCGTCTGCTTTTTTGTTTCCTGGACAGGTGGCGATGTCGAACCGATAGAGACCTAGAGCGCGAAACAGAACAGTTGCTTGTGTTTGTGACGAGTAGAGGGTTGATCTGATGAGATTGTTGAGTGTGGTTGCGACGATTATGGTCATGCTGGCGCCGGCTGTTGGAGCCGAGCCGCAGCCGCCGGCGCAGCCTGCGGCCCCGGTGACCCAGCCGCCCGCGACGCCGGCGCCGGCCGCTCCCGTGCCGGCCGCCCGGCTGCCGTTCCCGCCCGACGCCAAGACGGCCTATGTGGACCTCCAGCGGGTGGCGAACGAATCGACCGAGGGACAGGTTGCCAATCAGCAGGTTCAGACGCTGAGCGAGCAGAAGATTGCCGAGATCGAGGCGCGACAGCAGGAGCTGGCGGCGAGTCAGGGGAAGCTCGAGCAGAACGCCAACGTTATGAGCGCCGAGGCACAGCTGCAGTTGCAGCGGGAAATCGAGCGGCTGAATGTCGACATCCAGCGGATGACGCAGGACGCCGAGGCCGAGGTCGGGCAACTCCAGCAGCAGCTGCAGCTAGCGTTCCAGCAGCGCTTGATTCCGGCCATCGACCGAGTGGCGGCGGCTAAGGGGCTGCAATTCATCTTCGACGCCGGCGCGGGTGGTCTGATCTGGGCGAATCCCGCGCTGGATATCACCGCGGACGTGGTCGACGAACTGAACAACAGCGCGCCGCCCGCCCAGTAAACCTCCTTTCCTCAGGCGACCGTCCATCCGGCAGGTTCGCGCCAGTGGACGCCAGGCCGTCGACCCCGGTAGACTGGGCGCACGTGTCCGCGCCGCGGTCAATGAAGTCGCCGCGCCCGTAGGTCGCAACCTAGCATCGTGCTCCTCGACGCCACCGAACGCCTCGATCGTCATTGCTACCGGTATCCAGCGCCGCTGGTCGACGGTATTCTCGAAGCCACTCCAGGCGAGCGGTTGCTCGCGGTCAAGAACGTCACCGTGAACGAGGAGTTCTTCCAGGGACATTTCCCCGGTACCCCGCTTATGCCGGGTGTGCTGACCATTGAGGCGATGGCGCAGGCCGCCAGCCTGCTGCTGCTTGATGAGGACGGCGAACCGTCCGGTCGTCGCACCGTGCTGCGCGGGGTCCGCCACGCGCGGTTCCGCCGGCAGGTCGTGCCGGGCGACCGGTTGGAACTGGACGTGGCCGTGCGCCGCCGCCGGCGTCAAGTGGCCGCGGTCACGGCGGTGGCGCGCGTCGACGATCAGGTGGTGGCCGAGGCGGAGCTGCTCTTGGGGGTTTTGCTCGATGAGCCGCGGATCGACCGGACGGCGCACGTGGCTCCGGGTGCCGAAATCGGCGCCGGGACGGTAATCGGGCCGAATGCCGTCATCGGTCCGCACGTGAAGATCGGACGCGAGTGCAGTATCGGCGCGTCAGCCGTCATCGACGGCTGGACGGAGATCGGCGACGAGACGCGCGTGTTCCCATGCGCCTCGATCGGCATGATTCCGCAAGACCAGAAGTTCAAGGGTGAACGCACGACCCTCGAGATCGGGCGTCGAAACGTCTTCCGCGAGTTCGTCACCGTTAATCGCGGCACCCAGGTTGGCGGAGGGGTAACCCGCATCGGCGACGACAACCTCTTCATGGCTTATGTTCATGTGGCACACGACTGCACCGTGGGCAACAAGACCATCTTCGGTCCAGGCGCCACGCTGGGCGGGCACGTGGCCGTCGAGGACCAGGCCAACATCGGGGCGTTCTCCGGGGTTCACCAGTTCTGCCGGGTGGGGCGTCAGGCGTTCATTGGCGGTTACTCGGTGGTGACCCTCGATGCGATGCCGTATGCGCGCAGTGTCGGAAATCGTGCGCGCATCTACGGTCTGAACACTATCGGGCTCAAGCGCCAGGGCATGCCGCCAGAGACGATCGCCGATCTCAAGCGAGCGTTCCGCTACCTGCTGCGCTCGAAGCTCAATACCACGCAAGCGATTCGACAGATTGAGCTGGACGAGACGCTCCGCTGTCCGGAGGTCGACTATCTGGTCGAGTTCATCCGGACCTCGCGGCGCGGGGTTAACCTGCGCCGGCCTCCGAAGCGGTTGGAGGCGGCGATGGTCTCCGACGAGTAACGCCATCGTGTTCCCGACGCGCCCGCCTCATGTGCGGGTTGACGCCTGCGGGGATTTATATCGATGACCGCGAACCGTGCCCCCAGGATGGCAGTGGTGGGTGTCGGGCATTTCGGCCGACATCACGCCCGCGTTCTGTCTGAGCTCGATCAGGTTCGGCTCGAAGCGGTGGTGGATGTCGACGGCGATCGTGCCGCTGCAGTAGCGGCCGAGTTTGGCACGACGGCGTTCGATAGCGTTGAGGCGCTTGAAGGGCAGATCGACGCGGTGACCATCGCCGTGCCCACCGAAGCGCATAGCGTGGTTGCGGTGCCGTTGCTTGCCCGTGGAGTCTCGGTGCTGGTGGAGAAACCGATAGCTCGTTCGCTCAGGGAAGCCGATGCGATGTTAGCTGCGGCGGCTGAGAGTGGCGCGATCCTGGCAGTCGGCCACACCGAGCGTTTCAATCCGGCGGTGGCGGCGGCGTTGCCACTCGTCCGGTCGCCCCGGTTCATCGAGGTGCATCGGATTGGCGCGTTCCCGTCCCGCAGTCTCGACATCGACGTCGTCTTCGATCTAATGATTCACGATCTCGACATCATCGCAACCGCCGTCGACAGTCCCCTGGACTCGGTCGAAGCGGTCGGCGTGCCGGTCCTCAGCGACCGGGTTGACATCGCCAACGCTCGTCTCTGCTTCGAGACCGGGTGCATCGCGAATCTCACGGCGAGCCGTATCAGTCGAGACCGTGTCAGGAAGCTGCGGTTTTTTCAGCAGGATGCCTATATCTCCATTGACTGCTCTGAGCAGCAGGTCGAGGGATGGCGGGTGAGGCGTGGAGGTGACGAGGGGCCGGCGATCGAGGGGGGTAGGCTTGAGATCGTGGCCGGGGAACCGTTGGTTCGAGAGTTGACGGATTTTGTCGCCGCGGTGCGGGCCGGGACCCCAAGTTTGGTCGACGGTAGAGCCGGGCGTCGGGCTCTCGAATTGGCACAGCGGGTCGCCGAAGCGATGGCTGCGGAGCGAGCACGCACCGAACTGGGCGCCTCTGATGAGGACGGGCATGAGTGATGAGCTGAGCGCCGTCGGGCGGAAGCTGGCTGACGGCGTGGCGTTCGATCACGATGACCATCGGCGTTTGGCCACCGCATCAGATTTCGTCGGGCTGGGTATGTTGGCCGATGAGGTCCGGCGTCGCCGCCACGGCGATCGAGCAACCTACGTGCAGGTGGCCCGGGTGGCATGGGATGAAGCGGTCGGTGAGTTGCCAGAGGCCGGAGAGATTCGTCTCGTCGGCGAGATTCCGCGACCAGAGACGCTGATCCAGACGGTTGCAGCCGCCGCAGCGTCCTCGTCCGGGACTCCGGTGACCGGTGGCGATTTGATGGCTACCTATCGGGTGTGCGACGGGCAGATCGATGCCCTCGGTGAACTACTCGGGGCCGCGGCCGGCGCCGGTCTCGCCGCTCTGTCCGAGGTGGCGCTTGACGATTTGCTCTCGCTCGACGACCAGGGGAAAGCCATGGCGTTGCTCGAGGCTGTTGGCGCGAGCGGGCTGCGCGTCAACCGGATCTGGGCGCGGGAGGCCGCCGTAGACGCGGCGGTGACGGTTTTTACCCGAGTAGCGGACTGGGGAACGGCGGCTGCCGTCTTTCGATCGTTGGCGCCACTCTCCGATGATGATCCGATGCAGCCCTCCACCGGGTACGCCGACCTTCGTCAGGTTGCGCTGGCTCGACTTCTGGTTGACAATATCGACTCGATCCAAGTCGACTGGTCTCGGCATGGTCCGAAGCTAGCGCAGGTGGCCCTGACCTTCGGCGCCGACGACTTGGATGCCGTGCCGGTCAAGTCCGGGGACCAGGGATGGCGTCGGGCGCCTCGCGAGGAGGTGCGGCGGAACATCGTCGCTGCGGGATACACGGCGGTCCGTCGGAACGGCCGCTTCGAAGCGTCATGAGTGCGATTCGAGTCAGCGCTGTCGAGTACCTAAACGCTCGGCCGCTCGTGCACGGGCTGGGTGCTCGCTCCGATCTCTTCGAGCTGCAGTACGACGTCCCGGCGCGCTGTGCGGCCCAGCTCCACGAGAAGTCGGTGGACCTCGGGTTGATCCCCTCTATCGAGTATTTGCAGTTTTCCGACTACAGCATCGTGCCAGATCTGGCGGTGGCGTCGGAGGGCGAGGTGGCGTCGGTGGCTCTGTTTACCACCCGCCCGGCGACCTCGCTCCGGTCGATCGCAGTCGACAGTAGCTCGCGGACAGCGGCCGCGCTGGTGCGAGTGCTGTGTACCGAGTGGTGGGACATCGACCCGAAGCTGGTGAAGCTCCGTCCGGAGCTTGACGTCATGCTTAAGCGTTGTGACGCGGCGCTGGTGATTGGCGACCAGGCGCTGCACCTTGACTACGAGAGCCAGGGGCTGGACAAGGTCGACCTCGGAGACGAGTGGACGGCCATGACGTCGCTACCCTTCGTCTGGGCGGTTTGGGCCGGCCGGGGCGGAGCGATCGGCCCTGAGCACGTCGCCGCGCTCCAGCAGGCCCGGGATGCGGGCGTGGCCACAGTGAACGAGATCGTGGCGGCGCACGGGCCCGAGGACGAGGAGGCTCAGGAGGTCGGGCGCACCTATCTACGGGAGAACGTCTCCTTCTCGCTCGACGAGCGCGCCCTCGCGGGTTTGCGGAAGTTCTATGACTACGCCTACGATCTGCGGCTGGTCCAAACGCCTCCCAGGATTCGTTTCTTCGAGCCCTAACGCCGGGCCCGCGCGTACGGGTGCGGTAATCCGACCAGCATGAGTGTCGAGTCGATCGCCGATCGGGTACTCTCCGGGGCGAGAGTGAGCCGGGGTGACGCGCTCGAGCTGTATCGCGACGCGCCCACCAGCCTGCTGGGGAGCCTGGCTGACACCATCCGGGCACGCAAGCACCCTGAGCGGGTGGTCACTTACATCATCGATCGCAACGTCAACTACACGAACGTCTGTGTCGCGCGCTGTAATTTCTGTGCGTTCTATCGACCGGTCGGTTCCGGTAAGGGGTACGTCCTCGGGTTCGAGGAGCTATTCGAGAAGATCGACGAGACACTGTCTGTGGGGGGTGTGCAGTTGCTGCTGCAGGGCGGGCATAATCCCGATCTGCCGATCGCGTGGTACGAGGATCTCTTCCGGGCCATCAAGGAGCGCTACCCCGACTTCAAGCTGCATGCGCTCTCACCGCCGGAGATTCTCCACATCTCCAGGTTGTCGCAATTGTCGGTGACCGAGGTGGTGGGGCGTCTCGTCGCGGCTGGACTCGACAGCGTGCCTGGTGGGGGAGCGGAGATTCTCGTCGACCGGGTGCGCCGGCTGCTCAACTGCGACAGCAAGGCCACCGCAGACGAGTGGCTGGGTGTGATGCGGGCGGTGCACGAAGCAGGGCTGCGGTCGACTGCTACCATGATGTACGGGAGCGTCGAGGAGCCGGAAGAGCGGATCGAGCACCTGTGTCGCTTGCGGGCACTCCAGGATGATACCGGCGGGTTCACGGCCTTCATCACCTGGAGCTATCAGCCGCACAACACCGAGTTGGGGGGCGCCGAGGCGACCGGCATCGACTACCTGCGGACGCTGGCCCTGAGCCGGATCGTGCTTGACAACTTCGACAATCTCCAGGCCTCCTGGGTCACCCAGGGCGGCAAGGTGGGACAGCTGAGCCTGGCCTTTGGCGCCAATGACATGGGCAGCGTCATGATCGAGGAGAACGTTGTGCGGGCCGCCGGCGCCGAATACTGCATGGACGAGGTCGAGATCGTTCGCAATATCGAAGATGCTGGATTTCGTCCGCGACGGCGGAACATGGTCTACGACGATCTCGGCGGGCCGCTGTTCCGCGAACGGACGATCCCTCGTCGAACCGCGCTCGACGTAGCGCGCCAGGCCGGCCACGATTCGGTCCCCGACGAGTTAGCGAAGTATCCGGCCCGCAGTCGCGTCGGAAAGCAGCGGCGCACCGACGCGGGACCGTGATCCACTATCAGGCCGATTGGATACTGCCGATCACGGCACCGCCCGTCCGGCGCGGTGTGGTCACGGTGCAGGCTGGGCGAGTTGTCGCGGTCGGCGCCTCGCCGATAACCGGTTCCGCGACGACTCACGACCTGGGGCGATCGGTGATCCTGCCGTCGCTGGTTAACGCCCACACGCACCTGGAGCTGTCGGCGTTGTCCGGTCGCGTGCCTCCCGCGCCCTCGATGCCCGAGTGGGTGGTGTCGCTCATGGGAGCACGCGACCCCGCGTCATCTTCAGACCCGGCGGCGATCAGATCGGCTATTGAGGCGGTTCGGTCGTCTGGCACAGGTCTAGTCGGCGACATTGGCAACACACTGGCCTCGGTCCCCGAGCTGCGAACGTCTCCACTCCGCGCGCGGGTGTTCCGCGAGGTCGTGGGTTTTCCAGACACGCTGGCCGATCAGGTGGTGACGGAAGCCCTCGACGAGATTCGCGGGGCTGACGCTAATGCGGACGTCCGGGTGGGACTGGCGGCGCATGCTCCCTACTCGGTAGGCGCCAGAGCGTTGCGTGCCCTCGGCCGGGCGAGCCAGTCTCTCGGGGGGGCACGGGCAATCCATCTGGGCGAGTCGCCAGAGGAGATCGAGTTTCTGGCGAGTGGGCACGGACCGTGGCGGGATCTGCTGGAGCGGATCGGCCGCTGGGACCCGGCGTGGGCTGTGCCCGGTACCGGTCCGGTGGCCTATCTTGAGCAGATGGGCTGGTTGAGCAGCGAACTGGTCGTGGCTCATGGCGTCCAGCTCTCCGATGACGAGCTCGCGCGTCTCGGGGAGGCGGGAGCTACGCTCGTGACCTGTCCCCGGAGTAATCGCTGGACGGGGGTGGGCGACCCGCCGCTCGACCGGTTTGTGCGCTCGGGCGTGCGTCTGGCCGTGGGAACCGATAGTCTGGCGAGCGCCCCGGACCTGAACCTGTTCGCCGAGTTGGCGAGGCTCAGGGAACTGTCGTCTGAGGTGCCTGCGCGTGCCCTGCTTGCCTCCGCCACGGTGCACGGCGCCCGTGCCCTCGGATTCGGCAGAGAGTTGGGCGAGATCGCACCTGGCTCGCATGCCTCACTGATCGCGGTTCAGGTTCCTGACGAATCTCTCGATGTGGAAGAATACTTGGTGGGCGGCGTTGGTCCGGGCCAGGTGACTTGGCTCGACCCAGACGATGGCGCCGCCGGCTGATCCAGCCGCGCTCTTCGATGTTCTCGACTCTCCGCACCTACGCGTCATTCGTTCGCTTCAGCCATTCGCTGTTTGCGCTGCCGTTCGCGCTGGTGGGGGCGTTGTTGGCGGCTCAGCAGACGCCGGTCACATTGGACCGGGTACTCTGGATCGTTGCCGCCATGGTGACCGCCCGTACGGCCGCCATGGGCTTCAACCGACTGGTGGACAGCCGGTTCGACGCGCTGAATCCGCGGACGGCGAACCGAGAACTGCCGCGAGGCGTCCTGTCGCGGGCTTGCGCGGTCACCCTCGTGGCGACGTCGTCGATCGCGTTCGTCCTTATAACGACCCAGCTGAGCTGGATCTGCTTCGCTTTGTCGCCCGTCGCCTTGGCCATCATCTTCTGGTACTCGCTGGCCAAGCGCTATACGACCTACACCCAGCTGTTCCTAGGACTGGCGCTCGCCGTGGCGCCGGTCGGCGGCTGGTTGGGAGCTGGTGGGGGCACGGGCTGGGCACCCTGGATTCTTGCCCTGGCGACTGGCGCCTGGGTGGCCGGGTTCGACATCTTCTACGCCTGCCAGGATCTGGACTTCGATCGTGCCCATGGACTGCGCTCGATACCGGCCAGGTTCGGCGTGGAGACCTCGCTGGCGATTGCACGCGGCTTGCATCTGCTGACGGTTGTGGCGTTGGCGGCGGTGGCGCTCGTGGTGCCGCTCGGTCCCTGGTATCTCCTAGGCGTGGCTGGCGTCGCGGTGTTGCTTGCCTACGAGCAGACTCTGGTCCGACCCCATGATCTATCCCGTGTGAAAGAGGCGTTCGACCTTAACGGCTATGTCGGGATCTTCTATCTTGTTGCGACCGCGGCGGCACTTTATGTCAATTAACACGAACCCGAGTTTCGCTGTAGGAATCACCGGTGCCAGCGGCGCGCTGTATGCCGTGCGCACTGTGGCGGCGCTGCTTGAGGCGGGGTGCCACGTCGAACTGGTGGTGTCCGACTTCGGCCGGAGGTTGCTGCGTGACGAGCTTGGCGAGGAGGCCAGTTTTGACCGGCTGACCGACTACCTTGTGGACCGCTATGGCGACGGGGTCGGCGCCGGCTCGATGACGGTGCTGAACAACCGTGACGTCGGCGCGTCGATCGCGAGCGGCAGTCACGCCTGCCAGGGCATGGCCATCGTTCCCTGTTCGATGAAGACGCTCGCCGCGATCGCCAATGGTCTGTCACGAACGTTGGTCGAGCGGGCCGCTGACGTGATGCTGAAGGAGCGCCGGCCGCTGGTTGTCGTGGCCCGCGAAACGCCGATGAGCCTGCCGCAGCTGCGAAATATGGTGGCGCTGGCCGAGGCCGGGGCCGTCATGATGCCGGCGATGCCGGCGTTCTACCAGGGCCCGCGAACGCTGGACGACCTGGCGGACTTCATGGCGGGCAAGGTGCTGTCGGCGCTAGGATTGTCGCACGAGCTTTATCCTCCATGGACAGGATGACGATGCCGGGACCGGCGGGCGGACGCGCGCCGTCGCTCGACAAGGACCCGCGACGGATCGCGGGGATGTTCGACGCGATTGCCCATCGGTATGACCAGCTAAATCATCTGCTGAGCGCCGGGCTCGACCGCCGCTGGCGCCGGGTGGCGGTCGACGCGCTCGAGCTGACCGACGGCGACCAGGTGCTCGATGTCTGCACGGGCACGGCCGATCTTGCGATCGCGGCCACCGCCGGCAGGGCACCTCGGGTGCGGGTGCTAGGCGTTGACTTTGCGGCCGAGATGCTGCTCTTGGGGCTGGGCAAGCTCCGCGCGGCCGGCCTCGACGGTCAGATCCGTCTGGCCCGGGGTGATGCTGCTCGTCTCCCCTGCGCAACCGAGGTCATAGACGCCGTCACCGTCGGGTTCGGTATTCGCA
>Ga0310344_10000109_pt1 | contig 68893 bp, 70 predicted proteins | sample HC15DNA20200_MG_FD_203801 | JGI IMG/M metagenome (GOLD analysis project Ga0310344, IMG submission 203801) | Marine microbial communities from station ALOHA, North Pacific Subtropical Gyre - HC15-DNA-20-200_MG | ecosystem: Environmental > Aquatic > Marine > Oceanic | place: Pacific Ocean: North... | reverse complement strand
GCCCGACTGATGTATTGATATTGTCATTACTTTATCTGTCTCATAGAATGCGTTTTGAACCCCGTCTCCATGATGCGCATCTATATCGATATAAGCGATTCGTTCAACACCTTTTTGGAGGAATGCCTGGATAGCAATTACCGCATCATTAAAAATGCAAAATCCAGATGCATAGTCGCTCGCGGCATGATGATATCCTCCACCAGCGTTAAAAGCCAATTCGACAGATCCATCTAGGATGGCATCAACCCCTGTCAAAGATGCCCCGACTGCTAGCGCGGCGGCTTCGTACATCCCTGTAGATATTGGGTTATCACCCCAATCGCTGAAACCGTATCTATGCTGCCTTTCTAAATCATCTCCATTACTGAATGCACCAACCGCCTCAATGTAATCCCTAGAATGAAAAGTCATTAACTCATAAGGAGTGGCTATTCTAGGCTCTAAAATATTTGCAGACCCGTTGGAGAATACGTTATACGATTGTAGTAATTCGTAAACAAGCCTAAGTCGCATAGGCCTGAGGACATGATCTTCTCTTAATATGTTTTTTGTTAGCTCTTCGCTATAAATAAAACTCGTTTGCATGATGTTAGCTGTAGTTGGCTACGTTCGCAGAAAGGTCAAGTTTCGTTAAAGGGTCCGACATGCTAGTTTCGTACACACTTGTTTGTTCAGTGACGAAACCATCAATATAAAAAACGATTTTTTCGTCTAAGAAACCAACGTCAATTGGAGGCCCTATCTTTAGGAAGGAATACTTACCTTCCGTAGTCACTACCGATTCTGAAATATAATTATCGATTCTGGCGTAAATTAGGGTTCCATCTTTTACCGCTACCCCATTAATACTAGCGTTTCCCGAGAAAAATGAAGGAAATGGGGGAGTGGTTGCCTGAGAGAATCCCTCTTCTAATATATCTTCTGGCGTAGTTGGTTTGTATATTTTTGATCCTAGAGACATTTTATCTATTCCCGCACCTACAATTGTAGAAACCGTGCCGCCTAGCGGATCTGTTATAACCCCAATAACTTTATTCGTTGAATCCAGGACTGCTCCCCCTTCGAAAGAAGGATCAAGGGATGTATTGAGTTGTAAAGTAGATATGTTGTTTTCTAGAGATCCCGATAACACTGTGGTTTCAAATTGTGTTTGGTAGCCAACTGGGCATGAAGTGCACCCACTTCTAACTACGCGAACTTTTGAACCTGGAGGGAAAATTGTGTCGTCTGATAGTTCTAAATATTCATATGCATCTGGCCGCGTTGTTTGTACAACCGCGATTTCTGAAAATTCACTAAACCCTATAATTTCTCCTCCAACTGCTTGGAAATCATTTCCTACTACCGTGACAGCTGTGGTTGATTTATTAATAATAGTTGTTGTCAGTAACAAACCATTTTCACTAATCAGGAACCCACTCGATGGTAGGAAAGTACCGGTAATTCCGACTATCTCGTTTCCAGATAGTGGCTTAAGTTCGGGCTCTACTATTTCCTCTTTTTCGGGTGTCATAGGGTTTGTGGGTTCCTCTTCTTTCGCATCAGTGGTCGGTTTAGTTTTATCTTCCTCTTCTATTTTTTCATTTTGAGAAACTACCCCGGGTTCTTGTTTTTCTGATGTCTCTTCATCACTATCGTATTTGGGTGCTTCGAAGGTAGGCCGTTCAGTTGCGGAGGGTATTAAGGGAGGTGGCTCGTAAATAGCGGTAGAACTGGATTGACAGCTAAACGAACTAATTACTACGCCTATAGCTATGAACGGTAGGAAAATATTTATATACTTCATATTATTATTGATCACCAGGCCAAAATGTTATGCATGGATCATTTATATCAGAAATTTGTAGGAAAGCGTACCACAACAAGTGAATAGCTCACTATTATGAATGAAAATAAACTATCAAATGACCGATTCACCATTTTAGTATTAGGCGGTTCTGGTTTTATAGGTTCGGCCACCGTAAAACAGTTAAACGGTCAAATAGAACGGCAATATAAATTGAAGGTGCTATCTCGGAATGCCCCTCAGGAAAATAATTTTGGTGTTGAATATATACGGGGGGACGTTAAAAATTTTGAAAACCTTAATTCCGCAATGGAGGACGTCGATGTCGTGATCGATATTGTAGGTATTCTTCGTGAAACGGATGATCAAACATTTGAAAATGTTCATGTTCAAGGTACTGCAAATATTATAAGGGCGTGCAAAAATAATCGTATAAAACACCTTATTGTCATCGGGGGTATTCGCCCAAATCCTGCATTGAAAGATCCGTTTACGGTATCCAAAGTCCTTTCAGAAAAGATAATAAGTGACAGTAACTTACCTTTTACGATTCTGCGTTCATCAATGGTTTTTTCACGTAATATCGAATCAGGAGTTTTAGGGAGAATTTTCCGATCTCTAGAAAAGTTAAAACCACTGTCTGTACTACCTAATGGAGGATCAGGAACGTTCCAGCCTATTTTCATAGATGACCTCATTGAATGTGTAAAATTTTGCATTGAAAAAAAAGAAGTTGTAATTGGTAATACTTACAATATCGCTGGTTTTGATATTTGGACTTATAAGATGTTGGTTAAACTAGTGAAGAATGTGACACATATTAGAACGATAGATATTAATTTGAAAGTGGGGTTTATTTTTCCTTTGGTATCAATTATGTGTCAAATTTTTCGCAATCCATTGGTTACAGTAAACGAATTGAGACAAATCCTTCTTGATAACCGTGTTGAAGAGAATGATTTAAGCAGAATATTTGGAGTCAAATATACAAGCCTTAGCAAAGAGATTTTTGAGTGAATGTGCTGGATAAAGTAAATAATAAATATGGATGATTTAACTGACAATAGCTTAGAAGAGCCCAAGAGGAAATTAGTATTGAATTTCAGGGCGAGGATTGCTCTGGGTGGCATTCTACTTGCAACAGTACTGATCTCAGGAGGTTTTTTTCTCGGATATGCAGACGAGCTTGGAGGCTGGGGTTATTTTGGCGCATTTTTTATAAGTTTGATATCTAGTGCAACCATTATCTTTCCGTCTCCAGGAATTTTGTTAGTGATGCAGATGGCACATTCATTAGATTGGGTCTTGTTGGGATGCGTGACCGGTATAGCAGGTGGCTTAGGTGGCGCAACTGCGTATGCGTTTGGTGCCATTAGTAGGGGGCAAGTATTCAGAGGGGTTTTAGGGCGGTTTATCGACCGCATCTTTGCAGCAAGAATAGGTATCGTTCTATTGATTGTAACTAATTTCATTCCTCTTGCGGGTGGAGATGCGTTAAGTATGGCTGCAGGTGTTTCAAAGTTTCCTTTTAGAAGATATCTTATTTATGTCACAGTCTCTACAACCGTTCGAATGCTAATATTAACTTATATCGGATCGATTGTAGAAGTAATGGAATTTGGCGATATCGAGTCTTATATTCTGGAACGGTTCACAGAATTAATGAACGGTCTAGTATAATTGTTATCGGAGGGTTCAGTTTTGAGAATTGTTGTTGGGGCAGACCACGGTGGGTTTCATCTTAAACAAGAATTAGTTAAATGGTTAAAAGACGAAGGCCATATTATCGAAGATATTGGCGCTCATGAATATGATCAATATGATGATTATCCAGATTTTGCGATAAAAGCTGCCAATGAAATAAAGAATGGCAATGTAAGTAGAGGTATTGTTATTTGTGGAAGTGGTGTAGGCGCTAGTATTGTTTCTAACAAAATAAAAGGTATCCGTGCGTCTGTATGCCATGATTCTTACTCAGCTGCTCAAGGAGTTGAGCATGATGATATGAACGTACTGTGTATCGGCGCAAGGGTTATAGGGTATGAATTGGCGAAATTAATTGTTGAATCCTTTATAAACTCTAATTATTCCGGCGGTGAGCGTCATCAAAGGCGGCTGGATAAATTGATCGATCTTGAAAACTAGTCGGCAATAACCTAACCATCTTGCGGGTATAATAATGCTTAGTTTTGTGAGTTAATAATTTTGGCTAGATCGGGCGGTTTTGCCATCAATAAAATAAGCCCTGCAAATAAAAAACCTATGGCAAAAATACGGAATATGCTTTCGTAACTGCCGGTAGAGTCAAATATTAAAGTAGTAGTGAGTGGCCCCATAGCGTTCATAAGCATCTGAACCGGCGTGGTAACTCCTCTGATAGCACCTTGGGATTCCCTTCCGAAGTAATCCGCCCACACAAGTTGCTGTAACATTGGTATACCACCCCAAGGAATGCCATGAGCAAAAGCGAATATATAAGCAGTTCTAACGTTATTAACAAAACTCAGCAATCCTATCCCTAGTGATACGATGATAATTATCCCCGACATTAGGAACCTCACATGGATTTTTTCTGCCAAAAAGCCTACGAACAGTCCTCCAAAGGCACTAATTAGCGCCCATGATGTCATTACACGTACTGCGGTATCTGGATCTATGCCTTGATCGGTAAAAAACGGAAATAGATTAAAATTGATCCCAGCACCACCATAGTACAGAGAACTAGTAGCAAAAAGAATAAAATAAAATGCAGGGGTTCGCATTGCCTGCTTTCGATCTAAAGACAGATCTAGCTTACTAGATGCCGTTTTATCCCTCGTATCACTATCCTTTAGAGTCGCCCTGTCAGTGTTTCCATCTGGTACTAACCCTAGATCCTCAGGGCGCCTTCGTAAGAATAAAATTGTGGGAATTAATGTTATTGACCAAGTTAGAATACCTAGCCCCATTGCACCAACTCTCCAACCGTATCCAGATATTAGAGTTTGGACATAAAGTGGCATGAAAGAATTGCCTATCCTTGTTCCAGTGGAGGCAAGCGCTTGAGCCCTTCCTCTTCTATCGATAAACCATTTGGATATCACCACCCCAACAGACATAGCGATAACTCCGCTTACGATGGTTCGCATAGATATCATAAGGCCGTAAAAATGCCATAGTTCTTGAATAAAAGAGAGGCCTAGAATTGCCCAGCCAATAAAGAAAAAGGCTAAAAAAAGTATCCAGCGAGGGCCAAATTTGTCCAATAAAGGGCCTATCACTATTGAGAAAAGCCCTCCCGAAATAGTCCCTACAGATATAGCTCCAGCGAATGTCGCTCGAGACCACTCGAATTCAGCCGTGATCGGCTTAAGAAATATACCCAGTACCGGATTGAAAGATGCTGTCTGGGCCATGGTGACTATAGCCATGGTTATTACAATTATCCATCCGTAGAAAAAAGGTAACTTTTCTTGCATAAAACTTATTAATATTCCCTTCAAAATTTATATAAATTATGCTTATTGATTTTACGTAATTAGCTCGTTAAGGATAGATTTATTTGGTAGTCTATACCATATAAACTTAGAAAGGTGGCCTCATTAATCGAATGTCCGCTAGTAATATCTTTTTTTTAGTGAATTTAATAGGGGGAATAGCAGTTCTTGGAGGATACGCTTATTATTTGGCTGCGAACCCAGAGCATAGGGGGTATTTGTGGGGAAATGTTCCCGTTAGCTGGCAACCATACATCGTCGCATCCATGTTTATAGCCGCTGCCGGTTATTTATGGTTCTTCGCATATACAGTGTTCTCTTCTGGTGATTCAATAACTCCTCTAAGAGGACTATTGGATATTAAGATTATAATAGGGCTAGTGGCACTGTTCCTCTTGATGGCTTCACTTTGGATTCCGCTGACTATGAATATGATTGTGTCCCATGATGAAACGCGGTGGTTTTCTGTTCAATTTGTTCTTTGGGGAGCTGCAATTGCAGCTATATTGATAACCTTTTGCGTAATTACTTCAACCAATGTTGAAAACCCTGTACAGCATTGGTTTGCTGTCGCCGGAATTGGTTACCTCACTTTTCATTGCACTGTATTGGATGCAATATTATGGGTCAGTAAATTCTCATTACCTTAGGAGGAAAACCAACATGGATTTAGAGCTTCAAGGAAAAGTGGCAATTGTTACAGGTGGGAGTAAGGGTATAGGAAGATCTATTGCCCAGCATTTATCTGAAGAAGAGGTCAAAGTTGTTATTTGTGCCCGAGATGCAAACGTTCTCGAATCTACTGCAAAAGAGATTTCAGCACAGACAGGCGGTGATGTTTCTGCGGTCCGGGCGGACATGACGAGTACACCGGATGTCGAAAATTTAATTGAGGAAACTATAAAAAAATATGGTCGAATTGATATTCTTGTAAATAACGCTGCTATGGTCGGGGGCAAAGTTGCTCCGAATATATTTGATGCTACAGAAAAAGATCTTGTTGAAGATATAGACACAAAAATTGTTGGGTATTTCCGCACTATAAAAGCGGTGGTACCTCATATGCAAAATCAGAAATGGGGCAGAATTATCAATATTGGTGGTTTAAGTGCACGCCAATCAAGCTTTTTTGGTCTTCGAAATTCTGCTGTGGTTCATATGACAAAAACGCTTTCTGATCAACTAGGTCCTGATGGAATAACCCTTAATGTGGTGCATCCAGGATCAACTGCCACCGATACCGTATTGAATCGCCAAAATAATAGAGCTGAGCAACAAAATATATCGGTGGAAAAATTGCAGGAAATTAATGCTGAAAGAGTAGCAATAAGGAGAATTATTCAACCTGAAGAGTTGGCTTACATTGTCTGTTTTCTAGCTTCTCCTAAAGCTGAAAGTATCACTGGAGAAAGTATTGCGGCTGGTGGAGGCGCATTAGGTGCCGTGTTTCACTAAAATCGACGTCCCACGTATATGTTATCCCATACGAATAACTGAATATCTCTAAATGTGGATAAAATTTGCAATAAATACTAAACATGGTATCTTCCAAGGGTAATCCGCTGTAATAAAGCTTAAGATGTTAGGACATCTTAAGTAAAGATAAATGTACTTTGAGAGGTGAAATATGGAATCTAAAATGCAAACAGGGGTTTTACTGGTCTTGGGTCCCATACTTGCAGGGATTGGCTGGCTGGGTTTTTATCCTCAAGCGGAAGGTCCTGCTGAAATTGCCAAAGCTTTGACGGATGATCCAACTATGGGAACTATTGGGATTTTATTAGGATATACGGGCATGATAACCATAATGTTGGGCTTACATTACTTTACGTCACGTTTGGCGAATTCTGGTAGCAACGGAGCCAGTTATGCTAGCGTTCCGAGTAAACTTTTTCTTATGCTGATCGCGTTCTTTATTAGTGGTTTAGGCTTAGAGTTCGCCACGATCCAAGCTGATTCCCTAAGTCAAGGCCAACTGTACCAAGAAATTACCTTTGCATTGGGTGGAGGATTTGGATTGGTAGTAGGTGTAGGCCTTTTGTTGACAGCAGTTTCAGTGATTCTTAGCAAGAGTTATCATCTCTTGGTCGGAGCTGTATTTGTACTGCCGGGAATAATATTACCAATATCGTTCTTGATGCAATCCGGGCCTAACGATCCTATTAGCATTGCTTCTTGGATGTCATTGATGTTCGGCCTTGTGGCCATTGGTATATTGGATATTCGAAGTGCCCGGCAAGAAAATGGTTAATTAAACATATTGGTTTAGGGAGGATAACCTCCTAAATGATAAACGAATATACAGAAAAAGATATTACCAATATCTTGAATGTGATTAACGATGCAGCCTTGAAATATAAGGGTGTGATTCCCGAAGATTCTTGGCACGAACCCTACATGATTGACCAAGAGTTGAAAAACGAATTTGTGAGTCATGTACGTATGTTTGGGTATTCTATAAATGGTGTGCTGGTCGCTGTGATGGGAATACAAGAATTGGGAGATGTTACCTTAATTAGGCATGCGTATGTACTTTCTGGTCACCAAGGGATGGGAATTGGAAGATCCTTACTAGAATATTTGTTTCAGATGAACAAGAGTGCCAGATTGCTTGTTGGTACATGGGAGGGTGCTACGTGGGCGATTAGGTTTTATTTAAATAACGGTTTTTTCCTTCATAAAAGGCAGGAAATCGATCAACTATTGAAAAAATATTGGGAAGTCCCTGAGCTACAAATGGAAAATTCTGTTGTGTTAGAAAAGACTATAGGTTAGATGGACGGCGGTTAGTAATATAATAGATCTGTTTACAAACTAGAATGTGCGGTATTAACACTTGTTAAGGTGTTTGGTGGAGCCGAGGGGGCTCGAACCCCTGACCCCCTGCTTGCAAAGCAGGTGCTCTCCCAGCTGAGCTACGGCCCCGATATTATTCGATATGTTTAGATTATATTATATATTCTGTTCAATGTGATCTAATATTTAGTATAGGTCAGCTAATTTGACCTATTGAATACGGAATTGGCTTATTTATTTGGAGGTATTAGGATGTGGGAATTGTCTTTTTCCCCTCTCTTACAAGTATTGGTGGCTTCTATGCTGCCGATAGGAGAACTTCGTTTAGGTATACCTTTAGGTATAATTGGCCTTAATTTACATTGGTTTCCTGTATTTATCACGAGTCTTATAGGAAACTTGATCCCAGTGTTACCCATTCTAATAATGCTTAATTGGGTTCCCAAAATCATTCCTCATTTACCTTCTTGGATGAATAAATTGTGGGTGTTCCAAAACCGAAGGATAATCCTAATTCATGAAAAATATTCAAATTATGTCTCGGTAAATAATGCAGCAATGAAAAATTCAATCATTCTTATTCTATTAGTAGCCATACCATTGCCGTTTACGGGAGTTTGGACGGGATGCTTTGTCGCATGGATGTTAAGGCTAGATGTGCGACAGGCTTTTCCTCCGATTGCATTGGGAGCAGCAATTGCTGGTGTAGTTGTTACAAGCGTGGTTCTAGGTCCTTTTGAGTGGTTGAGCAATATTGTACTAATTGAAGCCTAGTGTTTGACTCAAAGATTAACGTTTTGTAATCGAGCTACAGTATCTATATCTTTATCACCCCGGCCACTTAAATTAATAACCATAATATCTGATTTATTTAATGTAGAAGCTAATTTAGTTCCAAATATTATTGCGTGGGATGATTCGAGCGCCGGTATTATTCCCTCAGATTCAGATAGCAATTGAAATCCTTCCAATGCCTCTTCGTCAGTAACACTTGTGTATTCGGCTCTTCCAATATCTTTATAGTATGCATGCTCTGGGCCAACACCAGGGTAGTCTAACCCTGCTGATATGCTCTGGGTTTCCTTTACTTGGCCCCATTCATCTTGTAAAAGCATTGAGTAGGAACCATGTAGGACTCCCGGAGTTCCTGCAACTAAAGTTGCAGCATGCGCACCAGACTCTATGCCTGAGCCTCCTGCTTCTACGCCAATAAACTGTACGCTTGTATCTTTTTCGAAAGGGTAAAACATACCTATAGCGTTGCTACCTCCTCCTACACATGCTATTAAGTAATCTGGAAGCTTGCCTTCAAGTTCTTTTAATTGTTCCTTAATTTCTTCACCAATAATTTTTTGGAAGTCGCGAACCATTGTGGGATATGGGTGTGGACCAACTACGCTTCCAATCAAATAGTAGGTGTTTGAGACATTTGTTACCCAGTCGCGCATTGCTTCATTTACAGCATCTTTAAGAGTCTTTGAGCCACTGCTAACCGGTATCACATTAGCTCCTAATAGCTTCATTCTGAAAACGTTTGGGGCTTGTCTTATAATATCTTCTTCTCCCATGTAAACATGGCACTCCATTCCTAAAAGCGCACATACTGTCGCTGTTGCGACCCCGTGTTGGCCGGCTCCTGTTTCAGCTATGATGCGGGTTTTCCCCATTCTCTTCGCCAATAGCGCTTGGCCTAAAGCATTATTAATTTTATGCGCTCCAGTATGTGCCAAGTCTTCTCTTTTAAGGTATATTTTCGCACCACCTGCTTTTTTTGTAAGTGTTTTTGCTAGAGTTAATGGAGTCGGACGACCAGCATAGGTTTTGGAAAGTGAATCAAGTTCGGCAAGGAACTCAGGATTTTTGCTTGCACTTAAATAGGCTTCTTCAAGTTCCGATATTGCGGACATTAGTGTCTCGGGGACGAACTTCCCTCCAAAATCGCCGAAGCGATCATTAGACCCTACTTTATCTTTTTGTTTCATGAGTATAGTTGTTCTCCTACTTATGATTCTATTACTGGTATTCAATAATGTAAAAAGGTTTAAAATAGGCAAGCATCAGTTTCTATAAATTTGCTTTCCTTGCCTCGTAGATGAATCTAGCTATTTTATTTGGGTCTTTTTTCTTGTTTGTTTCGACGCCGCTCGAAACATCCACCCCCCATGGCCTTACGTCGTTGATAACTCCTGAAATATTTTCTGGTGTTAGTCCACCAGCCAATATACATGGGTAAGTTTGGGTTATCATTTTTGCAGTTTTAAAATCCATTGACGCCCCTGTACCTCCGGGTTGCCCCTCTACTAATGGTTCAATGAGAGCCATTGCTTTTTTATCCTCTGCATATTCAAATACTGGTTCTAGTGTTGTTCTAATTTCTGTCTCCGTTGCCGTTGAAGGTATTCTTTTTGCTATTATCAATGGTCTTTCGATTGAAGCCCAGTAGTCTTTGTTCTCGTGTCCATGAAGTTGGACCATATCTAGATTTAATTTTTCTGCGATAGAGTTAACTTCCACGACTGTTTGGTCTACGAATACTCCCACTATGGGGGGTGTGGACTCTTCTGTATATCTAAAAGCGCCAAGCATTTCTGCAGCTTTTTCTACAGAAATTCGTCTCCATGCATCTGCAAATATAATTCCTAATAGATCAGCTCCACTTGCCGTAGCAATTTGCAAGTCTTCCAGACTACGATTCCCGCACATCTTGATTATGACATTCATTAAATTACGTACTTTCTCTCATGTCTGAAAGGTTATCTGTAAGGTCACTAATAAGATTTTGCTGGTCTTCTAGTAATCCATTTCTTGGGTCATTAATATTGCTTAATTCCTCTATTAGAGTTTCTCGGTCGTTAGATTTAATTAAAGATTCTCCAACTAATATTGCATCTGCTCCTGCTGCTCTAACGTTTCGGGCATCTAATGAATTTTTAATTCCGCTTTCTGAGATGACAATTGTATTTTGACCGACACGAGGTGCTATACCTGATGTAACGCTTAAGTCTGTTTCGAACGATCTTAAATCCCGATTGTTGATTCCTAATAATCGTGGATTTAATTCCTGTACTCTAAAAAACTCCTCTTCTGAATGAACCTCGATTAGTGAAGCGATCGATAAAGAACTAGCGAGTTCTTGAAATTCTACAATTTCATCGTTTGTTAGGCACACTGCTATTAATAGAATTGCATCAGCACCCCAATAACGTGCTTCGTATATTTGGTACTGATCAACGATAAAATCTTTTCTTAATACCGGCGTGTTACTTATGTGAGCTACGTTTGCTACCGTTTTTAGATCCTCTAAGGAACCCCTAAAGAAGGGATTATCAGTCAAGACTGATATTGCCGTAGCTCCATGGTTTATGTATGAGGTAGCCAAAACTTCAACATCAAGGTTTTCGTCAAAAACCCCGTTGGATGGCGAAGCTCTTTTTATTTCTGCAATTAAATGCAGCTTGTCTTTTCGGAATGCTTGGTAAAAATCTATAGTGGGCGGAAGATCTTTTATTCTATTTATTAATTCGGATTCTGGGACAAGTGAACGTCTCGAATCTAAGTCTAGCTTAGTTCTCGGTATGATTTTATCTAGGTAAGTACCTGTAGTCATTATTAAACCTATTTATATTATCCTAAACATTTGATCTTATATAAACAAGATGGGTACAATGTGACTCTTACTGAGAATTCCATTTAGAAGAATTTCCTCATTAAATAACACTAAGTCCTTATACTTTAGCATATGGTGGGATATATGATTGATGCACATACTCATGTTTTCCCGGACGAGATTATAAATAATCCCGCCGAATACTTTTCTTTGGATTCTGAATTTGAACTGCTTTATAGCAAGCCTGGCACGAGAATTGATAATGGTGATCAACTGATAAGCTCTATGAGGAGCTCAGAAATTTCAAGAAGTATAGCTTGTGGATTTGGCTGGGCTTCAAATGATTTGTGTGTATTTGGAAACAACGCCATTATAAACTTGGTTAATAGGGAACCAGATAAAATTATAGGTTTTGGTACTGTTTCGTTTGCCGAATCTTTTGATGATGGGCTAGCTGAAATTCATAGGTTATCGGAACAAGGTATAAGAGGCATTGGTGAAATCCGGGCTGATAAACAAGGATTTTTTAATATTACCGACAAAGAATACACTGCGTTGGCGCAAACTCTTATTGAAAATAAATTAATACTTCTCCTTCATGTATCTGAACCTGTAGGTCACCAGTACCCAGGTAAAGAAGGGGCTAGATTGGAACTAATTGAAGCCCTTTTGATTAAATTAAAGGGCGTTAATGTGATTCTAGCTCATGGAGGGGGAGGCTTACCTTTTTATTCTTACATGCCTGAAGTCAGAGAGTATTTAGATAAAGTTTGGTTTGATACTGCGGCATTCCCATTTCTGTATGAGGACGATATTTTAAAAGGGCTAATTAGTGCGGTTGGCGCGGAAAAGATCCTTTTTGGATCGGATTTCCCATTAATATCCCAAGAGAAAGTCATTTCTTATATTGAAGCATCGGACATTAACAAAGATGATAAGAGAAGAATTTTTTGTGATAATTTGAATCATTTGTTAGAAAATAATACATTTGTAGGCTAGAGGTGTAAGTATGTCGAGAAAACGCTATTTTGATATTGCTACTATGTCAGGTATATAAATCAGTATGTATTATCCAGATCTCGAAAAGTTCAAAAACCTTGCAAGCGAAGGAAACATCGCTCCAATTTATCGTGAGATTCCAGCAGATATGGAAACTCCAGCGACTGCTTATCTGAAAGTTGCCCATGAAGGGCCATCGTTCTTGTTGGAAAGTGTTGAAGGTGGTGAGCGATTAGCACGCTACAGTTTTATTGGCACCCTGCCAAGTAAAGTGGTTAGTACTGGAAAATCCACAGATCTAGGAAGTATAGATCCGCTAATCCAAGTAGAAGAAGCGTTATCTGGCCTGAATCCAGTTGCTGTTGAAGGCTTGCCAAGATTTTTGGGTGGAGCAGTTGGGTTTATAGCCTACGATGCAGTTCGGCATTTCGAGCCAAGGCTCAATCCTAATGTTAACGATGATCCTATGGGGGTTCCAGAATCAATATTCATGCTGACAGATACGATACTAATTTTCGATCACGTTAAACATGTTATTAAAGTTGTAAGTGACGCTCGATTGGATGGTGATATTGAGCAAAATTATAAAGCCGCGGTTTCTCGAATTGATCTGCTAGTAGAAAGACTGAGCTCTAGTAATATTTTTGAGAATAAAGGGTTAAACCCAGGTGAACAGGCCAATTACAAAAGCGAAGTTGAATCGAACCATTCCAAGGAAGATTATATGTCTCAGGTAGAAGACGCACGTAAATTAATTGAGTCTGGAGAAGTAATTCAAGTAGTTTTATCACAAAGACTAAGTCGCAAAACTTCTGCTGCTCCTTTTGATATTTATCGTGCTTTGCGCGCTTTAAATCCCTCACCTTATATGTACTATTTGGATTTCAACGATTTCCATATTATTGGTTCTTCCCCTGAGACATTAGTCCGTGTCGAAGATGGTATAGCAACATCTGATCCTATTGCAGGGACGAGGCCAAGAGGATCTAACATAGCAGAGGACGAAAAATATGCGGAAGACCTAATAAACGATGAAAAAGAGAGAGCAGAGCATGTCATGCTAGTTGATCTTTCTAGGAACGATATTGGTAAAGTTAGTGAGGCAGGAACCGTTAAAGTTGAAAAATTTATGGAGATCGCCCGCTACTCGCATGTTATGCACATAGCCTCTCACGTTTCTGGTAAATTAAAGAACGATTTGACCTCTTTCGACGCATTAAGATCGTGCTTCCCTGCGGGTACTCTTTCCGGCGCTCCGAAAGTTAGGGCAATGGAGATAATTGGCGATAAAGAACCTCATGCAAGAGGTCCGTACGGGGGCGCTGTTGGTTATTTTAGTCACTCTGGTAATATGGATATGGCAATATGTATTAGAACTGTCGTTATGAAAGATGGTGTTGCTACAGTTCAGGCAGGTGCAGGTTTGGTTTATGATAGTGTTCCTCAGACAGAATTTGAAGAATGTTTGCATAAAGCAAGAGGTATGATGAGTGCAATCGATCATGCCGAAGAATTTACTAATGATCGTGTCGGTAAGGCTAAAACACAATAATGATTTTTTTGCTAGATAATTATGATAGTTTCACGTATAACGTGTACCAATATTTGTCCCAACTGGGTGCTGAAATCACTGTTGCTCGGAACGATCAAATCACAATTTCTGAAATAGAAAATATTTCCCCGGAAAAAATTGTGATTTCTCCTGGACCTTCTAACCCTGATAATGCGGGGATATCTAATGAAGTTGTAGAATATTTTGCACCTAAAAGAATACCTATATTAGGTATATGCCTAGGGCACCAGTGTATAGGTCAGGTATTTGGCGCAAATATCGCGAGCGCAGGAGAAATTATGCATGGTAAAACCAGCTTAATTCATCATGATGGAAAAGGTGTATTCAATAATTTGCCTAATCCTTTTGAGGCAATACGCTATCATTCTTTATCGGTGCATGTCGAACAATTATCTGATGATGTTGAGGTAACTGCGTGGACTGATAATGGAATTGTTATGGGTGTACGACACAAGGATTACCCTCTTGAGGGCATTCAATTTCATCCAGAAAGCATAATGACACCTGCCGGTATGGAATTATTAAGTAATTTTCTCGCTAATTGAACTAGTTATTATTTTTTATGTTTATGCATTATTGGAAAATATAGAGGCAGGAAAATTTTATGATTAGAGAAGCACTTACAAAAATTGTTTTGGGCAATGATTTATCCCAAAATGAGTCTTCTGAAGTGATGAAAGAAATTATGGAAGGCGAGGTTACCCCGAGTCAACTAGGAGCATTTTTAACTGCACTTAGGATAAAGGGGGAAACCATAGATGAGATTTCAGGTCTTGCCAGTACGATGAGGGAAATGTCAGTTTCGGTAGATATCGATTCGCCTGAAGAACTTTTGGATGTAGTTGGTACTGGAGGAGATTCTTCTGGAAGTTTTAATATATCTACAGCAGCAGCAATTGTCGCAGCAGGAGCAGGTCAAAGAAGCGCAAAACATGGCAACCGGGCTGCTAGTTCTTCTTCTGGATCTGCTGATGTTCTGGAAGCTTTAGGGGTGAAAATTGAATTGGGTCCAGATTCAGTTGCTCGATGTATTCGTGAAGCAGGAATAGGATTTATGTTTGCACCTCTTTTCCATCCAGCGATGCGCCATGCTGGACCAACTCGGAGAGAGATAGGATTTAGAACAATTTTCAATATATTGGGACCTTTGACTAATCCCGCCGGTGCAGGGCATCAACTGGTTGGTGTGCCTGAATTAGATTTAGTTGAAACGATAGCTAACGTGTTAGGACAATTAGGGACTGAACATTCGATTGTTGTTCATGGTGATGGCGGGCTTGATGAGCTTTCATTGAGTGGCCCATCTTTGATGGTTGAATATCATAAGGGCCATGTGCGGAAAACAGAAATAACGCCCCAAGCTCTGGGTTTAAACCCTGCAACTTTGGATCAAATCCGTATTGATAGCGTTGAGGGAAGTTCTACAATTATTAATAATGTTTTGAATGGTGAGCCGGGCCCGCACAGGGATATTGTGGTTTTAAATGCTGGAGCAGCCCTGTTAGCTGGAGATGCAGTAACAAACTTACAAGAAGGGGTACAAGAAGCTATCAAATCTATTGACTCCTCATCTGCAAGAGACCATCTTGAGAAATTGGTTAAAATCTCTAATTTGGAATAATAATTATATTCGTTTCTGTTTCAAATTAAAGCTAGTGGGAAAGAACAAATAGCTATTTACTGGGGTATTGATTTGCTAAGGGAGACTCCCCTTTTCTGACTCTCTCCGCAGCTATTTCATCTACTTCTTTTTTCCAATTACGCTTTGAAGGGTCTGAAACATCAAAAGAAAATTCACCAATTTCACTAATACTGATCGTTCCTGTATCACCATCCTGTAAAGGGCCTAATCCCTGATGATTGGTTCCGCAAGCGATAATATCTCCTGTAAGAAGAGGAGTGACCGATGTAGTGAATTCTATAATTTCGGGTATTGGATGTTCCATATCATCTGTATTGTAGTCGTGCCTTAGTTGACCGTTGACCCATAATTTAATTGCTAGTGCTTGTGGATCCTGTATCTCATCTTTAGTTACGATACACGGTCCTATCGGTCCAAAAGTAGCGTAAGATTTCCCAAAGAAGCTTCCGGCTCCTGCATCTGCTTTACCAATTGCTCCTCGGGCTGATACGTCCACAAAAGCGGTGTAGCCAAATATATGATCCATAGCGTTAGCTTGGGTCACTTCATGGGAGTGTTTTCCGATAATAATTCCAAGTTCAGCTTCATGGTGGAATATGGGATGCTCTCTTTTAGGTAGTACTACGGTATCTCCGGGGCCTACAATCGACTCAGGCGATTTTAGGAAGGTATCAATCGGTCTTATAGGTCGCTGAACACCCTCTTTGTAATTACCAATCATGCATAAAACTTTTCTTGGCCTCGGAACAGGTTGGCGGAGCCTTACTTGATCTAAATTTTTCCCTTCTCCTGATTCTAAAGCGACGTCCAATCCTGGCTTTAGCTGTTCGAAATTTTCAATGATGTTTTGGAGCGTCTGTTGTGCATCTTCGACTCTAAGGTCACCCAAAGCAGGAGATATATCAACCACTTCCCCACCCCTCAAAACTCCTGGAACAAATTCATCAAAGAATACTAACTTCATAATTTACTCCTTAGCTATGGTAATAATTACTTCGTCTTTAAGGTGTTATACAGATTTTCAGATGTTAAAGGCATAGAATACAACCTGGCGTCTACAGCATCTGCAATAGCGTTTGCTATAGCAGGTGCAGCCATGGCATTTGTATGCTCACCTATCCCTCTAACTTTGTAGTGACCGTGCCCATCGTCGGATTCCAAAGCAACAGTTTGCAATGGGGGAATATCTCTAGATGTAGGTAACTTCATATCAGCAAAAGATGGATTTGATACTCGGCCGCTTTCGTCGAAAAAGAGACCTTCCATCATAGCTGAGCCAATTGACTGAATGATGCCTCCTTCGACCTGGCCTTGCCATCCTAGAGTGTTTAATATACGTCCTGTTTCTTGGACAGCAGTATAATTCAACACAGTGGTCTCTGCGGTTTCTGGATCTACAGAAACATCAACAATGTGAACGCCAAATCCAGTCCAAGGGCTGTCAAACCCTTGTTCCTCGTCGGTTCTCCCGGAAACAGGCTCTCCAACGCGGTCGGCAATATCACCGAGAGATATTTTTTCTGCAGTGTTTGCTCCATTTACTAGATGCGCGTCTTCGAAGATAATTTGATCTTCATCCCAGCCATTAAACTCAGCTGCTAGCCGTTTAAGGTTACCTTTCAACTCTTGAGAGGCTCCGAACCCTGCTTCACTGTAGACTCTTGCTCCTCTACTTCCTCCAACACCCATATCTGCGGTTTTGCCTTCGCGGGTCGACCACGGAACTATATCGATAAGTTCGGTTGGTATATCTAACTCTTCTGCGGCTATTTGAGCTAATATTGTAGCTGTTCCAACCCCACCATCGAAAAGAGGGTGGTTAATTTCTACTCTTCCCGTGTTAAGCACTTTCATTACGACGTGTGCGGTAGCTCCAATTTGGCTATGGCTTCCTATTGCAATGCCACGACCAACATTTTCTGCTTTTTCTTTATAATAACCAGCAGATTCCGCGGCCTGTCGCAGTGCTTCCTCAGCACGAACATTCTGCCATCCGTCACCGGTAGGGTATTCGTCCCCATCTTTTACTATGTTATGCAGTCTGAATTCTAGTGGATCCATGCCAACTGCTTTGGCTAAAACATCCATGTGCGATTCGCCTGCGAAATGTGCTTGAGGATGACCTGGTGACCTAACGAAAGTACATGGAGATGTGTTTGTATACATCTGGTGGGAATTAACCCTAATGTGCTCGATATCATATGGTCCAACTATCGTTAAGATGCCGGTCATGGCTGGCAAAGGTGCGTATCCGGCATACGCTCCTCCAGCTAAATGGATTTCAGATTCCCATGCAGTGATTGTACCATCGTTTTTTACTCCCGCTTTTACTCTCATAATTGCAGGATGGCGCATCGTCATGTTTTGAAATTCCTCATCATAATCAGAGGACCATTTGACTGGCAAACCAGTTTTCTCTGCTGCCGCATATGTTAGACCAACCATTACACCTGAAGATTTTCCTCCGAAAGAACCACCGACATAATTAACATTGAAATTGATATTGTCTGGGTCCAAATCGAATACTCGCGCTAGCTCTTGGTGGGCTCCGTTTGGAGTGTCATTGTTATTCCAAACTTGTACTATTCCTTCGTCGTCAATATATACGAGGCATCCGTGGGGCTCGAGATATCCTGGATGAGTTAACGGTGTTTTGTAGGTGTTTTCGATGACGATATCTGCTTCATCAAATCCTTTTTGAACATCTCCTCTTTCATGGGATAGACCTCCGTATCTATTCCCAGGAGCATCCATGGGGGGAGCCCCTACGTAGTTATTATAGTCAGGGTGGAGTATTGGAGCATCATTTTGGTGAGCCTCTTCTGGATTAATAATCGCAGGGAGTTCTTCATATTCTACATCTATCAGCGCAACTGCTTCCTGGGCTGTGTCTTCATCGACAGCAACAACTGCTGCTACACAGTCTCCTACTAATCTGACTTCGTCCCAGCAGAGTAGAGGTTGATCCTTGATAACGTTACCCGTTAATTTACCTTTGAGATCCTCTCCGGTTAAAACAAGACTGACGCCGGCCATTGATTCTGCTGCAGAGGTATCAACATTTTTTATCCTTGCGTGAGGGAAGGGACTTCGAAGAACTTTCATCCATAGCATACCGGGCAATTTAGCATCTAGCCCGTAGAACGCTTCTCCAGTGATTTTCTCCGGTCCATCTACTCTTGGTATTGGTTGTCCAATTACCTTATTTGTTGTCATATTATTATCCCCCCAAATTCATCTAAGCAGTTATTTCCTACTATGATTATAAGTACATTTCGCTGCTAGGTTATATTCTAACACTTAAGTTACAAATCTTATATTGTTAAAACGTCTGTTATTGATTTAATCTTATTGAAGGTTTTTGTTTAAATGACAAAAATAAAACAATTGAAAAGTTATAATGGCCATAGCGGACATATAAACTGGGAAATATTAATGAATGAAGAAAAAAAAGATAAGCAAAAAGATGGATCTAACGATCCCTCATCAAACTCTGATATAAAACAACATTATTTGAGAATCGTGCAATCTTATGATGAAGAAAATAACGAGGACCATCTAGTGGTTACGGACGCATTGAGAAATTTATCTCGCATTGCAAGGGAAGAATCTGATCCACTCTCTGCTTGGGAGTATTCGCAAAAAGTGCTAAATATCGATGAAAAATTATTAGGGCCCGAGAACTCAACCGTATCGGCAGACCTGAATGATTTAGCTAGCGTCTTCCAAGAACTTGGTGACATGGGAGGTGCAAGAGAACATTATGAAAAAGCACTAAAAATCGCTGAATCTGTCGAAGGATCGGACAACGCAACTGTTGCTACTATATTAAATAATCTTGGTGGGGTGATGCAGGAGTTGGGACACACAAAAACTTCAAAGAAATACTTAGACCGGGCCCTTACTGTATTGGAATCTATACATGGCTCTAAGCATGCTGATGTTTCAGCTGTAGTAAATAATTTAGGAGGGCTTGCTCATGAGACGGGTGACTTAGAGCGTGCCCGAGAATTGTACGAGCAAGCATTAACTATTGATGAGGAAGTTTTAGGTCCTGATCATCCGCGGGTTGCTGCTGTTACCAATAATTTAGGCGGCATCATGAGGGATTTGGGTGAAATGGAGCAAGCAAAGGAATACTATGAAAGAGCGTTAAGGATAGATGAACTAGCTTATGGATCTAATAACGCGATGGTGGCAATCCGAGCTAATAATCTTGGAGGTATTTTGCAATATATGGGTGATATTGAGGGGGCGCGTGAGCTTTATGACCGGTCATATAAAATACTTCGTGAGACGCGTGGAGAGACGCACCCCGCTACCCAATTGGCTTGGACCAATTTGGATTCTCTCGTAGATCCTATATGAGCCATCAAATAAAATGGAATAAATCAGGGAGTGATTGGAAATTATAAGATGACAGACTCTAATGAAGATAAACAGATATTGAATATTGAAGAACTTAGGCATATCGCTGAATTATCCAGAGTGGCGTTCACAGAGGAAGAGCTAGCGCTTCTAAGCTCTCAATTGAACGATATATTGAACAGTATAGGAGAGCTGGCAGAAGCAGACACTTCAAACGTAGAAGCTACACGCCATATATCCGACATTTCAAATATCTATAGAGAAGATCTGTCTACTGAATCCATGTCTCGTGAGCAGGTCCTTGATAACGCCCCGCTATCGCAAGAAGGTTATGTTCGTGTAAGGGGGGTTTTTGATGAAGAAAACTGATGAATTATACGAGATGACAATCGACGAGGCATCTTCGTTGCTCGCTAAGAAGGAGATTTCGTCTGTTGAATTAACTAGGTCAGTTATCGCTCGTATCGAGCAAGTTGAATCTAAAGTAAAGGGGTTTCTGTATATAAATAAGGAAGATGCTATACAGAGTGCGGAAAATGCAGATAAACGAATAAAATCAGGTGATTTTACTCCTATGACCGGTATCCCTGGGGTCATTAAAGATAACATGTGTATTACTGGAGTTCCGACAACATGTGCTTCTAAAATATTAGAAAATTTCGTCCCTCCATATACTGCGACTGCAGTGCAGAAGCTAGTAGATTCCGGCGCAGTCTTAATAGGAAAGGCTAACATGGATGAATTTGCGATGGGCTCGTCGACAGAGAATTCAGCCTTTCATGCAACTCATAATCCATGGAATTTAAAGAGAGTCCCAGGGGGTTCTTCTGGAGGGTCGGCCGCTATAGTTTCCGCAGGAGAAGGCTTATTTGCATTGGGATCGGACACAGGAGGTTCTATCAGGCAACCTGCGGCTTTTTGCGGTGTTGTTGGGATGAAACCTACTTATGGGCTGGTTAGTAGATATGGGTTAATAGCTTTCGCATCATCTTTAGATCAAATTGGCCCTGTCGGGAAAAATGTGATGGGTTCTGCAATGGTTTTAAATGTTATATCCGGGTATGATTCCATGGATTCAACCTCTTTAAGATCTCTAGAGAACAACATTCCAGATTACACGGCTTCAATAGATCAAGGCGTTTCAGGTATGAAGATTGGTGTTATAAAAGAGATGTTTGGTGATTGGGTCGATGCACCTGTTAAACAAGCGGTTATGAAGGCGGTTTCCCAATTTGAGGATATGGGCGCAACTGTAGATTGGGATGTTTCTTTGCCTTCCACAAAATACGCGATGTCCGCATACTATATTCTTGCGCCTTCTGAAGCGTCTTCCAATTTAGCCCGTTATGATGGAGTGAAGTATGGCTATTCATGGGATGGTGAAGGATCGATGTGGGAAGGAATGGAGAACACCCGAGGAATAGGGTTTGGTTCTGAAGTTAAACGCAGAATATTCTTGGGCACTTATGCTCTTTCAGCCGGTTACTATGATGCCTATTATAAAAAGGCTCAGGAAGTACGAACACTCATCAAATCTGAATTCGAAGACGCATTTAAAAAATTCGACATTCTTGTTACTCCTACGACGCCATCGCTTCCATTTGAGTTAGGGTCTAAAATAAGCGACCCGTTGGAAATGTATCGGAGTGACATGTGTACCATTCCTGCTAACATCGCTGGGATACCTGCAATTAGCTTACAATGTGGCTTTTCTGAAGGATTACCTATAGGATTACATTTGATCGGTGGTGCGCTTTCGGAAGAGAAATTACTAAGAGCAGCCTATTCTTTTGAACAAGCAACTGATTGGCATAATAAGGTACCTCAAATTTAAGTCATTAAGGAGATTATTATGGAAGAAATACTCCGGATACTTGAAAAAAATTGCCGGACTGATCCATCCGAGATATCTGAACTTACTGGCTTGGAAGAAAAAGACGTAAGAGATTTAATCTCGAAAGCTGAGGAAGATAAACTTATACTGTCCTACAAGGCGCAAATCGATTGGGGCAAACTGGGTGATGGTCCCGTGCTTGCTATCATTGAGGTCAAAATAGCCCCTCAACGAGACGTTGGTTTTGATGCTATTGCAATGAGAATTGCACGTTTTCCCGAGGTTAAATCTATGCATTTAGTTTCGGGTGACTATGATCTTGCAGCACAAGTTGAAGGTAAGAATATGTATGATATATCTAATTTTGTAACTAATACTCTATCCACCATAGATGCTGTACAAGGTACTTCGACTAGATTTGTGTTAAAAAGATACAAAGAAGAAGGTACACTCATTGGAGGCGATGATATGGCTGAGGGACGTCTCCCTGTTTCTTTTTAGCTACGTAAGTGTAAATTATGCCAGAATCAACTTCCAACAAATATTCACGCGTTTCCAGCAGAGTAGATAGTATTCCATCTTCTGGTATAAGAAGATTTTTTGATCTTATAGCTTCATCTGATGACATTATATCTTTGGGCGTGGGAGAGCCTGATTTTATAACTCCATGGAATATTCGAGAAGCTGCGATATATTCGATTGAACGTGGCCATACTCACTATACATCTAATAGTGGCACTTTAGATCTCCGAAGAGAAATATCCAAATACCTTAAAGAAAGGGCAGGGGTTTTGTATGATCCTGCTAGTGAAGTTTTGGTAACAGTAGGAGTGAGCGAAGGCTTAGATCTCGCGATTAGAACTACTACAGAAATTGGTGATGAGATACTTGTTCCTCAACCGGCATTTGTTGCATACGAGCCGATTGTTCATATGGCTGGAGGAAAATTTGTTGGGATCGATACATCTATGGAAAACAAATTTGTTCCTGCGATAACTGAATTAGAAAGTAAAGTGACAGATAAAACACGAGCGATATTGATTAATAATCCTAATAATCCGACAGGAGCAGTGATTAATAAGAAAGTTCTTTTTGAGATAGCTGATTTTGTTCTAGCCAATGACTTGATTGTGATAGCAGATGAAATATATGACCGATTGGTTTATGGAGATAAAGATGCATTTATTCATTTTGCTTCTATACCTGGAATGCTTGAAAGAACCGTAACACTGAATGGATTTTCAAAATCTTATGCTATGACGGGTTGGAGAGTAGGATATGCTGTTGGCCCAGAAGAAATTCTTGCAGGTATGACTAAATTGCATCAATACACGATGATGTCTGCCCCAACCGTTGCTCAGCATGCCGCTAAAGAAGCATTATCAAATGGAGATAGTAGCGTAAATGAGATGCTAGAGGCATACTCTATGCGAAGACGATTACTTTTAAATGGTTTAAATAATATTGGATTAGAATGTATTGAACCTGATGGAGCCTTTTATGCTTTTCCATCGATAGAGGTTACCGGATTATCCTCGGAATCGTTTGCAGAACAACTATTGGTCGAGGAAAAAGTCGCTGTTGTCCCGGGAAATGTTTTTGGCCCATCTGGTGAAGGATTCATAAGGTGTTGCTATGCGGCCAGTGTTGCTGATATTAAAGAAGCTCTTGTACGCATAGGGAGATTTGTGGATAAGCACAAAAGCGATCGATGATGATAAATAAAAACGGAGGATAATCGATTATGACGAGTTCAAAAGGCCCTGCTGACAGCAATGGCCATTTAAATGATTCGTCTGGAGCAGATGAGGAAATTCGTGAGGATGACCTAGTAATAAATTTTAAAGGAGTCTCTGCAGAACCCCGTGAAGACGGAGCTATTGACGTAGTTATGGAGACTAACCGTGGTGATACTCCTGCAATATTGCATCCTTGCGAAGGTCAAGACGGGGTTGTTCTGTTCATTGGAGGAGGTTCTGATCTAAAGGGACCTGCTGGAGGTGTTTATGAGCGATTGTCAAAAGAGTTAACCGAAAAAGGTGTAACTTCTATGAGGGTCGGACAGCGACAGCCTGATATTTTTGTTGAATGTGTCGGAGATGCTTTGGCAGCGATTTCTTTTTTGAAAGGCATTGGTGCAGCTAGAATAGCCCTAATTGGCCATTCATCCAACGGAGCGGTAGCTATTAAATCAGCGAATTTTTCTACACTTGTAACTTCCGTGGCTTCACTCGCAGGGCAAACTTTTGGTGCTCAAGATGTTTCCGAGATTGCTCCCCGTAATCTTCTGGTAATTCATGGTAAATCTGATCAAGTATTACCTTATGCCGACGCTCAACGTATTTATGATTGGGCTCAAGAACCAAAAGAACTCATTATTTATGATAAAGCGGGCCATAGCTTGAATGAGGTTAAAGAAGAACTCTATGAGAAATTGGTTGAATGGGTTATTGGCCAAGTTGGTCCTCGTGAGCAGGTAAAGGGCGCATAGAATTTGGTTTAAACGCGATAGTAGGGTGAAAAATGAGTCATAATATACGTATTCATGGTATCACCGATATCGGGAAAACCCGTTCTCTGAACCAAGATGCTTTCCTTATTATCGATTCGGAAGATCAGAACCTCCCTGATTGGTGCGAATTGGTAGTTGCTGTTTTTGACGGAGCGAGCGGTATCCCTAATGGGCATATTGCGAGTAAGAAAGCAGCTGAGTATTTTACAGAAACTATTACCCAAGATTCAACGTCTGTCTCTTTTACAGAGCAAATCGGACCAATTCTCAAAAACATTATTTTAGAGACTAATAAAAGGTTAGTTGACGACGCTCCTAAGGATCAAAATTTCTATGCAACTACTATTGCTGTAGTTCTGTTTAATAATGTGGAGCCCGAAATTATTCACTGTGGTGCCGTTGGGGACAGCTTAATCTATAAAACAACCTCGGAAGGGTTGAACAGAATTTTTGATAAAGATTAATATATAAACGCTCTCCGCAGGAAGGTTTTTGACATATCTAAATTAGAAGCAAGCTGGGGAAATGTTATGACTCAAGCTTTAGGTCTGAATGTAAATATCCAACCACATATCGTCGATACTCCGATCAGCAGAGGGGAGAATGTTCTTCTTTGTACCGATGGCTTAACGGACTCTTTGGATCTAGCTCGAATCGAGCAAATTATTAGGAATAATTGTCAAAACCCTAAGGTATTATGTGAAAAATTGATTTCTACTGCTATTGAAGAGTGTGGAGAAGATGATACCACTGTTATTGCGGGTTATGTTGTGTAATAAAAGAATACCTAAAGTTATTTTCTAGGTCGCTCTGCTGCACTCAGGTTCCACAATTTATCCCCGTTTTTGAGAACTTCGGTTTTTAAGTCTGATAGCCACTGTATAGACATTTTTGTATAAGCGCTTTTTACGGTTTCTATATCTTTTGAACCGTTCTTTAATTCTATTGTGATTGTATCGATAACAATGGTGATTTTACCTCTCCAATCTAATTCAAACTTTCGAGTTTGCTTATAGTTTTCGTTTGAAGCAACCCACTCTATTACCCAAGGAATATCTGAATTAAGTAGAGTGTTTTCTTCTTCTAATGACTCTTGTCCTACTTCTATTAAAGTCTTAAACTTTGAACCTTGAACCCACGAAGGTCCTGCTAACCAAATAGATTCTTCACACAATGAATTCCAGACGGGCCAATTCTCTAGATCCCTGAAGATATTCCAAACAAAAGGTGGTTGACCTTCTATTTCGATTTGGTTTACTACTTCAAATGTCTTGTTTTTTGAGTCCATTGTTCTCCCTCATAATTACAGATATCGTGCGATACTCATTGATGAGAGCGCAACCAATAATATAGCGAAATTTAGGCGGCCCAGAAACCAAAGGCGATCTTCTAAGCGTTTTACTCGATCTGACTCTTCAGGACCAGGTGGCGTACCTTCTAAAGTCATTATAGCAAGCTGTTCTCCGTAATCTCTTAACTTATTCCGTTCAATTCTTACCCAAATATCTCCCACTAAAAAGGCTAATATTGCTGCGGAGCCTCCGAAAATGATCACCTGGCCGTTTGGGCTGGCTAACCATGATTTACCTAGCAGGAAAATCATGACTGTACCGGAGCTTATAGTCAGCAGTGTTGCCCCGAATAAGAAGGGGCCCATTACAGGGAGTATGGATGTCATCTGGTTTCTTAATACATTTCTTCCTTGTTTTCGATAATGGGGCTCTAAAACTAACGTTAGAAAGGCAATTGTACCCACCCAAAAAACACCTGATACTAGGTGAGTGAGTTTCATTAAAGGCATTAATATTGGGTTTAGTGATTCCAAAATTTACCCCCTAATAATTTGCCAACTGATATTTTCATTGATTATATTCCTAAAACTATAGAAATTAATCACGGCCTTGCTAGTCTATACTGATCGGGCCAGTAATCAATCTCGTTATTTAAGTCGATGGACGCTGTTAAACCAAAATTAGGGTTTCTAAGCGATTCTCTGCCTATAACCACAAGATCCGCTTTTTTTTCTTCAACAATTTGGTTAGCGAAAGTTGGTGTAGTTATCATACCAACAGCAGCTGTATTTATGCCTGCTTCATTTTTTATTGCCTCGGAAAAAGGCACTTGATACCCAGGTCCTATTGGAATTTGTTGTTTGGGTGATAATCCTCCAGAAGAGCAATCCATGAAGTCAACACCCAAGGTGGACAATTTAGTTGCTAATTTAACTGACTCTTCCAAGTTCCAGCCACCATCGATCCAATCTGTACACGATATTCTTACTGACAAAAATTTTTCTTTGGGGAACACTTTTCTTACTTCAGACACAATCATTTCTAAAAATCGAACACGATTCTCGAATGGCCCTCCAAACGAATCTGTACGCGAATTCGAAAGGGGAGATAAAAATTGATGCACCAAGTACCCATGCGCTGCATGAATTTCTAGTCCGTCAAAACCTGCTTTATCGGCTCGGACAGCAGCCGTGGCATATTTGCCAATGATTTCTGATATTTCATTTTCGGTGAGTGCTTCTGGAGTTTTCCATCCTTCAGCAAAGCTTATGGCACTTGGAGCAACTAGTCTTTCTGATGAGTCATCACCTTTTGAAGATGTCCAAGCTTTTCTTCCGGAGTGGCCTAGTTGCATTCCAACGAACGCTCCCTGATCGTGTATAAAGTTTACGATCTTATTTAATGGTTTAATATGGGCATCATCATATATCCCAAGATCGTTATGGCTTAGGCGCCCTCCACTTTCGATAGAGCTCATCTCGGTCATAATTAAACCTGCTCCCCCAATTGCACGCGAACCTAAATGTACAAGATGCCAATCAGTTGCTGAGCCATTGCTCTCAGCCGAATATTGGCACATAGGGGATATCATAATCCGATTGCGTAATGTTACTGACCGCAATTCCATTGGGTCGAATAAAGTTGGCATAAGGGACGTTCCTCCTTGATAAAAATTACCTTGTGATTAACCTAATTCTTTAGAGACTCGTTCCCATATCTTAGATTGAATATATTGCTTGTCTTCGGTTCCGTCCAAGATAAAAAACCTCTCAGGTTCTTCGGAAGAGAGCTGGTGATAGCCTTGGCGGACTTTTTCATGAAAAAGTAGCCCTTCATTTTCCATTCGATGATTTTTGCCGCGGGTTCTTTGAAGTCCAATCTCGGGAGGGACATCTAATAAAATAGTTAGATTGGGTATTAATCCATTAGTTGCGATATCGTTGATCTTTTTAACTTGGTCTATTTCTAGACCTCTACCATAACCTTGATACGCAAGAGTTGAGTCTGAAAATCTGTCACAGATCACTACATGACCTCGTTCTAGAGCAGGTTTTATCACTTGATTGACGAGCTGAGCCCTGGCGGATTCAAAGAGGAAAAGCTCAGCCAGGCTATCTAAATTAATTGCTGCCGTAGACTGAGACCATCGGCTGTATAGTCTTTTAAGGACCCTGCTATCTGGATCGCTTATCCAAGAGTAAACCATTTCTCCTAAGGGGGTGCCTCCTGGTTCATGCAGCAACTCAACATCATATCCTTGAGCTTTGATGGATTCACCTAATAATTCTACCTGAGATGATTTTCCAGCTCCCTCGCCTCCCTCAAAAGTTATGAACATATCAAACCTATCTGTTATCCCTCTTTATTGTTTGGCGAAAAACTTTCACTTTTCGGTTGGGCTCGCGTCCGGAAGAGAATGAATAAAGATGTTCTTTTTCAGCTAATTGATGTTGTAATTTTCTGACATATGAATTTTGTGAATCTAGCTCTACTTCGTCGACTTCACCTGATATTAATGCCAGTAAACTTTGGGAGGTATTATCGAGTATAGTTCCAATAACGTCGTCTGTGCTACTTTGGTCGACCAAAGTTTTGAGCGCATCTTTAATTTGGCTTGGAGTATTTCTTCGAAGAACAATGACCGGTATTCCATTAGATTCTGCAGATTTTATGATCTCAGAACGACGTTTATACATTTGTTTTGTGGTAATAACTACATCCGTGTTGGTTAAATCGGTCGATACAATAAAAGGGATTTGCTGTTGATCAATCGAATCTTCTAGTTTTGCTTTCACCACACCATAAGGAAAAATAGAAATAGCAGCCCTTTTATTTTCAGATTCGGGGGATTCTTCATATTGTGGTTCTAAATCTGATTGGAAAGCGTTCTTTGGTAAACTTTGTTCCTCATCGTTTAGTCGTTCGATCTTCCCCTTTTCATTTATTCGACGGATTTGGGGTTTAATCGTGGCTCCTCTTAACATCATGTCCACCGTTTTTGACACATTTGAATGCACCGATACTTGTGATCGGCTATTTAGTTCTACCACAACATTGAAGGTAGGGGCACTCTTTCTCTCTAAAACTGTTTTTTGAGTACGTCTTCTTTTTGCTTCGTCGTCTCCTAAAGTTACCGCATGTATTCCCCCTATTAGGTCGGCTAAAGTAGGGTTCCGTACTAGGTTGTCTAAACTTGTTCCGTGAGCAGTGCCTATTAATTTCACTCCCCTTTCAGCTATAGTTCTGGCAGCCGCTGCTTCTGCTTCCGTACCAATTTCATCAATTATAATTACTTGAGGAGTATGGTTTTCAACTGCCTCTATCATCACTTTATGCTGTAACCTTGGCTGAGGTACTTGCATTCTTCTCGATCTTCCTATGGAAGGATGTGGTATGTCACCGTCTCCGGCGATTTCGTTTGAAGTGTCTACTACTACAACTCTTTTATTAAGATCATCTGCCAATACTCTCGCAACTTCTCGTAGCATGGTTGTCTTGCCTATGCCTGGTGGTCCAAGTAATAGTAAATTGTTGTCGGAACTGACTAAATCATCGATTATTTTTATTGTCCCAAAAATCGCTCTACCGACCCTTAAAGTCAATGCGATTATCTCGTTTTGCCTGTTACGCATCGCCGAAATGCGATGTAAAGTTCTTTCCAAACCTGCTCTATTATCGTCATTGAAAGGGCCTATGCTATTTGCCACGTAATTAAGGTGATTCTTTGTAATCTCCATATTTAGAATGGTCTCTTCACCTTCTGGGAATCGAGCTTTTGGTGGTCGACCAAGATCCATTATAATTTCAATAAGATCATTTTTTCTTGGGTCATTTGTTAGTACCGATGAGATTTCATCTGGTATACAGGAAAAAAGAGTATCTAGATCGTTTGTGATTCCATCATTCTCTTTGAATAGCTCTAACAAATTATCCCCCTTTGTTTAAATACTACTACAAACTGGCCGTTGCAAATGTGCCTTCTGGCACAGTTTTACCATATTCTCTAAATAAATTAATGTAAGCTCCGCAATATTTGTACCCCCAAGATTCCATTTGATGATGGGATATGTTGGAATGGTCTGGCAGTGATACCAGTGTCTCTCTACTAATTGGCTGGAAATCTAAGGCTTTTAAATCAAAAGGGTTAAACTGAACCTCTTCGGGTAAGGGTAACATTAATTTCAAAAGGCTATTGTTTTTTGAAAATGTAGCACTTCTAATCCACGTTTGCAGTGTGTCATCCTTCGTAATAATAACGTCCTTTATAGAATCAGCATTTGACCATTGACTATTTATTGTTTCAACCCAAGTGTCAAAGGTGATACCCTCTCCTAGCCTAACCTCGCGAGGTAATTGTTTGTTGTATAAGGTAAAAAGTGGGTAGTCGTCTTTGTTCTCTTTATATCTATAACTGAAACTAGCAGCGTCAAGATCGGGGCCAAACTTAACTTTTTGCATATTAGTATTTAGTGAATAAAAACTTTCTGTTGAATACGACTTAAACCCGTACGAGGCCATTGTTTTAGCGATCCCAGATTGCGATTCGATTCTGAATAGCATTCGTCTACCGCTATTTTTTATACTTACATTGATAGCGTCTGATATCGCCCTTGATAAAACTCCCTTGTCTTTTCCCTCAACAAGAAGTAGCTTTATTTCCCAAGTTGAAGATCCTGCGGGTTTTTTTATCACTATGAAAGCAGAATTGCCCAAACCATTTGTTACTAAAATCGATTCCATATTTCTATTTTTTTGCGCCGCTAAAGACGACAATACTTCCCAACCGAAATTTCGGGATGTTTGATCATTTAATTCACTATAAGGAGTAGCTAAGTTGGCAGCTTGATGTATACCTAATCCTAGTAATCCCAGAAAATCTTTTGGGTAAATAGTGTGCAACATAATAGCCTTACGGTTTTTTTTATTCCTCTTTAATTTGATCCAAAAGATTTTTTGATACTAGATCTAAGAATAATTGATGAAACCGAAAATCTCTTGTTAACTCTGGATGGAATGTGGTTGCAAGAACATTTTTCTGTTGCACGGCTACTGGGTCTTCATTATCTAAGACGGAAAGTATCTCAACTCCTTTACCAACTCTGATAATTTTAGGAGCTCGGATAAACACCCCTTCGAAAGCACTTTTCGAAGGTAACTTATTGATATTTAGACTTGTTTGAAAACTATCTAATTGTCGTCCGTATCCATTACGTTGAATTGATATGTCGATAAAATTTAGAGGTTTCCATGGTTCTAATCCTGCCGCGTTTTTTGCAATTATGATGCTCCCGGCACAGGTCCCCCATATAGGTTTGTTTTCTTTGTAATAATCATTTAGTGAGCTAGTAAAATCATAATTCTCAATCAATTTTGATATTGTGGTGCTTTCTCCACCAGGAATAATTAGCCCATCTATATCTATTAGATGCTCTGGCAGTCGAACCTCGATCACAGACGAGCAACCCATCGACTCTAAAATGTTTGAGTGCTCCTGGAAGTCACCCTGGAGGGCAAGAATGCCTATTTTTGCCTTGAGTTTGGGTTGATTCGTAGACAAAATATTTACCAACCTCTGGTAGCTAATAAATCCTCGGATTTCAAGGTTTTGATATCGATTCCTGACATGGCTTCTCCAAGACCTTTGGAAACTTCTGCGATAATTGCAGGATCATTATAGTGAGTTACTGATTTTACGATCGCTTCGGCTCTTGGGGCGGGATCGTCAGATTTGAAAATCCCAGATCCCACAAAAACTCCTTCTGCACCTAAATGCATCATAAGGGCTGCATCTGCTGGTGTTCCTACACCTCCCGCGGCAAAATTTACAACTGGAAGGCCACCTGTCGTATGGATGCCTTTTATCAAATCAAGGGGTGCTGAGATTGATTTGGCGTAAGATGGTAACTCATCTTCTGGTAATCCCGTCACAATTCTTATCTCTGATTGAATAGAACGCATATGGCGCACTGCTTCTACGATGTTCCCGGTGCCTGCTTCGCCCTTGGTTCGAATCATTGCAGCTCCCTCTGAGATTCTTCTTAATGCTTCTCCCAGATCCCTAGCTCCACATACAAACGGAATTTTGTAATCATGTTTCCACACGTGGTTATTTTCGTCAGCTGGGGTTAGCACTTCTGATTCATCTATATAATCAGTTCCAAGTGCTTCTAATACTTGAGCTTCTACGATGTGCCCAATCCGAATTTTTGCCATTACTGGGATACTGACTGATTCCATTATTTGCTCTATTAGCCCAGGATCTGACATTCTCGCTACGCCTCCGTCCGCTCTTATGTCTGCTGGTACCCTTTCTAGGGCCATAACTGCACATGCTCCGGCATCTTCAGCGATTTTTGCTTGGTCTGGTGTCACAACATCCATTATCACACCACCTTTTAACATTCGTGCTAATCCTGTTTTCAAAAGCCATGGATCTTGATCCATAATAATCAATCCTCACTTCCCAGCAATTAAGGTTCGTTACAATATAATTGCCATCGTGTTTTAGTTCGTTATCAATCATTCTACTAGCCAAGAGATTCTCGCGGCAAATCTAAACTATTTACTTATTGAAATTCTCCTGTTATAAATATCCTGTAATGTCTTCGGGAGCTGGGTTTCCTGGCTGAGAGGCCTTAATTCGATTAAGGCGACCGTTATAACCTGTTCGGGTAATTCCGACGGAGGGAAAATAATCGTGAAACTAACCGCACCGCTAAGAGAATCATTTTTCAGACGATCAGTAGCTCTTTGGGTACTATCATGTACGTTTTTTTTACTGTTTATGGTTATTGGTTGTACGAATGATAATGAAGATTCTACTCAGACCCTAGTTATATTAACCCATGATAGCTTCGATATTGGGCAAGAGGTAATTGAAGGATTTCAAAAAGAACAAGGCGCCACAGTCATTATTCAGAAGGGTGGAGATGCGGGAGAAATTTTAACTAAAGCGATTATAACTAAAGATGCTCCTATTGCTGATCTACTTTATGGGGTAGATAATACTTTTTTGACCAGAGCCTTGGCTGAAGATGTTTTTGTGCCTTATCGCTCTCCTCTAATTGACCAGGTCCCAGTGAAATTCCATCTTGATCCAGATTTCAGGGTTACTCCAATTGATTATGGATATGTTGCAATAAACTACGATCTAGAATGGATGAATTCCAATAATGTAGCGCCCCCTAAAGATTTATCTGATTTAACCTCCCCGAAATGGGCTAGTAGCCTTGTTGTTCAGAACCCGGCAACTTCTTCCACTGGCCTGGCATTCTTACTAGCTACGATCAATAAATTCGGAGAACAAGGCGATTATACTTGGAAGGATTACTGGTCTGATCTTGAGTCTAATGATGTAAAGGTCAGTGATGGTTGGAGCGATTCTTATTACACAGCATTCAGTCTATGGGGTGGGGATCGACCAATGGTTGTTAGTTATGCTACAAGCCCTGCAGCAGAAATGTATTATTCAGAAGAGATTATGGACTCTCCACCTTCAGGTGTTTTGATGGATAACGAAGCTTCTTTTCTCCAGGTTGAAACAATTGGGATTTTGGATGGGTCTGGCAATCAAGAACTCGCTAAAAGATTTATTGATTACGCACTTAACAAGAGATTCCAAGAGGATTTTCCAACTAGAATGTGGGTTTATCCTGTGAACAAGAAAGCTCTTCTTCCCAATATCTTCGAATTTGCCCCGGAGCCCGAACCGAAGCCAGCTGTCTACTTGAATCCTTCATCTGAGGATATTGATCGATGGATTTCAGATTGGGCTGATATTGTTGTACGACGATAGCCTATAGATGATTATGAATCTTTCTATTTTTGTTAAAATAGTGCCTATAATATTTTTGATAATTTTTTTGTATTTCCCCATGGGTAATTTGTTGTTTTCTCTAGATGAACTAAGTAATCAATCGTATATCGAATCTCTATTGACTATAGGTCGAACTCCATATTACTTAGAGGTAATAGGATTTACTTTCTTACAAGCCTTGATATCTACTTTTCTTGTAATGGTTGTTGCCATGCCTTGCTGTTACGTTTTGGCAAAGTATAAATTTCCAGGTAAAAGTATAGTGCTCGCATTATTAACGGTTCCATTTATAATGCCCCCTATAGTTTTGGTTATAGCTCTTTTGGCATTTGTTGGCCCTAATAATCCATTTATGAATATGTTAGTGGAGCGGCTACACTTTTTTGATTTTGGAACAGGAGGAAACTTTCTTCTGATTTTGATAGCGCACGTAATATTTGAGTTTAGTATCGTTATTAGACTTATATCTAATTTTTGGTCAAACTTGAATAGAAATATGTTCGAAGTAGCTGCGGTATTAGGAGCATCACCTAGCAAAATATTTATTAACATCACATTACCTATATTAAAGCCGGCGATTATCGCTGCTGGTTCACTTGTTTTTATGTTTACTTTTACCAGTTTTGGAGTAATTCTAATTCTTGGTGGTGGTTTTTTCTCTACGGTCGAAACTGAAATATACTACTCGATTTTTAAGTATTTTGATTTGACTATTGTCGTAGCGCTATCTTTTATTCAAATTATATTTACTATACTTATCCTACTTATTTATAGTGTATTTCAAAGCCGCGCTAATAGAACTCTTAGATTAACCCAGGGAGAAAAGCGTTATATGCCTGTCCGTTCTAATAAGGATTTTATACAAGTATGTTTATTCCTTGTGACAACAATAATTGTGTTATCCCCTTACTTATTTTTGTTGAGTAGGTCTTTGTTTTTTGATGGATCTTTTTCTTTGGACTCCTATGCGAGTCTTTTTATTAATATTAATAATTCTTATTTTTTCCTTTCTCCCTTGAAAGTGGTAGCGAACTCTCTATTCTTTGGTTTCCTAACGGTAATAGTTGCAGTGCCTCTTGGCGTCTGTGTCAGCTATTATTTGGGTAAGCAAAAATCCAAATTTGGAAACATATTGGATTCTTTTTATATGTCTACTTTAGGAATATCCTCTGTAGTTCTGGGGCTTGCCCTTCTTATGGGACTACATAGTTCTGTTATTGATTTACGAACAACTTGGGTACCACTGGTAGTAGCTCATATTCTTATTTCTTACCCATTCGTAGTAAGAATAATTTTACCAACATTGAATTCCATTGGTCCAAACTTAATTGGATCTGCGATTAATTTAGGGTCGTCTCCCTGGTTAGTATTTACTCGACTGGAGTTGCCGATACTTTCAAGATCTATTCTTGTCAGCGCTGTTTTCTCATTTGCAATATCAATGGGTGAGTTTGGTGCGAGTTTACTTATAACAAGACCTGAGCACGCTACAATTCCTGTCCATATTTATAGATATTTATCTCAACCTGGGCAAGCTAATTTCGAGCACGCTGTGGCTATGTCTTGTATTCTCATGTTGATGGCTACGTTAGGTTTCATCCTAATCGAAAAACTTCGATATAGAGGGTGGGGTGATTTTTAGTGAGGAGTTCAGTTCTTGAAATTAACGGAATATCGAAAACTTTTGATGGAACAGTAGATATTCTAAGGAACGTAAGTTTTTCTCTGTTTGAAAATGAAGTTGTAGGAATTCTTGGCCCAAGCGGTTCTGGTAAAAGCACACTTTTGAAATTGATAGCCGGCTTAGAATTACCAGATTCTGGGATCATTAGCTTAAACGGAATAGATGTTTCAGGAATAGCTCCCCATAAAAGAGGCGTTGGGTTGATGTTCCAAGACCTTTCTCTTTTTCCTCATTTAGACGTATTTGATAATATAGCTTTTGGTCTAAAAATGGATAATTGGCCAAAAGAAGACATAAAAAATAGAGTGGATGAACTTCTATCGTTTCTTAGAATAACTCATTTGCAATCCAGGTCTATAGATTTTTTGTCTGGAGGAGAAAGCCAAAGAGTAGCGTTGGCAAGGGCGCTTGCTCCTAATCCTCCTTTACTAATGCTTGATGAACCATTGGGTTCGTTAGATCGAAAACTAAGGCATGAACTTTTAAGGGAAATGAAAGAATTAATCGCAAGCATGGGATTATCGGTATTATATGTTACGCATGACCAGGAAGAAGCATTTTCTATTGGTGAACGCATAATTCTCTTGAACAATGGCTTGGTTGAACAAATCGATAGCCCTATAAAAATGATGACAAGGCCCGGTTCGAGATTCGTGGCAGATTTTGTCGGTACGCTGAATATGATACCCGTAGAAGTACTAAATAGAGATGATAAATTCTTCGTTGATGGTTTTTTGGGTGCTTTAGAATTACCCGAAGAGAAGCTTGTGAATTCTCATTTGGCTGATCAATTTACTCTTATAATTTCTCCGTACTCCATAATTTTGGGTCAAAAAACAACTGATTCTTTAGGGGGTACTATTAAACAAATCAATGTTGGACCAGGTTATTTAGAGTATGAAGTGCTTTTGGATAGTCAGAATATAATAATTGCTAGACAAAACATTATTACTAATTCGGATGAGTTCAAAAAAGGAGATTCTGTATCTCTTGGATTCAATATGGATGAAGTTGAACTTTTACCTTGGTAATTACTCGATAAAGCGAAGCTTTATTTTTAGAATTATTTTGTTTGGCGATCTACCATAATTAGTAACAAGCCTTTTGAAATTGATATTTCTACCTTCTTCCACGAAAAAGTGTTGCTCATCCCACGGGTTGATCCCCTGGTAAGAGTTATACCTAGTAAATCGTATTTTAATCCCCAAGATGTTATACCATATGTTTCTGGTTCTATTGAAACCATAGAAAGGGTATCTTTAGATGTTCCCGTAACTTCGATAGATTGTTTGGATCTAACAATATAAACCTCGTGATTACCATCAGTCATTGATATTTTAGTATCTTTTAACACTTCTGAAGTTAGTAGAAATAAATTCCCTATTCCATGATCGAACCTATCTTTTCCAAGAATCCCTCCAATAACCCATATTTCATGAGCTTTTTGCTCTAACGTTTTTAGTAATGCTAATTCACCATCAGTCTTATCTTTTTCTTCTGGAAAGGTTTCAATGTTCCAATTAAGGTTTTTAGCTAAAACCATAGATTTTGATTTTATTGAGTCGAAATCGCCAACCACCAAATCAGGGGTAATCTTGTGTTGGAGACAATGTTCTACTCCTGAATCTGCAGCTACTATGTAATCAGCTTTTGCTATAATACTTTGAATCCGCGAATTCATCTCAAGATTACCCCCGGTTACAATCACTGCAGAGGGCATTGGTTCCTCCTCTTTGAACATTTATACTGTAGTCCTTTATTCATATTTGCTAATTGATATTAATACTAAAACATGAAGGTCAGTTGGTATATTAGAGCTTTTTGGGGGTAATTTGTAAATGGCTAAAGAATTGAGTGCAGAAAAAGAAGAAGCTTTATCCGTAATTGATAACCTAGAAAAAGTGATACTCGGCAAGCGGGCAGTCGCAGAATTAGCTGTAATAGCTGTAATTGGTGGCGGTCATATTTTGATTGAAGATTTACCTGGTGTCGGTAAAACAATGCTTGCGCGCAGTTTAGCCGTATCTATAGGTTTGAGTTTCAATAGGGTGCAATTTGTTCCAGATTTATTACCTAGCGATTTAATAGGGGTTAACTTATTTAATCAACAGACAACAGAATTTGAATTTCGTCCTGGACCAATTATGTCAAATGTTGTCCTTGCAGATGAAATCAATAGAGGAACTCCTAAGACTCAGTCTGCATTGCTTGAAGCGATGGAAGAATCCCAGATAACTATCGATGGTGTTTCACATACTCTTCCACAACCTTTTTTCGTCATAGCTACACAAAATCCTTTGGAACATGAAGGTACGTTTCTTCTTCCTGAAGCCCAGCGTGACCGTTTTTTCATGCGTATAAATTTAGGGTATCCTTCGGCTGAGACAGAGTTGGAAATAGTTGAGTTAACCAGGCTGGAACATCCTATAAAAAATCTTGAATCTGTAATTTCATCTGGACAAATACTGAAATTACAAGAATCCGTAAAAAATATATATGTAGATGAATTAGTCAAAAAATATGCCGTAGATATAGTACAGGCTACTCGTAGCCATCCATCTATTTTCCTCGGAGCGTCGCCTAGAGGATCGCTGAATTTGGTAAGAGGAGCACAGGCGAAGGCACTGGTTGCTGGTAGAGATTATGTTTTACCAGATGATGTAAAAAGATTGTTGGAGCCTATTATTTCGCATAGGATCGTTCTGACTTCTAACGCTAGAATGCAAGGAATTTCTGTCAATGAAATTATAGAAGATATCGTTTCAGGTATCCCAGTTCCAGGGGCAGCGCCGAGGAGCTGGTTGAAAGATTAGGAAAAATTAAGTGGTTTTGAGACGTTTGGTATTTATTGTTCTATTTTGGCTATCCCTGATATTGGCTTTGTCTTCTGGGTTTTTGCCAATGTCTGTCCTCGCGATAGTAATAGGAGTTTCATTTATTGTTTCTTATGTTTGGAATAAACTCTCTCTAAAAGGCTTAAGGGTACGAATCGAAAGAACACCCAATATGGGCCATGTTGGTCAAGAAATCGACCGTTTAATTTGGATTGAGAACCACTCTGTTTTACCCAGGTTATGGGTTCAAATTAAATCAATTGGAGATTTGAAAGGAACTAAATCCTTGGTTGTTGGGATAAGCGGTCGGGCCTCGAGGACATGGCATCGGATGCCTGCTATATTACAAAATCGAGGCCGTTATGACTGGGGTGATGTGGTGGTTTCTTCAGGGGACCCACTAGGCCTTTTTTCTTCTGATCGGCGTATTAACAGCAAAGCTTCAATAGTAGTCCATCCTCGTGTTGTTGATATTGATGAATTTGTTTTGTCTTCTATAGATCCCGGATCTGACTCTTCTGAGTTTTTGTCCTCCTCAGATGTAACTCCTAATGTCGTCTCTGTCAGGCGTTATAACTCTGGAGATAGCATGAATCATATTCATTGGGTTAGCAGCGCTAGAATGAACCAACTTATGGTCAAAGAGTTTGAACTAGAAGTGCAAAATGACTTGTGGATAATCCTAGATCTCAATGCTAAAACTCACTTAGGGGCAGGAGCCGATGGCACTGAAGAAACTGCCGTAACGGTTGCTGCGTCGATTTCCAATCATTTTATTCAAAACAATAATTCTGTAGGTTTGATAGGAAACGATTCACGGGAATATATTTTGCCACCAAGGTCTGGGGACCGACAACTGTCATATATTTTTGAGTATCTAGCAGCTTGCAAGGCTGATGGAGAAAAGCCGATAAAAAATATGCTTCTAAATGATATTTCCAGAGTAAGTCGTCAGGCTGGTGTCGTAGTTATAACAACCTCTGAGGCCGATGGAATTTTGGCTGCGACAAACTATTTATCATCAAGAAGCGCTCCAGGAGCAGTAGTTTCTGTAGACTTAGAATCATTCAAATCGGACCAAATTAATGACAAAGAACATAAACAGCTAATAGACAAGAATATACCCATTTATTCTGTTAGCAAGGGGGGTGATTTGTCCAAATCTCTGCGATTTGAAAACTCTCGCTCTTTTATGGATGAGAGGTTTATCAATTGAGTTTAATTCAGTTTACTGAATGGCTGGTATTACAGTTGAAAAGCGCCACTCATACTGTTCGAAACACTACAGCTAACACTTGGATCACTTGGGGACTTGCAATGTTGGTTAGTACAGTGGTTGCCTATTCATTTGTTGAAGCAAATTGGGTTCCATCTTTACCTGGGTTGATTCCTTTGATTGTTTTAAGTTCGTTTTCAGCTCTGGCTCTCTCTGGCACTAGAAAATTCGTCATAATGCCCCATATAATTGCCCATTCTTTGGGGATTTTGATTAGCTGCTTATTCACAGCTTTTACTATTGGAAGTACTAGTTTTGAATCCCAAATCTTGTCCTTTACTTGGCGTTTAGATTATTGGATTGTCGCTCTGGTGGAAGGAGGGGCAAGTACAGATCGATTACCATTTGTAGCTCTCATCCTGTATCTTATTTTTTCAGTCAGTTATGTTACCACGTATATTGCCATTAGGTATAAAAGCGTGTATTCGATTATACCTTCGGGGTTTGTATTGATTGCAAATTTAACTTATTTGCCGAAGGATTCTGGAAACTGGATGTACTTATATTTAATTGCAGCAGGAGCCTTACTTTCCTGGCTAGTTTTTGTTGGAATGTATACCCGCTGGACCCTAGAAGGATCCATCTTATCAAAAGGTATTACAAGAAGATTTGTCGTCGCAGGTTTAAGTTATTCAATGTTCGTTGTCCTAGTTGCGAGTTTTTTGCCTTCTATAGATGGTGGCCCAGCCGTGGTTGGTCAAACTTGGAACCGGGTTAGGGCGCCGATCAGCCAATTGGAGACTAATTTTACGAAGATATTTGCTTCTTTACCTGCCAGGAGAGCAATGGCACTTTATTCTTTTGGTTCAGATCTACCCTTTAGAGGTAATATTTCTTTAACAGATGATGTTGTCATGCACGTTGATTCTAAATTGCCCTTTTACTGGAGAGCAAGAACTTATGATCAATATAATAGTTGGGGTTGGTCAACTAGTGAAACTGTCTCAGAATCGATGGGCACTTTAGATCCGATAATGATGGAGGACAACTTCAATAAATGTCCGGAGTGCATACATAATGTAACTTTTGAACTCAAATCTCCAACTAAAACTCTCTATAATTCTGGCATAACGTTAAGAACGAGTTTACCCGGGGATATTACCTATCTAAAAAAAGATAAGAAGCTCAGCCAAAACTTCATCAAATTTGAAAGCGAACGTACCATGCAACCGGGTGAGAAATACACCGTACAAATATATGTACCGAAATTTGGCCCAATTGAAAGTTTTGGCTCGAAACATAGTTACCCGAATGATGTTGCCAACACATATTTAGATTTGCCAGATGATTTCCCTATAGCCCTTTCAGATTTAACTAGAGAGATAACTAAGGGGACTAATAATAACTATCAAAAAGCTATAAACATCCGTGATTTTTTGAGGAATAACCTTCAGTATTCTCAAGATATAGATGCCCCCCCTCCAGGGAAAGACGCAGTACAGCATTTTATTTTTGATGCGAAAACAGGTTATAGCGATTATTTTGGATCGTCTATGGCGGTAATGCTGAGAGCCGCTGGTATACCTAGTCGTCTTGCAGTAGGTTACTTGAATTCAGAATATGATGAAAAAGATGACATATATATAGTTCTTGAATCAGGAGCGCATGCATGGCCAGAAGCATATTTCTCTAATTATGGTTGGATTCCGTTTGAACCAACCCCAGGTCGAGGGGTAGGAATTGTTGGTGCTCCTTATTCTAATTTTGTCGAAGAATCTGCATCTTTCAATAGAATGAATTTAGTTGATCTTGCAGGGTTTGCTTTCGAAGATGAAGATTTGCTTAGTTCAGACCTGCCGGTAGAGGAATACGCGCCCCAGTCGGTTTACGACACTATATTCGACTCTTTTGCGCAAAGTTCAGTAATAGTAGGTTTTTCAATAATCGCTCTATTAATAATAATTATTCTAGTGACTCTTATTGTTATATGGAGAGTTGTATTTTCCTATCCTAAATCTGTTGAATCCGCGTACTTTAAACTAATAAGGCTCGGTCGTTTGGCGGGTATTCGATTAAGATCTGGAGAGACCCCGATCGAATATGCAGATAGACTTACTAAGGTTACTACGGAATCCCTTTCTATTTACGCGAATTTCATAGTTCGGTCGTATGGCGAAACAATATATTATCGGAATAGCGACGAAATAAAAATATCCAGTGATGATTGGAGCTCTCTATCGAAAGAGTTACTAATTGAAGCTAATAAAAACTTCTTTAGATTTTTACGTGTGTGGTAAAATTGGTCTATGAAAGCACAAAGGAAATCATTTCTTGCGACTGACCTCGGAAACTTTGCTTTTGTGACTTCTCAGAAAGGCCTAAAAGCCGTTATAGGACCAGAAAACCAAATGCAGAATTTAGAAGATATTGTATTTAGGAATTTTGGTTCTCTTGATGAAGACCTTATGATCTCAAAGGGTCTCGCGCAAGATTTCCAAAAATATTGCCAAGGTTCTATTGAAGCGTTTAGTTACGAGTTAGATACAGATGGATATACTGAGTTTCAATCACTAGTTTGGAACGAGTTAAGATTAATACCCTATGGAACTGTAACAACTTATGGAAAAATCGCAGCTGCTATAAACAGACCAAATTCAGCAAGGGCCGTGGGCCAAGCGGTTGGGTCTAATCCATTTATTATTGTTGTTCCATGTCACCGTGTAGTCGGAGCTGATGGCTCACTAACTGGATTTGGCCATGGTCTTGATTTTAAGGAAAGATTATTGTTATTAGAAGGTAGTTGTGATGCAAGTGCGCAAAAGATTAAAACAGAAAGCCGTAAAAATTTTAAACCAGCAAAAAGATCTACTAGGACAGAGGTTTCGATAAAAAATATTTAGTTAAATAAGCTTTCTTTGAATAGAAATTTTACCCTGGCCAATTATCGCTTCTAGTTGTTCTTCAAGGATTTCGTTAAATTGAGCCTTATCAGGCAATAGGAGGTCGACCCTTTCTTCTGCAACAATTATATTAAGATGAATTAAATCTTCGCCTGGAAATTCTCTTAACGTTCCTAAGAGTTTGGTAAGAACATTAATATCTAAATCTTTATTATCAGTTTCTTTAAGTTCAAGGGTTACTTTGAAAGGGTGTCGAGGTTCATCAGTTTGATCATTTTTTCTGCTATCAAAATTTTCGGATTCGTTGTGTGTATTGGTAACAGGTTTTTCCTCACTTGTAGAAACGTTAGTTTGGTTTTCAGGGGTGTCATTTATACTCACATTACTATTATTGTGATTCATATCTAGTGTTTGGACTGATTCGCAAGATACGGTTAACCTTTCGCCTTGTCCTCTTACTTTGCCATAAACTGATACTGGGGAATTTATGCTCCAAATCTCCTCAGTATTTCTAAGAATATCGGGCCATACGGTGACTTCGGCAGAGCCAGTTTTATCTTGTATTGTTACACTCATTGCGGTCTGACCATTACGAATGGGAAACGTTCGCTTGGATACAACGATACCTATTATGCTTACCTTTTTGCCTTGATAAGATTCACTTATTTCACTACAACCTACTGTATTTTCGTTGATTTTTCCGGCAAGTAGCTCGAAAGGATTATGGGTAAAATATATCCCAACCATCTCTTTTTCCCAGGTACCTTTCTCTTGTTCTGTAATGCTGGTTTGTATTAAATTAATACCTGGCATATCTATTGCGGTATCTCCCTCCATCATGTCAAACATAGTACCTTGGTTGGAGTCACGTCTCTTAGATTCTTGTATTGACAAACTGAGTATTTTTTCTGCTGATTTTTCGAGAGTTCCTCGATCTCCTAAATCATCAAGCGCACCGGCTTTTATTAAACTTTCTAGTCCTCTCCTGTTAAGAGATCGAAGATCGGCACGTTCTATAAAATTGTCTAAAGACTGATAGGGGCCGTTATTTTGTTGTTCGGCTATGATCTTCTCAACAGCATTAAATCCGACATTTTTCACTGCTGTGAGACCCGTTCTAATAAAAGCTTTGGTGTCGTCAAAACCTATAGAAAAATTGTGGTCACTGTAGCTTACGGAAGGGGGTTTCACGTCGATTTCCAAAGCTTGACATTCTTCTGCGATAATCCCCATTCTGTCTTGTTGACCAAGGCTGGAATTAAATAGGCATGTCAAATATTCGGTAGGATAATTTGCTTTGAGGAAGGCTGTTTGGTAAGCAATATATGCGTAACTTACGCTGTGAGCTTTATTGAATGCATACCCGGCAAAAGGTTCTATTAAGTCAAAAACGGCTGTAGCTTCATTATCTGAGTAGCCTTGCTTAGACGCTCCTTTCACAAATCCGTCTCTTTCTTCTGACATGATAGACAATATTTTTTTGCCCATAGCTTTCCGAACGATATCTGCCTGTCCAAGCGTGTATCCAGCAAACTTTTGTGCAATTTTCAGTACTTGATCTTGGTAAACTATTACCCCGTAAGTTTCAGATAATAGTTCTGCTAGATCTTCATGGGGATATGTTATGGGTATCCGTCCGAATTTAGCATCAATGAATCTCGGTATGTGTTCCATAGGTCCGGGCCGGTAAAGAGCAATCATAGCTGAGATTTCTTGTATGTTTTCTGGTTTTAGCTGTTTAATCCACCTTCGCATTCCAGCTCCTTCAAGTTGAAAGAGGCCAGTTGTTTCGCCGGAGCATAGTAGTTCAAAAGTTTTTGGGTCATCTAATGGGATTGTTTTTAAATCTATCGTGACTCCATGAGTTGATTTAATCAAATCACAAGTTCTCCCTAATATAGATAGATTGCTAAGACCGAGGAAATCCATTTTAAGAAGACCTACTTCTGCTACCGTGTTCATATCCCATTGAGTCATAGGCATTGAATTGTCGCTTCCAGTTCTGGTTGGTCTTTGGAGTGGCACGACATTAGATAAAGGTTCTTGTGAAATTACGACGCCTGCGGCATGGGTACTCGCATGCCTTGACACCCCTTCCAGTTTTTGCGCAGTGTCGATGAGCTGTTTTACGTAAGGTTTTTTTTCGTAGGCTTCACTTAGTTCATTATTTTCCTGTATGGCTTCTCCGAGAGACTTTGAGTTTGTGTTACCAGTATTATTGGGTAGTAATCTAGCAATTTCATCTACATCGGAATATGGAATTCCCAGTACTCTTCCTACATCGCGTATTGCTGCACGTGGCCCTAAAGTACCAAAAGTTATGATTTGTGCAACTCTATCTTCACCAAAGCGGGTCATTACGTAATCTAATATCTCATCCCGTCTTGTGTCCTCGATGTCTAGATCTATGTCAGGCATTTCAATTCTCTCAAGGTTTAGAAACCTTTCGAAAACGAGTGAATATTCCAATGGGTCTATATCAGTAATGTTTAGGCAATATAATATTAAGCTAGCCGCAGCGCTACCTCTAACCCCTATAAGAATATTGTGGTCTCTTGCATATCTCGCTATATCCCAGACCACCAAAAAATAGTCAGAGAATTCCATCTCTTTAATGACGCTTAGTTCATATTCAAGGCGTTCTAGAGCGTCTCCGTTTTCATTGCCGTAAAGATCTTTGAACCCATCTCTACAAATAGACTCTAAATACTCGAAAGACGTTTGATTGTCAGGTATATCAATTTGAGGCAATCTCAGGCGATTGAACTCTAAATCCAATTCGCATTTTTGCGCGATTACTGTTGTATTTTCGACAGCCTCAGGTACATCTTTAAACAGTTCTCTCATTTCTTCTTCCGACTTCAGATAGTATGACCCACCGTCCATCTTCATTCGGTTGGTATCTTCAAGCGTGGAGTTTGTTTGAATGCATAAAAGCACGTCTTGAGCTTGGTCATCTTCAGAACGAACATAATGTAAATCATTTGTTGCAACCAAAGGTATGGATAACTCCCCAGACATCTTTATTAATTCGTCGTTAACTGCTGCTAGATCGTCAACAGAATTATGCCTTTGGAGTTCAAGATAATAATCTTCAAAAACTTCGCTATGCCAGATTGCTGCTTCTCTTGCGTCCTCTAATCGTCCTTCAGCGATAGCTCTTGGAATTTCCGCTGCTAAACAGCCCGATAAAGCTATAATACCTTCGTTGTATTGTTTCAAAAGTTCTCTGTCCACCCTTGGACGATAATAGAAGCCTTCTAAATGACTAAGTGTGACTAATTTCAGCAAGTTATGATAGCCTTGTTTATTTTTTGCCAATAACACCAAGTGATAAGGTTGGTTGTCCCCAGGCAAACGGGAATGTCTGCCTTGTGGGGCAACATAGGCCTCTACACCAATTATGGGTTTTATGCCCGCAGCTTTGGACTCTTTATAGAATTCCACGGCTCCGTATAATGATCCGTGGTCAGTTAGTGCGAGTGAATTTGAGCCGTTTTTTTTTGCTTCTGCGACTAGGTCAGTTATCTTACACAATCCGTCGAGTAGGCTATATTCAGAGTGAGTGTGAAGATGAGTAAACATTATCGATACATTCTCCAACCTGATTTGCGCCACTAATAAATCATGCTGCTGGTTTTGCTTGATTAGCTTTTCCGCATGCGAAAACTACAACCAAGGATAGTATATCTGATTACTATCGGTGAGCTAGCATTATCCTAATAAGCTTATACGCGAAAAAATGCGAATTAGAGAGCTGTTAAGGTAAGTTTATAGCTGTATCCATAAATATCGATGTTAACTTTGATGTGGGACTAGATCCTTATGCATCTGGTGGATCTAAGTGATAAAAACTATCGTCTTTAGAGTATTCATAATTATTTATTGAGGACGTATCTAAACCTTTTTAAAACTTAGAGAATCTTTCTCGACATCTACGCTAACCTTGTCTCCAGAATTAAATTTTTCAGCTAATATATCTCTTGCCAGAACATTTTCTATATGTCTTTGTATTGCTCTTCGCAGAGGTCTTGCACCATAGGTTTGATCAAAACCTGTATTGCCCAGCCATTCAATCGCATTTTCCGATAATGTTATAGATATATCGCGTTCTGCCAAACGGATTTGTAGGTCTGCAACCATTAGATTTACGATAGATAGAATTTCGTTTTTAGATAGAGGCTCAAATATTATCGTCTCATCAATTCGATTCAGAAATTCTGGGCGAAATGTTTTTTTCATAGCTTGCTCAACTGATTTTTGCAGTTCCTGGTATTGTCCATTAGTTGATTCAGGTAATAGTCCTATTTTTTCTTTATTAAGAATTCCGGTTCCAAGATTGCTGGTCATTATGATCACCGTATTTCGGAAATCTACCGTGTGTCCTTGGCCATCGGTCAGTCTGCCATCTTCTAATATTTGTAATAGGGTATTAAATAAATCGGGATGAGCCTTCTCGATTTCGTCAAATAAAATGACTCTATAAGGCCTTCTTCTCACAAGCTCAGTCAATTGCCCACCCTCTTCAAATCCTACATACCCTGGTGGTGCTCCAATCAATTTTGACGCTTCGTGAGGTGTTGAAAACTCGGACATATCGAACCTTATAAGCGCTTCTGAGTCGTCAAAAAGAAATTCGGCTAATGTTTTAGCTAGCTCTGTTTTGCCAACGCCTGTGGGCCCTAAGAATATGAAACTTCCTATAGGTCTTTTGGGATCCTTGAGGCCTGATCGGCCTCTACGGATCGCATCAGATAATGCGGTTATGGCTTTGTGTTGGCCAACAACTTTTTGGTGTAATTCCTCTTCCATTCTGATCAGCCGTATTGATTCACCCTCTAACATTTTCGATACGGGTATACCAGTCCATTCTGAAACGAGCTGTTCGATATCTTTTTCTACTACCTCGTCGCGAATTTCCTTTTCCTTTTTCCAATTTTCTAGCTCACTATCATAATTCTCTTGGAGTTGTATATTTCTTTGCTTCAGTTGTGCAGCTTGTTCAAATTCGCCTCTTTGTGCTGCTGCTTCTTCCTGGATTTGTAGTTGCCGAATTATTTGCTCGTTATCTTTTAGACTTTGAGGGAATGATTCCGCATCGATCCTGAGCCGCGATGCGGCTTCATCAATGAGGTCTATGGCTTTATCTGGTAGGTGCCTATCGGTTATGTATCTTGCACTCAATTTTACCGCTGCTTCCAAAGCGTCTTCTGTAATTTTTACCTTGTGATGTGCCTCATATTTTGGGCCAATTCCTTTCAATATAGACAGAGCATCTTCTATATTGGGTTCTTCAACATACACCGGTTGAAATCGCCTTTCTAATGCGGAATCTTTTTCGATGTGTTTGCGGTATTCATCTAGAGTCGTTGCTCCTACAGTTTGTAGTTCCCCGCGTGCTAACGCAGGTTTTAGCATGTTTGATGCGTCGATAGCACCTTCAGCTGCACCAGCTCCGACAACAGTGTGTAGTTCATCAATAAATAGTATTATTTCTCCTTTACCGTTTCGAACTTCATCCAGTACATTTTTGAGCCGTTCTTCAAATTCACCTCTGAATTTTGCTCCTGCAACTAAAGCACCCATGTCAAGAGCTAGAACCTCATGCCCTTGCAATGATTCTGGTACATCGCCAGCCACGATTCGCTCTGCGAGACCCTCTGCTATCGCAGTTTTACCGACACCAGCTTCGCCAATAATAACTGGATTATTCTTAGTTCTTCTAACTAAGATTTGCATTACTCTTTGTATTTCGCTCTGCCGTCCGATGACAGGGTCTAAATTCCCTTTCCGCGCTAGGTTCGTGAGGTTGATACTATATTTTGCTAAGGCACGATATTTTTCTTCAGCTCTAGGGTCATCTATTCTTGCCTCTCCTCTAACTTCTTGAAGTGCCGCATAAAGTTGCTCTTCTGCAATGTGGAATTTTTTTAAAAGGATAGAAATATCTCCTTCTCTTTCTTTGGTCATGCTAATTAAAAGATGCTCTACTCCAATATATTCATCCTTTAATCTTGTAGCTTCAGTTTCGGCATTTTGGAAAAGCTCTTGTAAGCGGGGTGTTACAAATATTTGTGTGCTATTGGTGGTGGAACTTTTTGCTGCCTTTTCTAAACATAGTTGAATTTCTCGCCTTAACATTGATACATCAACCCCGGCTATTTCAAGAATTTCGACCCCTAAACTTTTGTTTTGTTGCATTATCGCCAGCAGGATGTGCTCGATATCCCACTGTGTATGGTTCATATTTTGAACAAGTTCTTGTGAAGCGGCTAACACCTCTTGAGCTTTTTCAGTAAATCTGTCGGGACGCATCATTATTGGTTCTCCTTGTTATTTGATACACGACTGTGTAGAAGGCATTGCTTTGAATCTGCCTATTCTTCAATAGTTTTTTCGGTGTTGTTAAGTTCGGATTCTAAATATTTGATCCGGTCTTTCATTGTTTTCATCTGTTCATTCATTTTCATAATTACTTGTACTCCAGCTAGGTTGACACCTAAGTCATCAATAAGGGCCTTTATGTTATTAATCATAGTTATGTCCTCTTCACTGTAATATCTGACGTTTCCCCTTGATCTTTGAGGTTTAACCATGCCGTTTCTTTCGTAGTAGCGGAGTGTTTGGACGTGCAGCCCGACAAGTCTCGCTGCTATCCGTATTGAAAATACTGGCTCTTGTCTATTACGCATTACCTATCATCCTATTTCGCGGATATTAATATGATTAAATTGTTAACTTATATTCAGCGTTATAATCATAAAAGGTGATAATAGGATTGTCAAGAAATATAATTATATGTTTGGTATATAAAGCTGTAAAACACCCTAATTTACGATAAGCTATACCTATATAATTCAATTACTTGATAGGGGTTTATGAGATGCCTAAGGTTTACACTCGTGGTGGAGATTCCGGCGAGACTGGTCTGCTATACGGGGGCCGTGTGAAGAAGAATGATCCTAGGACGGATGCGTATGGTACGATCGACGAAACTGTGTCTGCTTTGGGGATTGGCCGCAGTTTTTCCAAAGAACCTAAGGTTAAAGAGATTATATTAAAGTTACAAAAAGATCTTTTTGCAGTGGGAGCAGAACTTGCAACCGATGTTGAGCATTACGATAAATTCCGTGAACATTTTGTTCCCGTTAATGATCAGATGGTAGATCAAATTGAAGATTTAATTGATGAATTACAAGAAGAATTTGAATTACCCCCGTTTTTTGTTTTGCCAGGGGCTACACCGGGATCGGCAGGTATAGATCTAGCTAGATCAGTACTCCGAAGAGCGGAAAGGCTTGTTGTTCACTTAGAACAAAGTGGATCGATAAAACAAGGCTCTGCTGTATTGCCTTACATTAATCGTGTTTCAGATCTGCTTTTTATACTGGCTCGTTATGAAGATCGGAATATTGATACGGAATTATTGAATGGTGATAAGTAATATGAGAATTAAATGCGCATAGCGGTAGTTGATTTCGGCGCTGGTAATTTGCGATCGGTCGCAAAGGCGTTGGACAGAGTTGGCTTTGAAGTTTCTATAACCAGTGACCCCAACGATTTTAGTACTAGCGAAGGGGTTGTTTTCCCTGGTCAAGGGATCGCAGGCCATGCGATGGAAAATCTAAAATCTAAAGGGTTAGATGTTGCGCTGAAAGATTATGTGATGTCTGGCCGCCCATTTTTTGGGGTTTGTTTAGGTTTGCAGCTAATGTTTGAGAAATCCGATGAAGAAAATACAGAATGCTTGGGAATTTTGGGTGGAGGCAACTCTAAATTCAATAACACTATGAAAGTTCCGCATATGGGCTGGAACAACGTCAGAATGGTAAAGCCACATTATGCATTCGAAGATATACCGGATGAATTTCAATTTTACTTTGTTCATAGTTATTACGCCGTTCCAGCAGACGGAAGTGTAGTTGTAGGAGAAACAAATTACAGTGATAGATTTCCTAGTGTAGTGGCAAATAATAATCTATTAGCTACTCAATTCCATCCGGAAAAAAGTACTGAATTGGGAATTAGTATATATAAGAACTTTTTTTTAGGAGCTAAAGAGGGGCGCAATTGATAGATTTTGAAATCATTCCTGCTATTGACCTTCTGGATGGAAGCGTAGTTAGGTTATATCAGGGTGATTACGGTCGTGAGACCATTTTTTCTACTGATCCCGTAGATACTGCAAAAAAATGGGAAGATTTGGGTGCGTCCAGGATACACATAGTGGATTTGAATGGCGCGAGAGAAGGGTCTCTACATCATATAAATGTGATTGATAAAATGGTTAATAAACTGTCTATACCTGTACAACTGGGTGGTGGCCTCCGGACTATGGAGTCTGTCAATGAAGTATTAAATCTGGGCGTTCAGAGGGTGATACTTGGTAGTGTTATTCTTACAGATCCCGATCTGATTTCCGAAGCAATAACGAGATTTGGTGATTCAATCATATGTGGGCTTGATGCTAAAAATGGGTTCATAATGGTCCAAGGTTGGGAAAAAGCTTCGAATTCTGATGTTTTTGAGGTTGCCGAAAAACTAAGTTCTATAGGTGCGCAGCGATTTATTTATACAGATATCTCGAGAGATGGGACTATGGAGGGCCCTAACATCGATTCACTTAGCACATTTTTAGCATTCTCTTCCCCTTCGAGGGTCATCGCATCTGGTGGGGTCTCGTCAATTAAAGATGTTTTAAAGCTGTCCACCATGGGTTTAGAAGGAGTGATTATTGGTAAATCTCTCTATAGCGGTGCGATCGACTTTACGGAACTAACTAATAGTATTAACAGGTAACTATTCTTCGTAGGGTTCAATCATCACTTCAGATTGACCGGTTAGGACTTCTTGCCCATCTTGATTAACAACGCTTGCTTTTAATGTAACCAGACGACGTGGAGCATTAATGCTAATTACTGAAAGTTTCGCGGTTATTGCGTCTCCTAAATATACTGGCGCTAAGAACCTCAAACTTTGCCCCATATAAATAACTACCTTTCCTGGTGCAACTTTCGTTCCAATTGCGGCGGAAATTACTCCAGCAGTAAGAATTCCATGAGCAATCCTCTTTTTGAACCGTGATTTTCCAGCCATTTCATCATCTAGGTGTAGAGGTTGAGTATCTCCTGATGCATCTGCAAAACTTTCTACATCGTCTGCTGATAAAACCTTTGTAAATTCAAAAACCTTTTTTGTGTCAATTCCTAGTATGTTTTCAACCATTTAAAATACCTCTTCCTGTGAAACCCTACCTAATCAATTGTCCCCTCGTTTACTAGTGTCATATATTTTAGTTTGTGCGTAAAGGGTTGCTTGGATAAGATGGTTTAATGGTTAAGGAGATTCGATAGTGTTATCCAAAAGAATTATCCCTTGCTTAGATGTAAAAGAGGGCAGGGTAGTAAAGGGAATTAAGTTTAAAGATCATCGTGATGTGGGTGACCCCGTTGAGCTTGCAAAATATTATGATTTAGAGGGTGCTGACGAGCTTGTGTTTTATGATATCACTGCTTCGTCTGATAACCGAAACATAATGTACGAATTGGTATCACAGGTGGCTGAAGCTATATATATTCCCTTTACGGTTGGCGGCGGCATCAGGAGTGTAGAAGATATTCGTTTAATGCTTAATGCTGGTGCGGATAAAGTTAGCATTAATACTGCAGCTGTTGAAAATCCACAGTTAATTAAGGATGCTGCAAAACTATTTGGAACTCAATGTATAGTTTTGGGAATGGATGCGAAGGCTATTTCCGAAACACCAGATGATGGATTAAACGTCAGAGATGCTATTAGTATTAATCCGTCTTCACAATGGGAAGTTCGAATTCGGACAGGTAGTGGTGATGGGAATTCAACTAATATAGACGCCGTTAAATGGGCTGGATATGCAGTTGAGTTGGGAGTAGGTGAGATAGTACTGAACAGTATGGATATGGATGGCACGAGACAAGGTTATGACTTAGATTTAAATAAAGCTATATCAGAAGGGGTTTCGGTACCTGTTGTTGCGAGTGGCGGCGCAGGAGGAAACGAACACTTTTTAGAGGCATTTGGGGCTGGAAAAGTTGATGCCGTTTTAGCTGCAAGTATTTTCCATTACGGGGATAATAAAATTCAAGAAACAAAAAAATATCTGTTTGATAATGGAATTTCTGTTCGTTATGAGGGTAAATAGCTATGGTAAAACATAAGCCATTAAAAGCTATTTTCTTTGATGCTTATGGCACGCTCTTTCACTATGAGCCTGAGAAACTTTCCGAGACATTTTTCTCTATAGTTTCTGAGCTCGGTTTGGAAATAGATCCAGATGTATTACTTAAGCAATGGCGAATTTATGAAAAAGAATTTCGCGAAACAAGAGTTAAATTAAAGGATGGTTCATGGGTGGTTCCGGAAGAATTTACTTCTTACAAAAAAGCTTGGGCTTCTTGCTTTAAGAGAACTTACGAATATTTTGGGCGATCTGACATCTCTAGTGAAAAATCGGTAGATATAATATTGGAAGATTTGAATGAAAGGAAAATTTTTGGGGATGTAAAACAAATGTTAGAGAAACTAAATGGTGATATTCATATTGGAATCATTAGTAACGCAGACATTGACTTCTTGAGTAGAACGATAGAGAGTAATGGATTATTTTTTGATAAAATAGTATGCTCCGAAGCTGAGAGAATTTACAAGCCACACCCATCTATTTTTCTAGCCGCATTAGATTATTTTGAGATTGACCCGGACTCTGCTATCTATGTTGGAGATTCACCTCTAGAAGATATACAGGGCGCTCAATCGCTTGGTATGGCCGCAGTGTGGGTGAATAGAACTGGAATAGATTGGCCAGATGAGTTTGAGCATGAACCACTTTATGAAGTGTCTAATTTGAATGAGATCATTACTATTGTTAATTCCATCAATACATAATGTTACTCGAATAAGCGGGTTTGATTAGGAGGAAAACCAATTGGAAACGAATACATTGATATTTGACAGAAATGGACTGATTCCTGCAGTTATACAAGATTCTCAGGATCATAGAGTTCTAATGGTGGGATATATGAATAAACTAGCTTTGCAGAAAACGATCGATTCAAAGCAAGTCTGGTTTTTTAGTAGATCGCGACAGGAACTTTGGCTAAAAGGTGAAACATCAGGAAATTATATGGATGTCGTTGATATAAAACCTGACTGTGATTCAGACTCACTGCTAATAAAAGTTAACCCCCATGGCCCTGCATGTCACACTGGGGAGGACACCTGTTTTTTTCAGGAATCTGTGAGTGATGATTGGAGCGCTGATACTAACACTACAGATAGATTGGACCTCGAATTGAGTGAATTGGCTACTATTATTGCCCAACGCAACAAAGAATTACCCGACGGTAGTTATACGGCAGAGTTACTGAGGAGTGGAATTAATAAAATAGGTCAAAAAGTGATCGAAGAAGCTGGCGAAACAGCTCTTGCGGCAATGGCAGAATCAGACGATAACACTAAAAATGAGGTTGCAGATCTTTTATATCACCTTTTGGTGCTATTGGAAGCAAAAGAAATATCCTTGAAAGATATAGCAGAGGTATTGAATAGTCGCCGACGTTAGTTACGGTGGTAAATATTAGTCGTCTGCTGTAGATAATCGATCAGCTTTAATTGCCCCATTCATTGCATGTAAGGCTACCTCTATTTGACTATCATCTGGCTGGCGAGTTGTCAGGGATTGGAGCCATAAATTAGGAGCAATAATTAATTTCATCAGCTTAAATGAAGAGTAATTACTACTCCATTTTATTATCTCATAGCTAATCCCAGTGATGATCGGTATTAAGATAATCCTAGATACGATTCGCTCCCATAGGACTGGGGGTGTCCATAAAACATGAACACTAATAGCGATTATTAGTACGACTAAAAGAAATGCCGTTCCACATCGGGGGTGGGGCGTGGGGTAGTCTCTAATGTTGTTTATTGTAAGCTCTCGCTCATTCTCGTAGGCATGGACGGTCATGTGTTCTGCACCGTGGTACTGAAAAATTCTTCTTACGTCTTTGCTTAAACTGATCGCGACTAGGTAACCAATAAATAACACTAATCTAATTATTCCCTCAATCAGATTAGAGGTGATATTTGTGGTTTGGTAGTTCGAGTCCACAAAATTAGTAGCTACCGTTGGTAGAATGAAAAACAGTCCTATACTCAGAAATAAACTTGTAAAAAGAGTGATGCCAATTGCCATTGATGACAGAGTTTCCTCCTGCTCATCGTCTTCCTCAATCGCCACTTTTGCAGAAAGCATCAATGCTTTGGTTCCTAATGTCATCATTTCAGCAAGTACAATGGTGCCTCGAATGAGAGGGATAGTACGTAGACGCTTAGCCCATTTCCATCCTATTTGTTCGGTTGTCACAAATATCGAACCATCTGGCCGTCGTATGGCTACACTAATTGCTGTGATCCCACGTATCAAGACGCCTTCAATAAGCGCTTGGCCGCCGTAATTAGGAGCTGTTTTTTGAGTAAACAGATTCATAAGCCTATTTTTTATATGTGCGATATTAAAGGTTTTTGATTGATGAGTAGGAAGTCACTAATCTTCTTTTTTTGCATATCGCTTTCTAAGTCTTTCAACTCGCCCTAAAGTATCAACGATCCGTTGTTGTCCTGTATAAAATGGATGACATTTATCACATATATCCACCCGGATACTTTCTTGTACCGATCCTGTTGCCCAGGTATTTCCGCACGCACAAGTCACCTCTGAACGGCCGTATTTGGGATGGATTTCTGATTTCATGAGTAGTTTCCTTTGTTCACTATTTTCTGGGTATAACAGTACCTTTTGGACTTATTTTATTGGGTAGACACTAACTCTCTTCTTGTCTTTAGTTTGATGTTCAAATTTAACTGTTCCATCAATTTTGGAATATAGCGTAAAATCTTTTCCCCTACCAACATTAGAACCTTCAATTATGCGGGTTCCTCTTTGCCTAAGAATGATGTTCCCCGCTTTTACGATTTCCCCATCGTACTTTTTAACACCTAATCTTTGACCTTGGCTATCTCTACCGTTTCTTGTAGTTCCGCCACCTTTTTTATGTGCCATTTTCTATATCTCCGTATCTATTTAGTGAAACTGCGTTCTACTTAGTAAGTATCTGCTTAATCGAAAGTTGGGTAATTGGTTGTCTATGCCCCTGTTTCCTTCTATAACGAGTTTTGTTCTTATATTTAAAAACGATCAGTTTTTTATCTTTTGTCTGCTGAAGTATTTCTGCAATAATTTTGGCCCCTTTTACATTAGGTTGCCCTACTGTCACAGAGTCATTATCTTGAAGCAGTAACACGTTATCGAATTCAACTCGATCGCCTGGTTGACCTGGCAATTTTTCAATATCAATATTTTGCCCTGGCGACACCCTATATTGTTTCCCACCGGTTTCAAAAACAGCGTAAAAAATCTTGTTTCTCCTGAAAATATATTGGTTGAACGGGATTAATTATATCTAAGCAAGTCATCCTAAACAAGGCCGTCATTTAACAGGGCCATAGTTATTAGATGAACCCTCGTAATTCAACCGTTTCTACGACCTTTGCTATTCCTATTTGGAAAGACGCATCTAGATAGGATAAATTTTCTTTTGCAACTTTTCCTTGTACATATTCCAATGAGTTTTCCATGCGGTTTTTCAGTTCGTTGTTGATGCTAATAATTGATGTATTTATCTGACGCTCCACCATTTTACTGGATTTTCCATATCGAGTTCCTTGTTGGATTCTAGATGGATTATTTTCGTTTTAGGAGTTGAGCCCGCGTTTAGTTCCAATATTCCCACCGTTCCTGTTATGTGGTCTAAATTATGTGGGAGTGTAGGGCTTCCAGGGTTTATGCATAAAACATTTTTCACTTGAACGACTTCCTCAGTATGAGTGTCCCCAAACACTATTATATCAACTGGCTGACCAAACTCATTTTGCATTACAGATTCTATTGTTCTTTTCGGGGGCATTTCTGGTATTGCTAGCCCATGGGTAAGACCAATATCAAAACCTTCTACACTGATTACCCTTGTTGGTTCTATTCTGGGGTCTTTAATTTTTCTAAAAAAATCCCCATTTCCTTCGCACGCTAGTGTTGGTGCCACTTTTTCCAGCCAATCAAGGCATTCTGGATCATAGATATCTCCTGCATGCAGTATCATTTCAACTTCATTAGAGGTGAACACCTCTAGAACCGAGTCCGGAAGTGAAATTGGAGCTTCAGGATAATGAGTATCTGAAATTAAGCCGATTTTCATAATAAGTTGCTCCTAAAACTATTCTATTGAACTATTCTCGTTGTGTTTTTGAAATCAAATTTTGCGTTTTTATGTAACCATTCTACGCCGTGGTCAGATAAAATTTTCCGAGCGTCTTTATCTACTTTAGGTCCGGCACCTTTTGCAATATTAAAACCGATTTCATCAGATAAAATCTCTAATTCCTCGAGCCATGCTGCTCTGGCAATGATAGAAGCAGATGCAACAGCAAGATCACTTGCATCTGCTTTTGGTGCTTGCATAAATTGTATTTGACTGAACAAAGGGTATTTCTCTTTCAAATCATGTAGTCGCGGCATAGTTTTCCTATCAAACTGATCGACAATAGCGGTTAAACTGTTAGTCTCCAGGCCATTTGTCTTTTTAGTTCGTCGTGCCAAAAGATTTTCGATTGCTGTGGAGTGCCCCAGACCGATCAAGGTATTTAAGTTGGAAGTTTTCCGATCATGTAATTTGTTGTAGTCAAATGCGGAATACTTGTATATTTCGAAATCTGGCAACATACTTTCGATCCCTTGCGCTAAATTCTTATTTTGGATGTCGGTAAATTGTTTACTATCTCTTATTCCAAAACTGTTCGTGTTTAGAATTTTCTCAACTTCCACCTCAGTCTTTTTTTCAAAAAGCACGGCGCATATGATTATCGGTCCGAAATAGTCACCCTTGCCTGACTCATCAGATCCAATCCTAGGTAGGTTTTTATATTTTAATAGGGAATTGATTCCAACCTCACTCTTTTTTTTCTTAGCTTTAGTAGATATTGTTTGTTCTCCAAACTTCCTGCTTAAATCTGTAGCGATACGCTCTGAGCCTTCAAATATCGGATCATTAAATACTATTCTTGTTCCGGGTTTTGTTTTCGAATCGTATACGTTTATTTTTCGCTCTCCATACGCAGTTCCAAATATATATTGGATGCCATTTTGTATAGTTTGCTCATGGAGGGATTCGGTATTGTTTTCGATCCAGTGCCGTAGATAGTTAACGGTGTTTTCAAAATCCAGATCGACTTTTATGCTTTTGGGACTCATTATTCGGTTCTCTAGTTTTCAGTTGTTTAATTAGATTCTAATTCATTTATTTTATTAATCCTATATATATCTATATATTCTATCTTTGAAAATCTGTAATAGCATTTATTTGTTGAAGGGTTGCTCTTTGGTTAGTACTCTGTATTTATGAAATCTTCACGGAAAAAATATAGACGGTTTAATCCTTCTTTTGCGTCCCAGGTTAACCTTGATGGTAATAATCGTGTCGTTGTTGCACAACTTAATGGCTTTAATAAATATGGGGATGCCGTAGGAGTTACTGAAGAAGGTGAAGTGATAGATGTGGCTTTTGGGATACCAGGAGAAGAGGTAGAAGTCGAAATTCTTGGTGACCGAGACGGAACGCTGTATGGGAGGGCCATTAAGATAAATACTCCTGCTGAAAGCCGTACGATGCCTGAATGTCCTCACTTTGGTGAATGTGGTGGGTGCCAACTTCAACATATTGATTATGGCAAGCAATTGCAGTTAAAACGAGAGATTGTAATCAAAACCTTAAGGGAGACCGGAAATATTGTAGATCCACCGGTTTCAACAATGATTAAATCACCATCAACTTGGGGATATCGGAATAATGCTCGGTTTACTGTCCGGAATGAAGGGGACATCGGATTTACAAATTGGATTACCCACCGTTTCGAAGCCATTGATAACTGTCGCATAGTTGATCCAAGGATCAATGATATCAAGAGCCAGATAAAAAATTCATTGACTTCCGATGATAGCCAACTTTCCGTTAGGGTTGGTGGTAATACCGAGTCTTACATGATTCAACCAAATATTTCCAATCGAAACATGCCTGAAGAGCTTCAAACTGGGCAGGCATATCACATAGAAAAATTGTTAGGATTTGATTTTAAAGTTTCCTCACCCTCCTTTTTCCAGGTTAATACAGAACAAGCTGAAACTATGGTGAATATCATTAGGCAAAAATTGGCCCCCACGGGTGTAGAAACTTTGGTGGATGCTTATGCTGGGGTAGGAGTTTTTGCTGGTTTATTATGCCCATACTATGCTAATGTCATCGCCGTGGAAGAATCAGCGTCCGCGGTGGAAGATGCTCGATATAATTTAGTCGGCCTTACAAACATAAGCTTGATTCAAGAAAAAACCGAAAATGTAATGGGAAATTTTATTATTGATCATTTGATCTTAGATCCTCCGCGTTCTGGATGTCATAAATCAGTGTTGGACTCTATCTTAGAAAATCCACCAGCAAAGATAGCTTATGTGTCTTGCGATCCTATGACATTATCCAGAGATCTTTCGCATCTAGTATTGGGAGGGTTTACGATCAAAGAAGTAATTCCTATAGATATGTTTCCGCATACCTCGCACATAGAGTCGATAACAATTCTTGAGCGCCCTAGAAGAAGTTCGTACGTTCTCGCATCTACATCCAAGAGACGTGTCGAATTACTCCGATTGGTTGATCGTTCAGCTACGATACTTGCTCCTGCGCTTGACGAAGATCTTTTTTCAAGTGGTTTGAAAAAAGATCTTTCGCCGCCAAATTACTCTATGGAAATTGCTTTGGCTAAAGCCTATTCCTTAACAGGGGAATCTAAAAAGCCAGTTATTGCCGCGGATACCGTAGTGGTTTCTCCGGACGGCGATATTTTTGGTAAGCCTAAAAATGCTGATGAGGCACGTAAAATGTTATATGCGCTAAGAGGTAAAACACATGAAGTGATAACCGGTCTTGGGTTAATCGATCCTGGGTTACAGGAAAGTTATTCCAGTTTTGCTACTACCAGCGTCCGATTTAGGAATTGTTCAGATAGGGAAATTGAAGAATATATTATGGCCGAACATCCTTATGATAAAGCTGGGGCATATGGAATTCAGGATATGGTACTTGATCCGGTAGAAGGTTATTATGGTTGTCCCTTGAATATTTTGGGCTTTCCTATTTGTGAGATACAAACTTTATTTGGGGAAATAGGCTTGGATCCGTTTAAAAATCTTCATAAAAACCCACCTAGAAATCTTCACCAAAATTGTAAAGAAATGTTTTCAATCTGGATGGCCACCCTATGAGTTTTGGAGATTTAGCTATTATTGCTACTCGGTGGTTACACGTTATGGCTACGGTAACTTGGGTAGGTGGCAATATTATTTTTTATATCGTATTAAAACCCGACTCAGATGACCCCAAAGCTAAGTTGCTTTCTGCTTCGTCGGGTAAGTCATTCGGTGAGGTTGTTGAACTCTCTAAATGGGTGTTGATCATAACCGGGGCGCTCTTAGCTTTGGATAATTTATCGACTCGAATCGCTATACCGTATTTCGCAATTCTCAGTTTGAAAATAGGATTGTCATTTTTAATGTTTATGCTTGGTTTTAAATTCTCAAAAAAAAGATCTGCTAAATCGGATGGGAAAAGATTTATGGCGCTACCTTTGAGCAAGTTTAGAGGGTATGGAACAATCGGGTTTTTGAATCGGTTATCTAAATATATGAACACACGGAATATGATTTTTGCTTTAGGCCCAATCGTCATTTTTCTTGGGATTGCTCTGAGGGCCGTATAAATTCATTTGGTATATTTATCGGCACCTACGAAATGAATAGAAACATAAGGCTCGTCCCCAACCACCCAACTATCATGCGGACTTGATGGTACAAAGAAAATATCGCCTGGCTTCATAGTGGTAACCTCTCCATCTGGAAATGCAGCGGTGCAGAAACCAGAGACTACGATTCCAACGTGCTCAACATCACAAAAATCTTTTCCTATCAATGGACCTACATGTTCTGACCATTTCCAACCTGGATCGTAGGTTGCTCGCCCAATAATCATATTGTTTATTGTTACTGTTTCATATGAGCCTTTATCAAAAACTTTTATTTCATCAGGTGAATCGAACTGTTTTATTATTACGTCGAGCTCTTCCATCGCTTCTCCCTAATAGCATCTATGAATTAAAACAGCCCAGAATTGATGTGTCCTATGTTTATACTAATATGATTCTTTGTTTTAACCCTTTAGTATCAATAATGACATAGTTAAGCTTAAGGTCAACATAAATCCAATTACCGCTAATGCAGTTAGAGCTACTTTAGATCCGAGCTGTACTACTTCTTTTAGGTCAACATTTGTTCCTATTCCTACCATCGAGATAACAAATAAATAATGACAAATGGATCGAATAAAATCCGATAGTTCTTCATCAATAAAACCCGTTGTTTTCAAAACTGAAAGTGATATGAATCCTATAATGAACCAAGGTACGTTGTTTAACGCACTCATATAGGTGCGTGCTTGATTTTTTGTCATATCTTCTCCAGTTGTTTTCCAGAGGTTTGAGATTAATTGACTTATAACTAATATTGGGACCAATAAAATAACTCGAGATAGTTTTACAAGGGTTGCAACGGTTGCTGAAAGACTACTAACGCTTGCTGAAGCTGCGTAAACTTGAGCAATGGCATAGACTGTCATGCCTGCTACTATTCCGTATTGATAATCGTTTAAACCGATCATCGGTGAAAAGAGCGGCAAAATTATAATTTGCGAGGCTCCAATAACGCTACTGATTCCAAGGACCGTGGCTAATTGAGAAGGACTTGCATTAATTATAGGCGCTATCGCAATAGCAGCTGCATTTCCGCAAACTGAATTACTAACCCCTATTAAAATGGCTATTTTACGATCCAGTTTTAAGAAATAGTGTCCAAAAATAAAAGCAACTATTAGGCCAAGCCCTACTCCCAATATTATTAAAATAGCGAGTGATATACCTCCCGTTACTAGGTAAGTCATGCTAATACTTCCACCGAGCAGCAGTATCGATATTTCCAAGAGGTATTTTGAGATAAAATTACTTCCTTCTCTGTGCCAATTTGAGCCTCCAAGAAAATTCCGAAAGAGGACTCCGACTATAAGAGCCAGTATTAGAGGATCTAGTAGTATGTTCTTTCCTAATGTAGAAGTGAAGTACACTAGAGTACCGGCAATTAAGCAAACGGTTATACCTGGGATGTTTTTCGTCAAAAAATTGTTCATAGAGGATGATTGTTTATTGATTTGAAAAACGAGGATAGCTTCCTAAAAGTCGGATTCTTTTGCATACCGAGTTGGTACCATTACTTAGTAAATCGTACGATTCACTTAGAGGTTCTTCACTAATATGCCCCAAAAATTCCGCGAAGAAAGTATACTCCCAAATACCCGCTGATCTATCTAATTTGGATGGCCGTGATTGGAGCATAGTTGCGCTTAGGCCCCGGCTTGAAAATGTATCGAGTACTGAAACTAACGCACCTGATTGATTCTCAACGTCGAAACTGAAAGTTGTTTTATCATTCCCACTTGGCTTTGAAAGTTCTTCATGACCCAATACCCAAAATCTTGTTGCATTATCCTTTTCGTCTTCCATATGGTTTCTAAGAATATTAAGGGTATATTGTTCAGCTGCAATTTCAGGTGCGATCGCAGCGGACCCTTTTTCTGAGGATTGCGCAGCGCGTTCTGCACCCCTTGCAGTGCTAGCCTCGGTTATGATTTCTATTTTATGGCCTAATTCTTTTTCAAGAGCCGCTATATTTTTTCTACATTGACTAATAGCTTGCTGGTGTGAATATATACGGGTTATTTCGCTGATCTCACCATTGGAAAGAAGGTGATGCGCTATGGGCAGTATTATTTCGCCTACTACGCTCAGTTTCTCAGTTGTGAGCACTGCATCCATGGTCGTGCCTACCGTCCCTTCAAAAACGTTTTCTATAGCGAGGACTCCATAGTCTAACGTAGAATTTTTAACCTCTTGGCAAATGGCGTATGTTTCCATTGGTATGTAATCAGCGTTGGAGCCAAACTGCTTCATCGCAGCAAGATGAGTGAAAGTTGACGCTGGCTGGAGGAATCCAACCTTGGGTCTTCGTTTTTGGTTCATTTTAGCAGCCTTATTTTTATATTAATTTGAAGAAACCTCTGTTTCCTATCTTAACTATCTTCCCTTTAATACTTGAACTTAGAACTATCTCATTTGGCTCGGTATATTTTTCCCCATCGATTTCAATTGCTCCTTGCTTTATAAGCCTTCTCGCGTCCCCTTTACTTGAAGTTTCATTTGAAAGCATACAAAGATCTAATATAGATAGATTTTCTCGATCAGGGGTCTGAATTTCCAAGACGTCTTCCCTTTGTTCGCCTCGGGTAATTACTCTATTAAATTCTTCCCGAGCTGATTCTGCTAAATTGGCTCCATGGAAAATCTTCACGATTTCATAAGATAGCTTTGATCGATCTTCTCGCATTTCATGCCCAGCAGCAATGTTTTGTTTAATTTTTTCTATTTCATTATTGGAGGCATCAGTAAAAACACTAAAAAACAGGGGCAAAAGTTCGTCATTTATCTGGGTTAGCTTAAAGTACATATCTGCAGGTCGTTCATCTAGATCTACGGTGTTATTGTAGGTTTTACTCATTTTTCGGCCATCTAGACCGGGAATTAGTGGTGTCATTAATACGTGTTTGGCGTGGTTGTGAGCACTTCGAACAAAATCTCTGCCTACCATCATATTAAACATCTGGTCTCTTCCACCAAGTTCTGCATCTACATTCATAGCGACGGAGTCGTATCCTTGGAGAATCGGGTAAAGGGTTTCATGCATATGTAGGGGTTTATTTTCGTGAATCCTTTTTTGGAACATATCTCTCTCAATCAATCGCTGAACGGTTATCTGGGACGATAATTGCATAATGTCTTCAAGGGATAATTTACTCAACCATTCGCTGTTATATTTGATTTCTATTGGGTTATTTTTATGAAGATCTAGAACCCTGGAAATTTGGGAGATCCAATTAGTCGTATTGCTAACGACTTGGTCTTCTGACAACTGTTTTCTTTCGACGGTTTGACCAGACGGGTCTCCAATTCTTGCTGTAAAATCTCCAACTAAAAATATTACTTTATGCCCGTTTAATTGAAACCACCGTAATATTCTCAAGGATAAATAATGCCCCAGATGGAGGCTGCTACTGGTTGGATCAAATCCTTGGTAAATTGTTAATGTTTTCCCTGAATTAATTGCTTCGTTGAGCTCATCTTGGACGATGATTTCTTCTATTAATCCCCTAGAAACAAGCCCATCAAGCGATATGTTCTTTAGGGCTTGGTTGATTTCTGGTACGTAAACAGAGTCTGTCATATTTTGGCTCATTGCTTGATTACCTTTTTTGCTCTATTCGATGTTAACAATAATAACTCTTTTATCGTATCAATACCTCTAGGTAAAGTATGATTGGGTGGCAGGAGAGGGATTTGAACCCCCGTAGCCCTAAGGGCGCCAAGTTTACAGCCTGGTGCGTTTGACCGCTCCGCCATCCTGCCATTAGAGGGTAGTTTACCTGGAACCTAGCTATTAAAGCTAGTTATTTTTAAATGGTTCTACCCATTGCTGTAACCACTTCTTCTAATTCTTTACGAAGTGCCGGTAATTCTTCAACTGGCAATGATTGAGGTCCATCGGATAATGCTTTACTAGGATTTGGATGCGCTTCAATAATTAAACCATCTGCTCCTGCTGCAATTGCCGCCTTAGACATTGGTACAACTAGATCTCTCTGACCAGTGCCGTGGCTTGGATCCACGATTACTGGAAGATGAGACTCTTTCTTTAAGATTTGAACTGCTGTTAAATCCAAGACATTTCTTGAAAATTCATCGTCAAATGTCCGTATTCCTCTTTCACACAATATAACGTTCCAATTGCCTTCGCTAATGATGTATTCTGCACTCAATAGCCATTCGCGGATTGTTGCATGGAATCCTCGCTTTAGTAGGACTGGCTTTCGTGTTTTACCAACTTCTTTTAGCAATCTAAAGGCGTGCATAGTCCTTGCACCGATTTGCAAAATGTCAGCATATTCGACGCACATTTCTACATCTGCCTCAGACATAACTTCGGTTATCACCATCAAGCCATTTTTATCAGCTTCCTCACGCAGAATTTTGAGACCTTCCAGGCCTAAACCTTGGAAAGCATAGGGAGAAGTACGAGGTTTGAATGCTCCACCTCTTAGTATTGGAAATCCTAAATTTTTGTCAGCTTCTGCCATTGTTTTAACTTGATCTTGATCTTCAACCGCACATGGTCCAACCATCATCGTAATCTTGTTATCTCCTATTTTCGTGCCATTGGGTAATTCGATGACGGTGTTCTCCTTTCGGAATTCCCTGCTAACGTGCTTGTACGGCTTCATTATAGGTATCACTCGTTCTACTCCATCTAGCCCTTCTAATGTTTCTTTACCCCCTGATCTCGTGTCTCCAATAACAGCAACGACATTTGTAAATTGACCTTTTTCGACATCTGCCTTATATCCCAAAGCTTCTATTTGATCGATAACTTTATCTAGATTTTCTTGAGTTGCACCGTTACTCATCACAACGATCATTTTTTCCTCCTAAATAACTAACATTGTCTTTTACTCATAAAAAAACCCTCCCATATTTCCGGGAGGGTTTTAAAATTTCTTTAATTAAATAAACTAGACGACCACCACTCCCGCAGATTCTCTGCAGTAGTAAATAAAGTATTCTTTAAAATCGTAAAGTCTCATTTGCTAATCGTATTTGCGGGAATATGATTTGTCAAGAAATACAGAGCTTGGGGAACTATTTTTGCATAATTAAGGGAGACATGGAACTATAAATTGGTCTCAATGGTTTTGATTCAGTTAGATCAATAATTGTGCTATTAGATGCTTCTTTGCTAAGTTCAAACTGTAAATCTTCCTAAAATCACCATTGTCACCCCTATTAACACCAATATTGAGCCTAACACCATATTGATAGTAACCCTCTCCAGTTTTTGTAGGAATATATGTGTTAGCGCCATTGCGACTAAAGGATTTATTGCTCCAATGGGTGATGCAACTGTTACCGGTGCGTTGGCTAGCGCACTAAACATGAAAAATACACCGAACGATGAAAAAATACCTGCGAGACCCATCATGAAGAAAGCTTTTTTGGGTGCTTTTATATCTTTTTTTATGTTGTTTAAGGACATAAAGAGTAAAAATATCATGCCGAAGAAGATGGTCCAGGTAGCGCTGACGGAAGCCGGTGCTGTACTAGTAACTACGAACCTTGCTATGGTTTGCGTAGCACCATAGGCTGCGGCAGCTGCCAAAGCTGAAGCTAAACCTATGTATAGTTGTTTTTTTATATTGGTAGTTATCATTCGTGTTAGCTCCTATAAAGTACCATTGCTAAGCCTATTACTACCGCTACGATACCTAGACCAATCATTAAGGTTATTTGCTCTCCAAGAAAAATAAGTGCGAGTATTGCTGAGAACACTGGAGTCGAACCTAGAATCGCAGTTGCTGGTGCAACACCAGCATACTTTATACCATTGAAATTCAGAAAACGTCCGAGCGGGAATTGAATAAATGCGAGCAAAACAAACCATGATATTGTTTCTACCGAAACGTTAAACATTGCTTCATAATCAAGCACTAGCGCTATGACTAAAATTAGTAAGAAACCTGTTATCAGAGAGAAAAAAGTACCTGTGGTAGATCCCATATGTTGCATACCTATTCGAGCAAAAATTGCGCCTGTTGCCCAGGATGTAGCTGCCAAGGCAGCCAAAATTGCTCCCAATAAAGTGTCGCTCATTAACTGTTCCTTAATCGAGTTTCTATCAGAGGAGGTGTGAATGTTGTAAAGTTTGAATTAATTGCTTTAGCTTACGTAAATTTATCTGGTATATCAAGGATATTTCATTTACTATTAATGCATGCGACCAGAAGGATATAAGCAAGCACCGTTGTTTATTAGCGACAATGGCGCTTCAAAAGGGGTATCACGGGTTTTGCTCACCGAGCAGCAAATTAACGCGCGCGTCAAGGAACTTGGCCAAACACTAACCGCCGATTATTCAGAACGCGAAGTTGTTTTTCTTGCTGTTTTAAAAGGCGCTCTATATTTTCTTGTAGATTTAATTAGAAATGTCGATTTGCCTCTGACTGTTGGCGTAACGAGTATTGAAAGATCACTAGTCGACGGAGAATATAACATAAGTAGCACTCTTAGGGATTCCAGCATGATAGAAGGAAAGCATGTTGTAATTGTTGAGGATATTGTGGATACCGGCCATACGATTGCGGCTCTTATAAAATCAGTGGAAGAGCATAATCCGACTAGTATAAAAATTTGTACTCTACTTGATAAAGCTTCTAAAAGAGAGGTAGACGTCCCTGTTGATTACTTGGGGTTTGAAATCCCACCTTTGTTCGTTGTTGGGTATGGTTTGGACTACGAGGAATATTACAGGAACTTACCTTTCATTGGAGTTATCGAAGATGCCAACTGGGATCCAGTATCTGATCTTATTGCAAAAACCACAAAATCTAAATAGTAAATATTCCGATTTGTTATTATTCGGTAGTCAAACTCAATAAAAAAATGAAATTTTAGAGAGGAAATCAAAATGTCTACGAACATAAAATATAATGCTGTAATGGTTGCGAATTTAGAGGAAGGTGTAGAAATCTGGTCAAAGATGTTTGGCCTTGAGCCCCTTAATAAAATCTCTACCAATCAATTTGGAGTTACAGCTCAAATGTTGGGCGTCGATGGTGAAGCAGTTATTGAGGTAATGACTCCTGCTAATCCAGATACGGCTCTTGCTCGTATGATGGAGGAGCGAAAAAATGAAAGAAATCCTCTCGGAGAAGGTCTCTATATGGTTTGCTTAGAAGTGGATGATGTTCAATCTACATTAGCTAATATAGAAAAAATGGGTGGAAAAGTAATAAGAGAAGAGGGCAATGATAAAGTTGCTTGGGTGCATCCCTTGAATCTTAAAATGGTCTTGGTTGAGCTCCAAGAAAAAGGCTATTCTAACATGGGTGCAGCAGGCTAACTCCGAATTAATTTGAATTCGCTTGAATGAACGCCAAAGATCCTATTTTAGATTTTGAAGTTGTGCAGTAAGGTTTTTCAATTTTTCTGCTGATTCTTCAAACCTTTTCCTCTCTTTTTCTACTACTGGTGCTGGAGCTTTGGATGTAAAATCGCTATTAGACAATCTATTTTCCAATTGTTTGATTCTTGATTCTACGTCCTTAATTTCTTCTTCAATTCGATCTTTTTCTTCTTCAATATCAACAAGATTATCTAGCGGTACTATAATTGTTGAATAATCTAAGACGATGGAAGTTGTATTCTTGTAAGACGAATCGTCTTGCCCCAGGGCTGAAAGTTTTAAGGGACTTGCTTTAGCTAAAACCTCGATTATTTCTCTATTCCTTTCAAACACATCTAGATATTTCTCGGATGATAATAATACTTCTATGTTTACGTAAGGATCTATTTTTTGTTCAGCTCTGAGATTTCTTATTGCCCTCGTGACCTCAGAAATTTCTTTAAGGTGATCTTCTGCTTCTTCATCGATAAGGGATGGATTGGATATTGGATAACTGGATATCATTATCGATTCTTTTTGATTCGATTTCGTTGGTACGATTTCTACTAGAGCTTGCCAAATTTCTTCCGTAACAAAAGGCATAAATGGGTGTAAAAGAAGACACGATTGCTCTAGGACTTGTGCAAGGGTATGAACAGGCGTAAAATCTCCCCCGTTGATCCGAATTTTTGCCATCTCCAGGTACCAATCGAAGAATTCATCCCACAAAAAATCTCTCAGTAGCTGTTCTGCCTGACCGATCTGAAAATCTTGTAACATTTTTGTCACATCATTTTTTAGTTTTTCAAGCCTACTAATAATCCATCTGTCTTCTAGCTGGGCAGGTTTTTGATCTATATTGGTAATTTGAACGTTTGAATTCTGAATAGTGGTTATTACAAATCTTGCACCGTTCCACAACTTATTAGTGAAATTTCGACCTGCTTCTAGACGGGAGTCGGGAAGAGCTAGATCGTTACCAGGAGTGGTACTAATAGTTAGAGCCATTCTTAAAGCGTCAGTTCCATATTTTTCGATTGTCTCTAAAGGGTCTATTACGTTCCCCTTAGTTTTTGACATTTTTTGGCGGTGTGGGTCACGAACCAAACCATGTAGGTATACATTCTTGAACGGTGGGAGGCCTGTGTTTTCGATGCCTAGCATTATCATTCTTGCTACCCAGAAAAATAGTATATCGTATCCAGTTTCCATTACAGACGTCGGATAAAATCTCGAATAGTCCTCGGTATTTTCAGGCCAACCTAGA